>Ga0181536_10005210_pt1 | contig 13414 bp, 13 predicted proteins | sample PEATcosm2014_Bin_41_FD_121105 | JGI IMG/M metagenome (GOLD analysis project Ga0181536, IMG submission 121105) | Peatland microbial communities from MTU Mesocosm Facility, Houghton, MI, USA - PEATcosm2014_Bin17_60_metaG | ecosystem: Environmental > Terrestrial > Soil > Wetlands > Peat | place...
CCAGGATTGGTCCGGCGACCGGCCTTCACCCTCCTGGTCAATATCAAACGAAAGAAAGAATACTGCCTTTTTGCGATTAGCCGCCACCCTCTACTTTTCGGATTGGCCGGTATAAACGGCGTTCTCGCAAGTTGGCGGGCGAAACGCCCGCCGCTGGTGGCAACTAACTACAGTGGACCTGAACGAAGTCTAAGAGGCAGACTGTGCCTATCGAATAATCGATCCGACACTAAAGTCGGTCAGCTTGCCGAAGGTGACGCGAGTGACAGCCTGATAAATCGGGCGCGGCGTCCGTCAGGACATTGCTCCGCGGGTGAGAGAACGAGCCGCGGTACATCGGCCGTCGCAACGACAGTCGTGCTGCTGTTTCTTAAGCCGCCCGGCGTTCGTATCGATGGTGGAGGCCGCCGACTTCAGCAATGGCAATGACAGGTCCGAGTTCCGGTGGCTGCACAGGTCGCGTTTCCGGCGTGTCTTTAGCCAGCGAGAGGTGCGTCCTGGTTTGGTGATAATACGAGACAAACGCCTTCACGTGCTTGTACAGGAAAGCTTCGTTGAACACGATCATGTGATCCAGACACTCGCGGCGTATCGAACCGATGACGCGCTCGATGTAAGATCTCTGCCATGGAGAACGGGGCGCAGAAAGCACTTCCTGGATGCCCATATCCCTGACTTGCTTCACGAAATCATCGCCGAAAATCCGGTCCCGATCTCGCAGGAGATAACGCGCTGCCGTGTCCCAGGGAAACGCATTGCGGAGTTGCTGAGCGGTCCATTCTGCGGTCGGATGCGCCGTTACGCCGAAGTGGAGAATCCGGCGCCGGTCGTGTGCCAGCACCAGGAACACGTATAAGATCTGGAACCGGATGGTTGGCACGGTGAAGAAGTCGACCGAGACCAGGCTCTTGACATGATTAGCAAGAAAGGTCCGCCACGTCTGCGAGGGCGGGTTCCGACGGCGGACCATGTACTTGCTCACACTGGTCTCGCCGATGTCAATGCCGAGCTTCAGAAGCTCGCCGTGAATGCGCGGAGCGCCCCACAGGGGGTTCTCGCGGCTCATTTTGCGAATCAGAGTGCGGACCTCCTCGGTCACGGCGGGTCGGCCCCGATTGCCGCTTCGAACCTTCCAGGTCCAGAACAGTTGGAAACTTTTCCTGTGCCAGGCGATCACCGTTTCCGGCTGGACGATGACCAGTACGGTTCGCCAGTCACTCCATAGCTCCGACAGCCATGCCCAAAAGAGGCGATCAACGGCGGTCAGCCTCGGCCGCTTCACTGAGCGATGCAAAACACCGAGCTGGTGGCGAAGAGCGAGGATCTCAACTTGAAGTGCGGCACGGTTGCGGAACGAAGCCAAAACGGCCGCAAACAAAGCTGAGAAAACCAGGGTGGGTGAGAATCGACGCAAGAGGCGCAACCCCCAACTGTATCAGCCGGATCCAAATTTACGAGAACGACCATTCCAGAAAACGGGACGAAAGGTGAACGGCCATTTCAGCCGCAGCTTCCAGATCGGAATGCTGTCTTCATTCGAAAGCTTTCTGCAGACCGCCAAGGTCAAGAACGCGGAGTCCGAGGACGAAGCCACATTTGATCAGGATGACCAGGCCCGCAACACGGCCGAGAAGGATGGCATCGACACTCCTTCCATCGAGAAAATCAGCCGCACGTATGAACAGCGCTTCGGCGCGCCGATGCCTCATCCGAAGATGGACGCAGTAGCCCGGCAGCTTTGGAACTGGGTACTTCGTGGTGAGAAGTCTCTGGTGTTCGTCCGAAGAATCGCGAGCGTGAAGGAATTGCGTGATAAAGTAGCGCACGAGTACGATCGCTGGCTGCTCGGGTATCTCAAGTCCGGCTTGTCCGGCGCTACTGGGGTCCTCTCCGACTTGGAGGGTGCGTTCGGCGAGTACACCGCAGCCCGGTCCCGACGGGAAGCGCCGCCGAAGGAGGCTCAAACAGCAACACAAGCGGGCAGCGGCGATAGTGATGGCGATCATCCGCCAGCCGATGACGACACTGGCGGATTGGACAATTTCTTCGCTTGGTTCTTCCGAGGAGAAGGACCACCTGGCATCGTTTCCGGTGCTTCGTTCAGGAAGTTCCGGCTGGGCAGCGAAGGAGCGGCACTTGCGACCCTCTTCGAAGACAACTATGTCGGATTCGTCCTCGGCGAGACGGTAGGCTCGGGGGCTGTCCTGGCCGGTTGGAAGGCTGCGTGCCCAGCGATCTCTACAGCAATCCTTCGGGAACTGGCTTACCGCATTTTCAGAAGGTCAAAGCAGAAGAAGTTCCCGCGTCGACGCGTGTACCTGGCCTACCAGGAGGCAGCGCTGCGCACATTGGCCGAGAACAACGACGAAATCGGCCGCCGCGCCAGGACCATTGTCGACGAAAGGTTCGAAACGCCATTCCCCGAAACCGCCACTCCGGCTCCCGAGAGCTTCCCTGAGCCCGGAGAGAGCCTCGACTCGCGTACTTTCTTCACCGAACTTGCCCTTCGTCCGTCGTTAGCGTCCGCGATCTGGCCAGCAAATACCGATACAGATTTCCGTTCGGCGTTCAGGAGTCGAGAGCAGCGACGCGAACTGCTTACCTCCGCCATGACGCTGGGGCATCCGATAGTCGATCTATGGTTGCTCGCGGTACGCCGGTTGCCCTCATTGAGGCGAGGATTAGGCGAGCGGGGCGAGGACACGCCTGAGTCCCTGGCGGCAGCCTTTCTGGATCTGCTCTCCGATCAGCGAAACCAGGAGGGGATGAATTCGTGGCGCGAGTTGGAAGCCATCGGGCAGAACTTCGAGCTAATCCTCAACGTGAACTTTCCTGATCTCCAGTCCCGGCCCCTGCAGGATCTGCCCGGGTATTATCGCGCCGCCATGCAGCGGCAGACCCCGGTTGGAGGCATGTGGGGGACCTTCAATCAGCAGATGGTAAGCCAGTTCCGCATGCCAGGCTATCCCTACGTCCTTATCACCACGGACGTGGTGCAGGAGGGAGAGGACCTCCACACCTTCTGCTCGCGCGTGGTCCACTACGGCATCACTTGGACACCATCCTCGATGGAGCAACGAACCGGACGAGTAGATCGTATTGGGTCGCAGGCACATCGGCGCCTGGACGGCGCCTACGGCGTGACCGAAGACGACTTCCTGCAGGTCTTCTTCCCATACTTGGCGGATACCGTAGAGATTGTGCAGGTCCAAGAGGTCTTTCGACGGATGAATCGCTTCCTGGATTTGATGCACGAGGAAGTGCAGAAGACGGATGCGGACAGCTCGTTCATTGATCTGACGCAGCGGATTGTTTCAACCATGGTCGCAGTTCCACCGAATCGTGTCCCTCTGAGGAGTTCCTTCGCAATCGATCGCCGGCTCCTCGCAAGTGCCGAACGTCGGCCCGCCATCCCGGAACAGGCCAGCCCAAAGGAGACAATTGACCTTTTCAATCGTTTTCTGGCCGGGCTATCTAGCACCTGGTCCATCGAGTGGGTCGGAAAAAGAGGCGAAATTAGCCGTTCTGGTGTCGCCCACCTCGCTGCTGGATCAGTGCTACGAGCGCAGGTTCCATCCGGGGTCACTCGGCGGCAGAGTTTCGATGTCACTCTGCGGACCTCAGCTATCGGCGGCCACGTCTTGTTGAGGTGCTCAAGCCCAGTCGGCAAGATCGCTCGCGACGATGACAGTACCATTGCTGAAGTCCTATGGGCACACCAAAGGCTGGGACGCGCGAAGCTCTGCACGCTTGTGGATGAGGAAGATGACACTCTAGCGTTGTACGCCGAGAGGCACATTCTATTTGCTCTGGAAACGACCCAGGTGGCAGAGGTGGAAAACGCCGTATTCTCGGCGGTGACCTGTGCCGACGAACTCCAGCGCCGCGTCTTTCAAACCGACCAGATTCAGGCAGACTTGTTCACGGAGGATGCAGGAGGCTCGAATGAAGAGGTTTGAACGACTGTTAGCAGAACTACGTGAGTTGCCCGGTACGAAGCTGAAATTGGCGTACAAAGGCGGCGAGGCTGTGGTTTCTTTTCCGGACGGCCGCACGCAGACCATCCGCGTTTGTCGAGTCGGGGATTCCTACGTGCTGACGTCCCGTGTAATCGGTAGCACCAGGGCGGGGAACATGGAACCCGCGGATCTCGCACGCCAGATCTGGTCCCGGAATCGGGTGACTGACGTGGTTGAGTTCGCGCTTGACGAATCCGGCCGCCTGATAGGGCGCATTGAGCAGGTCGCTGACGCGCTAAACCGCAACGAACTGGAATTCTACCTGACCGCGCTCGCGCAAGAATGCGATCGGTTGGAGTACCTGCTCACCGGACGCGACAAAATGTGAAACGCTGGAACCACACCTATGGGGCGAAAGAACAACTTGAAAACGGCCGAAGTTGGCCATGCTAGCCGGCTGGAGCCCATCTGATGCCGGTTCCTGACGAGATTACGCTATACCGACTCGTGCATGTGGACACGCTGCCGACAGTCCTCACACGCGGACGTGGAGCAGGGAAAGTCCGGCGCCACCGGCAAGCGCCGGCCACTGTTCGATCGCATGCGAAAAGACGCCGCACTACGCAAATTTGAGCGAGTGCTCGTCCGCAAATTGCTGCCCCTCAAGCCACTGATGGCGCGAACGCAGCAGGTACGCAGGCGGGTCCGCTTTATCATCCCGGCGATACCAGGCTCGCAGCACCAGCCGCCGCCTTTTCCAACTCCAGAAACTCGGCCTCAGTGACTTCTTCAACCAGGGGCTGCCAGCCGTAACGATCGCCGAGCAGCACCAGGAAGTTCGGCCTTGGCGAAACCTCCTGCGCCCGACGGAGTTCACCGAAACAGATTTGCATCGTACGGTGATCGAGGCCAGCCTCGCCGGGAACTCCCCAGCGCAGGTCGATGGCCTGGAACTGAAATCCGCGGATGTTTACTGCTCCAGCCGGGGAAGGACGTCGCACTGAAGGACATTGCGCTCATCCTTAAGATCGCTGAACGTCGAACTGACAAAGACACGAATGACGGGCCGGAGGCGTGGGTTCATGACTTCCTCCATTGATTCACCGGAAAACCTCTGGCGCAATCCCACGCAGTTTGCTGAGGATTTGGTCCAGGCTGCGCCCCATCACTCTTAGCAGGCTTGGCCAGTCGGCTCGTAGCATACACGTACTCGATCTCCGCCGGGCGCTGGGAGTAGAACCTTTCCTTCGGTCTTGACTTCGTTGGGGACACACCTCAGCGCAGATCCACCTCGTCCCACGTGACGCCGCGGCTCGCGCACAGCCGCCGCAGTTGGGGGAGGCTTGCTTGACTAGTTCTTCGCGATCCTCCTGCATATGTGAGATTTCGGCAAAGCTGCGTGACGGCAGGCAGCTTTGCCGAAATCTCACGGACGCCTGCGCCTGGTGTTGAATCGTATGCCCCAACGACTGGACGTTACGCCGGATGAGCTGGAAAAGATGATGTCAATGCCGGTTTCGCCACGTTGCCGAACGATGATCCGGGCCTGTACGAGTCTTACTCGGAGGGTGCGCTGCTACCAGCCAACAGCAGGTTGGGCAAGGAGCTGAGCCGCATGGAAATTAGAGTGGCCGGAATTCATCAAGAAAGGCAGCATGGAAGCCGACATGAATGAGACGGCCCAGCGCTTTGCCGCTATCCCAATTTTGCAGCTTGAAATTAGGAATTGGCGACCGAGGGGGTTGCGGCTCATCTGGGGTAGGGCGTGATTCGGTCAACTAGGATGTTGGATGGCTTTGGATACGGCGCGGCTCGCCTTAAAGCCTCGCCAAAGTTCGGATCGCGGATGCAAGTCCAATTTCATTCATATGGACACGGTAGCGAGCCGAGCGTGAGACGACGGCCGGGTGCGGGCAGATGAGCGCAGGCCGACAAAAACAGTGAACGCTTTGGCCAATGGCGGCAACGAATGGACTCGGGATGTGCCACACTGACCCGTCGCCGTTGGTGAGTTGTCCTAAGCTGGCCAATGCATGCGCCAAATCTTTGTCACATACGAGCACGCCGGGATAACCTCCGTCAGGGTGTCGCAACTTCTCAAGCCATGATCTGGTCGCACTCAGGCAATGAGTGACTCGTTCGTGGTAGTCGCAGTCCTTTTTCGGACAGGGGCATCGAACGCCATTGTCGAGCGCGACGTGTAGGCCCCTCGGCAGAGCGCCGAGGCTTCGGAGCATTGGCCCGACCCAACAATTCCTTCCCGCGCGCAGATGCCCCTTGTCGTCAAGTCGCAGATCGAGAACTGTCGGGATACTCCGTCGGTCCTGAATACCTGGATCACGAAACAGGGCCACAAGATGAACGGCCTCGCCTCGTGAGGCAAGCGTCCAGCTTTGATCGTCGATGCACTCGACCACAGCCGGTTCGGCCGCCGTTGTTGTACTTCGAACCGGACAACTATCACAATGAGGCATGGCGATGGGGCAGGTACCATGATCTTAATTGAAATCGCAGCACGCTGTGGCACGGTAGTGCCTGAAAGGTGCGTTGAGACGTAAACTTCAGGAATGAGAAAAACCCTGGAAGCAGAGATCGCCGAAAAACTTAAGGCTGGCACCAGGCCAATGCGAACAGCGGTTCATCCGTTCGCATCGCTAATTGAAGATCTGGGTGGGATTGCCGTCAGTCGCGGCTGGCCAGACTTCGCTGTATTCAATAAAGACTATCACCTGAAGGCGGTTGTTGAGGCCAAGCCTGATCGCGACAGATGGAGGCCAGAAGAGCATCAGTTGACGATGCTCGCCGCCCTAGCATCAGTCGGATTCCCGTCGTTCGTATGGTCCCCGGCAGAAGTGGTCGAGATCAACCGAGCCGGTGAGCCTAAGCAGGTACGGCAAAGTTTTCTAACTGATCTCTTGTTAAGCCACTAGCTCTGCCAGATCCCACACGTGATCCGCGATCCCCGCTTCCATTGCGGGCGTCACGCGGATCGAACTGTGAATCCGGCAGAAATTATAGTAGGCAAAGTAGAGAGCGAGCGCAGCCCAGTGATTCTCGAACTTGCGACTGAAGCCATGGTGTTCGGGATCATCCCGGAATGCCGTTCGGAATCATTCTGGAATAGGCGTTCAGCTTCGCCGGAATCCCCAGCTTGTCGCGTGCGACTTAGGAATCGCTCCATGCGTTCGGCGCGACGTTGGGCCCACGTCGATTCCAACCGCAGAACGGATCGCGCGCTTCTGTCGGACTCGGGACAGATGATCCGGCATGCAGTCCCGGCACACTGCTAGATCCACGGGCTTACCGGGGCCGCGGAGCCGGCAACGAGCGCCTGTGCGAGGGACTTTCCGGGCCACAAACGGGCCAGAATCGGTGCGAGTTAAGGGGTCAGTTGATGGATTCGAGAGAAGCGCGTCCGAAACTGACGCTGATTCCAAATGGGGTTGTGGTGGGCGGTCGCGGGCTCGAACCGCGGACCTTCTGCTTGTAAGGCAGTGCATCAAGCCGTAAGCTATTGAGTATCTTGTGTGTTTTCTTCGGTATTGCAATTGCTAGAGGGCGCTGTTCGGCGCTAATTGTTCGGAATTCTGTTCGGAACTTTCTTAACTACGGTTAAGTAGAGGCCAGCGGGCAAGGAGCGCGCCGGACCGCCCGCGTGGTTGGCTTGGCAAGAGCCCGCGAGCGCACATAGGAACCGACGGTCAGTCCGGCGCGCTCAGCGGCCGATTCAATCTGCGCCCGCTCTTCATCCGCGTGGCGCGGAAGCCGATGATAGGCGCCCGTTTCCGTTTCTCGCTCGCGCTGCGGCTTCGCTTCTCGCCGCCCCTTTTTAGCACTGCTGCTGGGCTTCTCACTGGCCCTGCCAATGCGCAACTCACTGCTGCCGCCACTGCTGTTCTCGCCGGTACTTCGCTTCCGAGTAAACGCCATCAACTACTGCGTCGGTTGGCAGCCTGCCTGCACGTGCCGTTTACGCCCAGCCCGTGTTTCCGGTAGCTGTGTGGCTCGACAGCTTCAGTCACTACGACGCCCCTCGCCTTTTCTCTTAACGCATGATAAAGGACATTAGCGAGTTTAAATAACAGGCAGGCTGTCCCATCCATATTTTCGGTAGTTTACTACGCCTACGCGGGTTAGCGCCGCTCCACAACGCCTAGCCGGACGACAATATTGAAAATATCGCCATGCTGAGTGGCAGCGATGACGCGAGCCAAATCGTTTCGGTGGTCCCACCCATCATCCTGGTAACTGTAAGCACCCGTGCCAAGGTACTGTCTAACGGACGATAACTCGTCTTGGAGTCGGCTCCACTGTTGTCTCCAGGTCCCACACTTTACGGTAGTGTGCGGATGGTGTAAAACTGCGGCTGGCCGCTCCTGCCTGGCGAGCGCTCGAAACTCCTCCCCAACCTGCATCCTCCGGCCGATGGCCCTGGCTTGTCCTCTGGGGCTGTAGACGGTCAGGTCATGGCAACCCAGAACCATGACGGTGTCGCCGTTGAGGTTGACGAAGTGGCTTTGGAGATCGGGGAATCTGACGATGCTCCGCTCCTGCTGCGCAGTAGGGTAGAACTTGCCAGTCCAATGGGTAGTGCCATCGCATAAGTTCACCAGGCACACCAGCTCGGCATGAGGCTGATTAATAATGTTGTGGGTCGTCGATATTTTATCTTTCTTTGTGTCAACGCCTAACGTCAGATAGTCATAGTGGCCCTGTAGCCGGATGATAAGATCTTCTGTGAGTACGCTCCGGACAGCCCTTTCTGCGGCGGCGGTCAGCACGCCAATTTCACCGCCAGGATTCCAGTTCCCGTGATCCGGAAGCTCTAGAGGCCAGTCGAACCGAAGAAATGCCCCACAGGTACAAAGACAAGTGAGGCGATAATTCGGCGGCAAGGCCATCGCCACGTCGCCGAGTAGGTGGCGCGCTGCATTCAGGTCTCCGCTCCACGCCCCCTCCATGACAATACGGCCGTATGTGGGATTCTGAGCGGGAAGAACCTCAATGGTCCACACGTGAGCCCGCTGAGAGAAAATCTGGCGAAACGTTTCTACATCTTTCGGGCTGTTCGAATTCAGCTTACACCAAGGGTACTCGCCTGCATAAAGCCGAACCGTGGGCCGCAACCCTAGCCCAGCAGGAAGAAAGTCGCGGAGCGTGTCGTACCATGCCCGTTGCTCATCTCGATAACGGGGATCATTGTCGCTGGCCTCGATGCGGCAGCAAAGATCAATCCATTTCTTACGGTCGAATCCCAGGGCGACGGAAAGAGGATATCGAGAGAGCGCGAGCTTCCGGAGAGGCGTGAAGTGCTGTGATTCGTCGAACTCCACGACGAATCCTGGGTCCGGCACAAAGTAGTCGCATGCCGGAAGAGTGGCGGTTCTGACAAAATCTCTGAACCCTCGTTCCTGCTGAAGGGCTACGAATATCTCGCGCAACTGGGGTAGGTATTCTGAATCAGTGAAGCCTTCCGGGGTGGAACTGATCTCAAAGCGCTTCTGGACTTCAACTGCGCCGTAGAGGCTTCGCAGCAATCCTAGCACCGTAGCCTTGCATTCTTGACAGCGTTCGCTGTGGTGAAGGCCAGTTTCGCTCGATCGTCGTTGGACAGGTCTGGCCTGATGATGAGACGGAATCACAGTACCTTCGATATCGAAGCCAAGGGAGTGAAGAAACGCATTCGTCTCATGGCCGCCATTGAATTCCCCCGGCAAAAGCTCCCGCCCAATGGCGTACTTCGCCGCCAAGCTGACGAGATACTTCGCCGGATAACATCGTCCTTTATAGATGGCGTTGTACCGCGTCGATTGCCTCCTGGAGGGGACACCAGCCCCATCGATTTCGGCAATCGCGGCATGCACATCCTGAGCGGTTATTTCATTGGGGATCAAGTTGCGTAACCTTCCTTAGAGGCATTCTGTGCCGTTCCAAACTGGTCGGAGTCCAGGTGGTTTCGTTACATTAGCGTATATGGTCCTTACCTAGGGCGTCGAGAAAGTGATCGACGCGCGCGAACGTACGCAGATTGGTAAGGTCAGCAATCCTTTTGACGGCTGCCGTGTGGTCCTTAAATGCCTGCCCCTCGCGCTGAGATGCGGCCCGGAAGCGCACATTCAGTTTCTTCAGCGCTTTGTCGATGGGAGCATTAATGACGGCAAAGGCTTTTGGCTCCCACAAATGCATTAGAAAGCTGAGTCCGGGCGCTGCCATGCCGGCCAATTTGTAACCGCTTTTGCTGGCGAGGACCTTCTCAAAACGGATGTACGGATCGCCAGTCCCGCGAAGCAGAAATTCCAAGGATCGGGCGACTTTCGCCGGCCGCTGACGGACAAAGTCCGGCTTGCGCAGCATCGCCGCCCTCCCGTTCGTATACGCGATATCGAAAATCCGGGCCAGTTGTTTCTTACCCCAGAAGGACTGGCGTCGCATCAGCGACCTTAGTTCGCGGCCGAGTTGCTCATAGTTCTTCTCTGCCCACTTGGCCACTTGAAAGCAGGAAGCGCCTTCACTGCCGGGATATGGGCACTTATTGTTTCGAAACTGTTTTAACAAGCGTTTGATTTCGGCAGCAGTCACGCCGATCTCAATCTCAGATGGTGCCAGGGGAGGTTCCGGGGCTGCGCCCCTCCATTTCGGGAGCTTTGCGTTCGTCCGTGTATGAGAACCAATACCCTGCCGGGCTGGCCTCAAGCCAGCCAAGCGATGCACAATTGCCGAATCCAAGGGCGTCGAGAGGGCCCATAGCCTGTCGAACCACGTTGCAATTTCACGGACGACCGGCTGGTCCGAGATTTCCAGGGCCAACTGGAATTGCTGTTCGATCGAGGATTCCGACAAGTTAGCTGAGCCGACCAGGGCCGCTCTATCGTCGAACACCCACCCTTTTGCATGTAGGCCCGCCAGCGACTTGACCTGATCTGTAAGGCCGAGAAGCCGCTCAAGCCCTTTCGGATTCGTCAAACCCCACTTAACTGCGGTGTCAGAAGCATCGACAATGATGCGAAGGTCATGCGGAAGTTGGTCGCGTCTCTCGGGAAAAAATTGATGCGCCGCCTCGCCGCAATATGCCACCGCAACTCGGCACGTCGAGCAACCAGACAGCAATCGCAGGATAGCTTGACATACCGTATCTTCGGAATGGTGACGGATTTTCTTGGGATGCATGCTGCCGCCTACGGTGCCCGTATCTTAATTTAGTGATCGGCTCCAGTATACGAACCAGCGACTCTCCGTACAATCCTGCTCTCTTGACAAGGCTAACCAGGGTGTCCACATTAGCGGTGCCATAGCCAAAGCGAAAACAGCGTCTCTGATTCCAGTTGAGCGCAGCGCCAGCCGGATTTACCTCATCCCAGGGCATGAAAGTCATGTTCGACTTTGACCTGGCTGACTTGTATGCCGTCGAGACGAAGGCGCTGAACCAGAGCTGGTAAGCCGCAATCTGGAACGCTTTCCGTCCGATTTCATGTTCCGTTTGGAGCCCGACGAAATCGAAAGCATTAACCGGTCACAAATTGTGACCGGTTCCCAAAAGCACCGTGACCCTCGATTTCCGCCACGGGTCTTCACGCAGGAGGGCGTGCCGATGGCTCTCAGGCGTCCTGCGCGGCAAGCGCGTAGTCGAGGTCAATGTCAGCATTATGAGGGCGTTTGTGCAGTCCTACAGATCAAAGCCGATCTTGCGCTTGGGCGGCGGGGGGAGCGCTTTCATGTTGTCGATCTCGTCCACCAGCACTTCAATAATGGACGCGGTCTGCCGTTGGCCGTGCTCCAATTTCTTGACACGGGCCGCCAGATCCTTGTTCGCGGCGATCATTTCGCGGAGACGGACGAAGGCCTCGACAACCATGACGCTCATCTGCACGGCCCGTGGGCTATTCAGAACCGATGAGAGCATGACCACTCCGTGCTCGGTGAACGCAAGTGGTTGATATCTAACGTTTCTTTTTGATGCGATCACAGATTGTGATCTCATGCTCGCAACTTCTTGATTTGTCAGGTGAAACATGAACCTGCTGGGAAACCGATCCGCGTTGCGCCGGACTGCCTGCGTGATTGCGCGGGTTTCAACTCCATAGAGCTTCGCCAGGTCGTGGTCGAGCATGACTTTGTGGCCACGAATTAGGTGAATGTGGTGCTCGATGGGATGCGGCAAAGTGCCGGGAATGGAAGGCCTTGGCATGGAATATCTAATTGTTGTGAGCCCGGAACGCGACCTTAGCGGTTGATGTTGCTTACGTCAAACGGATGCGGTCGCAGGGCTGCGGCCTTCCGGGACTGATTGCTCTGGCGCGTGGCTGTCAGGCTGTTGTCGTGTTCAAATAACGCGCAACATGGCAGGATGGCTCAGGATTGATTTTTCAATCGGGAGATAATCAAAATGACCGTCGAACCTATGGAAAAGGCGCAGCCGCTGAGCAGCGAAGAGCTGGCTTTCATTATCCGTGAGCTCCGCGAGATGCGGCAGTGGTCTCAGGATACGCTCTCGGCGGTGAGCAAACTGAGCATACGAACAATTCAACGCGTTGAAAATGGAGAATCGTCCAACGGCGACACCCGGCGCGCGCTCGCGTTGGCGTTCGAACTCGAAGACATAGAGATTTTCAATAAACCGTTAAGCCTCCCAGACCCCGAACAGGTGCTGGCGGAAATGGAAAAATTCAAACGGGAGCATCTCCCATTAGAGGGACATGTTGTAAGTACTGGGCAAGAGCTGGTCCGCCTCTTCGAGAGCGCGCAAATGGACTCTTCCTCGGCTGGCGCGGCGCTTGAGGGCGCTGCATCCGAAGCATTTGCCGGACTTATCGACTACCTGCGCGATTACCGTGATTGTGCAGACTGCATGAGTGAAACGGAAAAGCTCGCTGTCTTCAAGGATGTGCAGGGCTACCTTGACGCCCTTCGCAAGGAAGGCTTCACGGTCAGCTATGCCCGAAGGGATACGAAGTTGGTGAGCCAGAATTCGGCCGACAAAACACCATGGGCAGTTACCATTATTTACCTGGTGGCCTCTCCCAAGGGGAGCGAGCCAAAACTGATGCTCGTACCTCGCCAAGTAACATTGTAGAGGGCGAACATTCATGCCGGTTAGCGAAGGAACGACCCGCGCTCACGCTCATGCCCTAAATCCAGTGATTCGGCTCCGGATCTGGCCCTTGTCTGAGGTCGAATAATCAATGTACGGCCCGACGTGTCCCAGGGCCCCAAGTAGTAGCCTGTCTACAAAGCTAAGGAGGAGGTAAAATTCTTGCGTAACGTCAGCTATCTTCAACTCCTGAGCTTTTGCAGGCTTGGCATCTGAAATAAACTCGCCAGTGTGAATCAGCTGGTTTCGTATAGGAACAACCGCATCAACCACCGTTTTGTCGAAATTAAGGCGAAGAACACGGATCACGTACTCGATGAGGAGCCGCAAGGGGGGGCGGGACAGTTGCTTCAGTGCCTCCGCTGAC
>Ga0181536_10005212_pt1 | contig 13413 bp, 14 predicted proteins | sample PEATcosm2014_Bin_41_FD_121105 | JGI IMG/M metagenome (GOLD analysis project Ga0181536, IMG submission 121105) | Peatland microbial communities from MTU Mesocosm Facility, Houghton, MI, USA - PEATcosm2014_Bin17_60_metaG | ecosystem: Environmental > Terrestrial > Soil > Wetlands > Peat | place...
CGCAGTAGAATCGCGCGGGAGCAATCAGGCGAAATGCGAGCTCGGACTGGGGGCATGGGTTCGCTTCGCGAACCCGTCGGTCGCCTTCGGCGGCCGGCCACAAAGTGGCCGGGGGCGCGCAGGCAGGGCCGGAGCGCCTTCAAATTAGCGCGCCGAAACGCGGCTTAGGGCGTGGCCTTGGTGCGTTGCTTGGGTCGCCCGATGCGACGTCGGCGGCGGCGCCGCGCGGGCTGATCAACGTTGCGGTGGGGGCGATTTCGCCGAATCCGAATCAGCCGCGCACGACCTTCGATCCCGCGTCGCTGGCGGAGTTGCAAGCCTCGATCGTCGAGCTGGGCGTGCTCGTTCCCGTCATCGTTCGCCGCCTCGACGGCGCGCGCTTCGAACTGATCGCCGGCGAGCGGCGCTGGCGCGCCGCCGTCGCGGCCGGTCTGGCGACGATCCCGGCGCTCGTGCGTGCCGCCGACGAGCGCGAGTCGCTCGAGATCGCGATCATCGAAAACCTGCAGCGCGACAACCTCGACCCGCTCGAAGAAGCGATGGGCTTCGCGCACCTGATGGAAGCGTACGACTTCACCCAAGAAGCGGTCGCACAACGCCTCGGGCGCAGCCGCCCGGCGATTGCCAATGCCTTACGCCTGTTGGGCTTATCCGACTCGATCAAAGCGCTGGTGCGAGCCGGCCGGCTGAGCGCTCGCGCGGCCCGCGCCTTGCTGGCGATACCGGCGGCGCGGCGCGAGGAGATCGCCCGCCGCGCCGCCGACGAGGGTCTCACGGTGCGCGCGATCGAGGCGATGGCGCAAGCCCAAGCGCCTCCCAAGGCGCGGCCGGCCGCGGCGAAGACGCTCGACGCCGAGACGGCGGCGGTCGTCGATCGCCTGCGCTACCGGCTCGCAACGCACATCGCGCTCGTGCGGCGCGAACGCGGCGGCTCGATCGAGATCCGCTTCTCCGACGAGGACGAGCTGCTGCGCATCGTCGACCTGCTGCTCGGCGATTCGGCGTGATGCTGCGCGGCATCGCCGCCGCCGCTGCGGCCGTGGTGCTGCTCGCCGCCGCCGCGCCGGGGCGCACGCTCGATCCGGTGCCGAACGGTGCGCAGACCACGCTCGTCCGTCGCTACGTCGACGCGCTGGCCGCGCAGCGCTATGCCGCCGCGTACGCGTTGCTGGATGCGCCGGCGCGCGCTTACTTTCGCAACGCGCGCAATTTCGCCAGCGCGTTCGTCGCCGACGGCTTCGCGATCGCGTCGTACACGCTCGTCGGAACGCGCGGCGACGCGCGGTTTCGCGTGTATTTCGCGCGCGAAGCGATTCGGCTGCGCGATCCCGCGACCGATGCACCGGCGACGGCCCGCGTCGTCGTTCCCTACGGCGTGATCGGGAACGGGGCGGCGGCGCGCATCAAGGATTTGGGCCGTCCGTGGCGCGCCTACGCAACCGCGGTGTCCGCGTCGGCATCGGGCCTGCGCGTGACGGTGAAGAAAGTGTCGTTCTATCAGCACGCGATCGCTTGCGTCGTGACGTTTGCGAATCTCGGCGACGGCTTCGTCACGTTGTTGCCGTACGACCGCAGCGTGCTGCGTGACGACGCCGGCCGCGTCTACCCGCTGATCCGCAACCCGCGCACGTGGCAAGACACCGATCGCCGGCTGTTCCTCGGCGTTCACCTCGCCGCCGACGCGCAGATCACCGGCGTGCTTTCGTTCGCGTCGCCGCGGCTCGACGACCGCGCGCGGCGGTTCACGCTGACGCTGGCGCCGAACCTGCGCGACGGCGCCGATGCGCCGTTCGCGCTCGACGTCGCCGGCCTCGCCGCACCGGCATGATCTTTCGCGGCGTCTACGCGCTGTTCGATCCGGCCGCGGAGGCCGACCCCGCCGCCTATCTCGATGCGCTGCTGCGCGGCGGCATTCGCTTGGTGCAGGTGCGCGCGAAATCGGGGATCACGGGGCCGGCGCTGCGGGCGCTGGTCGAGCGCATTCGCGAGGCCGGCGGCACCGCGATCGTCAACGACGACGTCGACCTGGCCCTGGAAGCCGACGGCGTTCACCTCGGCCAGGAAGACCTCGCCGGTCACGACCTGCGGGCGTTGCGGGCGCGGCTCGGACCACGCGCGATCGGCCTCTCGTGCGGCACCCCGGCCGAGGCGCGGGCGATTCCGGCCGGGCTCGTCGACTACGTCGGCGCCGGCCCCATCTTCGCCACCGCCTCGAAGAGCGACGCCGGCCTGCCGATCGGCGTCAGCGGCGTGCGCGCCGTCGTCGAGGCAACCGCGTTGCCGGTGGCCGCGATCGGCGGCATCACCCTGGCCGCGTTGCCGCGGGTGCGCGAGACCGGCGCCGCGATGGCGGCGGTGATCTCCGCGCTGGCCGGCGCGGCCGATCCGGAGGCGACCGCGCGGGCGTTCGTGCGCGCTTGGGGCGGGGCATGACCCCGGTCGTCGCCGCCGTCGGCACCACCCACCCGTATGCGGCGGCGGGGTTGCTGCTCGATCTCACCGCGATCCGGGCGCTCGGCGCGCAGCCGGTCGCGGTCGTGGCCGGCGTGAGCGCCCAGGACGCCGGGCGGGTCCTCGCGCGGGCCGCGGTCGATGCGGCGACGATCGCGGCGCAATTCGACGCTCTCGCGGACGTGCCGGTGGCGGCCTTCTGCGTCGGTGCCTTGCTGGACGCGCCGTCGGTGCACGCGGTGGCAGCCGGCCTCGCGCGTTTCCCGGGCGCGGTGGTGATCTGCGATCCGGTCATCGCGGCGAGCGGCGGCGATCGGCTGGCCGACGATGCGACCATCGGCGCGATGCGCGCCGTGCTGTTCGCGCGCTGCACGCTGCTCACGCCGAACCTGGCCGAAGCTACGCTGCTGACCGGCACGCGCGTCGACGACTTGCCGGCCATGCACGCCGCGCTGCCGGCGCTGTTGGCCCTCGGCCCGCAGGCCGTGCTGCTCAAAGGCGGTCATCTGGCCGGCGACGCCTGCGACCTGTTCGCCGACGGTCACACGGTGCGCGAGTTGCGCGCGGCGCGCATTCCGCACGAATTGCGCGGGACCGGCTCGCTGCTGGCCGCCGCCGCCGCGGTGCGGTGCGCGTTCGGCGACGCAGTGCCGGCCGCGATCGACGCCGCGCGCGCGTTCGTGCGCGAACGCATCGAACGCGGCACGACGTTCGCCGGAATGCGCATCGCATTCGGCGGCGAAAGCTGAAGAATATGGCGCGTCCCGTCGTTTTTTCCGGCATCCAGCCAACCGGCTCGATTCACATCGGCAACTATTTCGGCGCGATCAAACACTGGGTCGCGGGTCAGAACGACGCCGAGAACATCTTCTGCCTGGTCGACATGCATGCGCTCACGATCCCGCAGGATCCGGAGGTGCTGCGCAGCCAGACGCTCGAGTTCGCCACGCTGCTGCTGGCCGCCGGGATCGATCAGGCGAAGTCGCGGCTGTTCGTGCAGAGCGACGTGCGCGAGCACGGCGAGCTGACCTGGTATCTGTCGTGCATCGCCTCGATGGGCCAACTGCAGCGCATGACGCAGTTCAAGGAGAAGTCGGAGGCGCAGCGCGGGGAAGTGCGCGTCGGGCTGTTCACCTATCCGGTGCTGATGGCTGCCGACATCTTGCTCTATCGGACGACGCACGTTCCGGTCGGCGACGATCAGAAGCAGCACGTCGAGCTGACGCGCGATCTCGCGCAACGCTTCAACTCCACCTACGGCCAGGTGTTCGTGCTGCCCGAGCCGGTGATTCCGAAAACCGGCGCGCGCATCATGGGGCTCGACGATCCGACCAAGAAAATGTCGAAGAGCGCGCCCGGTTCGTATCACGCCATTCGCGTGCTCGACCCACCCGATCAGATCAAGAAAGCGGTGATGTCGGCGCAGACGGACAGCGGGCGCGAGGTGCGCGCCGACCCGGCACGCCCCGGCATCACCAACTTGTTGGCGATCTACGCCGCGGCGACCGGGACCGGAATCGAAGCCGCCGAGGCGCACTTCGCCGGCGCACGCGGCTACGGCGACGTGAAGAAGGAATTGGTCGACGTGCTCGTCGAGACACTACGCCCGCTGCGCGAACGGTACGCCGAGCTGGCCGCCGATCCGGCGACGGTGCGCGCGCTGTTACGGCAGGGCGCCGCGGCCGTCGAACCGATCGCGCGCGCCACCGTCGACGACGTCAAGCGCGCGATGGGCGCCGGCTAGCGTCTCAGCGGCGCTCCAGCCACAGCGAGGCGCCGAGCTCTCCGTGGAATGCGGGGAAGGCCTGGGTGACGCGCGCGGCCTCGAATTTCGAGAAGTAGTCGTTGAAGACCAAAATCTTCCAGTCGTCGTTGCTGGTCAAGAGGGCCCGCAGCGCGTAGGCTTCGTTCCACGAGCGGTTCTCTTCCATGATCCAGGGCACCGGATATTCGAACGGCCAGCTGATGTCATGAAAATGGACGAGCACCCCGGGCGCGAGCCGCGGCAAGATCTCGAAGAGCTCGAAGGCTACGTCGCTCCCGGTGCGGAGCACGTGGCTCGAGTCGATGAAGAGGATGTCGCCGGCTTCGAGCTCCGCGAACAGCTCCAGGCCGACCGTCTGAACCGGAACATCGAGCACCCGTACGCTGCCGCGCTCGCCGATCGCTGCGCGAAGCCGTTCCGGGTGCGGCTCCACGAACGTAGCCTGGCATGCGCCGGGCAGGTACCCGTCGATCGTGTCGAGCGCGCAAGCCGACGAAAAACCGCAGCCGATCTCAACGTACCGCTTCGGCCGATATTTGCGCAGCAGCGCGTGCAGAATGAGCCCGTCGCCGATACCGAAGAAGTTGTTGTCGAAGAAGAACCGGTAACCGTCGGCACGTTTCAACGGAAACGGGCAGCTCATCATGTACGGCAGCAAGTCGTCCCAGGTCGCGACCAACGCAGCGCGGTCGAGCGCTATGCCGGGCAGCTCTGGGCCGGCCTCGGGCAAGCGGCTGACGTGCTCCGCGAGCTCCTTGGGGTTGGCGATGGGCGAATAGTAGTGACCGGGCACCACGAAGAGCACGGCCTGGCTTTGACGTTCCTCCGACGCGTTGACTTGGTCGAAGATATCCATCGGGGACCCGCCGGTAAAAACGCTGTTCGCATATTGATCGATCTCGGACACGGTCGGATCGCGTAGCAGCAGCGCATTATGGACGGCGATGACGTAGCGCACGATCCGTGCGATCTGCCCGGCACCGGCCGCAGTCGCGCCGGTGATCTTGATGCTCACGCCCGGTACTTGGGCAGCGCATCGCGCATGCGGCGCAACGCTTCTTTGAGCGTGTCGATCGACGACGCGTACGAGATGCGCAAGTAGCCCGCGCCGGCGTCGCCGAAGCACGAGCCGCCGAGCAGTCCGACGCCGGCCTCTTCGAGCAGAAAACTCCCCAGCCGTTGATCGTCCATGGTGATTTGCGAGATGTTCGGAAACGCGTAGAACGCGCCGTCGGGAACGAGGCACGACACGCCCGGCAGCTCGTTCAGGCCCGCCACCAGCACGTCGCGCCGGTGGCGAAACGTCTCGTTCATCTCAACCGGCGTGTCGGGACCGGCCAGCGCGGCCATGCCGGCTTTCTGCACGAACGTCGAGACGCAGGCGTAGGTGTTGTTGGCCATCAACGTCGCGACCCGTGCGATCGCCGGCGGGGCGAGGCAGTAGCCGAGGCGCCAGCCCGTCATCGCGTACGCCTTCGAGAACCCGTCGACGACGATCGTGCGATCGCGCAAATGCTCGAACTCCGCGAACGAAACGAAGCGCTCGCCGTAGATGTTGCGGCTGTAGATCTCGTCGGTCATGACGACGAAGCGCGGAAACTTCTCGGCCAGATCGGCGATCAGCGCGAAATCCTCGCGCGTGAACACGCCGCCGGTCGGGTTGCTCGGGCTGTTGATGATCAACAGTTTCGTGCGCGGCGTGACCTTGGCGGTCAGCTCGTCGAGATCGATGCTGAACTTGCGCGCCTCGCGCAGCGGCACCGGCACCGGGACGGCGTGCAAGTATTCCGCCGCGGCCGCGTACGTCGGATAGGCCGGCTCGGCATACACGACCTCGTCGCCCGGATCGAGCAATGCCGCCATCAGATTCCAGATGATCTGCTTGGCGCCCGGTGAGACGACGACGTTCTCGGTGCGGAACGGGATGCGCAGTCCGCGAAAGCGCGTCGCGAAATCGGCGATCATCTCGCGGAACTCGGTCAGTCCGGGGTTCGGCGCGTAATGCGTGAAGTTCGCCTGGATGGCCGCGATGCCGGCCGCTTTGATGTGCTCGGGCGTATCGAAGTCGGGCTCGCCGATCTCGAAATGGATGATGTCCCGGCCCTGCGCCTGCAACTCGCGGGCGCGGCCGAACACCGTGAACGCCGCTTCGCTGCCGAGGCGTGATGCGGCGCTCCCGAGATAATCGTGTTCGCGCGAAACCGTGGCCATAACGTGCGTACGATTCGCCAAAAGGCCGATGAAGGCCCGGTTCGTGCTCCTACGGGCCGATCGGCGCGAGTTTCACGTGGAAGTAGTCGGCGACGATGTGTTGCGCGACGATGCCCGCGACGCTCGCTCCGTAGCCGCCGGTTTTTTCCATGTAGACGGCCATGGCGAGCTTGGGGTGCGGCGCAGGCGCGTACATGACGAACCAGGTCGTGTTCCGGCCGGCGCCGCCGACCCCGGTCTGCGCGGTTCCGCTCTTGCCGCCGAGCGGCACGCCCGGTAAGGCCAGTCCGTAGCCGGTCCCGATCGGGCTGGTCACCTGGTCCATGCCGGCCTTGACCTCGTGCAGCGCCTCGCGGGTCACGTTGACGCGGCGGATCACCTCGTTGTCGAAGGTCTCGAGAATCTTGCCGCGCGGGCTGCGGATCGCCGACACGACGTGCGGGCGGTAGAGCGTGCCGCCATTGAGGACGGTCGCCAGCACGTCGGCGATCTGCAGCGGTGTCGCTTGCATCGCTCCTTGCCCGATCGCCAGTTGACAGACGTCGCTGGGCTCGAGGTGGTAGCCCTTGCCGAACGTGCGCTCGGTCCATTCCTCGGTCGGCCAATTGCCCGGGTACTCGCCGGGCAGATCGATCCCGAGCCGCGAGCCCAGCCCGTACTGCAGTGCATAGTAGCGCAGCCGCTCGTGGCCCAGACGGTAGCCGAGCTGGTAGAAATAGCCGTCCGACGACGCGGCCAGCGCCTTGACGAAATCGGTCGTGCCCAAGCCGCCCGAAACGATGTCGCTGAAGACGACGCCGTGGCAATTCCAGGAGCCCGAATCGTAGAGCACCTGGTCCTTGCCGATCACGCCGCTCGAGATCGCGCCCGAACCGGTGACCATCTTGAACGTCGATCCGGTCGGCGACGCCGCCCCGATCGCGCGGTTGTACAGCGGCTGCAGCGGGTCGTTGAGGTAATGCGCGAATTTGCGCGCGCTGATCGGCGTCGCGAAATCATTCGGGTCGTAGGTCGGATACGAGGCCATCGCCAGCACGCCGCCGGTGTAGGGATCGAGTACCACCACCGCGCCCGCCACGCGGCTGCCGAGTTGCTTGGCCCGCAGCGAGAGCTCGGCGCGCAGGTTCTTGTCGACAATGCGCTGCAGGCGCGCGTCGATCGTGGTGACCAGCGTGTTGCCCGGGATCGGGTCGACGGGCTTGAGCCGGCGGACCAGCACGCCCGCCGAATTCACCTCGATCTGCTGACCGCCGACTTTGCCGCGCAGCCACTGGTCGTAGACTTGCTCGAGGCCGTCCTTGCCGATCACGTCGTTGGGCGAATACCCCTGGTGCTGGCGCTCGCGGTATTCATCTTCGGTGATCGCGCCGACGTAGCCGAACACTTGCGCGCCGGTCGTTCCCAGCGGGTAGTTGCGGACCGGCTGCTCTTCCAGATCGACGCCCGGAATCAGCGACTCGCTTTCCGCCAGCTGCGCCGTTTGCGCCGGACTCAGATCGCTGGCCAGAATGATCGGGCCGTTCGGCTCGTAGGTTTGCACCTGGTCGAAGTTCTGGTAGTTCACGCCCAGGTGGTGGTAGAGGCGATCGGCCAGCTTCGCTTGATCGATGTGCAACACCGTCGCGAGCGCGTGCAGCGTGTCGTTGACGTTCACCACTTCCGAGGGAATGAGCGCGCACACGAACGACGGCCGGCTGCGCACCATGACGACGCCGGTGCGATCGACGATCAAACCGCGCGGCGCGGAGATCGGGATCAGCTGGATCTGATTTTCGCGCGCGGCCGACGCAAACGTCTCGCCCTGCACGAGCTGCACTTGCGCCAAACGCGCGACGATCGCGAGCAACGCGATGACCAGAACCGCGACGAACGCGATCAAGCGCGCGGTGGAACGAGCGCGGTAGGGCTTCACAACGAGGGCTTCACGCGTAGCGTTCGATACGGGTCGGTTGGCCGCCGAAGCGCGCGCGGAAGACGAGGTACACGAAGGCGTAAATGGCCGTGAGCGCGCCCGATTCGAGCGCGGCATGGAGGTGCACGGTGCCGTAACCGCGCGGGTATCCTTCGGCCGACATCACGATCCAGAACAGCGCGTTACGCACGACGACCGCGACGCCGACGAACAGGCACGGCACCACCACGCCGTCGGCGAAGAAGCCGCGCGTGATGCCGCCGAACGCCAACGCCAGCACCGTGTACGCCAGCGTCCACGCGCCGCCGGTTCCGGCGACGGCGTCGGTCAGCACGCCGGCGACGAGGCCCAGCACCGCGCCGCGGCGAGCGCCCAAGCGCAGCGCGTAGAGCACGACCGCGATCGTCACGAAGGACGGGATGCCGTTGCGCACGAGCAGCAGCGGCGCGAACGCCGTCTGCACGAACAGACCCAGCGCGACGCAGCCGGCGGCGCGCCAGAACGACGGCCCGCTGACGATTTCGATCGAACGATAGTTGGTGCGGAACACGGTTATTTCGGAACGACGAGCACTCGCGTGAGAGCGTTCAAATTCACGGCCGGCTCGACGATCGCGGATTGGTCGAGCGCGCCGGCATTCATCGGTTCGAGCGCCTCGATGCGGCCGATCGGTACGCCGGCGCGAAACGAACGCCCCTCGCCGGTGACGACGCGCGCGCCGAGCTTCAGCTTCGCGTCCTGCGAGATGAAGCGCAGCTTGACGCGCGTGAGCGTGCCGACCGCGATCGCCCACCAGCGGCCTTGCTGGATCTGCGCGGTGAGGCGGCTGGTCGGATCGTTGATCAGCAGCACCTTCGCCGAGAGCGGGTCGACCTCGACGATGCGGCCGACGACGCCCTCGCCGGTCACGACGCCGTCGTCGACTTGCACGTGATCCTTCGCGCCGCGGTCGATCGTGATCTCGTGGAGCGCGTTCTCCGGATCGAAGCCGATCACGTTCGCGGCGATGCCGCTCGGGTTGGTCGCTTGCGCGCGCTCGAGCGACGCGGCCGCCGGCACGCCGGCGAGCGTTTCGGTCAACGCGCGGTTTTCGGCCGCGAGGCGGGCGTTCTCGGCCTGCAGCGCGGCGTTGTCGTGCGCGAGCTGCGGCGCCGAGACGATCGCGCTGAAGCCGTCATGCGTGACGCGCACGACCGTCGTGGCGGCGAGCTGCGCCCACGCGCTCACGCTCGTGATCACGACGGTCAGGGGACTGGCGCGGCCGGCGCGGATGAAATCGAGTTGCAGAAGAGCGAGCAGTGCGGCGACGATGATCGCGCCGGCTACCGCGAATAGCTTTCTGTCATCCCGATACGTAAAGATTGGTACCACCTCGTCAGCCGGTCGGCATGCGGACGCATGTGCTCGAGCAAGCTCGGCGACGCGAGAATTTCACCGGCACCGCGAGCGACGGCGAGAAGCGGTTCGTCCGCGACCGTTGTCGGGACGTTCGTGCGGATGGTCAGCTCGCCTGCGAGCCCCGGGATCAACGCACCGCCGCCGGTCAACGTAATGCCGGTCTCCATCAAGTCCGCGGCGAGGTCCGGCGGGGTCGCTTCCAGGATCGACCAAGCGGCGCGCACGATCGCGTCGATCGCATCGTGCATCGCTTCGCCGACGAGCCGTTCGGGAATCGCGCGGCGCCCGGGCAGCATGAGGTTCATGTCGGTTCCGGCGACGGTGAACGGGTCGCGGCCCGGCGGGCGGCCGGCGTAGCCGCGCTCGATCTTCAGCCGCTCGGCGGTCAAGGTGCCGACCGCGAAGCGTTCGTCGTTGCGCAGCTTGGCCGCGATCGCGGCATCGAACGTGTCGCCGCCGATCTTGATCGAGTGCATGGCGACGATGCCGCTCAACGCGAGCACCGCGATCTCGGTCGTGCCGCCGCCGATGTCGACCACCATGCGGCCGCGGGTCGTCGTGACGTCGAGTCCGGCACCAACCGCCGCCGCCACGGCTTGCGGCACGAAGATCGTCGTGCGCGGTCCGGCCGCGCGGACCGCCTCTTCGATGGCCTTGCACTCGATGTCGGTCGCGCAGCCCGGCACGCAAGCGATGATGCGCGGGGCGATGCGCGGCCGGGCCGCCAGCGCCCGGTCGATCATGGTGGTGATCAGCGTGTGGGCCCCGGTGAAGTCGGAGATCGTGCCGCCGCGCAGCGGACGGACGACGTCGATCCGGCCGGGGGCCCGGCCGTCCAGTACCTTGGCCGCGGCGCCGACCGCCACGACCGAACGATCGCTGTGCCGGAACGCGACCACCGACGGCTCGCTGACGATGATGCCGGCATCGTGTTCGTACACGACGGTGTTCGCGGTCCCGAGGTCGATCCCGATGTCGGGGCTGAGGGTCGAGCGCAGCGAGGACGCGACGGTCATGCCGGGCTCCCGGCGAACGAACGGCGCGGGCGCAGGCGGAAGCCCAGACGCGCGACGGCGCGGGCGAAGGCCGCCAGCGGGAAGCCGACCACGGTGGAGTAGTCGCCGTCGATACGCTCGACCAGGGTGGCGGCGAAGCCCTGAATGCCGTAGGAGCCGGCCTTGTCCCGGCCGTCGCCGCTGGCCACGTAGTCGTCGATCGTCTCGCGGTCGAGGGCCGCGAAGCGCACGCGGGTGCTCACCGCTTCGACGACCGGAATGATGCCGCTCGGCTCGCGCAGCGCGAACGCCGTGTGGACCTGGTGGCTGCGGCCGCTCAACGCTTCGAGCATCGCACGAGCATCGGCGTCGTCACGCGGCTTGCCCAGGGCGCGGCCGTCGAGATCGACGACCGTGTCGGCGCCGATCGTCAAATGCGGCGAAGGCGCGGCCGCTTCGACCTTGCCCCGCGCGTGAACGAGCGCCGTCTCGATCGGGGAGCGGCCGGGCAGCGGAGCTTCGTCGTACGCGGACGGGATGATGACGACGCCGAGACCGAGCGATAACAGCAATTCGCGCCGCCGGGGCGACGCACTCGCGAGCCCCACGGTCTCGAGATCGGTGCGTTCGTTTGCGATACTGCGATTCTATCGGGCGATTCCGCCGCGGCGCAAGCAAAGATGCAAAATTGTTGGCTGCGTCCGCTTACGCAAGGTCCAACCGAGCGACGTCGTCGGCGGTCTCGGCGCGCGCGACGAGCCGGCGCGAACCGTCCCGAACGAACACTACGGCGGGCTTGCCGAAGCGGTTGTAATTGCTGGCCATGCTGTAGGTGTAGGCCCCGGTGTAGCGCATCGCGATGAGATCGCCGGCCCGCACGTCCTCGGGCAAGAGGTATTCGCCGATCTCATCGTTCTCGCACGAGCGTCCGGCCAGGGTCGCGGGGGCCGGGGCGCCGGTGGCCGCGGATGCGATCAGGTCGGCCGGATGGTGTGCGCCGTAGAGCAGCGGCCGGGGGTTGTCGGTCATCCCGCCGTCGACTACGACGAAGCGCCGCGCGCCTTGCCGCTTGACCGTCACCACGCGGTAGAGCAAGCTTCCGGCCCGCGCGATCAGGGCCCGGCCGGGTTCGATCGCGAGCCGGTAGGGCGTGTTCGCCGCCCGGGCTGCCAAGCGTCCGGCGAAAGCATCGAGGTCGATCGGCCGGGGTTCTCCGGGGCCGTTCTCGATACCGATCCCGCCCCCGACGTTCAGCTCCTCGACCGGGTGCCCGAGCGCCCGGGCGGCGTCGGCAAACGGGATCAGGGCCTCGAGATTGGCGACCAGCGGCTCGACGTCGACGATCTGCGATCCGACGTGCGAGTGCAGCCCGATCAGGCGCAGTTGCGGCAACGCGGCGATGCGCCGGATCGTCGCGTCGGCCGCGCGCGCGGGAACGCCGAACTTCGTATTCTCGCCGCCGGTGCGGATGTATTCGTGCGTGTGGGCTTCGATGCCAGCATTGATGCGCAGCATGACGTTGGCGGGTGCATCGGGGCGCGCGAGTTCGGCCAGCCGCTCGATTTCTTCCGCGTTGTCCAATACGCCGAACGCCACGCGACCGCCGGCGATCGCCGCCAGCTCGGCATCGGTTTTCGCGACGCCGTGAAAGTAGATGCGCCCGCTCGGAAATCCGCCGCGTTCGCCGGTGATCAGCTCGCCGAGCGAGCACACGTCGAGCCGCAACGGCGTGGCGGCGAGCAGTTCGGCCAGCGCCGTGACGAGAAACGCTTTGCCCGCGTACCCGACCGCGATGCCGCGCGCGACGAACGCGCGCACGAAGCGATCGATTTCGAGCTCGAACTCGTCGATGTCGATGACCACCAGCGGCGTCCCGTATTCCGCCGCTAATTCGCGCGCCGGCACCCCGCCGATCGTTGCGATTGCGCTCGTCTCGTCGATCATCGGTAGAGTCCGTTCTCTTCGATGTAGCGATAGACCGGTTCGGGAACGAGGTAGCGCACGCTCTTGCGTTCGGCTAGACGCGCGCGAATCAGCGTGGCCGATTCGGCGACCAGCGGCAAATCCAAATAGCGCACCTTCGCGCGCCGGTTGGGGGCAAGTCCCTCGAGTGCGGCGTCGAGCTCGGTTTGCGTGACCTCGCCGCGCGGCGCGATCACGAACGCCGCGAGCCGGTCGAGGATCGCATCGAGCCGTTCCCAGCGCGAATGCACGAGCGAATCGCCGCCGACGATGAACGTCAGCTCTTCACCGGGATAGCGCTCGGCCAAGCGCGGCAACAGATCGGCGGTGAAACCGGTCGCAGCGTCGGCCAAATCGGTTTCGTCGAGCGCGAACGTGGTGTTGGCCGCGATCGCCAAACGAATCATATCGGCGCGCGCCGCCGGCGCCGCGCTGAGCGGCGCCTGGCGGTGGCGTCCGGTGCGCGTCGGCACGAACAGCACGCGCGAGAGGCCGCACGCTTCGCGCACCGCCTCGGCAACGAACAAATGCCCGTTGTGAACCGGATCGAAGGCGCCGCCAAAAATGCCGAGCCCCATCAGCTATAATCGAACTCGACGCCGGCGATGCGCACGGTATCGCCGTCGTGGACGCCCAAATCGCGCAATTTCTTGGTCACGCCCATTTTCGCCAAGATACCTTCGAAGCGCGCCAGCGCTTCGTCCGACTCGAAATCCGTC
>Ga0181536_10005214_pt1 | contig 13407 bp, 16 predicted proteins | sample PEATcosm2014_Bin_41_FD_121105 | JGI IMG/M metagenome (GOLD analysis project Ga0181536, IMG submission 121105) | Peatland microbial communities from MTU Mesocosm Facility, Houghton, MI, USA - PEATcosm2014_Bin17_60_metaG | ecosystem: Environmental > Terrestrial > Soil > Wetlands > Peat | place...
ACGCCTGATGAACCACCGGCACCAGTGGCTGGAGATTCCCCATCAAAATCGTTATCGTCTTGACACCAGCGCCTCATGAAAACCCCGCGGCTTTTCGACGCCTAAACTAACTGCCATTCAGGAGAGTCCATATTTGTGAGATGCCCAGCCGAAAGACAGGGAAAAGTAAGGCTCTCTTTTGACCACGGATTACACGGAGCGGCGTGCCGCAACCGAAGGAGATGGACCACGGATTTCACTGATTTCACGGATATGAAAGACATTTCAACGCAAAGTCGCCAAGACGCCAAGACGCCAAGACGGAAAAAACTCTTTGCGACTTCGCGCCTTTGCATTAAGATCCCCTTGTCTTCCGACAGGACAAAATGCTCGGGAGAATGAGTGATGTTGACGGAGTGCAGTGCAAAGACCGCAAGGAAGAAAAGTCATAAGTTATTCTCTTTGAGTTCTTTGCGCTCTTTTGCGGCAAAAATCTTGTCGGATATGCGTGATTTTTTCTTACAGTGGTACGGATTGTACGGATAAATCCATGGGTTGTCTAAATATTTGTTGACGCTCTGGAAGGCCCTGGGAGTGGGGCTTGGGGCCTGGGAGGCTCCCCCACATCATTCAGGCGGGGCGGATGACTGATGCGATCAGGCCCTTTTCATGTTCTTCCCACGTCGGCGACAGGGCGCGGAGTTTGGCCACGATTTTGGGGAATGTCTCAATCACGTAATCCACTTCCCCTTCCGTATTGTCCCTGCCCAGGGACATGATGATGTTGCCCCGGGCCAGCGCCGGGTCCACGCCGATGGCGGCAAGAACATGCGAACTCTGCCGCGACTTGCTCACGCAACTCGAACCACTGGCCACCGCGATCCCCTGCATGTCGCACAATAACAATTGGCCTTCGCCTTCGATGAACTCGCTGGAAATGTTCAGCGTGGCCGGATGGCGCCGGGGGCCTGGCTCCGGTCCGTTCAATTTAAGATGCGGAATCCTGGCCCGCAGGCCCTCCCACAGCCGCTTCTGCAAACGCGCGCAATGGGCGCTCCGTTGCGCGATCTCCCGCCCGGCGATTTCCGCCGCCGCCCCGGCCCCGACGATGGCCGGCACGTTCTCGACGCCGGGCCGCAGTCCCCTTTCCTGGTCGCCCCCGTGCAGGATGGCCGCCAGCGCCGCCCGCCGGTTTTGATAGAGCACGCCCACCCCTTTTGGGCCGTAAAAGCGCTGCGGCGAAAAGGACAGCAGGCTCGCGTTCCAGTCCCGCGCATCCAGCGGCAGCCAGCCCGCGCTGGCATCCGCGTCCACGTAAAACAGCACGCCGCGGGCGCGCGCCAAGGCCCCAATCTCCCTGACCGGCTCAATGGTCCCGATCTCGTGGTTGGTATGATGCACGGCCAGCAAAATCGTCTTTTCGGTGATCGCCCCGGCAATGTCCTGCAGGTCAATGGCCCCTTGCGCATCCACCTTGACCCGCGTGGTCGTGAATCCCCGCGTCTCCAGCATTTCCGTGGAGGCGATGAGCGACGGGTGTTCAATCTGGCTGAGGATGATATGATTCCCGTTCCGCCTGTTGGCCTCCGCGGCTCCTTTGATGGCCAGGTTGGCTGCCTCCGTGCTGTCGGCGGTAAAGAGGATTTCTTCGGGAGATTCCGCGTTAATGAAGGCGGCGATTTGCGAGCGCGCCCTGGCCAGCGCGTCCCGCGCCAGCAAGCCATGCCGGTGCAAGGAAGAGGGGTTCCCATAGGCCTCGGCGAAAAATGGCCTCATCGCCTCCATGACTTCCGGCAACACCGGGGTGGCGGATTGGTGGTCGAGATAGACGGCGCGCATCTTCAGCGGATTGGCTCGCCGGGCCGGGGCCGGGCCGGTTGCTTCTTGTTGTAATCATCCAGCGCGGCCCGCAGGGCCTGACTGGCCAGGAGCGAACATTGGATTTTGGCGGCCGGCAATCCGCCCAGCGCCTCGACGACTTGCCTGTTTGAAAAACGCCGCGCCTGCTCCAGGGTCATTCCTTCGATCAATTCGGTAGCGATGCTGGAACTGGCGATGGCTGCCGCGCAGCCAAAAGCCCTGAATCGGGCCTCGGCGATTTTGCCTTCCTTGATCTTGAGGCTCATTCTCAGAGTGTCGCCGCCATTGGATTGCGCGGCCTCGCCGATGCCGTCGGCCTCCTGGACATCGCCCACATTGCGCGGATTCAGGAAATGATCCAGGACCGTGGGATTGTAAAGGGCCGGAGTTGGACTCATGGGCGGCTGGCCGGCGCGCAAGCCGGGGGCCGGCGCCGCCGCGGCCGGCGGGCGCGGCGGGGGGCGGCGGCGGCAATTTCCTGCTGATGCACCAGCGCGCGCAAAGTCGTGCGGGAGAACACATCCTTGACCCCATCCTGCGCCTGTTCATACAAGCCGCACAAAGCGCACCCGCCCGGATGTTCGCAGTCCGGTTTGGCCAGCTTGCACCGTTGAAAAAGAATCTTTCCTTCGATGGCTTCGATGATCTCCAAAACGGTGATTTGCGAGGGCCGGCGCGCCAGCGCAAACCCGCCGCCCGCGCCCCGGTTGGAGCGCACCAGCCCGCCCCTGGCCAGTTCCTGAAATATCTTGGCGAGAAAGCTCTTGGGAATTCGCTCCGCGCGGCTGACCTCCTCGATCATCGCCATTTGCCCAGGCGCGCGCCGGGCCAGATTCATCAGGCCCAATACGCCGTATTCTCCTGCGCGGGTGATGTGCATCGGGGAGGGGGTTAATCCGGCGGATGGGGAATGTTAATCACTTGGCCCACCTTGGTTTTTTTCCAATCAGTGACGGACGGATTGGCCTCCTCGGCCTGTTTCTCGGTGATGGTTTTCATCCCCTTCTCCCTGAAGTAGGCATTGTAGTACTTGACAATGACTTCCAGCGTGTCGCCCTCCTTGAGGGTATAGCTGTAAGGCCCCGTTTCGCCCGCGGGCGGGGAGGGGGTGGCGGGCTTGCCGGGCGCGGGAGCGGTGTCGGTGATGAGCCTTTCCAGGCGAATGGCGGTTTGCTTGATCTGATCGGAAATCAGCTCTTTGTCCTCCATGCGTTTCTTGTCCACCTCCTCAATCTTGCCGGCCAGATTGGCGGCCAAAGACTTAAGCTCCTCCGGACCGATGACGTTGCTCTCCAGACGGGCCTGCTCCTGGCGGATTTGTTGCAGGTCGCCCTTGAGTGAAGAGAGTTTATCCCCCAGCGCCTCCGCCGCGGCGCGCAGCCTCTCGATATCGGCGGCCAGTTGTTTGAACCTTTCATCCACGCCTTGTTGTTCGGCGACCGCGGCGGCGTTGGTGGCGGCGGGGTTGGCGGGGGCGGCATTCGTGGAGGGGGCGCTTGTGGCGGCGGCCTCCTGCCCCGGAGCGGGCAGCCGGAAAACGGCAAGGCCCAGGAAAACGCCCGCCAGAATGCATACTCTTCTCATGCCTGAAACTATAGACTTGCAGAGCGGGAATTCAAAGTTGAAAACGTGCCCGTTCACCATTTGGGCCTTGCGCGAGATTTTTCTCGATTTTTCCAGCGCATCGTTTATTCTGCCCGCACGAACCCGAACACAAACCTGCACAAAAGCGACTAAACCTATGGACATCGTTTTCAAGTGTCCCCATTGCGAACAAGAACTGGAAGTGGACAGCGGCGGCGTCGGATCAACTCTCCAATGTCCCTCCTGTTCCAACATCATCACCGTGCCCGCTTCCGCCGTGGAAGGCGCGGACGCGGACCCAGCCCCGGCCGTGGACCTGGCTGCGCCCCCGGCCACAGCCACGGGCCAGGCCGCCATTACGGCCTTTCACGAATCGTTGCACCTCTCCGTGCCGACGCACGACACGCCCGCCGCGGCTCTCATCCAAAAGCCCAATCGCCCGCTGGACGTAGTGGCCAAGGAAGGCGATAAAAAAATGCGCATCAGGTCCATCAAACGTGTGGATTGCCAGGAGGTGGGGAAGGACAAGTTCGACGAAAAAGTCTCGGAGTTCCTGGACCACGTCGGGCAGCTCAATATCATCAGCATCAACACCATCAATTACAGCACCATTGACATGGCCACCCGCACGTTGGTTCAGGACTACGGGGTGATGATCGTCTTCAAGGGTTGAGGCCTGTAAAAAAACCTTTCAGCCCGTAAATCGGGTGGCGATCACCGTGGCGTTGTGCCCGCCAAATCCAAACGAATTATTCACCACCGCGTTGACCCTCCATTCCCGCGCCGCCCCAGGCACGTAGTCCAAGTCGCATTGCGGATCGGGATTCTCCAGGTTGATAGTCGGCGGCACTATGCCCGTTTGGATGGCTTTGACACACAACACCATCTCCACCGCCCCCGCCGCGCCCAGCATGTGCCCGGTCGCTCCCTTGGTGGAACTGACCGCGATTTTTTTCGCCCCGTCCCCGAACACCGTCTTGATCGCCTGGGTCTCCGCTATGTCCCCCTGCGGAGTGGAAGTCCCGTGGGCGTTGATGTACGAGATGTCACCGGGGTTCAGCCCGGCGGAGCGCAGCGCCATCTTCATGCAGCGGGCCGCCCCTTCTCCACCCGGCGACGGCGCGGTCAGGTGGCTGGCGTCCGCCGTGTTGCCGTAGCCGGTCATTTCCGCGTAAATCCTCGCCCCGCGGGCTTTGGCATGTTCCATTTCTTCGAGCATCAGCACTCCCGCTCCCTCCCCCATGACAAATCCGTCCCGGTCGCGGTCAAAGGGCCGGGAGGCATGTTGGGGATCCTCGTTGCGCGTGCTCAAGGCCCGCATCGCGCAAAAACCGCCGATGCCCAGCGGCACTATGGTCGCCTCGCTGCCCCCGGCAAACATTATCTTCGCGTCGCCCATCTTGAGAGTGCGCCAGGCCTCGCCCAAGGCGTGGGTGGCGGTGGAACAGGCCGAGCAGGTGGCCAGGTTCGGGCCGCGCAGATTGTGCAACATGGAAAAGAGTCCTGATCCCATGTTGAGTATCAGCATGGGTATCATGAATGGCGAGAGTCGGCCGGGGCCTTTGCTCAGGAGTATTTTGTGTTGCTCCTCCGTCGTGCGCAGGCCCCCGATGCCCGACCCGATGATCGCCCCCACCTGGTCCCGGTCTGTCTTCTCCAGGTCCACCCCGGAGTCGCGCAGCGCCTGCCAGGCCGCATAAACGGAGAATTGGGCGAAGCGATCCGTCCGCCGGATCTCTTTGGCCGATGGAAAGGCCGGGCTGGGATCAAACCCCTTGACCTCCGCCGCGAACCGGCAGTCATAGCCAGAGGCGTCAAACGCCGTGATGTTGTTTATCCCGCACTTGCCCGCGATCACATTTTCCCACAGCGCCTCCGGGCTGTGCCCAAGGGATGCCACCACTCCCAGCCCCGTGATGACCACTCTGCGGTCTGTCCAGTTTTGCGCCATAAAAAAAGGCAGCCTGGCTCAGGAGCGGCTGCCCTCCGGGTGGCCGGAGCGGTTACTTTTTCTGCGTCTCTTCGATGTACTTGATGACGTCCCCCACGCTTTGGAGCTTTTCGGCTTGCTCGTCGGGGATTTCGTTCCCAAATTCCTCTTCCAACGCCATCACCAACTCCACGGTGTCCAGAGAGTCGGCGCCCAAATCCTCAATGAATTTGGCTTCCGGCGTCACCTGATCGGCGTTGACCCCCAGTTGTTCAACGATGATTTCTTTGACTCTTTCCTCAATTGTTTTCTCAGGCATTGGTAAACTCCGTTGTTGTTTGGTCTGTCTATGCCCCACGTTGGCAAGCCCGTCAAGCGTTGATTCGCATTTTTTTTATCTCTTCTCCTCCCCCTTCACATCACCAGGCCCCCGTCCACCGTGACAACCTGGCCCGTGATGTACGCCGCCCCTGGCCCGGCCAAAAAGAGCGCCGCCTCGGCGATCTCCTCCGCCTGCCCAAACCGGTTGAGCGGTATCCGTTTGAGGATTTCCCCCTTCATCTCCGGCCCCAACCCGCCGGTCATGTCCGTCTCGATGAACCCCGGCGCCAGCGCGTTGACGGTCACCCCGCGCGGCGCCAATTCCCTCGCCACCGCCCGCGTGAACCCAATCAGCCCCGCCTTGCTGGCCGAATAATTGGACTGCCCCGCTATCCCAATCAATCCGCTCACCGAGGCAATATTCAATATCCGCCCCGACCGTTGCCTGACAAATGCGCGGCTCAAGGCCTTGGTAAACGAGAACGCCCCCTTCAAATTGGTGTCCACAACCGCGTCCCAATCCCCCTCGCTCAGGCGCATCACCAGTCCGTCCCGCGTGATTCCCGCGTTGTTCACCAGGATGTCCACCCGGCCCGCTTCCGCCAGGATTCTTTCCGCCGCGGCCGCCACTGCGCCCGCATCGGCCACATCCACCGCGTGCGCCCAGGCCCTGCGGCCCAGGGCGCGGATTTCCTCCGCCACTTTCCCCGCATTCTCCGCCGTGCGCGACACACAGGCGATGTCCGCGCCCGCCGCGGCAAATTTCAACGCGATCGCGCGTCCGATGCCGCGTCCCGCCCCCGTCACGACCGCAATTTGATTGGCCAGCTGGCTCATAAACCGCCCTGAGCATGGCCGCCGCCCCCGGTCTTCACAAGACAAAATGCTCAAATTGCGGAGACGAAATTGAGACTTGACAGGCTGCTCACTCTGTGTAAGATCGCACCCATGCCACAGTCGAACAACGCAATGGCTCCAAGCCCGGCGGCGTCAAAAACGCGCTTCCGTCTCAACACCATTAATAAACTGTGACACCACAGGGCGGGGCCGCGCGGCTCTCGACGCCCGGCGCGTCCTCACCCCCAACCAAAGCAAACACCCGTCACCCTCAAAAGCATGAATCCAACCAGAAGCAAACTCATTGGCGCGCTCGCATTTAGTCTGCTGGCGCTCGTCCCAAACTCTCAATATGCCGCCGGCACAAACACCCAATATGCCCTGGGGACGAATGCGCCCTCCTACGCTCAAACCATTCCTTATTCCGTCGGTGTGGAAGCCGGCACCACCGGCCTTGGCGGCAACGTCGGCTGGCGTTTCGCCAACCACTTCGGCGTGGAAAGCGGTTTTGATTACTTCAGCTACACCTACAACGGCACCATCAAGGACGATTACTATCACGTCACCCTGCGTCTGATGTCCGAACCACTAAACCTCGAGTTGTTCCCTTGGAAGAGCAAGTCCTTCCATCTCAGCCTCGGGATGCTCTTCAACGAGAACCGTCTCAGCGGCGGCGCCAACGGAAGCCTGACCCTGAACAATGATAAATATACCGGAAATCTAAACTTGCTTTACAAACCCGACACCGTGGACCCGTATGTCGGCTTCGGCGGGAACTTCTACTTTGACAAAGGCCATCACGTGTCGTTGATGGGCGCGCTGGGGGTCGCCTTCGCCGGCAATGGCAGCGTGAGCCTGACCGGCACATCCACCACGCCCGGCCCGACTTTCCAGAACGATCTGCAGTCTGAAAAGTCAAAGGTGCAGAGTTACGCAAAAGACTTGCAATACTGGCCCGTCATCAAAATTGGCCTGACCTACTCGTTCTGACCTCATCGCGCCATCCGGCGCGCCGATGTTTTGGGAGCGCGCAGCCCGCGGCGCTGCAACCCGCACCGTTGCGGGCCAGCCCATTGTTGTTTCATCTCGCCTCGCGTGCAGTCCGCGGCGCCCTGGCCGCTGGCATCCGTTACAGCGTGTTCGACGCGGTTTGGGCCGTCATTTTTGCGATGCAATGCAATTTTTTGTTTGAACTGTGACCTTTGAACCCTAAGCTGCCCCGGCGTGAAAGTGCTTCGCCAACTATGCTCAATCAGGAACTTGTCAACAATGCCCTCAAAACGGTCAAATATCCCGGGTATAACCGCGATATTGTCTCCTTTGGGATCGTCAAAAACATCGCCGTCCAGGGCGGCGCGGTCAGCCTTTCGCTCCACCTGACCGGCGGCAATTCCCAGGTCGCCCAGCAAATCAAGACCGATGCCGAAAAGGCGCTCCGCGCCCTTCCTGGAGTCGAGCATCTTCATCTGGAGTTGACCGGCTCCCCGGCCGCCCCGGCCGCCCAGGTCCCCTGGGCATCGCAAAACAAGCTCCCCGGCATCAAGCGCGTCGTGGCCGTGGCCAGCGGCAAGGGGGGGGTGGGCAAGTCCACCCTTTCCGTCAATCTGGCCTGCGCCTTGCGCCATTTGGGAGCCGAAGTCGGTTTGCTGGATTGTGACATCTACGGACCCAGTATCCCGCTCATGATGGGGGTTCACGACCGCCCGACCGTCAGCGCCGCCGAAAAGCTCGTGCCTCCCGCAAAGCACGGCGTCAAACTCATGAGCATGGGCTTTCTCATCGAGGACGATTCCCCCGTCATCTGGCGCGGGCCAATGATCATGAAGGCCATCCAACAATTCGTTACCGAGGTCGAATGGGGGGATCTGGATTATTTGCTGGTGGACTTGCCCCCGGGCACCGGCGACGCCCAGCTTTCGCTTTGCCAGACCGTCCCGCTGGATGGCGGCCTGATCGTCACCACCCCCCAGGAGGCCTCTCTGGGGGTCGTCCGCAAAGGCATCGCCATGTTCGAGAAGGTCAACGTCCCTATTCTGGGAATCGTCGAAAACATGAGCTTCTTCATCGCTCCCTCAGGCGAGCGGGTCGAGCTTTTCGGACATGGCGGCGGCCAGGCTGAGGCCCAACGCCGCCAGCTTCCCTTCCTGGGGGCAATCCCCTTTTTTACCGAAATCCGCCTCGGCGGAGACGCAGGACTCCCGGTGGTCGTCAGCCAGCCTGAAGCCCCGCCCGGGCAGGCCTTTATTGCCATCGCAAAGGCCTTGCGCGCCAAACTTGGCTGAGCTACATTATATCAACTTATGGAACCACTGCCGCCGCCATCAGACGCCGCCACCGGCAATGCCTCAAGCCCAACGGGTATTGAAGCCCTTATTTGGGCGCGGTTGCGGGAATGTTACGACCCAGAAATTCCATTGAACATTGTGGACTTGGGCCTGGTTTATGAGGTTTCCGTCAAGGGCACCCAGGCCAATGTGAAAATGACCCTCACCGCTCCGGGATGCCACCTGGGCGGCCAAATTGCCGGCGGCGTCCAGGAGAAACTGCTGGCCCTGGACGAGATCGAAGAAGCCAACGTCGAACTGGTTTGGGACCCGCCCTGGCACCAGAGCATGATCACCGCGGAGGGCCGGAAAACGCTCGGATTGGACGCGGGTTAATTTCCTGTTACATTTCTGTTGATTTCTTGAGACGACGCCACTAGATTTGGAAGCCTCGAATGAGAAAAAACCATGGTTTATGCTAAGCTCAACTAACGGCCAGCAAGAAAACGATGTGGTCAGGCGTTCTTCCCTTTATCGCGAGTTTCAGGCGGAACGCGATGAGATTTTGCGGCATAAATGGATCGAATCCGAAAAGGCGGGCCACGACATCGGGTTTGAACATGCGTTAACCGATTGGATCATCAAACATCGCAGCAAGTGGCGCAAGAGCCGGCAAGGCGGCTCGACCGGTTAGCCGGGCGGCAACCGGCATCTCCTTTAAAACGGTCCCGTGAGATCGAAAAGGCCAATGAATATCAATTTTCCGCCGCGCGCAAACCAGACCGCAAAGGCGCCGGGTCAATTCCCTCATCCCGGTTTCCCCCGTTATGCCTGATTCAACTCTGATCCTCGACGCGGCCGCCTTGCAGCGGGCCTTGACCCGCATCGCCCACGAGATCGCCGAGCGCAACGAAAATGCCGCCGAGGTCGCCCTGGTGGGCATTCATCGCGGCGGCGTCTTCCTGGCGCGGCGCCTGGCCGGGATTCTCGGCGGCATCTGGGGGCAAACCGTGCCCGTGGGCAGCATGGATGTGGGCATGCACAGGGATGATCTGGACCGCCAGCCCGCCCCCACCATCCATCCCACCGTCATTCCTTTTGATGTCACCGGCAAGACTGTCATCCTGGTGGACGACGTTCTTTTCAGCGGCCGGACCACCCGCGCCGCCCTGGACGCCCTGGCCGATTTCGGAAGGCCCAAGCGCATCCAACTGGCCGTTTTGGTTGACCGCGGCCATCGCGAGCTTCCCATCAAAGCCGACTTCGTCGGCAAAAATGTCCCCACCGCCCTCAACGAGCGCATCTGCGTCCGCTTTCGCGAGGAAGCCGGCACGGACGAGGTGACGCTGGAGAAAAAGGCCGCCTCATGAGTTGGAGCCGCAAACATCTCCTGGACATCCAATCCCTCAGCCAGGCGGAGATTGTCACCGTGCTGGACACCGCCCGGGCTTTCAAAGCCGTCGGCGAGCGGGCCATTAAAAAGGTGCCCGCGCTCCGGGGCAAGACGGTCGTCAACCTGTTCGTCGAACCGTCCACCCGCACGCGCATCAGCTTTGAATTGGCCGCGCAGCGGCTCACCGCCGACGTGATCAATTTCAGCGCCGAAGCTTCCTCCCTCAAGAAAGGCGAGACCCTCAAGGACACCGCCCGGAATCTGGAGGCCCTGAACGCGGACATCATTGTCATGCGCCACAGCGCCAGCGGCGCGCCGCATTTCCTGGCCCGTTTCCTCCAAGCCAGCGTCATCAACGCCGGCGACGGCGCCCATGAGCATCCCACCCAGGCCCTGCTGGACGCCTTCACCATCCGCGAGCACAAGGGAAAAATCGCCGGGCTCAATGTGACCATCTTGGGCGATATTCTATACAGCCGCGTCGCCCGCTCCAACATCTGGGCTTTGACCAAGCTGGGCGCCAATGTCACCTTGTGCGGCCCTGCCACGCTGGTGCCCAAAGTCTTTGAACAAATGGGCTGCCGCGTGACCCATCACGTCGAGGAGGCCATCGCCGAGGCGGACATCATCAACTTGCTGCGCATCCAGCACGAACGGCAGCGCAAGACCATGTTTCCGAGCATAGGCGAATACACCAGCCTGTTCGGTTTGACGGCGGCGCGCTTTGCGCGGACCAAACCGGAGGCGCTGATCATGCATCCCGGCCCGATCAACCGCGGCGTGGAAATAGACAGCCAGGTCGCCGATTGCAGCCGCTCGATGATTCTGGACCAGGTCACCAACGGCCTGGCCGTCCGCATGGCCGTCCTGTTCCTCGTCAACGGCGGCAAAGGCCCGCAGGAAGTCGCCGGGTGAGGCGATCGGACAGAGTCCGGGCGTCCGGGCCAAGCCGGCGTTGGCGGCGCGGGCCGGAAGGGCGGTGGCCGGAAAAAATCGGAGAAATCGGAGAAATCGGAGGTTTTTGGAGGGGGGAGTTTAGTCCGGGAAGGCGCAAAAAATGGCGAGCCTATTGAATTGCAAATATTTGCATACGAGCACTTTACAACCTAAAAGGTGAACTGCGGATTACTGTAAAGCTGAGTAATATGAGTTAGTTACTAATGTTTGAAAAGCTCAACTGGCATTTTTTGGTTCAAAAAAAGCGCGGCGCGGCGCGGCTGGCGGTATGGCTTTCACCACGGATAACAGGGGATATCCCTGACCCCTGCTCTCGTTTTACTTCGCTGCTGACGATTATGGAAACCGCTCGACTTTGGCTGCGAATCGGTCACACTGCCCGCAAGGCAAGGTTTGGTTGATTAGCCGACTTCGAGCACAACAGAATATGATGGCGTTATCGAGCATTTTGGGTTCGCCCAGGACGCCGTGGTATGGCTGGATGTTTCTCGGACTTGCTGTTGTGATTATGTTTCCGGATGAAGCGCTGGAAAACGTTCGTTTGGGTCTTACTTGGCGGAATCTGATCTGGCTTGAGGTTATTTTCATTGGCATCAGTCTTGTCGCCATGATTGTCCTGAAACGATATTACCCGAATTTGCGATGGTTTTATCCGCTGATTCCGCTCGGTTTTGTCGCGGTGATTCGTGGCATTATTTGGCTTATCAATCGGTCATATGATGATTTATGAGCCAGCCGCCTAATAAATCGCCGGGGCCAACCGCTCTTGGCGCTGTCAGTCCCGCAGACAGCGGAGGAGGCAACGAGGAGGGAGGGTTGACGCCGAAGAGGGCGGCGAGGAAGGACTGAGAAGCCATGAAGAACGAACCAAACTATGCGTTGAGCCCTTTTTCCCTCATACTGCTCAATGTGAATTTTGGTTTTTTTTAGTCAAGAGATTTCGGCTGCGAGCGTTTTAACAGTCAACCTCCTGACTGCAATTTCTCCACGAAGGCGACCGCTTCACTGAGCGTGGAACCATAAATCTGGCGCGCCAATTTGACCGCGCCCATCTTGTCGCCGCTCTTGGCCAGTTTGAGGATCTTGGCGTCTCCTTCTTCGGGACTCAGATTGCTCTGGTATGTCAGGTGAACCTTTGTGGAGTCCGCGGGGGCGGTTTTTATATGGCGACTGAGATATTCGATTGCCTTGCCGGGCGAAGGGTGGATGCGGTATCCGGCACTTATACTCCACCGCAGCCGGACGATCCCGCCGGGCAAGACTTCAACCGGATAATCCCGGTAAATCGTCTTAAACCTGCCTGGGGGTTCGGCTTTCTGTTCCGCCTGCAAATACGCTTCCAGGGTGGAAGTGTCTGCGTTGGCGAGGCAAAAATCCACACAGGTCAAATGTTGAATCTGCTGGGTTCGGTTTCCACCCAGGCCTGGAGCGGCGCGCTGTTCCCTGACCATCCTGATCTTCGCAACCTCGGAATAGTCAAATCCCACCGCCTGCACGTCCTCCGCTGGAAAACGCCAGTTCTCGAAGGACCGGAATTTGATGATGACGCCGTTGGTATTGCAGCGCAGCAGCCAGTTCGTCGGTTTCAGGCGGGCGCGAAACTGCCCCCAAGCAGCCCATCCAAGCAATCCGCAAGTTGCGGCCCCCCCATAGAAAAAGAGACCGGACGGAATATTCAGCCCATATAACTTCGCGCCACGGATTCCGAGCAGAAGAAGGGCAATTCCGATCCCAAGACAAACGATGAAGCCGATAAATGCGGCCGTCGGAGAGGCTTTGAACACCTGGTCATCGCTCCGGGTCGGGATTTCGCCAAGTTTATAGAATTTCATCGGAACAGGCTGACTCTATGCCATCCAACGGCCATGTCAATTCGACATGGTTTTCCGTAATCCGTCACTGTATTGGCCAAGTGGTTACGGGGATATGTGTCGTGCCGAGGGCAACGGCTTCTCCGCCGCTCTGGCTCCAGCCTGAACAGGCCTTGAATGAAAATCGAGACCTGCCTGGCTGATCTTTAGGCCGTTCCATCACTCGTCTTGCGGCCGATCCAATCGAGCAGCAGGAAGGTGCAGGCGAAAAATGGGAATACTCCGTAGAACGTATCACTCACGGAATGGGAATGTCTGTGAACCGCTTTAAATACCGTCCAGCAGAAGAGATTCTTCGAGGTTCATAATGGGTAGAGATCGAGCTTTCCGCAGAAGAAAAGGATCCGAATGCGGTAGTTTCGAAAGCTGCGGAAGCCCCGGGCGGCGGCTTTGATACTCTGGATTTTGGAG
>Ga0181536_10005215_pt1 | contig 13405 bp, 11 predicted proteins | sample PEATcosm2014_Bin_41_FD_121105 | JGI IMG/M metagenome (GOLD analysis project Ga0181536, IMG submission 121105) | Peatland microbial communities from MTU Mesocosm Facility, Houghton, MI, USA - PEATcosm2014_Bin17_60_metaG | ecosystem: Environmental > Terrestrial > Soil > Wetlands > Peat | place...
AATTCGCCGAGATCGCGCGCGGGCATGTCCTTCTTAGCGAGGATGAGGACCGGCATTCCCGCCACCATGCCGATCGGCGCGAAATCGGTTGAGGGGTTGTAGGCGAGATTCGGGTAGAGCGCGACCGCGGCGGCGTGCGTTCCCATATGGCCCAGCATGATCGTATAGCCGTCCGGCGCCGCCCGCATCGCGCGCGTGCCGGCGGTCGTCCCGCCCGCCCCGATGACGTTCTCGATCACGATCTGCTGGCCGAGCGTGTGCGACATGCTCTCCGCGATGATGCGCCCGACCACGTCGGTCGGCCCGCCGGCCGCGAATGGTACGATCATGGTGATCGTCCGCGCCGGATAATCGGTCTGGGCGTGAGCCCTATCGAGGCCCGGCGCGACGAGAGCGATCCCGCAGGCCGCGGCGGCAATGAATTTCAGGGTCGACATTTGCCCTCGCGGTCCGAACCGATTTCGAGCAAATCCCTTCGGGGATCTACTCAAGAAATACACCTCAGATGATTAATAATTCGGGCGCGCGGTTTGCCACGGCTCTGTTCCCATTCACGATGGGAATGCCGCTGGACGATCAAGGGGTTAGCGCGACCGTTCCTTGCCGGGCGAAATCCCCCTTGATCCGCGCCAAAATCTCCCTGAGGCGAGCAAAATCAATCGGCTTTGGCACCGGCTCGCAGATATTCAATCGCAACATCCGGCCGACCGAGGTCGCCAGTTTAGCGACGGTCTGGCCAACTCCGCTGATCACGATGACCGGGGTCTTACAGCCGATATCATCCAACAGGCGAATGACTTCAAGGCCGTAATTGCGGCCCAACGACAAATCCAGCGTGATGCAGTCAAATCGAAATTGTCGGAGAAGCTTCTCGGCTTCATCGTAAGACGCCGCTTGCGTTATCGCAAAGCCGGCTTTTTCGCCGACCTTGCCGATGGTACCGCGGAAGACCAAGTCGTCGTCGATGACCAGAAGTCGGGGCGCTGAATCTGCCGGCGTCGGACTCGGCGCAAGCGACGCATCATCGTCAGCGTTTGATGTCATGGAATCACCGAGTATGCGGGCCATATCGATCACAGCGATCGATTTTTCATTTTCGCCAGCGTGGCATGGAGGATTTTGAGATCGAGCGGCTTTCGAACCGGCTCGCAGATATTTAGACCCAATGATTTCCCAATATTTACCGTTTCCTCGCAAACGGCATGCTCGGAACCGCTGATGATCAGGATCGGCGCCTTGCTTTCGATCACCGAGAGAAGATGTAAGACCTCAACACCGGCATGACGGCCAAGCCCCAGATCCAGCGTGATACAATCAAATACGCGCTCCTGCAGAAGCATGGCGGCTTCCGCATAGCTGCGGGCCGTCGTCGTCGAAAACCCCATTCTCTCGCCTACACGGGAAATAATCGTGCTATGGATGAGGGCGTCTTCGATGATCAATAGGCTGCTGAGCCCATCGCCGGACTTGTTCGAAATGGTCGCTCCGCCCGGTTTGAAAACTTGGTTCAAACTGTTTAATCCAAAAATTTGTATGACGAGGGCATCATTCTTGATTGCGATCGAGCAGAGATTGAACCGGACAGATAAAGATTCCGTGAGGGCGAAATAAGTGCCGATCATCGCCTGACACCGCGCCCCGGTCTTTCCAAATTCCTGGTAAGCGAAAGGTATCTGGCAATTTAACTAAAATTGTCGCAGTTGCCTGGATGGATATGTGCCAGGAGCCGACCTCTCCAATGAGCTTCAATCAGGCTGTGCTGCCATCCTCGGTCGAAGTCACCTGCCCGGCACGGTAAGCGCCGCGAGTTCCGAGACGTCCTCGCTGGCTTGCGCCGAGGCGAATGTCCTATTCGACGGCCGCTTCCGCGACGGAGGCATCGGGCTCCATGTTCGGACGCGCGAGCATCAAGAAAAACAAAAATACGGCGCCGATGAAACACGGCACAGCGGCGGCGTAGAAGATTCCGCCGACCTTATAGCCCAGCGCAACCAGCAGGCCGGTCAAAAACGGCCCAAAGAACTGGCCGACGCGACCCATGCCCATGCCCCAGCCGATACCCGTGGAGCGGATCGACGTCGGATACATTCCCGCGGCCACCGCAATGAGTCCAGTGCCCGTACCGCCGACGAAGAAGCCGGCGAGCAGCGAGGCGACGCCCAACGTCACCACCGACGAGGTTGCCTGCCCAAACCAGGCGAGACACAAACCGCCGATGATGAATGCGGGTATAAGAACCCTATAAGCGCCGAAGCGATGCACGGCCCAGCCCGACATGGCGCTGGCGCAAACGCTGCCGAAATTGTTCAAGCCGACGATCAATGCCGCGGCCGACAGTGAGAAGCCGACGGAATTCAGCACCGCCGGCGTCCAGAACGTGACCGTTACGAGAACCATGAACGCCATGAAGAACGGGACCCACAGCAGCACGCTTGGTATCGCCCGGCCCTCGGTGAACAGATGCGTCACCGGCGCTCCCTGTCGCGCCGGATCGGCTGGAGCGACAAGCTCCACGCCGGCGGGGACCTCGCCCGGCATGATGCGCTCGAGCGTGCGCCGAACTTTGTCCTGGCGAATGTTGCGGGCGAGCAGAAAGCGAACGGATTCGGGCAGCCAGATCGCGAGAATGACCGCTATCACGAGCGGGGCGACGGCGCCGATATAGAATACCGACTGCCAGCCGAAAGCGGGAATGACCCAGGCGCTTGTCAGCGAACCGATGAGGCCGCCGGCTGGAAAGGAGGCGAAAAGCACGGTCACGAACACGTCACGCAAACGTTTGGGAGCAAGTTCGGCACCCATCGCGAGGAACGCCGGCGTCGCGCCGCCCAAGCCGAGACCGGCAAGGAAGCGGTAGGCAAGCAATTCGTCGAGTGATTCCGAGCGCGCAGTCATGAAGCTGAAGATCGCGAAGACGACGATGGCGAGAACCATGAACCATTTGCGGCCGAACAGATCGGCGAATGGCCCGAATGACAGCGCGCCGATCGCGGCGCCGACGAGACCAGCCGAGCCGACCGTTCCGAACTGTGCCATTGGAAGTTTCAGCACACCGGCGATTGCGGGAGCCGTATAGCCAATCGCCTGCGTGTCGAAGCCGTCGAGCGCCGCCACCAGCATGCACAGGATCAACACGCCGATCTGAAAGCCGACGACCGGATGTCGATCGATGAGCTCGATGGCGTCAACCTTGGCTTTTGACATTTCGTTTCCCCCAGTTTGCGAGGCCCGCAGCGGCCAAGCCGATGTTTAGCATTATTTCGCGCGTTCGATTACGGCGGATGCAGGATTGCTGCAAGATCGACTATTACACCGATTGAAACCCCAGCGCTTTGCCCGCGAGTGCCGCGCCCTCGACCATGGAGCGCAATTTCGCCCAAGCGATCTGCGGATGCGAGCGCCCGCCAAAACCGCAATCGGTGCCGGCAATGACATTCTCTTTCCCAACCAGGCGCGCGTAGCGCTGCAGGCGTTGCGACACGAGTTCGGGATGTTCCACCACATCGGTCGAATGGCTGATGACCCCGGGAATGAGAATCTTTCCTGCGGGCAGTTTCACCTTTTCCCACACTGCGACTTCATGCTCGTGGCGCGCATTGGCGGCTTCGATGAGATAGGCCTGCGCCTTCACCTTCAGTACGATATCGACGATGCGATCGAGTTCAAGATCATAGGCGTGCGGACCGTGCCAGCTGCCCCAACAAAGATGATAGCGCACGCGATCTTCCGGAATGTTTCTGAGCGCGTAATTGAGCGCCTCAACCCGTATCGCGCATCGAGCGCGGAAGCTAGTCAGTCCCATGCCGATGCCAATGCGATCCCACAGCGCCGGCAGCCATGCGTCATCGACTTGCAGGATCAGGCCAGCCGAGGCGATCGCTTCATATTCGACGCGCATCGCCTCGGCGATGGCGAAGACATATTCCTCATCGTTCTTGTAAAAACGATTGCGCCGATAGACTTCGAGACTCGCCGGCGCGGTTGACGTTAGGAACACGTCCTCGGTTCCGGCAATCGCTACCGTGACGTCGATCTCCTTCTTTAGTTCGGCTTGGCCCGCATAGGTGACAGGACCCGTGCAGGCCTGTACCGGACGCTTTTTGGCCATCTGCGCGCCCGGAGCATAGAATAACGTGCCGCGTTCGGTGGCATATTGGTAAAAGTCGGCGAATTCCTCGCGATCCTTGCCCTGCTCGATCAGCGGCATTCCTTCTGGCGCCTCGATGTCGGTGAAGCCGCCGAAACGCTTCTGCATATAACGCAGCCAGTCGCCGCCTTTGGAATACTCACCCTCGTTAATGACATCGATCCCGATCTCGCGCTGCCGCGCGACGATTCTGGCCACATCTTCGGCCAGTCGCGTTTCGTCGCCGATCGCAATCCCCTTGTCGAGCGAGAGGAAGGGAAGGCTGCCAACATGGGTGGTGAGGATTTTCGAAATGCTATGTTTCACAGGGGCACATACTCCATTCTCATCGCCGTCAATCACAAGTATAAATTGACCCGCCAACGTAAGCGCCCGTCACGGCTGGGCGTCAGGTCTGGTCGTACCACGTCGAGGAGGATTACGTGAACAAGTTCGGCATCGGTCAGCCCGTGCCCCGCGTCGAGGATCCTCGTTTCATCACCGGCCGCGGCCGCTACGTCGACGACATCGAGCTGCCGCACCAGTGCTATGGCGTCGTCGTCATGTCGCCGCATGCGCACGCCCGGATCAAGCGCATCGACACCGCCAAGGCCAAGGCCGCCGACGGCGTGCTCGCCGTGCTCACCGGAGCAGAGGTCCTGGCTGACAGACTCGGCGGCCTCGCGCCTCCGATGCCCGAGGACATGGGCGGACCGAAAGGGTTCCGCACGCTGCGCGCGATCCTTGAAGCCGACAAGGTGCGCGCGGTCGGCGACCGCGTCGCCTTTGTCGTGGCGGAAACGCTGCTGCAGGCGCGAAACGCCGCCGAGCTGATCGAAATCGACTACCAGCCGCTGCCGGCGGTCATCACGGTCGAGGATGCGGTGAAGCCCGGCGCGCCCGCGGTATGGGACGAGGCGCCAAACAACGTCTCGTTCACGCTGATGACGGGCAACAAGGACGCGACCGACTTAGCTTTCGCCAACGCCAAGCACATCGTTTCGCTCAAGGTCAAGAACACCCGCATCACCGCGAACTCGATCGAGCCGCGCGCCGCGATCGGCCAGTATCATCCCGACAGCGACAGCTACACGCTCTACTCGACGTCGCAGAACCCGCACGGCACCCGCACGGCCGTCGCGGGCCACGTGCTGAAAATTCCGGAAACCAAGCTCCGCGTGATCTCGCCCGATGTCGGCGGCGGCTTCGGCATGAAACACGGCGGCTACCCCGAGGATGCGCTCGTGGTGTGGGCTTCGCGCCGCTGCGGCGGCCGTCCGGTCAAATGGGTCTCGACGCGTTCGGAAGCGCTGCTTGGCGACTCGCATGGCCGCGACCAGGTCGTCACCGGCGAGCTTGCGCTCGACGAGCGCGGCAAGATTCTGGGCCTGCGCGTCAACGCGCTGCACGCCATGGGTTCGCACGTATTCGGCGCGTCGATGGTGGTGCCGCTGTTCGCCATGCGGCTCGCGCCCGGCGTCTATCAAATCCCGGCGGTGCATGCCGTCGGCAAGGCGGTACTCACCAACACCATTCCGCTGGCGCCCTATCGCGGCGCCGGGCGGCCGGAGGCGACCTATCTCATCGAGCAATTGCTCGACCGCGCGGCGCGCGTCATCGGCATCGATCCGATCGAGATCAGGCGGCGCAATTTTATTCCGTCGTCCGCCATGCCGCACAAGCTGCAGACCGGCATCACCTACGACAGCGGCGATTTCATGCACGTGATGGACGAATGCCTGAAACTCGCCGACTGGGACGGTTTTTCAAAACGCGCGGCAGAATCGAAAAAAAGCGGAAAACTGCGCGGCCGCGGCATCGGCTATTTCCTCGAAGAAGCGGCCGTGTTCAACGACCGCATGGTGCTGCGCTTCGATCCAAGCGGCATGATCACTATCCTCGCCGGCACCCATTCGCACGGCCAGGGCCACCACACCGTCTACGCGCAGATGGTGACCGAATGGCTCGGCGTGCCGTTCGAGAATATCCGCTTCGTTCAAGGCGACACCGACGCAGTGCCGATCGGGCGCGGCAGCTACGGCTCGCGCAGCATGCATGTCGGCGGCAACGCGCTCAAGCGCGCCGCCGACGCCATCATCGAGAAGGCCAAGCCGATGGCGGCGATGATGATGGAGGCGGCCGTCGGCGACATCGAATTCAAGGACGGTTCCTTCCGCATCGTCGGCACCGACCGTTCGATGGCGCTGACCGACGTCGCCAAGGCATTTTATCGCCCGGCGATGCTGCCGCCGCAATTCGACGTCGGGCTCGAAGCCTCCGGCACGTTCGCCGCGGAGCCGCCGAACTACCCCAACGGCTGCCACATCTGCGAAGTCGACGTCGATCCGGAAACCGGCGCCGTCACGCTGGCGCGCTACGCGGCGGTCGACGATGTGGGAAAAATCATGAATCACCTGCTTTGCGAGGGACAGATTCACGGCGGCGTCGCCCAGGGCGTCGGCCAGGCGCTGATGGAGGCGATCGTGTTCGACGCCGGCGGCCAGCTCGTCACCGGCAGCTTCCAGGACTATGCCATGCCGCGCGCCGACGATTTTCCCGAGCTCGTTTCGGAACTGACCGAGGTTCCTGCAACGACCAATCCGCTCGGCGTCAAAGGCGCCGGTGAGGCCGGCGCCACCGGCGCGCCGCCGGCGGTGATCGGCGCCATCCTCGACGCATTAAAACCGCTCGGCATCGACCACATCGACATGCCGGCGACGCCGAGCCGGGTGTGGGCGGCGATCAATGCGCAAAGAACGTAGCCCGGATTTCGCTCCACTCAATCTGCGCTACATTCACTGCACCTTCAGCCCCATCAGATTGGCGATAAGGTTGCGCTGAATCTGCGAAGTCCCCGCCGCGATGGTGGCGGCGCGGGAGTCGCGGAAATGGCGCTCCATGTCGAACTCGGTTGAGTAGCCGAAGGCGCCGAGCACCTGCATGCCCTGGCTGGCGATCTTCACGTAGGTCTCCGACGTGAACAGTTTCGCCATGGAAATCTCGCGCAGCGCGTCCTGGCCTGCGGACACCATCCAGGCGGCGCGCCACATCAGCGTGCGCGCGGCTTCGACCTCGGTCTGCATGTCGGCGAGCATGTGCGCGATCGCCTGATTTGAACCGATCGGCCGGCCGAACTGTTTGCGGTCCTTGGCATATTGCACCGCGAGATCGACGACGGCCTGCGCCGCGCCGACATTGCCGGCGGCCGATGTGGCGCGCTCGACCTGCAATCCGGACATGACGCAGTCCCAGCCCTTGTTCTCGCCGCCGATCAACCGGTCGGGCGCAACGCGCACCTTGTCGAAGACGAGCTCGTAGGTCCCGGTGGCGCGACGGCCGAGCATGTCGAGCTTGCGCAGCGTCAGGCCCGGCGTGTCGTTGTCGACCAGGAACAGCGACATGCCCTGGCGGTAATGCGCCTTGGGATCGGTCTTCACATAGAGGTTGATGACATTGTTCTCGGCGCCCGCCATCGAGGCCCAGATTTTCTGGCCGTCGATGACCCATTCGTTGCCGTCGCGCACGGCGGTGGTGCGCATGGCGCCGATGTCGGATCCCGCATCGGGCTCCGACATGGAGATGGAAAATTTGATTTCTCCGGAAAAAAGCTGCGGCAGCCAAGTGCGCTTCTGCTCCTCCGACGCCTTGCGCACGAGGTTCAACCCGCAAAAAATGTTGCCGGTATAAGCCATCACCAGATCGGCGCTCACGCGCGCGATCTCCTCGGCGACGATGACCATGTCCATGATGCTGCCGCCGGCGCCGCCGTATTCTTCCGGGAACGGCAGCGCGAGCAGGCCGGCCTCGACCCAGGCTTGGAACAGATCTTCGGGAAAGGCGCGCGCGCGATCGTGCCGGCGCACATAGTCGGGCGGCGCGTGTTTTTGCATCAGCTTGCGGACGCTGTCGCGCAGCAGCTGCTGCTCCTCGGTGAAGGCGAAATCCATGGCGGTCTCCTCAACGGCGGCGATCCATCGCCGCACGTGACAAACGTGCCGGCAGCAAAATACAATCCCGCAATCGAGGCAACACCCCAGCGCAAAGAAAATCAGCCATGGCCAAGGCCAGGACTTCCGACGGCTTTCAGCTTTATTACGAGACGCACGGCTCAGGGCCGCCGATCGTCCTGGTGCATGAGCTCGGCGGCTCGCACGCCTCGTTTCATTTTCAGGTCGACGCCTGGTCGCCACGCTTTACCTGCATCGCCTACAATGCCCGCGGCTATCCTCCCTCCGACGTGCCGCCGCGGGCCGAGTCGTATGCGCAGAACATCGCGGCCAACGACATCGGCGCGGTGCTCGATGCGGCCGGATTGACCGACGCGCATCTCCTCGGCGTGTCGATGGGCGCGGCCGCGGTGCTGCAATTCGCGCTGCGCAATCCGTCACGCGCGCGTTCGATCATTCTGTGCAGCATCGGCAGCGGCTCGGATCAGCCGCCCGGCGAATACCAAGCGAGCATGGAAGCGCAGGCCGATTTCGCGCAATCGGGGGGCGTCAAGGCGCTCGCCGCGCGGATGCTGGAATCGCCGAACCGGCATCGGCTCAAGGATAAGAGCCCGGTGGAATATCGAAAATTCATCGACCAGCTTGCGGCGATTTCACCGCTCGGCATCGCCAACACCATGCGCGGCGTGCAGGCGCGCCGGCCGCCGGTCTATGCGCACAAGGAGCGCGTCGCGGCGCTAAAAATCCCGACGCTCATCGTCGTCGGCGACGAGGACGAGCCCTGCCTCAAGCCGAGCCGCTTTCTGCACGAGACTATACCGGGCGCGCGGCTTGAGGTGATCCGAAAGTGCGGGCATCTCGTCAATCTCGAGGAGCCGGCGATCCTCAACCCGATGGCGCTCGGCTTCATCGAGGGCTGCGAGGCAGACGCCTGAGGCCTTGGCAGCGAAGCAGAAAGCTGAAATCGCCAGATGGACGCCGATCATCAAGGAGGCGGGCATCAAGGCGGAGTGATACACGCGTCCGCCAACAAGCAAAGCAAATCCGTATGAACGAAGCCGGCAGAACCGCAATTCGCGCTGCTTCGCTTCTGTCACGCAGATCTGACGTGCTGTAAAAACCCCTCGACTCTCGTCTGCACGCCGCGCGTATGATCAAATAGACGCTTTGTCGTATCGAGGACCTCATTCGATGCAGCATAGGTCGAGTCGGCGTGGCCATTAAGGTCGACGATATTTTCGGCAACCGCGCGAGAACTGTTTGCGGCCGACTGTGCATTGGCAAAAATGCCGGCCGTCTCGGCCGATTGCTGACCAATTCCGGTCGATATTTCAGTCGCGAAGGTATGGAGATTTTTGATCGCTTTAATAATCTGACTGATGGTCGAGACTACGGCTCCGCACGTTTCGCGTACCGCGGCGATTTTCCGGGCAATTTCGTCGGTCGCCTTTCCGCTTTGCTGGGCGAGCGCCTTGACTTCCGCGGCGACAACGGCAAAGCCCTTGCCGGCCAATCCGGCCCGCGCCGCCTCGATCGTCGCATTTAAGGCCAGAAGATTGGTCTGCTGCGCTATTCCCTGAATGAGGTCGGTGATCGGCAAAATCTGCTCTACCGAAGCCGTCAGCTTTGCCAACTCCGAACTGGCGCTTTCCGATTGTGCCGCCGTGTGATCGGTGAGCTTGAAAACTTCATTGGTTTGTCGTGCAAGCTCGTCAATTGTACGCGAAAGCTCACTGGCCGCCTCCGCAACGGATTCCACGTTCTGCCGCGTATTGACGACGGCTTCCACGGTCGAAACCGACCTTGTTCGCGTGTCCTTCGCGGCTTTTGCCATGACTTCCGCGTTGTTACGGACCGCTGTAACCGATTCAACGAGTTGACCGGCAATATCCTTGACCGAACTTTCGAATTCTTCGGCAAGAGCGGTCATTTCCTCCCGGCGTTTTAGCGCCCGCTGCGCCTCGGCCTCGCCACGCGAAAGCTGCATCGCTTGAATCTCGAGTGTGTTCCGTCGAAATATGTCGATCGCCTCGATCATCCGGCCGATTTCATCGCGACGACCGCGGTAGCTCAATTTTACCTCAGTATCGCCGGTCGACAATTTCTGCATGACATGAGTAATCGAGGTAATCGGCTTGACGATCGATCTCGCCATAAAAGCAATGGCGACGGTACCGAACGCCAGGCACGTGATCAATCCGATTGCGACGGAAAGTGTTTCCGTGCTGGTGGCAGCAGACAGATTTCCGACAATTGAATCCGACTGTACAGTTACCGTGGTGAGGATGTTACGGATATCGTTTTCGATGCTTGTAAAGCTGTCGTCGGTTTGCCCGAGCATCATCGTCGCCATCGGCGCGTCGGTGGCGCCGACATCCAGGACGTCCTTGGCCGTGCTTTTATATTTTTCCAGTTTTGCCCGAAGCGCATTCAGATCCACCCTTGCGGATAGATCCGGCCGCGCTGCGAGGTCCTTGAAATTTTCGCCAATCCTCCGGAAATCGCCTTCGATCTCTTTGCGCAGACCTTGAAGCAGATTGTTGTTTACGCCGTTACTTGCCCACGAGACAAACCGAAAGACCTTAATATGTGTGGTTATAACGGCATTATCGACCGCCGCCGCCGCCGCCCTGCTGGGGAGATTCGAACGCGACAGCTTGTTCAGATTGCGCGCGACATCGCCCGAGGTCAGATAGACGGTGACGGCCATGCCGATCAGGCAGATCAACACGACCGCGGAAGCCGTGAACGTCTTCGTTCGGATTGTCAGGCGCGAAACAAGGCTGAATGAAGAGCCGCCGCCAAAAGTCGACATTTGAGTGGCCTTGTGGTGAATGACCCCGCGTGAAATCACGCTTGAAATCACTCCCGGTAAATTCCAACGCCAACGGCATAGTCGCCCATTTTCTCGATATAACTGGATTTGTCTTCGATTTTGTTGTTCAGAGGGTTCGGCCATTTATAGTTGACCCAGCCGGCGCCCGACTCGTTGGCGATATCGAGGATTTCGCGGATGAGATATTTTCCGTCCTGGTCTTTGAGATCGAACAGATTCTTGCCGATGAGCACCGGGCGCGAGCCGTGCGCTACGCAGATGCCCTTCATGTCGTAGATGAATGGATACAAGTCGCGATCATGAAAGTCCGCTACCGACGGGTCTGAAACTGCCTTAAACGTCGCCTCGGCGCCGTCTTTTTTGAACATAGCTTGGGCGCGTTTGACCATCGCGATGGCTTCCTCTTTGGTGCCAAATTCGGCGGCAGACGCCGAGAATGCGAACATCATGGAAACCACCATTGCGATCACAGCACAGGCGCGAACCATCGAGGGCCTCCTTGGTAACCCATGGCGAGTACGTCAAAATGGATGAGGATAATTAACGATTATTTAATCGGATTTTGGCTGCGAATACCTTTACGGTCCGGCCGCGTCAGCACGCCGAGAATAATTTTCAGCGCAGGCCGTCGGGCATCAACGCCTGCCGGCCGAGCTGTTGCCACGCCGCCGGCGCGCCGGCGTTTTTCGCCGCCGCGGCGGGCGAGAGTTTGCTGTCCCAAAGCATGCCGATGAACCGCCGGCCGGTGATGCCGTCGGACTGCTTCGAGCACAGCCAAAGCAGCGGCGGCACCATCACCTCGGGCGCGATGAGCTTCGAGCGGTCGGGCATCATGGTCGGCGAGACCAAGCGGGTGTCGGCGGCGCCGCCCGGCACCAGCACGTTGGCGGTGACGCCGGTGCCGTCAAGCTCCTGCGCCATGGCGAGCAGATGCGCCTCGTTGGCGGCCTTGGAGCCGCCGTAAGGCTGCATGCCGGAGCGATACATCGTGTCGAGGCTCGTCGTCACGTTGATGATGCGGCCGAAGCGTTGCGCCAGCATCGTCGGCAACGCCGCCCGCGTCATCAGGAAGGCCGCGACGACATTGACATCGATGATGCGGCGGAACTCCGCCGGTGTGACCTCCCAGAAATGTCCGACCGGCTGACCTTCGGGCCGGAGCAGACTGGTATTGATACCGGCATTGTTGACGAGGATGTCGAGGCGGCCGAAGCGCTCGGTCGTCGCGCGCACGATTTTTGGACCGGCCTCGTCGTGCGTCACGTCGGCGGCGATGTCGAGAATGCGGTCGCCGGCGCCGCGTTCCTCCGCGGCGCGCCTGGTCTCGTCGAGCGCCGGCGCATCGAGCTCCACCGCAGCGACGCGGGCACCGGCTTCGAGCAGTCCGAGCGTCATCACCCGGCCGAGGCCGCGCCCCGCACCCGTGACGATCGCGACTTTTCCGTCAAGTTTTTCGGCCATGCTGTTCCCTCAATCGAATAGCGCCATGGCGATCGGAGCATTTTCGAGTATAAGGCCGCCCCGTTTTGCCTGCCAGAAAGCGCCGCCAGCGCCAATACTGCCGGTTGCGCAAGGCGATTGCGCCGCCTATATTTAGGCAGCTTTTCCAGTCATCGTTGATGACGTGAGTGGCTTCGCCCGGACGGGCGGGCGGAGCGCAAAGGAGATTTACATATGGCGACCGCGCCCCTGATGCCGAAAGCGACAGCCGTGTGGCTGGTCGAGAATACCTCGCTTTCGTTCGACCAGATCGCGCAGCTGTGCAACCTGCATCCGCTCGAAGTGAAGGCGATCGCCGACGGCGACGCCGCGCAGGGGATCAAGGGGCTCGACCCCATCCTGACCGGGCAATTGACGCGCGAGGAAATCTCGGCCGCCGAGGCCGATCCAAGCCACCAGTTGCACATCGCCGAACCAAAAGTCCGCCTGCCGGAGGCCAAGCCGAAGAAAGGCCCGCGCTACACGCCGGTGTCGCGCCGTCAGGACCGGCCGAACGCGATCCTCTGGCTGGTGCGCAATCATCCGGAGCTCAAGGACAGCCAGATCATGCGGCTCGTCGGCACCACCAAATCGACCATCCTGGCCATCCGCGAGCGCACCCACTGGAACTCGGCCGCCCTGACGCCGCTCGATCCGGTGACGCTCGGCCTGTGCTCGCAGATCGATCTCGACCTCGAAGTGCAGAAGGCGGCCAAGGAGAAGCCGGTCCCGGTCGAGGAGCAGGGCGCGACGCTGCTGCCGGCCTCCGTCACGACGGCGCCGAAGCAAGAGCCGGAGCCCGCGCCCGCTTCCGCCAAGACGCCCGGCGATGAACTCAACGTCGAGGCCGTGTTCGCCAAGCTCAAACAGCTCGGCAAGAGCGAGTAATTTTCAAACCGCATCTTTCCTCCCCCGCTTCACTTTTCCCTCCCCCCTTGTGGGGGAGGGTAGGGTGGGGGGTCGGGAGGCGACTCTCCATTCGTCGACGCCTGCGCGTCACCTCTCGACCCCCACCCC
>Ga0181536_10005216_pt1 | contig 13403 bp, 9 predicted proteins | sample PEATcosm2014_Bin_41_FD_121105 | JGI IMG/M metagenome (GOLD analysis project Ga0181536, IMG submission 121105) | Peatland microbial communities from MTU Mesocosm Facility, Houghton, MI, USA - PEATcosm2014_Bin17_60_metaG | ecosystem: Environmental > Terrestrial > Soil > Wetlands > Peat | place...
GATAAGTCACAAGCGGTACCAGGCCGCACAACATGAACGCGGCAAAGGTGCTGAGCGCGGCCAATATGGGCGATTTTGGGGTCGGAGCAAGCCCATACTCCTCCACCACCATAGTCTTTGCCCAGCGGGAATTATCCGCCGTGATCACATCGACTATTCGCTCAAGCTGGTCGCCCGAGAAGCCCTTGCCACCGAAGATCTGCCTGATCTCCTCTCGTTCACCGTCAGGAACTACGGCGATGTGCTTGTGCTCGACCGCCAGCAGACGATCGTAATCATCCCGCTCGGCCTGAGTGCCGGTGTAATTACCGGCCGCCATGGCGAAGCCGTCGGCGACGAGATTGGCAAGCCCAAGCACGAGCACGACCCTTGAGGGCAAGTCGGCGCCGACCACGCCTGCAACGACCGCGAAGGTCGTCACGACTCCATCGATCCCCCCGTAGATCCAGTCGCGGAGATAGCTGATGCGCGGGTCTTGCGCGAGGCGCGCGCGGATTGCTTCGCTCGTATGGCCATGCTCGAGTTTGGTCTCCACTTACCGCCTCCTGCGCCAAAAACGTTACGAGGTCCGCACGCATTTATCGTTGCACAAGGACGCGCCGATTCCTCGCGCCGTCCAGATGGTCGGTCGGATGCGTATCACGCCTTGCGATGGTGCCCAATTCACGCTGCGCTTACTTCCGTCATGGCTGCTCTGCAATAGCACAGTGGATCGTGCTGGATTTTAGCCGCGTGGTGTTGCCACACCAAGCGACGAAAGATTGCGTCGGCGTCGCCGCATGGGCGGGCGACGTCGGTCCAGCGATCAAGGCGATCAGCCAGCCGGAAGGATCACCCGTTTTAATTTCCGATCCATTGGTTTCGCACGTCAGCGCAATTCGATCTCGATCGTCACGTGCGACAAGGAGCGAAATCGATCGAGCAGCCGTCGATAATGGTCCGGGCCCCTGGGCTTGGTGGTCGAGACCGACAGGATCGCGCCCAAATGCCCGGGGCCGAGACGCCAGAGGTGCAGATCGGTCAGGCGATCGCCATCGGCCTCGATCGTGTCGCGCATGCGCTTTTCCATGACGCGGTCGGGGGTCATGTCCAGGAGGATCGCGCCGGTATCGCGAATGAGCCCGTATGACCATGCCGCGATGACGACGGCGCCGCATATGCCGGCGAGCGGGTCCATCCAGACCCAGCCGAGAAACCGCGCGAGCAGCAGCCCGATGATCACCAGCACCGAAACGGCGGCGTCCGCCAGGACGTGGATGATGGCGGCCCGCATATTGTTGTCCCGATGTGCCGCCCCGTGGGCGTGCTCATGTTCGCGGAACGCGACCGCATAGGGCTGCGCACCGGCTCCGAGCCTGATGTGCGCGTCGAACGCATGCGGTTCGGGGATTTCATCGATGGACTCGAGATAGCCGCCGCGATCGGCCAGGGCGAAAACCTGTCTGGCGCCTCCCGGCCGTTCGGTTTCGACCGTGACGTCGCCGGCGCGTGGCTGGATACCATCCTCGAATGTGAGCCTGAAGCGAGGCGGCACGCCATCCTCGAAAATTTCAAGCTGCAAAGCGCCGACGCCGGTCTCGATCCGGTGGGCATCGTCGCGGTAATGCGCGTCGCCATCATGACCGTGGCCGTGGCCATGATGGTGCTCGCCGCCGCCGCCGCCGCTCAAGAGCAGCACGCTCGCGACATTGACGGCAAGCCCGACCATCGCAATCGGTATGGCTTCGTTGAAGCTGATCGAAACCGGCGCGATGAAACGCGCCACCGCCTCGTAGCAGATGAGCAGCGCGATCAGCGCGAGCACGATGGCGCTGGTGAAGCCCGCGAGGTCGCCGAGCTTGCCGGTGCCGAACGTGAATCGGCGATCGTCCGCATGCCGGCGCGCATAGCTGTAGGCGAGCGCCGCGAGGAAGAGCGCGCTGGCATGGGTCGACATGTGCAGGCCGTCGGCAACGAGCGCGATCGAGCCGAACAGGATTCCGCCGACGATCTCCGCGACCATCATGAAGCCGCACAGCCAGATCACCAGCCAGGTGCGGCGCTCGTTCTTCTCGTGGCCCGCGCCGAGGAAAATGTGGGGATGGCTGGCCGAAGCGGTGCCGGTCATGCTCATGGTGTTCACTTCAGATAGGCTTGCACCGCCTCGATCAGCTCCTCGGCGCCGCGCAGCCGTTCGGCGTCCTTGATCGGCTCGACGACGTGCAGCCGGATATGGTCTTCGATCACTTCGGTCATGAGGCTGTTCATGGCGCCGCGGGCCGCGACAATCAGATGCAGCACGGTGGCGCAGCCCTTTTCGTCCTCGAGCGCGCGTTCGACCGCCTCGATCTGGCCGCGCACGCGCCGGACCCGGTTGAGCAGCTTGTCCTTCTCGGTTTTCGTGTGCGACACGGTTGACACCTCGGCAGGCATATGGGGTAGGGGGTATGGTATATGGGCCGGCCGGTCGGATGTCGAGTCCCGCATCGCGAGGCTTGCGACTGTGAGCAGAAAGCAAAATGGGCAGTACCACCTTTGCGGGATGCCGCTCCTGTGTCCGGCAGGACGGCGGCAGTGCAACACGACGAGATCGATCGCGGCACTGCCGGTCGCCCCGTACACCCGACGACCAAGGTACCGCTCAAATGACGCGCAACTCGCCTCAAGCTCGGCTTTGCGAACGCAAAAACCGAGCGAACGCCTTCAGCGTCGTTTCCGATACGTAATGCTCGATTCCTTCGGCATCGGCTTCAGCGGCTTCGACGGGTGCGCCCAGCGCGAGAAGGACATCCACGACGAGCCTATGGCGGGTGCGCACGCGCGCCGCTAGCTCCAGTCCGCTTTCCGTCAGAAAAACACCACGATAGGGGCGGGCCGTCGCTACCCCTTCGCGCTTCAGCCGAGAGATAGTTTTAACGGCGGTGGCATGGGAAACGCCAAGGCGATGCGCAATATCTGTCGGACGGGCCTCGCCCGCGCTGGCCAGCAGGTCAGCGATGAGCTCGACGTAGTCCTCCAGCAGAGCCGTCGATTGGGCCGAACGCGCCTTGCGGAAGCGGCGCGCCTGGATCAGTGCGGCGGGAAGCTGTGACGGAGTTTCGATCCTGTGTGCCATTGCGCGCCGGGACATTGATCTCTTTGGCCCCTCCTTGCCCCCTCCTTGGCCTCTCCTTGGGATCGCACGCTTGACATCGGCCGAATTGACCAGGCGCCGAGCCCGCGCATTTTCAATCGCCCATTCTCAATCGCAATGATCAAAATGTTGCTGATCATACATCTTTGTCAAGTCATTGACAATTTATGTATCTCCTCTAATGTGTAGCATTGGGTACGTGTTGCTATCGATGCTGCATGCACAGGGGCCGCGAATGACCGAGTCAAAGGAGCGACCACGGTCACTCACGGAGCGGAGCGTCGCGGCGGCGCACGGGGTATTGAGCGGCGAGCGCCGCAGGCCCAGTGCCTATCTGGCTTTCGCCGGTCCCGCAGTGGTTGTCTCGATCGCCTACATCGATCCCGGAAACTTTGCGACCAACATTCAGGCCGGTGCGAAGTACGGCTACGGCCTGCTTTGGGTCGTACTGCTGGCCAACTTGATCGCCATGTTGTTCCAGGCTCTGTCGGCCAAGCTTGGCATCGTCACCGGCCGAAACCTGGCCGAGATGTGCCGCGATCAGTTTCCACGGCCGGTTGTCTGGGCGATGTGGATCGTCAGCGAGGTCGCTGCCATGGCGACCGATCTGGCCGAGTTTCTCGGCGGCGCCATCGGGCTCTCGCTCTTGTTCAGCATGCCGCTCTTTGCGGGCATGGTCGTCACGGGCGTCGTGACCTACGGCATCTTGATGTTTGAACGCCATGGGTTCCGAGCGTTGGAGCTGATCATTGGCAGCATGGTTGGCATTATCGGGCTTTGCTACCTGATCGAGCTGTTCATCGTTCCGGTCGATTGGAGCTCGGCAGCGTTACATACGGTCCTGCCGCAGATAGCCGATGCCGAGGCTCTCCTGCTTTGCGTCGGTATCATCGGCGCGACGGTCATGCCGCACGCCGTTTATCTGCATTCCGGCCTGACCCAGGCCCGCACGCCGGTGCGCAACGCGGATGAGCGGCGAAGGGTGCTGCGCTTCTCAAATCAAGAGGTCGTCATCGCACTGACTATGGCCGGCATGGTCAATATGGCGATGGTGATGATGGCGTCGGGTGCATTCCATGCCGGTCATCCCGAAGTCGCGGAGATCGAAACGGCCTATCACACGTTGACGCCGTTGCTCGGCGTCGGGGCGGCGGGCGTGTTCCTGCTCTCCCTCATTGCATCGGGGATATCGAGCTCGACGGTTGGAACAATGGCCGGCCAATTGATCATGCAAGGCTTCGTCGGGTTCCGGATTCCGATCTGGGTGCGACGGCTTGTAACAATGATTCCGGCCTTCGTGGTTGTCGGTCTGGGTGCGAACGCAACAAATGCGCTCGTCATCAGCCAGGTCGTGCTCAGTATCGCCCTGCCGCTTCCCATGATCGCTCTGCTCATCTTCACGCGACGGCGCGACATCATGGGTCAGTTCACCAATGGCCGGCTGACCAATATCGCGGCGATAGTCGGCACCGCGGTGGTCTTGGGGCTCAATGTTTTCCTGATCCTGCAGACGTTCGGCGTACCGATTCCGGGTTTGGATGCACAATGAACAAGCCGTTCGCTGCAGCCGGGCTGTGCTCGGGGTATCGCCGCTCACCAGCGGGATCGCGGCGGCGTCGCACCACCACTCCACTCTAGCTTTTCTCCAAGTCGGCTGAGGAAGTTTCAGAATGTCCGAACCTTGCGCCAAATCTTAATTTGAATAATTCAAATATTTAATCTGAACATTGACGATAATTACTTTTATTGCTAGTCGAATATACTGTTAGTGCTCTAAATTTACTTTATAATAAAGTAAAAGAGGAAAGCGGGTACGGTGCGATGTGGCGTAAGGGTGGCCGGATGGGGTTATCGAGGCAGCTACGCTGCGAGCCGGGAGCGCGAGGGCGGCGCTTCGCGGCCGAGAGGGCTGCGACACGATGATCAGATCGCGCCCGTCGGCGAAGCGCTGGTTGGCCATCGCAACAGCCGCCACTGTCATGACGTCCGCCAGCCGCGCCGGCGCTGCTGACGATGTCATGGCGACGAAGGCTGCGCCGATCCCGTATGCCGATGCCTTCGACTGGAGCGGCTTCTATGTCGGCGGTCACGTCGCCTACAGTCTGGGTCGGGGGAACAGCACGCTGTCCGATCCCAATCCCGCTGTTGTCGGCGATTCGTTCAGCAGCCTCTATGGCGGGCTGCAGGGCGGGTACAATTATGTTTCTCCGTCCCACCTGCTTCTGGGAGTCGAAGCCGACATAACATTTCCGAATTTTTTCGAGAATGGCGCGATCTTTACCGGAGGAACGCCCCGGGGCACCACCGTCACCGACCAAATCGACTATGTCGCCACGCTGCGCGGCCGCTTCGGCTACGCGTTCGATCATTGGCTGATCTACGGAACCGGCGGATTGGCCTGGTCGCAGGCGCGCTTTGGTGAAACTCCCGGCGTCGTCAGTGATGAGGACAAGATTCTGCTCACCCGCACGGGCTGGGCGCTCGGTCTCGGCGCCGAGGTCGCGATTGCGCCGGACTGGACGGCGCGGCTCGAATATCTCTACGACCGCTTTGGCTCTGTCGCCGGCGTCTTTCCATCGGGCACGGGTTATCAGTCGGTCTTCGACATCCAGACGCTGCGGCTCGGGCTCAACTACAAGCTCGGCGTAGCGAACGCCGGCACGCCGGCGAATCCGGGCAGCAATTCGTGGCCGATCGCACCCGGTAGCTGGAATGTCCACGGCCAATTCACGTTCATCGAGCAGGGCTATCCGGCCTTCCGCTCACCGTATGAGGGTGCGAACAGCCTCTCTGCCGCCAGCCAAGCGAAGAACACGACGAGCGCAACCGCGTTTGTCGGCTTCCGTCCGTGGAACGGCACCGACATCTATATCAATCCGGAAATCACCCAAGGCTTCGGCCTGAGCGAGACAGTAGGTGTCGCAGGCTTCCCCAGTTTTGAAGCGCAAAAGGCAGCCTTCCCACTGCCGCGCGCCGATGTGGCACGCGTGTACCTGCAGCAAACGTTCGGGCTTGGCGGTGAGCAGGAGACTATCGAGGACGGCCCCAACCAAATCGGGGCGAAGGAGGACATTTCGCGGCTCACCCTTATTGCCGGCAAGCTCTCGGTTACCGACTTCTTCGACAACAACGCCTATGCCCACGACGGACGAACGCAATTCCTCAACTGGAATGTCGATTGCTGCGGCTCCTACGACTTTACCATGGACCAGCTGAGCTACACCTGGGGCGCTATGGCCGAACTGAACCAAAAGTTCTGGGCTTTTCGGGCCGGCTACTTCCTGGTCCCTGTGGTGTCGAACTCCGACGATCTCGACACGCATTTTCCGGATGGCGAATATATCGGCGAACTCGAATTGCATTATTCGTTGTTCTCAGAGCCCGGCAAATTGCGGCTGATGGCATGGGCCAACCGCGCCAACATGGGCAGCTATGCCGGCGCGCTTGCCGAGCCGATCACAACGCCAAACTATCCCGACATCACGCTGGTCCGCCACGTACAAACAAATTACGGCTTCGCCGCCAACCTCGAGCAGGCGATTACCGACGATCTCGGTGTGTTCTCGCGCGCCAGTTGGAACACGGGTCTCTACGAAATCATCGCCTGGACCGATTGCGATGAAGCTCTTTCGACCGGCGCCGTGCTCAAGGGCACGTCGTGGGGACGGCCGAACGACAAGATCGGCGTCGCCGGCGTCATCGAGGGCCTTTCGCCCGAGGCGCGGGCCTACTTCGCCGCCGGCGGGCTCGGCATATTGATCGGCGACGGCGCGCTCAATTATCAGCCGGAGAAAATCCTGGAGACTTATTACTCGTACAGCCTCAACACGTGGTCGACTCTCAGCTTCGATTATCAGTTCGTCGCCGACCCCGCCTATAACGCCGACCGCGGACCGGTGCACATTTTTGCCGGTCGGCTTCACGCCGAGTTTTGAACCGTTCGCTTCTTCAACAGCGCGGTCAATTGACATGTATCAACGTCCAGTCGATACAAAATGTTCATTTTAAGCTTCCTGTTGCGAGGATTACTCTAGGATGTTTCTAATGAAGGGTTCTGACCTCTCCCATCCACCCGTGCTGTCGGTTCTGGGTTGGCGTCACATTCTGGCTGTCGCCGGTCCCGGCATCGTCGTGATGCTCGCCGATACCGATGCCGGCAGCATCATCACTGCCGCCCAAAGTGGAGCGGAATGGGGTTACCAGCTGCTGCTGCTGCAAATCATCCTCGTACCAATCTTGTACATTGTGCAGGAGCTGACCGTGCGCCTCGGTCTGGTGACGCGTAAAGGACACGCCGAACTCATACGCGATCACTTCGGCCGAGGCTGGGCATGGCTTTCCGTGGCGACCTTGGTGCTGTCTTGCGTCGGTGCGCTATTGAGCGAGCTCAGCGGGTTGGCCGGCGTCGGTCTACTCATGGGAGTACCTCCAGCCGTCACAATGTCGCTGATCGTCGTCGCACTGATCGTCATGGCGTATCGGGGCTCATATCTCGCCGTCGAAAGAATAGCGATCGTCGTTGGGGCATTTGAGGTCGTATTTTTGTTCGTGGCTTGGCGGGCCCATCCTGACCTTGGCGCTCTGGCTTCCGGATCCGTCGATATCGCGTGGCACGAACCAAAATACCTGTACCTTGTCGCCGCCAATATCGGCGCGGTGATCATGCCCTGGATGGTGTTTTACCAGCAGTCGTCAGTGGTGGAAAAAGGACTGTCGCTTGACGACTTGCCGGCCGCGCGTCTGGACACTGCGTTTGGTGCGGCGGCGACGCAAATAGTCATGGCCGCGGTACTGATTGCTACCGCCGCGACGCTGGGAAAGGCGACGCAATCCGGCTCGCTCGATACCGTGCAGCAAATTGCCCAGGCGATCACGCCGTACCTCGGCGAAACAACCGGCAAGCTGTTATTCGGTCTCGGATTGTCGGGTGCGGCCGTCGTGGCGACTATCGTGGTGACGCTGACCGCGGCTCGGACCCTGAGTGAAGTTCTCGGCACGAAGCATTCACTGGAGCACGAACCGCATGAAGCGCCCTGGTTCTACGGCATCTACACCGCAACGCTGATCGCCGGCGCGCTGATCGTCGTCTCGGGTGTCAACCTCGTCAGTTTGAGCGTCGGGGTGCAAGTTATGAATGCGCTGTTGCTGCCGATCGTGTTGGGATTTCTTTATTTGTTGGCCCGACGACTGCCAAAACCCTATCGACTGCAAGGAGCTTATGCCGTCATCATTGCGATTGTGATTGCCTCAACAGTGATCTTCGGGGTGTATTCCGGACTGTCAGGATTGTGGGGTTGAGCTCCAAGACAATGCCGTGCCGCCGCTTTATGTAGTCTATATTTCGAAATGTAGCTATGGTTGTATACTGTAGATATAGGGGGTAACGTTCGCGGTCGTATTGTCCCGGGGGCTTCGGAGCAAACCGCTGTCACGCTATTGTCGTGATGGAAATGGCAGCAAGGTCGGTCCGATCGTGGGGCGCGTACGGGGGCTCGGGGACTGATGAAGGGATTGCTCGTTGCCGGCATAGGGCTGATCGCGCTTGTTGGTCGCGCCGCGGCTGACGACATCATGGTGACGAAGGCTCCGCCGATTCCGGCCAGCATTTCCGCTGCCTATGACTGGAGCGGGTTCTATGCCGGCAGTCATGAGGGTTATGCATGGGGAAGCTCGAATTGGACCACCCCGCCCAACCTCTCCGGCTCGCTCAACCTGTTTCAACCATTTAACCTATTCGCCCAGACGGGAAGCTACTTCACGGGATTGCAAGCCGGCTATGACTACATGCTCCCGAACCGTCTCGTCATCGGCGCCGAGGTCGATGCATCGTTTCCAAACTGGCCAAATCTCGCCGGAATCTCCATTGGCGGCACCTCGACGTTTGCCTCGCCGATTGGCGAGGAGAGCTATAGCGAGACGATGCTCGCTTTCGGCACTGTGCGGGGCCGCATCGGTTATGCTCCCGGAAACTGGCTGTTCTACGCCACCGGCGGGTTCGCTTGGGCCTACGATCGACTGACGCTGACGCAACTCGCCACCGGCACGACCGACATGCCATTTTTGTGGCGATTGGGCTGGGCGGCCGGCGCCGGCGTCGAGGCCCCGGTGGCGCCGCATTGGACCGCGCGGCTCGAATATCTGTTCACAGACTACGGCAACAGCAGCGTGGTGTTCGCCAACGCGGGGCAGCGGTTCGATTCCGGTTTTTCGCCGCAAGAGCTGCGCGCGGGCTTGAACTATCAGTTCGGCAACGATGCGACGCCGGCCAACGAGGTCGCGACGGCGCCGGCCACGCCGGACCTGGACCGCCTCAACTTCCACGGCCAGGCCACGTTCCTCGAGCAAGCGTATCCTGCGTTCCGATCGCCTTATGAGGGCGCCCAAAGTCTGCCCGGCGGTGGGCAGGGCCGCGAGACCTCGGACTTCACGTTCTATGCCGGCGTGCGGTTGTGGCAAGGCGCCGAACTGTGGATCAACCCGGAGATCGATCAGGGGTTTGGGCTCGACGACACGCTCGGAATTGCCGGATTTCCGAGCGGCGAGGCCTACAAGGTCGGCGCGTCTGACCCCTACTCGCGATTGCACCGCGCGTTCATCCGGCAGACCATCGATCTCGGCGGCGAAACCGAGAAGGTCGAGTCCGCTCTCAACCAGTTCAGCGGTTCGCAAACCGCCGACCGGCTGGTGTTCACGATCGGCAAATTCAACACGGTCGACGTCTTCGACACCAACAAATACGCGCACGATCCGCGCAACGATTTCATGAATTGGGCAATTGCCGACACCGGGACATACGACTACGCCGCTGACTCCTGGGCTTATACCTATGGGGCGTCGGCCGAGTGGTACCAGGGCCCTTGGACTTTGCGCGGCGGCTTGTTCGATCTTTCGATTGAGCCCAACACGGTTGCACTCGACCCGAGGTTCGACCAATTCCAGTGGGACGGCGAGATCGAGCGGCGTTACGACTTGTGGGGACAGCCCGGCAAACTCGCGGTCACCGGCTTCCTCACGCGCGGCCGCATGGGCAGCTTCGCCGATGCCATTGCCTTGGCCGCGGCGACCGGCGGCCCAGCCGACATCGCCGCGGTCCGTCAGTACAATAGTCGCGGCGGTGTGAGCATGAATCTCGAGCAACAGGTCACGGAGGAACTTGGGCTGTTCACGCGCGCGGGCTGGGCGAACGGCAACAACGAGCCCTATGAATTCACCGATATCGATCGCACCGTCGCCGCGGGACTGGCGCTCAAGGGCACGCAATGGGGCCGCCCCGACGATACCGTAGGCCTTGCCGGCGTGGTCAACGGCATTTCCAAAGTCCACGAAGAATTTCTCAATGACGGCGGGCTCGGCATCCTGGTCGGCGACGGCATGCTGCCGCATCCCGGCCCCGAACAAATCATCGAGACCTATTACGAACTGCCGGTTTGGTACTTCAAGCTGACGCTCGACTACCAGTTCGTCGTCAACCCGGGCTACAACGAGGATCGCGGCCCGGTCTCGGTCGTCGCGGCGCGCATGCACGCGGAATTCTGATCGCGGAACCTTCGAAGCCGCCCGCTATTGTCGTCATCGACACGGCGGCAAGGTCGGTGCAAGTTAGTGGCATCGTCCAGCTGGTCGGCCGCGCCGGCGCTCGCCGGTTCGCTCGATCTGTACAATTCATACGATATGTTCAAAGGAACCGGCAGCGACTTTGCCGGCTTCCAGGCCGCCCCAGCCGGAGAAAGACAGCAAAAACTTCTCCGATATTGCCGCGGTATGTTGCGGCATTCGGCGCCGCGCCGGGGGCCTCTTGCATGGGCTGGCATTGTTGACAAGTTCTGATCCGCGGGCAACAGTTTGCCAACAGGGTGCGAAGAGGTCGCGCTTCGTGGCGCCGGCATCTCAACAAGCAAAATCGCGCCTCGCACTTGGGAGGATCGCATGACCATCACGGTTCCGCAGGGGCTTGCGCCCGGCGATACGGCCGCCATTGCCGCCGCCACGCGGGTGCGGTGGACCTATATCGCGCCGACGCTCTTGGTCTATTGGATCGTCTCCATGTTCGACAAGAGCAACATTTCGATCGTCATTGCGAACCCGAATTTCCTCGACGAGATGCAGCTTACCGGACAGACGAAACTGCTCGGTTGGCTCGTCGGCAGCATGTTCATCTCTTATAGCCTCGCGGCGCCGCTTTGGGGCTGGGCGGTGACCCGTTACGGGCCGCGCAATGCTACTATCGCGAGCCTCGTCATCTGGTCGCTCACCTGCTTCTGGTCGGGTATGGCGCAGAGCTACGGCATGTTGCTTGGCTCGCGCATCGGATTGGGCGTGGGCGAGGCGGCCTGTTATCCAGTGACGCTGGCTTTGGTCGCCAATTGGTTCGCGTTGCGCGAGCGCGGCAAGGCGACGTCCTATTGGTGGATCGGCACGATGATCGGGCCGATGCTCACCGGCCTCATCGTTACCACCCTGATTCTGTACTTCGGATGGCGCGGGCAATTCTTCGGCCTTGGCATTCTCGCGCTCGTCCTGCCGCTGCCGATGGTGTGGTTCCTGGTGCGCGACAAGCCGGCGCAGCATCCGGCCGTCAATGCCGCAGAGGTCGATCTGGTGCACGCCGGCGCGATCGAGAGCAACGACGACGCGCCGGGCCGGATCTTGAAAGGCGTTGGCAACGTGTGGCGCAATCATCGCTTCTGGCTGATGACGGTCGCGATCTCGGCCAATGCGATCTTCTTCTGGGGCTGGTCCGGCTGGCTGCCGACCTATCTGCGGACCGAGCGCCATTTCACGTTCAGCATGTCCGGTTATCTGACCTTCGTGATCTACGGCTTTGCGGTCGTAACCATCCTCGTGATCGGCCGGGTGTCGGATCACGTGTTCCGCCGCGCCCCGTTCGCCGGACTGGGGTGGGCATCGGCCGCGGTATTTCTGATGGCCGCGGCGTTCGCGCCGAGCCCGACATGGAGCGTGATCCTGATGATCTGCGCGCTGTGCGCGCAGCAGGTCGGAATTTCCTGCGCCGAGATGCTCATGCACAGCGTGGTCGGCACCGCGGACATGGGCAAGTCGCAGGGCGTGCGCGCCCTTATCACCCAGATGTTCGGCGCTTTGTCCCAGGTCATGATCGGCTACATCCTGGCGCTCTCCGGCGGCGGATTCATCGGCGCCTTCGCAGTCCTCGCCATCGCTGCCGTGACCGCCGCCGGCTGCATGATCGCACTCACCCGGGAGGGATTTTGATATGGCGCTGCCGAGCATGCGGGTAGGCGACGTCGAACTGCAGGGTCTGAGCGATGGAATTTTGAAAACATCGCTCGACCTCGTCATCGGCATGGCGCGGGCGCAGGCCGAACAGCTGGTCGGTGGCACCGACAACGGGTCGCTCTACATCCCGGTGAACAACTTTCTCATCCGTCGCGGCGGCAATGTCATTCTCATCGATGCCGGTGCCGGCAATACGATGCAGCCGACGCTGGGCAAGCTGCCCGACAATCTGCGCGCAGCCGGCGTCGAGCCGGCCGCGGTCAGCCATATCGTGATGACGCATCTGCATCCCGATCACGCCAACGGGCTCGTCGACGATGCCGGCAAGCCGCATTATCCGAATGCTGAGATCGTCGTGCACCAGATCGAGGCGGATTTCTGGATGCAGCCCGACGGCGCCAACGATCCCGACCGGGTCAAGGGCAATCGCGCGCGCACGGCGATCAACCTTAAACCGTATCTCGATCGCATGCGGCGCGTGCGCGACGACGAAGAGTATTTGGGATTTACGCCGGTGCTGGCGCCCGGCCATACGCCGGGACACACGTGCTGGCTGCTGGCGGCGTCCGGCGGCGGCTTCATGGCGTTCGGCGATGTCGTGCATTTATCGGCGATTCAGATTTCGCATCCCGATACCGCCCTGACCTACGATCTCGACAAGGATCTGGCCACCACATCGCGCAAGCGCATTCTCGATATGGCGGCGACCGAGCGGCTCGCGATCGCCGGCGCGCACGTCAATGCGCCGGGCTTCGGCCACGTGGTCCGCAAGGGCGCAAGCTTCGCGTTCGAACCGGGCGGCTGAGTTTTAGTTCGCCCCGTAACAAGGCTGTTCTCCTCCCGGCGTTCTTTTTGCGCTACCATGCCCTCTTAATGTGACTATTTGGCAGAATATTCTGCTGTTTGACGGCTAAAAAACCGTTATATATAGAAAATAATTCTCCGTCGCGGAATTATCGCGTGACCACGCTTCCCGCAAAATTCCGCTCTTAGATCAGGAACAGCACCATGACGTCGCCGCTTGAGCAGAAAATCA
>Ga0181536_10005217_pt1 | contig 13401 bp, 10 predicted proteins | sample PEATcosm2014_Bin_41_FD_121105 | JGI IMG/M metagenome (GOLD analysis project Ga0181536, IMG submission 121105) | Peatland microbial communities from MTU Mesocosm Facility, Houghton, MI, USA - PEATcosm2014_Bin17_60_metaG | ecosystem: Environmental > Terrestrial > Soil > Wetlands > Peat | place...
CCTAATCGTGATTGACGGTGGCCCGGCATCGACATATCCGATGATGCAGGCGCGCGGAAATCCTGCATCGGTGATCCTACGCGTGACTTCCGCCGCACGATTGGGATCGCAGGCAATCAGCAGCCCTCCCGATGTCTGCGGATCGGTGAGCAACTGACGCCGCCATTCGGGAAAATCGGAAGGCAAAGTGACGCTCTCGGCGTAGCTCGCCCAGTTCCGCGCCGATGCGCCGGTGACAAAATGCTGTTGCACCAAACGTTCGGCTTCGGTCAGGAATGGCAGATCGTCGAAACGCACGAGGAGAGCGAGGTTCGAGCCGCGCGCCATCACGAGTGCATGCCCCAGCAGACCGAAGCCGGTCACGTCGGTGATGGCGTGAACGGTGGGGTCCTTGGCCAACTCCGTTCCGATCCGGTTGAGCTGTGTCATCGATGCCGTCATCTCGGCGTAGGCTGCGGGCGATAGCGCTGCTTTCTTAAAGGCGGCCGAATAGATGCCGACACCGAGCGCCTTTGTCAGAATCAGGGCATCGCCGGGCTTGGCTACAGTGTTGCGGCGGATGTCCTGCGGGCGGCCGATGCCGATGACGGCGAGGCCGTAGATCGGCTCCGGCGAGTCGATGGAGTGGCCGCCTGCCACGGGAATTCCCGCCGTGGCGCAGACCTGCGATCCGCCTTTCAGAATTTCCCGCACCATCTCAGGCGGTACTTTGTCGACCGGCATGCCGAGAATGGCCAAAGCCATGATCGGCTTGCCGCCCATCGCGTAGATATCCGAAATGGCGTTGGTCGCGGCGATACGTCCGAAGTCGAACGGGTCGTCGACCATCGGCATGAAGAAATCGGTGGTGGCGATGATGCAGGTCTCATCGTCGAGCTGCCATACCGCCGCGTCGTCGCCGGTTTCGGTTCCGACCAGGAGCTCGCGGTAAGGCTGCGCTGCCGGCTGGTCGGCGAGCAGCTCTTTCAGCACCGAAGGTGCGAGCTTACAGCCGCAGCCGCCGCCGTGGGCGAGACTGGTCAGTCGAACGATCGGCACATTCATGGTGTTGTCCTGCGCAGCGTAGGTCGGCGCGTCATGCGTCACGCCGCCGTCAGCTCCTTCGCGGTGATGGTGTATTTGAAATTGTCCGGGTCGAGGCAATCGAGCCGCAGGCTTGCGGTCTCGGCCTGCGGATACATCAGGAAGCCGAGCTTCGGGCCGCTCGATCCGGGCAAGGCGACGTCGTGGGCGAAATTATACGCCAGCCAATTGGTCTCCCATGAGCCGAACAGCGCCTTGCGTGCCGCAACGACCTTGGGATCCTCGATCGCCAGGTTGGTCGGCGGTTCCTCGAGGACGACCTTGCGCACATCGGCGGCGTCGACCGGCACCCAGCCGAAGCCGGCGAGATAGACTTCCGAGCGGCAATGCTGCGCCTCGGTGATCACCGCCGAGGCCGTGCCGAGACTCCTGTAGTCGAATCGCGACGGCGCGACGCGAATGCCGTAGACATCGCGCGCCGGCAAACCGGCGGCCCGCGCCAAGCCGACATAGAGTGCGTTGAGATCGGCGCATTTGCCGCCGAGATTGCCGGTCCTGAGCATGGCGGCTATGTCGCCGATGCCGCAGCCGCGCACCGCCGCGTCGCGGAACGTGTTGTCGACGATCCATTCGTAGATGGCGCGCGCCTTCTCGATATCGGTCTCGGCATTCGCGTTGGCGACGATCTGGTCGGAGGTTTGCTTGACGATGCCGTCAATGGGAATGAGCTCGGTGCCCCGCGTGTTGCGGTCGCGTTCCGCTGCCGAAAGCGGGGCGGGCCGGCCGGGCTTCTTGAGGTCGATGGCGCGATCGCGCGTCGCGATCCGGCTTGTCACCTCGACCACCGGGCTGTTCTCGCCATCCGCCCATTCGACATGAAGCATCTCGGCGCCGTATTTCGGCGCGCGCACCAGGACGGCACGGCCGTTGCTCGTCCACGTACTGCCGAGCGATTTGAACCAATTCGATTCGTTGACGGCGGGCACCGGGATCCATGCTTGGCTGTTGCCGTCCGCCTTGACGATTTCGAGGCGCGTCAGAACCTGAAAGGCGCGCCACGCCCCGGGCCGCGGGGCGAAGCCGGCCTCTGCGCGCCCGGCATTCGGCAGCACCATGGCGGCCGACACTGCAATTCCCGCTTTGAGAAGCTCACGTCGGTCGATGGACATTGTCTCCTCCTTCTCGCGTCACAACGGCGCAAAAGCCGCAGCGGTCTCGCGGACTGTGGTTTTCGATGCGATGAGTTTCGAGCGAGAACGTCGGCAACGATGTTCGCAAAGGGTCGGCTCGCTCGCGACACTGCGACGCCCTGTCGCTGTCGCCAAGTCACTGCCTGATGCCGATTGCCCCGAGACTCGGGAGCCGCTGGCGCGAACACAAAACAAATCTGCCCCTCAGTCTAGCTCGGCGTCAATCTAAATCGGCATTTCTCAGCAGGACTGCTGTGCGTTTAAACCGTCGTGGCAATCGCGGGCGCGTGATGTTGCAATGCACAAGGAGGAAGAAATAACCCCGTGCTGTCCGACAACATTCGATTCAATTGAACGTCCCGTTGTTCCGCTAAGGCAATTGACGGTGGTCAAATTGACTTTGGTCCATTTCCAAAATAGCGTCAGCATTACGGAATTCCGATATATCGGGCAAGCTGATGAGCATTGTTCCGAGAAGCGTCCCCCGGAGGGGGCCAACGTGTTCAGGAGGACCGTCCAATGAACATGGAACTGTCGCGGCGCCGATTTATGATTGGCGCCGGCGCGGGTCTTGCAGGTACAACAATCGGAGCGCTTGGCTTTGGTGATGTCGAAACTGCTTATGCGGCGGCGATTCAACCCTTCAAGCTGCTAGGCACCACCGAAACCCGCAACACCTGCACCTACTGCGCCGTCGGGTGCGGCATCATCATGTATTCCAAGGGCAACCTTGCGAAGGGTGAGCAGGCCGACATCATCCACATCGAAGGCGACGTCGATCATCCGACCAATCGCGGCACGCTCTGCCCGAAAGGTGCGGCCCTGCTCGACTTCATCCATGCCGAGACGCGCCTGAAATATCCGATGGCGCGCAAACCTGGCTCCGACAAGTTCGAGCGCGTGACCTGGGATTACGCCCTCGACCGCATCACCAGGCTGATGAAGGATGACCGCGACCAGAACTTCATCGCCAAGAACGCCGCCGGGGTAACGGTGAACCGTTGGCTCTCGACCGGCTTCCTAGCGGCGTCAGCAACCACCAACGAAACGGCCTGGGCGACCTACAAGGTCGTTCGCAGCGCCGGGATGCTCGTATTCGATAACCAAGCGCGGGTCTGACACGGACCCACGGTGTCCAGTTTGGGCCCAACGTTTGGTCGCGGTGCGATGACGAATTCGTGGACGGATATCCAGAACACGGATCTCGTCGTCATTATGGGTGGCAACGCCGCCGAGGCGCACCCATGCGGGTTCAAATGGGTCACGGAAGCTAAAGCGAACCGTGGCGCGAGACTCATCGTGGTCGATCCGCGCTTTACGCGTTCGGCATCGGTTGCCGATGTCTATGCGCCGATCCGGCAGGGAACCGACATCGCGTTCCTCAACGGCCTGATCAACTACTGCATCCAGAACGATAAGGTGCAGTGGGAATATACCAAGGCTTACACCAACGCGACTTACCTCGTGAAGGATGGCTTCGGCTATCAGGATGGCCTGTTCACCGGCTATGACGAGAGCAAGCGTGACTACGACCGCTCGACCTGGGATTACCAGATCGGCGACGACGGCTTTATCGTCGTTGACGAAACGCTGACCAATCCGCGTTGCGTCTGGAACCTGCTCAAACAGCACGTGTCGATCTACACGCCTGAGTTCGTCGAACGCGTCTGCGGCACTCCGAAGAACAAGTTCCTGCAAGTGGCGAAGATGATCGCCGAGACCTCGGCCAAAGACAAATTCATGACGTCGATGTACGCGCTCGGCTGGACGCAACATTCCAAGGGTTCACAGAACATCCGCAATATGGCGATGCTCCAGCTCATCCTGGGCAATATCGGCGTGCGCGGCGGCGGCATGAATGCGTTGCGCGGTCACTCCAACATTCAGGGCCTGACCGATCTCGGACTGATGTCGCATCTGCTCCCGGGCTATCTGGACATACCGACCGATGGCGCCCCCGATCTCGACAATTACATGTCGACCCACTTGTTCAAGCCGCTGCGGCCGAACCAGACGAGCTACTGGCAGAACTACAGGAAATTCTTCGTCAGCTTCCAGAAGGCGATGTGGGGCGCTGCCGCAACTAAGGACAACGACTGGGCCTATGACTATCTGCCCAAGCTCGATGTCGACTCCTACGACATTCTGCGTGCATTCGAATTGATGCACCAAGGCAAGATCAACGGCTATTTCTGCCAGGGATTCAATCCGCTGCTGGCGTTTCCGAACCGTCGCAAGCTTACGACTGCGCTCTCGAAGTTGAAGTGGCTCGTGATCATGGACCCGCTCGACACCGAGACCGCCCGGTTCTGGGAAAATCACGGCGAGTACAACGACGTCGATACCACAAACATCCGGACCGAAGTTTTTCAGCTGCCGTCAACCTGCTTCGCGGAAGACACCGGTTCGCTGACGAACTCTGCGCGCTGGTTGCAGTGGCACTGGGCCGGCGGCACCCCGCCGGGCGAAGCCAAGAGCGACGTTTGGATCATGGCCCAACTCGGCCAGCGTCTCAAGGCGCTCTACCAGAAGGAAGGCGGGACTTTCCCCGACCCGATCGTCAACCTGACGTGGAACTACAAGGATCCCGGAGACCCCACCCCGGAAGAGCTGGCAAAGGAACTCAACGGTTCCGTCCTCGAGACCGTCACCGATCCGGCTGATTCCACCAAAGTGCTCTTGGAGAAGGGCAAGCAGCTCGGGAGTTTCGCGGTGCTTCGCGACGACGGTACGACCGCGTGCGGGTCCTGGATCTATTCCGGCTGCTTCAATGAGGCGGGCAACAATATGGCTCGCCGTGACAATACTGACCCAGATAATGCCGGGGTATTCGGTAAATGGGCTTGGTCGTGGCCGCTCAATCGCCGCATTCTCTATAACCGCGCGTCGGCGGATGTGAGCGGCAAGCCCTGGGACCCGAGCCGCAAGCTCCTCGAGTGGAACGGCACGGCCTGGTCAGGCTACGACGTTCCTGACATTGCGCCGAACGCCAAGCCCAGCGTGGTCAGTCCCTTCATCATGACTGCGGAAGGCACTGCGCGGTTGTTCGCACGAACCTTGATGAAGGAAGGTCCGTTCCCGGTACATTACGAGCCGTTCGAGTCGCCAATTGCCAACCCGATCAATCCGAAGATCAGAGGCAATCCGGCGGCGCGCGTATTCAAAGATGATATGGAGCAGTTTGGAGATGCCAAGGAGTTCCCCTATGCGGCGACCTCCTACCGGCTCACCGAGCACTTCCACTACTGGACCAAGCACTGCAAGATCAATGCTTCGCTGCAACCGGAATTCTTCGTCGAGATCGGCGAGGAACTAGCAAAGGAAAAGGGCATCACGCCCGGCGGCTGGGTCAGGGTGTGGTCAAAGCGCGGCTCCGTGAAGGCTAAGGCCGTTGTGACCAAGCGCATCAGGCCGTTGATCTGTGACGGCAAGACGGTCCATGTCGTCGGCATTCCGTTGCATTGGGGTTTCATGGGTGAGGCCCGCAAGGGCTTCGGACCAAATTCGCTGACACCGTTTGTCGGCGACGCCAATGCGGAGACGCCCGAATTCAAGGCCTTCCTGGTCAATATCGAGTCCATCGCGTCCGGACCGGTGGCGTAGGGGAGAGCCATGGCATTCGAATTCGAGCTGCCCAACCCCAACACGATAAATCCGGTGACAAATCTCGGCGAGGCCGATCTGGTTCGCCGTTCGGCTTCATCGGTTCCGCCGCCGGCGCGTCAACTCACGCCGGTGGCCAAGCTGATCGACGTGTCGAAATGCATCGGCTGCAAGGCATGCCAGGCGGCCTGCCTGGAGTGGAACGACAAGCGCGCGGAAATCGGCATCAATGTCGGAGTTTATGAAAACCCACCCGACCTCACGCCGGAAATGTTCACGCTCATGCGCTTTACCGAATGGGTCAACCCGGAGACGCAGGATCTCGAGTGGCTGATCCGCAAGGACGGCTGCATGCATTGCGAGGATCCGGGGTGCCTCAAGGCTTGTCCGGCGCCCGGCGCGATCGTGCAGTACTCCAACGGCATCGTCGACTTCGACCATGACAAATGCATCGGCTGCGGCTATTGCGTAAAAGGATGTCCGTTCAACATCCCGCGCATCTCCCCGGTCGATCACAAGGCCTACAAGTGCACGCTGTGCTCCGACCGTGTCGCTGTCGGCCAGGGCCCGGCTTGCGCCAAGGCCTGCCCGACGCATGCGATCACATTCGGCACCAAGGATGAAATGAAAGCGCATGCCGAAACCCGCATCAAGGATTTAAAATCCCGCGGCTTCAACAATGCCGGTCTCTACGATCCTCCGGGTGTCAAGGGCACGCACGTGATGTATGTGCTGCAACACGCCGACAAGCCGGAAATCTACGCGGGGCTGCCGAAGGACCCGCATATCAGCCCGCTCGTGGAGATTTGGAAGGGCGCGGCCAAATATGTCGGCATGGCGGCGATGGGGGCTTTCGCCGCGATCGGCTTCTTGCATTATATCGTTGAGGGACCGAACAAGGTTACGCCTTCCGACGAGGAAAGCGCAAAGCGGCTGACTGGGAGCGGCCGGTCATGACAGCCTATGACGTCGAGCCCGGCGACAGCGTGCATCCGGGCGATCCGGTCCAGGTCGACCGCTACACCGGCGGCGCGCGCATCAACCACTGGATCACGGCGACATGCCTGGTCCTGCTTGCTCTCTCCGGACTGGCGCTGTTTCATCCCTGGCTGTTCTTCCTCACCGGGCTGTTCGGCGGCGGGCAGAACACACGCACGTTTCATCCGTGGATAGGCGTTGTGCTGTTCTTCAGCTTTTTCGGCCTGTTTGTCCGGTTCTGGCGCGCCAATCTCTGGAAGCGCGAAGACGGTACATGGCTCGCGCAGCTACACGACGTGTTGACCGGGCATGAAGAGAGGCTGCCGGAGGTTGGCAAATACAACGCCGGCCAGAAGGCGGTGTTTTGGTTGATGTCGATCTTGATTCTCGTGCTGATCACCAGCGGTTTCGCGATCTGGGATCAATACTTCGCCGCCTTTACGACGATCGAGCAGAAACGCATCGCCGTGCTTGTCCACGCGGCGGCGGCGGTTACGATCATTTGTGTTTGGATCGTCCACGTCTATGCGGCGATATGGATACGCGGGACAATCGGTGCGATGACGCGCGGGCAGGTCACCGGCGGATGGGCCTGGCGGCATCATAGGAAGTGGCTGAAAGAACTGATAAGCGGTAAAACGTTAATGCCGTAACACCGGGATGGCGCCCGGAACTTCAGTTCAGGTGCCGTTCGCCGGGGTGTTCACGTGGCCCGTGCGGTTCGTGAGGTTTCGTCATGAGTAAAGCCGGCACACCCCGGCCTGATCCGACGGTGATCGGCGATGTCGCTGCGCCGCCCTTTGTGCGGCTGCCGGACCCTCTCGCCTTGTTTGCGGTGCGCGCACGGCGCTTCCGGACGTTGGCCGACGGACACGAGCTTGCTCCTTATTTGCGCTTTCTCGCAGCCCTAAGTGATTGCCAGCATCGCCTGCAAGACCGCTTGCCGGAACCGGACATGCCGGCAGCTGATGCGCGAGTGCGGGCGCACGATCACGGCATGCCGCCGCTCGACCGCAGCCGCTTCATTGCCGATGCCGCGCTCGACAGAACCCTCGATCTCCTGTTCACGCTCGCCGCCGAGATCGATATGCCAACCACCGCCCGCGCGGCGCTGGCTCGCGTCCGCGCTGCCGGCGCCGTCCTGCGCGACGGCATGGTGCGTTCGGTGCTGGCTGACTCCATCCCAATCGAGACGCTGGCCGATCACGTCTATGTCGCGGCGGCGTTGCAGGTGCACTTTGTCCGCATGGCGGCGCGGCTCGATGCGGCTTCACTGGTGCCGGTTGGCGATGGGGCCTGCCCGGTCTGCGGCGGCGCACCCGTCACCTCGACAATCGTCGGCTGGCTCGGCGCGCATGGCGTCCGCTTCTGCGCCTGCTCGCTGTGCGCGACGCTGTGGCACACAGTTCGAATCAAATGCGTGCTGTGCGACTCTACCAAGGGCATCGCCTATCAGGAGCTCGACGCCGGCCCTGCCGATGTCAAGGCGGAAACCTGCGAAAGCTGCCGCGGCTATGTGAAGATTCTGCATCAGCATAAGGACCCGGCGCTTGATCCAGTCGCCGACGACGTGGCGACGCTCGGGCTAGATCTGCTGCTGCGCGAGTCCGGATACCGGCGCGGCGCGGTCAATCCCTTCCTGCTCGGTTACTGAAAGGCGCTGCGATGACTGCCGAGCCCGATGTCCGGTTGCGCGCAATACCTTCGGTCGACGATGTCCTCAAGGAGGATGCGGTGACGCTTGCCATCGCCCGGTTTGGCCGACCGGCTGTGGTCAAGGCGGTGCGTGCGGCGCAGCAAGCGGCGCGTGACGCCTTGCGCGCCGGCAAACCGCAGTCGAGCCGGCCTGACGCGATCGCGAACGCGGCGCTTGCCAAGCTGGCGTCGGAGGCGCGCTCGAATTTGCGTCCCGTCTTCAATCTCACCGGGACGGTGCTGCACACCAATCTCGGCCGCGCGCTGCTTGCCGAAGCGGCGGTCGAAGCCGCCGTTGCCGCCATGCGCTCCGCCGTCGCTCTGGAATTCGACCTCGCGACCGGCAAGCGCGGCGAGCGCGACGATCATCTGCGCGGCCTGCTCTGCGAGTTTTCCGGCGCTGAGGACGCAACCGTCGTCAACAACAACGCCGCCGCCGTCCTGCTCGCGCTGAACACCCTCGCCAAGGGTCGCGAAGCCGTAGTATCGCGCGGCGAGTTGATCGAGATTGGCGGCGCCTTCCGCATGCCCGACATCATGGCGCGCGCCGGCGCGCGGCTTAAGGAGATCGGCACCACCAACCGCACACACTATAAGGATTATGCGGATGCCATCGGGCCCAGAACCGGGCTCGTGCTCAAGGTCCACACCTCGAACTATCGCATCGCCGGTTTCACCAAAGAGGTCGGCGCGCACGAGCTTGTCGCGCTGACGCGCGAACGCGGCGTTCCGCTGGTGCACGATCTTGGCTCCGGCACGCTCGTCGACTTGGCCGGTTGGGGACTGGCGCATGAGCCGACGGTCGCCGAGACGATCGCCGACGGCGCGGACATCGTCACCTTCTCCGGCGACAAGCTGCTGGGCGGGCCGCAGGCCGGTTTCATTGTCGGCCGCAAGGATTTGATCGCGAAGATCAACCGCAATCCCATGAAACGGGCCTTGCGGATCGACAAGATCAGGCTGGCGGCCTTGGCGGCGACATTGCGCCTCTACCGCAATCCGGACCGGCTCGCCGAAGAGCTGCCGACGATCCGGCTCCTGGCACGTCCGCAGCCAGCGATCAAAGCCATGGCGCAGCGGCTGTTGCCGATCGTCGCGGCAAAGCTCGAGGATGGATTTAAGGTCGAGGTCGTTGCCTGCGCGAGCCAGATAGGCTCCGGCGCACTGCCGCTGGAGACCATGCCAAGCGCCGGCTTGGCGATCCGCCCGCGTACCGAACGTGGCGCTGGTCGCACGCTCGGACGACTTGCTGCTGCGTTTCGCCGCCTCCCCGTTCCGGTCATCGGACGTGTCGAGGATGGCGCGCAGATCCTGGATCTGCGCTGTCTCGAGGACGAGGCGGCGTTTGCGACGAATTTTGCCGCGCTCGATCTCGGAGATGGTCATGGGCTGGCCTGATCGTCTGGCGATGCGTGGTCGCATGGAAGGCGAGCAGAATGTCGCCGCCCGCATGGCCGAGGCTTATGACGCAGCCGGGCGCGGCGATTATCCGGCGGCGCTCGCCATCTGGGGGCCGCTGGCACAGGGCGGGATTGCGCGGGCGCAGAACAATGTCGGCGCCTGCTTCGCCGAAGGCCTCGGTGTCGAGCGCGATCAGGGACTGGCGTTGCGCTGGCTGAGTTTGGCGGCCGAAGCCGGCGACCCGGTCGGTCGACGAAATCTGGCCGCATTCTATTTCAAGGGCGAGGGTGTCGAACAGGATCACGCACGCGCCGCCGATCTTTACCGTGCGGCGGCCGAGGCCGGCGACGGGCCGGCGCAGGACATGCTGAGCTGGATGCTGCTCGAAGGCGACAGCATTCCGTTCGATGCCGTCGAGGCCCGCCGCTGGGCCCTTGCCGCGGCGGAGCAAGGCGTCGCGGCGGCGATGACGCGCCTCGGCATGATTTACCACAACGCGCTCGCGGTCGATCGCGACCCGCTGGCGGCGGCGACATGGTGGGCCAAAGCCACGGCGCGCGGCGATGCCGATGGCCAGGCGATGCTCGGCGCCGCACATGTGCTCGGTGCCGGCGTGCCGCGCGACGGCGTCGCGGCGCTGGCATGGCTGCTGCGGGCACGAGCCGGCGGCAGCGCACTCGCCGAACCGTTCCTCAAAACCGCCCGCGATGCCTTGTCGGCAGACGAAATCGCCGAGGCGGAACGCCGCGCCGCGACGCCGCTGGCGGAGCCGATGCCATGATCATCGGCACCGCAGGCCACATCGATCATGGCAAGACCGCATTGGTGCACGCGCTCACCGGCGTCGACACCGATCGCCTCAAAGAAGAAAAGGCGCGCGGCATCACCATCGACCTCGGCTTCGCCTATCTGCCGGCGCCGGATGGCAGAGTGCTTGGGTTCGTCGACGTGCCCGGCCACGAGAAATTCGTCCACAACATGCTGGCCGGTGCCGGCGCCATCGATTTCGTCTTGCTGGTCGTAGCGGCCGACGACGGCGTCATGCAACAGACCCGCGAGCATCTTGCCATCGTCGATCTGCTCGGGGTCGGTCGCGGCATTGTGGCGCTGACCAAGGTCGATCTCGTTTCGATCGAGCGGCGCGAAGCGGTCACCGCCGAGATTGCGCAGACGCTCGACGACACCGGCCTTGCCGGAACCGATGTCCTGCCGGTTTCGATCGTCAGCGGCGAAGGCATCGATTTGCTCCGCGCCCGGCTGTTTGCAGAGGCGCAAGCGGTCGCGGACAGCACCGCCAAAGGGCGCTTCCGCCTCGCCGTTGATCGCTCATTCACGCTGACCGGCGTCGGCACCGTCGTCACCGGCACGGTGTTGTCTGGAACGGTCGCCATCGGCGACCACGTCACGATCAGCCCGTCGGGCCTGGCTGCGCGGGTTCGCTCCATCCATGCGCAAAATCGGCCGACCGACCGTGGCCAGGCCGGCGAGCGCTGCGCGCTTAATCTCGCCGGCGACGGCATCGCCAAGGACGCCATCCGGCGCGGCGACGTGGTTCTCGATCCCGAACTGCACGCCCCGACCGAACGCATCGATGCGGCGCTCCGCGTGCTCCCCTCCGAGCCGAAGCCGATCACGCAGTGGATGCCCGCGCGACTGCATCATGCGGCCGCGGAAGCCGGCGCTCGGGTAGTTCTCCTCGGCGACCGGCCGATTGCGCCTGGGGAAAGCGCGCGGGTCCAGATCGTGCTCGATCGCCCGATCGCGGCTGCGGTGGGCGACCGCTTTGTGCTGCGGGACACGTCGGGCCAGCGCACGATCGGCGGCGGGCGGTTTCTCGATTTGCGCGCGCCCACGCGCAAGCGGCGGACGCCGGAACGCATGGCGCAGCTCGACGCCAACGCGATCGAGGATCCCGGGCGCGCGCTGGCCGCGCTATTCGAATGCGCCGCGGGTTACGTCGACCTCACGGCCTTTGCTTGCGATCGTGCGCTCAGCGCCAACGAGGTTGAGCGCCTTGCCGAACAGCTCGGGCTGATCCGCATTCCGGTCCAACGTGCATACGTCGCGCTGTCGCCGGCGCGCTGGACGGAGCTCAAGCGAGGCATCCTCGACAAGCTCACGGCCTTTCACGCCGACAATCCGGATCTGCCCGGCATGGGACTGGAGCGGCTGCGGCTCTTGATCGAGCCGCGATTGCCGGCGCCGGCCTTCGCCGCGGCGTTACAGGGTCTGGCGCGGGCCAAGCAGGTAGCGCTCGACGGCGCCTGGGTTCGACTGCCCGGCCATGAAGTGCGGCTGACCGCCGCCGAGGAAGCGTTGTGGCGGCACATCAGGCCGCTGATCGCCAACAGGGAGCGCTTTCGTCCGCCGCGCGTCCGCGACATCGCCGGCATGATCGGCAGGGATGAAACCGACATCCGGCGGCTGTTCAAGCTGCTCGGCCGCCTCGGCAAGGTCGACGAGGTGGCTCATGATCATTTCTTTCTTCGCGGCACCGTGGCCGAGATGGTGGAGACTGCCGCCGATCTGGCGGCAAAGGCGGCGACTGAGCAATTCACCGCCGCCGAATTCCGCGACCGGCTCGACAACGGCCGCAAGGTCGCCATCCAGATCCTCGAATTCTTCGACCGTCACGGTGTCACGCTGCGGCGCGGCGATCTGCGCCGCATCAACAAACACCGGCTCGACCTGTTCCGCCGCCCGGCGGATCAACAGCCGCCGAAGCCGGACAGTGGAAGGGAATCGTCCCCGGTGGGGCGTCCGGACTTCAAATCCGGGAGGGGCCGCGAGCCGGTCTTTGGTGGGTTCGACTCCCACTCTCTTCCGCCAACGTCGCGGCGCGTCAAATGACCGCGACATCGTTTCTCGACGACCTTCAGGCCGCGGCGCGCGACGTGGAAGCGGCCGAGGCCATGTTTCGCCGCGAGGTGGCGGCCCGCATGGCGGATGTCGAACAGCTCCAATCTGATGCAGGCCATCGCCGAGGCGGTCGGCCCGGCCGCAGACGAGCCGGCCGCGCTGGCCACGCTGCGGGGTCCGCCTCAGCTGGGAAAGCGACAGCGAGGCGCGCCCCTTGCTTCTCCGCGAGCGCCAGGAACTGCGCCGCAAGATCGCGCGAAGCGTCGCCGTTTCGATCGACGATTGGGCTCGGGTTCGCCGCGGCGGCGGCCCGGGCCCTCGCTTTTTCGGCGCCCATTGCTTGTGCGGACGGCCAGCTCCCCGGGATTTCGCTTCGCCACATCCAGGCCATGGCCTACTCTATTTCCGAAGAACACGCACCACATACGTCTCCATGAAACACATCGGCTTCCTTTCCTTCGGCCATTGGACGCAATCGCCGCAGTCGCAGACGCGCTCGGCGTCCGATGCGCTGCTGCAATCGATCGAGCTCGCCGTCGCGGCCGAGGAGCTCGGCGCCGACGGGGCCTATTTCCGCGTCCATCACTTCGCCCGCCAGCTCGGCTCGCCGTTCCCGCTACTGGCGGCGTGCGGCGCGCGGACGAAGCGGATC
>Ga0181536_10005218_pt1 | contig 13401 bp, 14 predicted proteins | sample PEATcosm2014_Bin_41_FD_121105 | JGI IMG/M metagenome (GOLD analysis project Ga0181536, IMG submission 121105) | Peatland microbial communities from MTU Mesocosm Facility, Houghton, MI, USA - PEATcosm2014_Bin17_60_metaG | ecosystem: Environmental > Terrestrial > Soil > Wetlands > Peat | place...
CAATCGATATCGAATAGGACGTCGCGGCCCGCTCGCAACGCCCTATCTACCGCTCGGCGCGGCGTGCCGTACCAATGGCCGAAAACTTCAGCCGATTCCAGAAGCTCTCCCGCTTTCACCATGGCTGCGAAGCGGTTGCGGTCAATGAAGTGATAGTCGCGCCCATTGACCTCGCCACGCCGCCTCGGCCGCGTTGTCACCGACACCGATAGCTTGACGCCTGGATCGGCCTTCAGCAGCATACGTGACAGCGTGGTCTTGCCCGCGCCAGAAGGTGAGGACATGACGAGCATGAGGCCGCGGCGCACGATTCCCTTTCGATTTCGACTCGCGCGCGCCATGGTCTATTCCACGTTCTGCACCTGCTCGCGGAATTGCTCGACCGCCGCCTTGAGCTCCAACCCGATGTTGGTGAGTTCGACATCGTTGGCCTTGGCGCACAATGTGTTGGCTTCGCGGTTGAGCTCTTGCGCGAGAAAATCGAGCCGTCTGCCGATCGGGCCACCCTGCTCGATGAGACGTTGCGCCTGCGCGACATGCGCTGCCAGGCGGTCAAGTTCCTCGCGCACGTCAGCTTTGGTTGCGATCAAAATCGCCTCCTGATGCAGCCGGTCAGGATCGAAACGTTCCGACTGCGCAAGCAGCGTTGCGATCTGCTCGGCAAGCCGGGCACGAATAGCCTCGGGCTGGCGTCCTGGCGACTTGTCGGCACGCTCGGCGAGTGCGGCAATCTCGCCTAGCCGCGCCGTCAGCACACGGCCAAGCACGGCGCCCTCGTGTCGGCGCATCTCGGCTAGCGCGCCGATCGCCTCCGCGAAGCCTTGTGTCACCGCTGCCTCGGCACTGCGCCGCTCCTCCTCGCCCTCCTCGGCGTCGCCGACCTCCATCACGCCCTTGAGCGCGAGCAGGCCATCCAGCGAAGGCGGCGACGCATCGATCCGTGGTGCGAGCTGCCGTAGGGTCGCCAGCACGGCCTCGAGTACTGCCGCATTGACGCGGACGACCGGCGGCGCACCGCTACGCTCCACCGACAGGTTGGCTTGAAGAGATCCGCGTGCGAGCGTCTCGGAGACGCGGGAGCGCACGGCCGCCTCGATCACGTCCCAGCCGGGCGGCAAGCGCAACCGCAGGTCAAGCCCCTTGCCGTTGACCGACTTGATCTCCCACGCCCATGCATAGGAGCCGCAGACGCCATGGCCGCGAGCAAATCCGGTCATGCTCGACAGCACCATGGAATGCGATCTCCGGCAGCAAACGTGCAAAAATTCACGCCGAACTTAGCGGTGGCCTCTCTCGGTCACAAGGGTGTCGATCGCGGGCAGACCCGAGAGCGATGCGCTCTCGCCACCCGGGCAATCAACGTTGCAACGCCATTCAGTGCGTGGGCTGCGTGGTCTGACTATGATGCGTAGATGTGTGGTGCGCCGGAGCCGCCGATGCCGTGGGAGCCGGAGTAGCCTGTGCCGCCGGCGAAGCTGCCGCGGCATCGGCGGGGGCTTGATCCTTCTGATCGGTTTCGATCAGCCGTAGCCGGGCGACATTTTTCTGATGCTGCTCGTAGGTTTCCGCAAAAACGTGACCCCCGGTACCGTCGGCCACGAAATAGAGTTCACGAGTCCGTGCCGGATTGGCGGCAGCTTCAAGCGAGGCGCGGCCGGGATTGGAAATTGGGCCCGGCGGCAATCCGTCGATCTGGTACGTGTTGTACGGTGTAGGCTGATCGATTTCGCTCTTCATGATCGACCGGCCAAGTGTACCTTTGCCACCGACCAGCCCGTAGATGATCGTCGGGTCCGACTGCAACTTCATCTTCTGTTTCAGCCGGTTGACGAACACGGCGGCGACGCGCGTGCGCTCTTCGGGCTTACCGGTCTCCTTCTCGACCAGAGAGGCGAGGATAACGAGCTGGTCCGGCGTCTTGATCGGAAGATCGGGAGAGTGGCGGTCCCAGATTTCTTTGACCAGACGTTGTTGCGCCACCTGCATGCGTTGGATCATCTGCTCGCGCGTTACCCCGCGCGTGAAATTGTAGGTGTCGGGCAGCAGGCTTCCCTCGCGCGGAATTTCCTTGATGTTTCCGGTGAGAACGTCATCGTCCAGCAGCCGCGCGACGATCTGCTCGGAGGTCAGGCCTTCGGGAAGGCTGATCTGATGCGTGACTACATTGCCATCGACGATGGTCGCAACCACATCGCGCAAGCTTGCGTGCGCTCTGAATTGATATTCGCCCGCTTTCAGGCCTTCGCGCGCCTTGAGCACGAGCACGCCGCCAATGAATATCCAGGGCTGATCAATGACACCTTCATGCTCGAGGACATCGGCAATGTCGCGGATGCCGGAGCCGTGCGGGATATTGACGATCCGGTCCTCCGGTAACGGGCCCGGCGCCTTGAACCGCTCTTTGCCGATGAAGAGCGCGACGCCGGCCACGATCGCAATCAGCACAAAGATGCTGATGATGGCGTTGCCGATGATAACGACAGGATGTCGGGCGCGGCTCGATCGGCGCGTCGGCATTTCGACCATATCGGGCTCGAGGGCCGATCGCGGGCTGCGCGGCGTGATACGTTTGGGGTCGCTGACTTTCGAATGCATGGACGCCGCGCCCATTCCATTGACCAGTCGCTCCGAGAGGGGCGGATAAGGCTCGCCCGCGCCCGGGACGGCCTTTCCGGGATCCCGCGAGTATGACACGGACGCATGCGTTGGCGAGGGCTTGGCGGGTGCGCCGGGATGCCGCGTTGAGGCCTCGCCGGCCGCATGCGGACGTTCCGCCGAAGGGGCAAGCGGCGTTCCGGCCCGCCCATTCGTCGGCGTCGCAGATGGCGATTTGAGCGGTTTATTGGAGAGCGGCGCGGCGCGCGCAGGTTTTGCCCGCAAGGGTGCCGCGGCTCGCTCGCCGCCGTTTGGCGGTGGGTTGGATCCCGTCACCGCCGATTATCCGCTTATAAAGTGCATGATCAGCGACGAAAGTGAGCCCCGCCCGTCGGAAACGAATGCTCGCAGATTCTCGGGTGTCTGCCCACGGGTAAATGAGCACGACCACAGCAGTGGATCGCAGGCGAGTGCGGAGCAAATATGGCGAAACGGTGATCCGTTGCACTATTCCACCATGCGGCGGAAGACGAGGCTGGCATTGGTACCGCCAAATCCGAATGAATTCGAGAGTACGATGTTGACCTCCCGCTTTTGGGCCTGGTGCGGGACGAGATCGATCGCTGTGGTGACCGAAGGGTTGTCAAGATTGATCGTCGGCGGCACAACGTGGTCCCGCATTGCCAGTAAGCAGAAGATCGCTTCGACCGCACCGGCCGCGCCAAGCAGATGACCGATCGAGGACTTTGTCGACGACATGGCAACGCGGCTGGCGGCATTGCCCACCAGCCGCTCGACGGCCTTGAGCTCAATCTCATCGCCGAGCGGCGTCGAGGTCCCATGGGCGTTGATATAGTCGACCTCGCCTGGCGAAACGCCAGCGCGGCGGATCGCGGCGGTCATGCAGCGTAGCGCGCCGTCACCGTCCTCTGCCGGCGCCGTGATGTGGTAGGCATCTCCTGACAGGCCGTAGCCGATGAGTTCTGCATAGATGCGGGCGCCACGCCGTTTCGCATGATCGTACTCTTCAAGCACCAATGCGCCCGCGCCCTCGCCCATCACGAATCCGTCGCGATCGCGGTCGTATGGCCGCGAAGCGCGTTCGGGCGTCTCGTTGAATCCGGTCGACAGCGCCCGGCAAGCAGCAAACCCAGCGAGCGAGATGCGGTTGACAGGCGACTCCGTGCCGCCCGCCACCATCACATCGGCATCGCCGAACGCGATGAGCCTGCCGGCATCGCCGATGGCATGAGCACCGGTCGAGCAGGCGGTGACCACGGCTTGATTGGGGCCTTTCAAGGAATGCGCGATCGACACATAGCCCGAGGCGAGATTGATCAGCCGCCCGGGGATGAAGAACGGCGACACCCGACGCGGGCCACGGTCACGCAATAGCAGGGCGGTTTCCGCGATACCTTCGACGCCGCCGATGCCGGAGCCGATCAGGACACCGCTGGTAATTTGCTCCTCGTATTGCCGCGGGTGCCAGTCGGCGTCATCGAGCGCCTGCGTCGCCGCGCCCATGGCAAAGAGGATGAAGTCGTCGACCTTGCGTTGCTCCTTCGGTTCCATCCAGTAATCGGGATTGAAGGTGCCGTCGGAGCCGTCACCGCGGGGAATTTGACCCGCGATCTTGCAGGAAATATCGGTGACATCGAATTTTTCGATACGTTTGATTCCACTCTGCCCGGCGAGCAGCCGCTGCCAGGTCGACTCGACCCCGCATGCGAGCGGCGTCACCATACCGAGACCCGTGACGACGACACGTCTCATCATCGGCGCTCCCGGAACCCGTCGTAACCGAGGCTATCGGCCCAGGTGACCCTGCCCGCATAGCATCTGTCCGCACATAATATTGTGCGGATTTCACAGGCTCGCGGGCATTGCATGCAATGACGGGCGGAACTGCCGGCGATCAGCTCTTGGCATTTTTTTCGAGGAATTTGACGGCGTCGCCTACAGTCAGAATGGTTTCGGCGGCATCGTCGGGAATTTCGCAACCAAATTCCTCCTCGAAGGCCATGACGAGCTCGACCGTGTCGAGGCTATCGGCGCCGAGATCATCGATGAAGCTGGCGTTTTCCGTCACCTTGTCGGGCTCCACGCCCAAGTGCTCCACGACGATCTTCTTCACGCGCTCGCCAATATCACTCATTGTTCCAACCTCATCGTTCAACGCGACCTAATCAATCCAGTCTCGGTCCCGTCGTGGGTGACGGTGACGGCCGTGGGTCGTCACCGATCAGAGGCGGACTTATGCGCTCCGCTCTCCGGCGTCCCGGCTCCCCAGCCCAGTCGCGGTTCGGTTACCACACTTCAGTAACGTTGACCAGCGTGGCCGGACGTGGCCTGCATCCGTCCTATCCCCTTCAAATCATCGCCATTCCGCCATTCACATGCAATGTCTGCCCGGTCACGTAGGCGGCCTCGTTCGAGGCGAGGAAAACGACCGCTGCCGCCACCTCCTCCGCCGTGCCAGCGCGGCTTGCCGGAATCTTCGCCAGGATGACTGCGCGTTGCTTGTCGTTGAGCTTGTCGGTCATCGGCGTGGCGATGAAACCGGGCGCAACGCAATTGGCGGTGACGCCACGCTTGGCATATTCCTGCGCGGTCGCCTTGATCATGCCGGCAATGCCGGCTTTGGCGGCAACGTAGTTGGCCTGCCCCGGATTGCCGGTCGTTCCCACCACCGAAGTGATCGCAATGACGCGACCGAAGCGGCGCCGCATCATGCCGCGCACGGCGGCACGCGTCAGACGGAACGTGGCGGAGAGATTGATTGCGATCACCTGCTCCCAGTCCTCGTCGCGCAACTGCACCAGCAGATTGTCCCGCGTCACGCCGGCATTGGCGACGAGCACGTCGAGCTGGCCCATCGCTTCCTCGGCACGCGGCACCAAAGCTTCCACGGCGGTATGGTCGGCAAGATTGCACGGCAGGACATGGACGCGCCCACCGAGCTGGGCGGCTAGCTGGTCCAGAACGTCGACGCGAGTGCCGGAGATGGCGACCGTTGCTCCTTGTGCGTGGAGGGTGCGGGCAATGCTGCCGCCGATGGTGCCGGTTGCCCCAGTGATCAACGCGGTCTTTCCAGTGAGATCGAACATTTCCGTCCTCCCGAACACGAAGCTCAGTGAACAGCCTTGAACCGGGTGAGGTCGTCGGGCGTACCGATCGCAGACGCATTCGCCGTCTGAGCGATCCGCTTGATCAAGCCAGTGAGCACTTTGCCGGCGCCGACCTCGTAGAACGACGTCACACCAGCGTTCACCATGAAAAGAACCGATTCGCGCCAACGCACCGTGCCGGTCACCTGCTCGACAAGGCAGCGCACGATAATGGCAGGCTCGTTGATCGCCTGCGCCAGAACATTTGCGACCAGCGGGACGCGGGGCGGCTTGACCGAGACCGTGGCGAACGCCTCGGCCATCGCGTCAGCGGCCGGTTGCATGAGGGCACAATGGAACGGTGCGGAAACCGGCAGGATCATCGCTCGCTTCGCACCGCGCGTCTTGGCTATCTCCACGGCGCGCTCAACAGCCGCCTTCTCGCCCGACAGAACGACTTGCTCGCCTCCATTGTCGTTCGCGGCCGCGCACACCCCCACGCCAGCGGCTTCCGCCGCGATTGCTTTGGCCTCGCCGTATTCAAGTCCGATGAGCGCAGCCATGGCACCCACACCAACCGGCACCGCCTTCTGCATGGCGCGACCGCGCACACGAAGGAGCCGCGCCGCATCGGCGATCGAGATGGCCTGAGCAGCGGCGAGCGCCGAATATTCTCCGAGCGAGTGGCCGGCGACGAAGGCCGCATCGCGCTCGAGGTCGACGCCGGCCTCCGCTTCAAGGACCCGCATCGCGGCGAGCGAGACCGCCATCAGCGCAGGCTGCGCGTTTTCGGTGAGCGTGAGCGTCTCTGCCGGCCCATTCCAAATGGTGTCGCTGAGCCGTTCCCCCAGCGCCGCGTCGACTTCCTCGAAGACCTGACGTGCCGGAGCGAAGGTCTCGGCGAGTCCCCTGCCCATGCCGACCGTCTGACTGCCTTGACCCGGGAAGACGTATGCAACCGCCATATGCGTGCCCCGCAAAAGTGGCGAAAGATACTGCGATCTGGGCCATGTCAAGGGAGGCGCGCCGGGTAAGGAAGCGACAACCGCGAATTGGTAACCTCGCCCGACCCAAAGACCAGGCGCCATAGCGCATTGTTTCCGAGCCGGTTTCCATGAGCACATTCGCGCCTGTGTCCGACGATGAAATCGCCCGCGCGCGGAGCGATCCCGCATTCCGGCAGAAGCTCCTGAGCCAAAACATGGAGGCCCTGCTCGCCGGATTGCAGAAGCTGCGCAAAACCCCCGCCTCCGATCGCGCGGGTGCACAGCAGATCCGCGAGGGCGTCGAACTTGCGGTGCGGCTAGCGGAGCTGCTTCAGGCACCCATCAAGCCATCGCGTGGTTCCTGATTCGTCTTGCCTTTCCGTGGCGGCCGCGTATAAGGCCCCTTTCCGCTCGACCTCGGCCGGGGGCTGAACGGACGACTGCGCGAAAGTGCGCGGTAGGACCTTCGGGTCCGGCGTCCGGTGTCCCCGCCTTCAGAGCATTCGAGCCTTTCCCGAAGGGCTCGAGGGGCTTGGCGCCGAGGCAAGCGAGGGCAACGAAGGAAAGGGCATTCATGCCGCTCTACGAGCACGTCTACCTTGCGCGCCAGGACGCCAGCGCGCAGCAGGTGGAGGAATTAACCGCACAGTTGAAGGGCGTCATCGAAGGACTTGGCGGAACGGTCGTCAAAACCGAATATTGGGGTGTGAAATCCCTGTCCTACCGGTTGCGCAAAAACCGCAAGGCCCATTTCACGCTCATGAACGTCAATGCTCCACCGCCGGCGATCAACGAGATCGAACGGTTGGAACGCCTCAACGAAGACGTGCTGCGCTATCTCACGATCAGGGTCGAGGAACACGAAGAGGGTCCCTCCGCCATGATGCGTCGAGTCGAGCGCGATCGCGACCGTGACGATCGCCGGGGTGACCGCGGCGATAGGGGTGATCGCTTCGACAGGGGCGACCGGGGCGATAGAGGAGACCGTGGCGACCGTCCGCGCGACCGGCGTCCGCGCGAGGTCTCTGACGAACCTGAAACGGCAACGACGACGGAGGAGTGACCATGGCAATGTCCCCGCAAGGCGCGGGCGGACGCCGGCCGTTCTTCCGCCGCCGCAAGAGCTGCCCATTCTCCGGCGCCAATGCGCCCAAGATCGATTACAAGGACGTCAAGCTGCTGCAGCGGTTCGTGTCGGAACGCGGCAAGATCGTTCCGAGCCGCATCACTGCGGTCTCGGCAAAGAAGCAGCGCGAACTCGCCCAAGCGATCAAGCGTGCGCGCTTCCTTGGGCTGCTGCCCTATGTGATCCGCTGATGACAATCCAACGCGGCGATCCCTGCCTCGGTGCGATGGCCGGGGCCGCAAAGGAGAAGTCGAGATGGAAGTGATTTTGCTCGAACGCGTCGCCAGACTGGGCCAGATGGGCGAGGTAGTGCGCGTCAAGGATGGATTCGCCCGCAATTTTCTGCTGCCGCGCGGTAAGGCGCTGCGCGCCACGGCGGAGAATCGCACGCGTTTTGAAATGATGAAGGGTGAGCTTGAGGCGCGCTCGGCGACACTCAAGACTGAAGCGTCTGGTGTCGCTGATAGGCTCAATGGGCGCAGTTTCATCGTTCTGCGCCAAGCATCGGAGGCGGGCCAGCTGTTCGGATCAGTCTCGCCGCGCGATCTTGTCGGCCTCATCGCGGAAGTTGGATTCAACGTGAACCGCAATCAGATCGCGCTCAATACGCCGATCAAGACGATCGGTCAGCACAAGGTTCCGATTTCGTTGCATCCTGAGATCGAAACATCGATTACCGTCATTGTCGCCCGCAATAACGACGAAGCGGCCCGCATCGCGCGCGGCGAGGACGTGTCACAGTTGCGCGAGGAGCCGACCGAGGCGGAAGCGGCAGCCATTGCGGCGGAGGCATTCTTCGAACCCGAGGCCGCCGAGTCGCTGCGCGCTCGCGAAGGCGGGGAACCGGCCGAAAGCCCCACGGCCCCGGTCGACAAGACCTGATCGCATTAGACGGGAATAGTTTCAGTCCGAAATGTTGTCGCGCGGGACTGGCGTGTTCTCACCCGAATCGGCATTCGCCGGCGCGGCCGCGCTCGGACCCGGAGCCGTTGCCGGACTGGCGTCCTGAACGGGCGATCCGGTCGAACTCGGCTCCGCTACGACCGCCGCGGGCTCTTGTGCAGGCGGTGTGGATTCGGGCTCCTTCCGACGGCCCCGGGTGGCTGTCGCCGGCTGGAGGTCGTGCTGGCCCGAGGTTGGTCGATGGCCGGGGGTGCCAACACCGGGCTCTTGCACGATACTCGGCCCGTTGCCGGGTCTTTTCGTCTCTTCGCCCGCGGGCTGCTGCAGCTTAGCGGTTGCAGGCGTCCCCTCTTCGGGCTTCCCGGTTTGCCGCGTCGGATGGGACGCGGACTTGGGCTCCTCAACCGCCGCCCTGGCGTGCTCCGGAACCGGTTTTAGCCCGCGTCCTTGCGTCGCGGGGCCGCTATCGCCACCGCCGGCCCCCATCACATAGGCGGCGAGCGCTGCCGCCTGATCGCTGCTCGCCGTATAGTGTTCACGCAAGAATCCCGTGAGCATCGGGCTGCTTTTCCCGCTCGCCAGCCCTCGCGCGGTCTTGTGGCACGTCGCACAATCGCTGGCGAAGATTTCCGCCGGCGTCTTGCCCTGGTCGATATTGGTTTGGGCGTGCGTCATCGCTGGGGCCAGTCCCACAAACAGACCGATCGCAGGGGCGAGGCGCCGGAACACCGTAGAGTTCTCCCGTTTTGTCGGCTGACCCATCATCCTTAACCCAAAATCGGCCAAATGCGAGCGGGGCGAGCCGATTCCCCCGAACGGAGAACATGATTAGTGCATTGCTGGTCAAGCAGGATTTTGTTTTAATAACGGCAAGCAACAAGACGCCTGTGGTGCAGTTATCGATTGTGCGGCCGGGCAGCGGCCGTAAACCTCAATAGGGCACAATCGTCACGGGTTACGGGTGCAGTTGTGCGTGGAGGCGGCCGTGGATTGGTTGCTGCCAATGCTACTGGGTCGGTTTATCAGCCGCGGGTCCTTTGCGGTCACGACGGCGTCGGGCAAAACGTACACCTTCGGCGATGGATCTGGCCCGCCCGTCGCCGTGCGCTTCACCACCGCGAAGGCGCAGCGCGCGGTATTGCTCGATCCCGAGCTGAAATTGGGCGAAGCTTACATGGACGGCACTCTTGTCGTCGAACAAGGCTCGATTGCGGACGTCGTAGCCCTCTTGTTGCGGCAAGACCCGATCGCCGTGCCAAGCTGGGCCTTACCGCCGCGGATCGTGCGCTATCTGTTTCGCCGCTTGCAGCAATTCAATCCGCGGTTTCGCGCCCGCCGCAATGTGGCGCACCATTACGACCTCGACGGCAGGCTTTACCGGCTCTTCCTCGATGGCGACCAGCAATACAGTTGCGGTTATTTCGAGTCCCAGGACCAGTCGCTCGACGACGCGCAACTCGCCAAGAAGCGGCATCTTGCGGCCAAACTTCGCCTCCAGCCGGGCGCCACGGTGCTCGATATCGGATGCGGCTGGGGCGGCCTTGCGCTCTACCTCGCCGAGATTGCGGGCGCACAGGTGACCGGCATCACATTGTCGCAAGAGCAATACAAGCGCGCACAGGACCGGGCGATGGAGCGCGGCCGAACGCGTGATACGAACTTCCGGCTGCTAGATTATCGCGACATCGACGGCTGCTTCGACCGCATCGTATCGGTCGGCATGTTCGAACACGTCGGCGTCGGCTTTTACGACGTTTTCTTCCGCAAGTGCGGACAGCTGCTCGCCGACGAGGGTGTCGTTCTGTTACACACCATCGGCCGCAGCGGTCCCCCCGGCATCACCAATCCTTGGATTGCCAAATACATCTTCCCGGGGGGCTACATCCCGGCACTCTCGGAGGTGCTGCCTGCAATCGAGCGCGCTCGCCTCGTCGTCACCGACGTCGAAATCCTGCAACTGCACTATGCCGAGACACTCAAGGCTTGGCGCGAGCGCTTCCTCGCCCACCGCGACGCGGTCCTGCGACTCTACGATCAGCGCTTCGTGCGGATGTGGGAGTTCTACCTGGCATGCTCCGAGATGGCATTTCGCGAGGCCGATATGGTTGTGTTTCAAATCCAGATGGCCAAGCATAAGGGCGTCACACCGGCGACGCGCGATTATATCACGCACGAAGAAGCACGGTTGCACGCGCTCGAAGCCGGCTATTCTGAGCCGCTGCGACTCGCAGGGGAGTAGTTCGGCGGTACCCAGCTGCGGAACGCGGGCGTCAAGAGCCGAGCGGCACTATCAACGTTCTTCCCGAGCGTGCGGTGAGTAGCGGGGAAAGCCGTAATGAGCGTTGCTATCCCCGCGCCGCTCGATTAACCACGAGGCGTGCGTGGTTGCGTGCGGCGGTTGGGAATGTGCTGAGAGTGCCGCTGTCGTTGAGTGATCCGCGATGTTGAGTGACCCCAAAGTGGCCATTCTGGAAATGGCCATTCCCACCTTGGCCATTCGCAAAATGGCCACACGTGAATCCCTTGATCGGGGCCATGGCACAAATCGATTCGATTGCACGCAAGCAAGCTCCCGCGGAACCCCCGATCCGCACCCTGCCGCACAATATCGAGGCGGAGCAGGCGTTGCTCGGCGCGATCCTGGTCAATAACGAGGCGTTCTACCGCGTTTCCGACTTCCTTGAGCCGAAGCATTTCTTCGAAACCATTAATCAGCGCATCTTCGAACTCGCCGGGAGCCTCATCCGGGCGAATAAGTCTGCGACGCCTGTGACGCTCAAGACGTTCCTACCGGGGGACTTAGACATAGCTGGAATTACGGTCAATCAGTACCTGGCGCGGCTCGCCGCCGAAGCAACGACGATCATCAATGCCGAGGATTACGGCCGTATCGTGTACCATCTCTCGGTTCGCCGCGCTCTGATTGAGATCGGTGGGGACATAGTCAACCTCGCCTATGACGCGCCGGTGGACTCAACGCCGGTGAGCCACATAGAGGATGCCGAGCGAAAGCTCTACGAGATTGCAGAAACTGGCCGGTACGACAGCGGGTTCCAGTCGTTCGAGAAGGCATTGGCCAAGGCCGTAGATAACACAGCGGCCGCATTTCAACGCGATGGCAAGCTATCTGGCCTTGCAACAGGACTTAAAGCGCTCGATTCGAAAATGGGCGGTTTACAAGCGTCTGATCTAATAGTCTTGGCCGGACGGCCCGGCATGGGGAAGACGGCGCTCGCGACCAACATTGCCTACAACGTAGCCAAGGCATGGGAGGGCGAACATCGCGTGGACGGGCACATGGCGACCGTCAACGGCGGCATCGTCGGCTTTTTCTCGCTTGAAATGTCGGCGGAGCAATTGGCAACCCGAATCATCGCAGAGCAAACCGGCATATCGTCCAGCAGAATGCGGCGTGGCGATATCGAGGATCGCGACTTCGATACAATCAAGGATAAGATGATTGAAATCCAGCACCTGCCGCTTTTTATCGACGAAACCGGTGGCGTATCGGTTGCACAACTCGCAGCCCGAGCCAGACGCCTCAAGCGGCAGCGTGGTCTCGACCTTGTTGTTATCGACTACATTCAACTAATGCAGGGGTCGACTCGCCGCGCGCAGGAAGGGCGGGTTCAGGAGGTCACCGAGATCACGACTAGTCTAAAGGCGCTCGCGAAGGAGCTTAACGTCCCGATCTTGGCGCTATCGCAATTGTCTCGTCAGGTCGAGAACCGCGAAGACAAACGCCCCCAATTATCGGATTTGCGCGAGTCAGGCTCGATCGAGCAGGACGCAGACGTTGTGCTATTTGTCTACCGCGATGAGTATTATCTTGAAAATAAAAAGCCACGTGAGGGAACCGATGAATTCGCTGCGTGGCACAAGAAGATGACAGACGCGCACGGAAAGGCTGAGGTAATTGTTGGCAAGCAGCGGCACGGCCCTACCGGACCTGTTGAACTCCAATTCGAGGCTGAAGTGACACGCTTCTTCGACCTCGAAAGAATCCACCAGCAACCAGAACAGTTCTGAGCCGGTTTTGCAGGCGTCAGCGCTTTACGACCGCGGCTCGGACGGTCATAACCCGGCCATGGCACTCGCGGAACCTCTTCTCGAACCGGCCGGCACGCGCGCGGAACCCGAGACCGGCGGCGTCCTGACGATTGACCTTTCGGCCATCGAGGCGAACTGGCGCGCGCTCGCGCACCAAACCCTCACCGTCGAATGCGCGGCCGTCGTCAAGGCCAATGGATATGGCCTGGGGATCGAGCCGGTCACGGCGACACTCGCGAAGGCGGGCTGCAAGACCTTCTTCGTCGCCGATCTTGCGGAAGCGCGACGCGTACGTTCCCGCGCGCACACGGCCATGATCTATGTGCTCAATGGTTGTTCGCCCGAAGGAGCACCTGCCTTCATTGAGCTCAACGCGCGGCCGGTAATCAACAGCATGACCGAGCTCGCGGAGTGGGATGCGTTCGTCGCTGCCCGCAACTGGCGGGGCGGCGCCGCGCTGCAAGTCGACACCGGCATGAATCGGCTCGGCATTTCCGCGGAGGAAGCCGCGGCGCTGGCCCCGCGCGTGCAGACCGAGAATCACGGCATCACGCTCCTGATGAGCCACCTTGCCTGCGCCGAAATTGCCGATCACCCGCTTACGGCGAGCCAGATCAAGCTGTTTCGCGAGGTG
>Ga0181536_10005226_pt1 | contig 13388 bp, 9 predicted proteins | sample PEATcosm2014_Bin_41_FD_121105 | JGI IMG/M metagenome (GOLD analysis project Ga0181536, IMG submission 121105) | Peatland microbial communities from MTU Mesocosm Facility, Houghton, MI, USA - PEATcosm2014_Bin17_60_metaG | ecosystem: Environmental > Terrestrial > Soil > Wetlands > Peat | place...
ATCAGGTCTCTACACAGTGGTTAACCATATCCAACACCCCAAAGAAATTACAATGGTGAAAGGTAAGCAATTTCCACCTTGCACCGAATGTAATACAAAAGTTGAATACCGCTTGAAAGAAGCAGCAAAACATTAATTCTTAGGCACTATTCGGGGAGCAACGGAACAACCCCCGAGAGGACCGTTGAAGGGGGCGGCTTCGGGAAAACTCTATCTGTGCTTGTCGAAAATGTCGGTGATGATCTTCTCGGCTAACCGGGTTCCATGTCGTGTCCGTCCATTCGATAGAGCTGTTTTCAGACATGCGCTTGCAACCTTGAAATCGTGCTGTGGCTGTCAAAGAATGGCGACGTAGGAACCACCGCGCGAGCGGCGCGTAGCCAGGTCAACCCGCGATCTTCTCAATACCCTCGCCACCATCACCAGCAAGAAGGCCGGATTCCGCTCCCTCGGCGACGCATGGGCCGACACCACCACCGCGCATGGGCGATTGATGCTGACGGTCCTAGGCGGGCTGGCCGAGTTCGAGCGCGAGCTGATCCGCGCGCGGACCAGCGAGGGCAGGGCGGCGCCGTGGCGCGCGGCGTAAAGATGGGGCGGAAACCGAAACTGACCGCGCACCAGCAGCGCGAGGCTATCAAGCGTCGCGACCGTGGCGAGCCGACAAGGGAAATTGCCCGCACCTATAATGTCAGTCACAGCACGATTTCGAGGCTGAGCTGCCATGACGAAAAAACCAATTCCCAACTACGGACGATTTGACTTCGACAGATTTATCGACTCGGTTATCGACCTCGGCTTCGCTGAAATGTTTCAAGCTTTCGACGGCGAATGTGCGCGGGTGGAAGCGAGTATGCGGGGCCGAGGCGGCCCGCAAGCACGAGCCGATGGCGGCGGCGAATATGTTGGTCGCCTTAAGCGGGTGATGTTCTGGTTTCATCACGGCGCACTCGCTGACCATGGGGTTGAAGCTGCCACGTGCCACCGGATTGCGGTAAAGCTCGTCGAGAAAGGGCACCTTAAACCGGAAGCCCTCAACGTCTTTAGTCGCTGAGCTCCGGCGATTTGCCAGCTGATTAACATACTTTATCGGCTGGCAAAGAGGCGTAGGGCAAATCAGCCCCAAGCTGAAGGCGCAAGATACCCGGTCAGCAAGGCTCAGGACAAAGAAAATCTCCGTCTATAATCGAAGCGGAGAGCACGACGACGAAATGAATGTCATCCTGCCGTGGAAGCCCGACGAATCCTGCCCATGTGGAAACAACATGCTCCTAAAGGACTGTTGCCTGGGATCGGACGGGGTCCCCAGAATAAAGCTCCCAAGTCTGGTCCCAACCGGCCCGCTTACCGGGCATAGCAACGAAAACTGCTATCTTAAAAGCACTCTAAACTGTTCAACGAAGACAAACAAAGAGCATTACATATCGCGTTCTCTACTTCAGCAGTTAGGAGAGCCACTTCGGTGGGCCGGTTTGCCCTGGGAGAAGCCCGGAGTGGAGATCAGGTACGGCCCTAATAGCCTTTCATCCCACATTCTCTGCGATCGACACAATTCGGCTTTATCACCTTTGGACCAACTCGCTTCAAATGCGTTCAAGGCGATACGAGCTTCGTCTGACGAACTGAATGTCAGATCCCTGGCACGGAGGAAAAAATGGTTTCTGATCAGTGGCGAGGCATTGGAGCTATGGGCACTCAAGACGATATGCGGGTTGTTTTACGCTTCTGTCGCAGCTCGGAACAGGCAAAGCCTTAACAAAGCATACTCCATCGATGTTAGCCGATTCGAAAAAGCCGTCTGCCAAGGATACGTTGACACTCCCTGCGGGCTCTATGTCACGCCAAATACAGGCCAAAGAAATCCGTTGGTGTATGCTCCGCTATCTGTGGAGCAAGACAAGAGGGTCATTGGGATCAGAATCGGCCTTGCCGCGCTGGAATTCGATGTCATCCTCGACCCCACGGGAGTGAATTTTGACTACTTGAACCGCAACTTTTTCTATCGCCCATGGCTCATAAACATGTCCAGTCAGCAAAGGATGCATACCATGGTGTTGAGCTGGCCGAACAGTCCCCTCGGAAGTCGGATTGTCAATGTTCGGCTCATGCCCACGAAAGCCAAAAGCCAGCAAGCGAAAAGAAGCTCGATAGCGATCCCTTAATCGAGCACCTCCGGGCCGGACCCGTCCGTGCTCCTCACGATGCACGAAGCCCTAATGCTCCATCGTCTTCAGCCTTATAGGTCCGCGCCTCGTCAGCTTGGTGTGAGGATTCCCCGGACCGTTGTTCGGTCGAACCCAAACGCGATCTATACTCGCCCGTTTCTTGTAATCGTCGCGGGTCGCCGCATTTCTTGAATTACTCCGCAACTTTTCCATTTTTGCAATGGCTTTCCGGAGTGAGCCGTTACCGATAACTATGCTGACCGCGTTCCGTGAGACCTCGGCATTGCTGTGATCTAGATAACGGCCCGTTACCGCCCCGCACCTACATGTCCTGCTTTTTTTTCGGATGAGCTTGAAGACGTCCCGGCACTTTCGACAAAAGATCAACTTCATAATCATTCCCCTTCTACGTCCCCCCAAGGATTGTTTTGGACGCAGCTAAATGGAGAGCTGCCCAGTAAAAACTTCCGCGCAGCCTCCGGATCGTCATTGTAGCCCGCACCCGCGCCTCGTCCTTCCGCCGTCGAGGCCCCGCGCACTTGCTCCTTCTATCGAGGCTGCATGACGCGGTCTCACCACAGCGAAGGAGCATCACATGAAGAAATTCAACAGTATCAACACCGTCATGCTCGGCGATTGCGTCCGGCTTATGGCCGGACTGCCACAAGAGAGCGTCGATTTCATCCTGACCGACCCGCCCTATCTCGTGAACTATCGCGACCGCTCCGGACGGTGCGTCAGGAACGACGACAACGACCGCTGGCTCCAACCCGCATTCGCGGAAATGTACCGCGTGCTGAAAGACGAATCTTTCTGCATCAGCTTCTACGGCTGGAACAAGACCGATCTCTTCATGGCCGCCTGGCGCGCGGCAGGCTTGCGGATCGTCGGGCATATCGTTTTCCGCAAGGCGTACGCCTCTTCCGTCCGCTTCATGCGCTATCAGCACGAGCAAGCCTATCTTCTCGCCAAAGGCGATGTCGCCTCGCCTGCCGATCCGCTCTCGGATGTGATGGAGTTTCCCTACTCGCGCAACCGGCTTCACCCGACCCAGAAGCCGGTGCAGGCTTTAAAGCCGCTCATTCGCGCATTCTGCAAGCCGGACGGCATCGTCCTAGATCCATTTTGCGGATCGGGATCGACCCTCGTCGCCGCCCGAAGCGTAGGCCGCCGTTTCATCGGCATCGACCTGGACGGAGAGCACTTCCTGACCGCTTCCAGCCGCGTGGCGACGGCGCGCACTATCCTGTGCGATACTTACCATTAAATACGGAAGGAGATATCTGATGATCGATCCAGTGACCGGGGCAATCATCGAACTGCTTCGGGCGGCCTCACGCTGCTCAACACGCTAATCAAGATTTATCAGGACCACCAAGCCGATCCAAAAAAGTATCCTCCAGCATTGGCGGAACTCATCGCCGCTCTGCCCGCAATGGCCTTGAAGCTTACTGGCGAGTTCATTGCTGAAGTCGAAAAGCTTCGCCAAGACTGTCTCAAAGTTGGGATCGACCTTAAACTAACATTCGATGACCTTCAGGAGAAGACTTGGTTCTACCAACGCGGGAAGCGGAACCTGCTCAAGGTGTTCCAGTCGCGAGTCGAGGGCATTGTCGGCGACATCTCGATATTCTTCGACGACTTCGTGGCCGTGGCCAACTGCTGTGAGAAACTTGAGCTGCTGTCGCGCAGCTTTACACAATCCAGAGAACAAAAGATAGCACTCAGGAACGCTACGGCCCCTAGTCTGCCGTTAGGGGCGATCCTGGACAATCTTCAGAAGCACGCCGAAGGCCTTAGAGCAGAGGTTGGTGATATTAAGGCGTGAACTGCAATTCTTGAATCACATCGATGGGCCGTTTGGTGGCTTCGGCGGCAGCTTTGGCCGCACTCGGTCGATGAGTTTCGGGCTGATATGTTCGGGCAACACTGTGGACCGCGTCAGTCGGGCGACGCTCAACTGTTCGGCCGTCAGGTTCCGCGCCATTCCCAGGTCCGCAAAACCAAGCTCCGCCTCCCGCAAGTCGGCATTCGCAAAATCGCCGGTTAGTCGGACGCCAATCAGATTGGTCCCGGCCAGGTTCGCGCCCTTGAAGGTCGAGCCATCAAGGATTGCACAAGACAGGTTCGCTCCGGCAAGGTTCTTCCCAGAAAAATCAAGAGAGCGCAGGTCGATCCTGAACAATGCTGTAGCAGCCAAGTTGAGCCCGCAGGCGAGGCGAACGCCCTCGTTGAAGCGATCAATCTCGCCGGCCATCAACAGTGCCACTGCTGTATCCCGCCTCTTCGAGTCGCTCATTTTCCAAAAATCAGGAGGACCTTTCAGTTTCCCGAAAATCTTCGACAACTTTTGCATCGCTCGGACTCGGCCTCGAAATTTGAGTTCTCACGTACCAGGTACTTAACGAAGCCAGAACCGTTCTGGCCAATCACGAATTGTTACAACGAACCGCACAAAATTGGGGCTGCTGCAAGCGTATCCAATCGGGTCGGTCGGCCACCTTTTCAAACAGCAACAGGAAGTTACCCGTCCCGCGAAAAAGTCTTTCGCCGCGTGCTCGGATCGCCCCTCGGCCAGAAGGCCAAGAAGGCTATTAACGTCGAGATTCGGGAGCCGCCTGTAGGCATTGAACGTGTCGCAATATCATATTCATAAGTCCGCTAATATAGCGGATTAGTTAGTATGAAACAAATAAATATATTGCATCATATTTAGTTATCCGCTACAATAGCGGATAATGAAATATGAACATGAAGACTCGCGGCCAAATTTGGCGTCCTACCTTGTGAGCCGCCTTGCGGCCGGTCGTCTGGTGTTTTCTCGGGACGAGGCTCAGGCAGCACTTGGCGTAAGTAGAGGGGCCTTCCTCGATGCCGCCGAAAAACTGCAAAAGCGCAACCAGCTTCTCAATCTGCGTCAAGGTTTCTACGTCATCGTTCCTCCCCAGCACCTGAATTTCGGGAGCCCGCCGCCCGCCTCTTTCATCGACGACCTGATGCGCCATGAGAACCGGTCCTACTATGTCGGCTTACTGAAGGCCGCAGAACTGCAAGGCGCCTCCCATCAAGCAGTCATGGAATTCCAGGTTGTCACGAACCGCCAGATGCAGGCTGTGAAGGCTGGCCGCTCGAAAATCGCCTTCTATTTTAGAAAAGATATGTCGGCAATCGCCTCGGGCATCGAAGAACGCAAGACAGATACGGGGAAGATGAAGATCTCTTCGGTCGAGCTGACGCTTTTTGATCTCCTGCGTTATCCCAAGGCAAGCGCCGGTCTCGATAACATTTTGACCATTTTCGCGGACCTCGGTTCCAAGCTCAATCCCGAGAGCATGGCAGCCCTGTCTCGTGCCTTCGAGCGATCCGTCGTCCAACGGGCCGGCTATCTCCTGGACCTGTCGGGGTTCGGACAACATGCGGAAAAACTGCGCGCATTGATAGAACGTGGCTCGCATATCCCTTGGGTCGAGCTTGACCCATCGCTATCGTCCGATCCAGAGCTTGCGCCCAAGGTTCAAGCTCGTGATGAGCGCTGGCATGTATTGATCCGCCGCATTCCGGAGCGCGACGAATGATCCCCATGATGAACATCATCGCCTGGAGCGCATCGGCGCCTTGGGCAGAGGTAAGACAGGTGGAGCAGGATCTGATAATCAGCCGCGCTCTGATCGAGTTGTTCGGAGACCCAATGCTCGCGCGTGAACTGCGGTTTCGCGGCGGGACTGCATTGCACAAGCTCCATTTCCCGAGGCCGCTGCGTTATTCCGAAGACATAGATCTTGTCCGCACCACCGCCGGGCCAATCGGCCCGATCCTGGATCGCACCCGCGAAAGGCTTGAGCCATGGCTCGGCCGCGCGGCGTTCGAGCAGAGCGTCGTGGCGCCAAAGCTGCGATTTCGAGTTCCGGCGGAGGACGGTTCTGGCGATATCCGGCTCAAGGTCGAAATCAACACTCGGGAGATCGATGCCTTCGATCCTCCACAAGCGATCCGTTACACCGTTCAGAATCCGTGGTATGAGGGAGGAGCAGAGATTTCGACGTTTTCACGCGAAGAACTGCTCGCGACGAAACTGCGCGCACTCTTGCAGCGAAATAAGGGACGCGATCTGCTCGATCTTTTCCAAGCGCTCGAAACACTCGAAGCTTTGGACAACGCGCGCATAGTCGAATGCTTCGGACTCTACATCGAGCGCGGCGGAACGCCGATCAGCCGCGCCCAGGCCGAAGAGCGGATGTTTGCCAAACTCGCAGCACCGAGATTCATGGCGGATATCCGTCCGCTCCTCTCGCCCGAGAGCGCAGAACTGCTGACCGATGAAGAAATACGCCGGGCTTTCGTCGCCGTATTCACGATGCTGATCAGCATCATTCCCGGCGCGTCATGGGCGAAGACATTTGAGAGGAAGAAGAAGTTTGGAATAGCCTGATTGTGAGAGACGATTTTACAAAGCGCACCATCGATACGCTTGCGAAGCGGGCCGGATATTTTTGTTCAAATCCGGAGTGTAGAAGCCTCACGGTCGGCGCGGCGCACGGCCACGACGGATTCGTAATTGTGGGTGTCGCGGCTCATATAACGGCTGCCTCACCGGGCGGGCCTCGCTTTGATCCCGCTCTCACCAGAGATCAGCGGCGCGATCAGTCGAACGGTATTTGGCTCTGCGGAACGCATGGCAAGCTTGTTGATGCCGATGAGGTACATTTCACCGTCGGGATGTTGCGTGAATGGAAACAGACGGCAGAGGACCGGTCGTTTCGTGCCATCGTTGCACCCTACGCGGGTCGCGGACAGCGGATCGAACCGACAGCGCTTGGCACTGCGGACCGCGAGGTAATTGAAACCCTTGGGTTGCCGGCGCAAGATGATCTTGAGTCGGTCACCGTGCGCCTTATCGGTGCGGCACGGGTCGATCTCAACGCCTTCAAGAGCACGCCAGGATGGCCACGCCACGCGATTACGCTCAACCTTAGAATGACTACCGGCGATAGCGTGCGCGCCTTCCATGCCGCAGCGCTTGCCGCCGCGATCCAAACTTTCAACGAGATTGTCGTTGTCGCACCTCCAGGGACCGGCAAGACGACGACACTCCTTCAGGTGGTGGAGGCCATACTGTCGCAAGGCAACTCGGTCGCCGCATTTGTCCCGCTTGGTGAATGGTCATCCAAGTCGGATTCCCTTTTGCAATCTGTCGTGCGCCGGCACGCGTTTTTGGGAGAACGGGAGGAGCACCTTAAGCTGCTCGCGCATTCTGCTCGGTTGGTTCTGGTCCTGGACGGCTGGAACGAGCTTGACGCCGCATCAAGAAAACGAGCTACCGGCCAGATCAGATCCCTACAACGGGAGTTTCCGGGTCTCGGCATTGTTATCAGCACACGGCGTCAGGTATTGGATGTGCCGATTTCCGGGCCAGTAGTTGAGATCGACATGCTTGCAGAGAGCCAGCAGACGGAGATTGCGCGTACACTGCGGGGCTCGCAAGGCGAGGCTATTCTCGATCACGCTTGGCGAACGCCGGGGGTTCGTGAACTTGTAGCAATCCCTTTGTACCTAACGACACTGCTCACTCACGTTCCAGGTGAGACCCTTCCGACGACCAAGGAAGAAGTGCTACGCCTGTTCGTCACTGAGCATGAACGGGCGGCTGACAAGGCCGAAGCGTTGCGCGGAGCGATCTTCGGGTTCCATTCGGAAATGCTCACGGCTCTCGCCGTCGAAGCCACTCATGTTGCGAATACCACTATCTCCGACAGCCGGGCGCGCATTGTGGTCAAGCGGATTGAGGATCGCCTATGCGCTGACGGTCAGATGACGACCCTGCCCCAGCCAACAACGGTTCTGGATGTGCTGGTCAGTCATCATTTGCTGGTTCGGTCCGGTGCCCAGACTGGAGGAGGCATCTCGTTTCAACATCAGCAGTTTCAGGAATGGTATGCGTCGTTCGAGGTTGAGCGTCTCTTGCGCACTGCGGTGGCGGGTGACCCGGCGGCCAAGCAGAAACTCAAGTCAGATGTCCTCAACGTGCGCACCTGGGAAGAGCCTGTTCTTTTTGCTAGCGAGCGTGTATCACGCACCGATCGAGCGGGGTTGCAGGCCGTGGCGGGAGCAGTTCTGGAGACGATGGGCATTGATCCGATCCTCGCCGCAGAAATGATCTATCGGTCGTCAGCCGGCGTTTGGGAAGAGATCAAGGAGAAGGTCATCGCCTTTGTCGGTAGATGGCATGTGAGCGGCAAGGTAGATCGCGCGGTGAATTTCATGATCACCACGGGCCGCGGCGAATTCGCTCCGCAAATCTGGTCGCTCGTTTCGGGTGGAGATACTCAGATATATTTGGCGGCGCTTCGCACTGGCCGCCTTTTTCGACCCTCGGTGCTTGGTGCCGACATCGAAGCACGCATTGCTCAGCTATCCGAACAGGAGCGTGAACACGTTCTTTCTGAAATGGTCATCGAGAGCGGCATAGAAGGAATTGAGCTGGCCACGAGACTTGCCAAACTGGATGGCAATCCAAAGGTAAAAGTTGCCGTAATCGAGATGCTTCACTTCAGGCGTGCGGACCGCTTCGTGGGGGAAATCCTTCGCACGGCACCCGATGAGGTATGGAGCTTGCTTGCGCGCAAAGGCTACGTAGGGGAAATCACTGACCCAGATGCGGCGGCGCGGTTGGTCCGCGAGCAAAAACATTACATCAAGAGTGGAACGGATCTTTCGAGAAAACTCAGCATGCTTCTCGATGCAGGACAGAACGGATTGCCAGTTGGTCGGGAGGTGGGTGTGCTGATCGAGGATGCCGATTTTCCGGTGAATAACCAGCAAGCGAGATGGAGCATCGACACGGCGTATAAGCTGTATCCCGACGAAGTAACTTCAGCCCTTCTCCGTCGCCTCGAATCCGGGCGGGAAATCCCCTGGGGCACGGAAGACCTGATGCAGGCCGCCGGTATCGTGGTCGATAAGGGGCCGCTGATAGATTTTGTGTTAGACCCAACGAGTCCGCCAAAGATTGCGGGGGTAGCAGTCTGCATTGTTGGTCCGAAAACCGTCGGCAGATTGATCGACATGTTAGTCGCGATGAATGCCGAATTAAGAACGCCAGAAGGCGCGAATGCGGCGACGCGCGACAAATATCATCGGTTGATGGACTGGATTTGCAGGACGGGTTTGACCTCTTTCATTCAAGCGGTATTGGACCGATCTTCGACCGTTGTAGCCGATGAGATTTCACTTCTGGCACAGCTTTTTGCTCGGCACGGTAGGGATGATCAACGGCGGCCGCAGCCCAGTGGTGGGTTACAAGAGGGCATGATCGCTGCTGTTGAACGCTGGGCTGAGATTCTCTTGGCGTCTTCGGAGGCAACACGCGCGCAATTTGCGACGGTTGCCGGTGCGATCGAGCGATTGGCTGCACCGCAGTTAGTGCCCGCGCTTCGGCGGCTGCTTGCAGAGGATTTAGCCCGGTGGAGAAGTGCGCGCTCCGAGTACATGGCCGCACGCGGCAAGAAAACGCATGTTCAGTCGGATGCCCAGCATTCGTGGATGCCTCAGTATGGACGCGCCTTCGCCGCTATCGGAGACGATCAGGTCGTCGAAGTAATGAAGGAGTATCTGTCAAACTTCGATTTCGGCTTCGATGCCGCATCCGCACTTAGAAACATCTGGGACCGGGAACGGAATTCTCGGAAGGACAGAAATGTCATGTCGGGGCCAGATTTCTCGGAAGTTAAGGCCCGGCGGACGGAACGCCAAAATCAAGGCAACGATAGCCATGCCTCGCCATTCGCGGATTCGATCATCACGGTCATCGAGGATCTCATCAAGCCAGGCTCCAGTGATGACGCTCATCGCCATGCCCTACAGCTTGCGAAGGTTGCCTTCAGCATGCCTTATGGCAATAAGACACATACCATAGACAAGCTCCTGCATCTCCCGCAGCCGCTTCGCTCACTGCAGGGTCTGCTCGCCGTTCTGGTGTGCTCCGGTGCAATCATTCAAGCCGATATGGTTCTCGACGGTATCAAAGCGCTGCTGGAGGAGTCGAAAACAAAGCGGTGGCTGCAGGCGGATAATAATTGGTGGGAATGGGAAGGATGGTTGGAGCTTATGCCATTCTCCGACCGCCCCCGTGCCACGCTCGATGCCTTGGAATTGATCGAACCAAGCCGCCGACAGCCCTGGCGTATGCGCGGGTTTTTGTCGGCTCTAGCTTACGCACCCGCCGCCGAAGCTGGTGAGGTGCTGGCTTTACTACCACAAAAAGATGCGAGGTTTTTCGGTGAGCATGATTGGCTTGCCGCCGTCGAGAAGCGTGGCACTCCATTATGGGGTCGTATGCTTCTCGATCTCATATACGAAGGCGGAGTTGCAAAGCCGGGCGGACTTGATGCCTGGACGCTTTCCCGCAAGTTGGCGGGGGTCATGTTCGCAAGTGCTGACTTCCGAGCCGAGGTGTACAGTCGGTATGAACGCCTAGCACCGGGCCTTAGCAAAGAGATTCTTGAGCACGCTATCGCTGAAGCTGCAGACACTGAAGGTGTGTTGGTCCTTGTTCGCGGCCGTTCCGCAGAGGGGAAGCCATTTGATGGAACTCTCGATTCCGCCATTAGGCATGTCGCTTTAGGTGAGCGTCCGGTCGAAAATTGGGCCGGCGCGAGTGAAGTTTTCGGCGTGCCGATCCCCGAACTGCGGAAAAGACTTTTCGCGATGCTCAATGGTGACGAGGAAGGAGCGAGCCTAGCGGCGGCTTGCCTGACTGCGATCGACGAGCTTCGCGACGAGTATGGTCCGGCCGAGTCCGAACCGCGTCACCCTGACATTGATTCAGGTTGGCCATGGCCATTGGCAGCCGATTAAATATTCGTGCGCCGAGCAAGGCGACTGTCCACCTTGCTCGGAATATCCAGGACCACGCCGCGGCGCACTGCCTGTCAAGGAGGATTGCTTTTAGCGATCACCGGGCAACCGGCGCGCAGCGTCCTTGACAGACACGGGCGCGGTGGCGAAGTCTTTGCCCATTTCCTTGCCCAAAACGCTGCCGGGGAGGCCCGTTTTATGCCGTTTAAGGCCTTGGAATGTCTCGGAAAGCGTTGAAAAGAATCGAACCCGACTCATGGTCCGTCGATTACGAATCGGCTGCTCTAGGCACGCCTTGAGTTTACGGTTTCGTGGCCTCGTTTTGCTGCATCCTGAGCTGTAGCGCACAGCCCTGACGCTTCATGGTCCCCAAATTCGTTGTTGCGAGGTCATGAGAGGCGTATGATGCGCAAGCCGGAGGCATAAACGGATATGGATATACTTCGGAAGGCATTAACGGTTATCGCCATCACAGTTTTATTGTCGACAGGGGCGCCGACATTCGGTCAAGGGCCGGTGGAGACTGTAACCATTGGCGTCTTTTTGAGCAACCTTATGGATCAGCTCGAACAAGCGATTGATCAAGCGCGCAGCGCGGGCGAGAGCCTCGAAATCCAAGGCGGTAGAGAGGTAAGCATCGCCATAGCCAACGCGCAGAACGCTTATAGCGACAGCTTGGATAAGACGATCAATACCGTCGATCCGAAGGTCAAGAGCGCCCTGGATCAGCTTCAATCAATGGTCAATGATATAAAGTCGGATGCACCGATTGAGATTGCCGACATTAGTACGCGCGCCCAGCAGGTTGTTAACAGCTTGCCGTTTCGTGCACATGAGCCGCAACTTACCAAATTTACTCCGACGTTCATCGTTCCCGCCCAACAATCCTATCCGGTCGTCCTGAGTTTTGCCGGAAACTTTGAGTACGCCGCCAAGCAAGGGTTTTCACCAACGATGGTTCTGAACGGAAAACGGTGTAACGTATCCGAGAATACCACTCAGAACTTAAGGTTCACTCTTTCCGTTGCTGACATTTTTCCCGCCACCGCAAATGTCGATCCGAACAAGTACGGACATACTACTTTGGTTCTCGTTGTTCCTTGGGAAACCCCTGGACTACTTGGAATCGGCGGGAAGAAGCAAACGGACCAATACAGGATAATCGTTGCCGCCCTCCCTGCGAGTCCTGGGAAGATCGTTCTCCAGCATACAGTGATGCAGCCCAATACCGAGACTCGACGCTTCAGGTCAAGTGGCTTTCGTCTGACTTCTCAGCGGGAGGGCGGCAACGACGATCACAAGGACGTCCCTTTTTCGGTGACGCCAGATATTGGATGGCATGTCGTGAGAAATACATCCAAGTTCGAGGGATCTTGCCACGGCGACACGAGCGAGAGCTTCGGAGGAGATGGTGGCGACCACGTAGTATATAGTGTCACGACGATACACCATAAGGTCGGCGAATCGCGCATCTGCGATTTTTCAATCAGCTTCGATGAAACAAGGACGGTCACCGGGCCAGTGCCGGCACCAGATGAGAACATTGGTCTCAGATGGGGGGACACCCACTCAATCCCCTATCCGGCCGGATCGTGGACGCTGATTTATGATGCATTTGATGGCCACCACGCTGAGTTCAAGGGTGCGGATGAAAACGACCGCTTTCTTAAGGTTCGGGACGAACAAGGATCGTCGCTCATCGGAACCGCCGATCCGAAAACCCTAGTCTGGCCATAAACGGCGCGCCGGACTGCTTGTGGACGGCCGACAGCCAAATCACGGCCCTCCCCTGTGCTTCGCTGCTTACTTGCTACAGGACGCGAGTCGACCGTCCCGGTTTTCGAGACGAACGGCGCTACTTCCGGCGTAGCCGATGGTCCACGTTGTCCGTGTCAGGAGTTTCGTCCGCGATTATGTTCGGCTGGAACTGTTGAATTTCCTGACGGATTCTGTCGGTGAACTTGCGACGCTGTTCGCGTTCCAGGGGGCTGGGCTGCGGTGATTCGAGCCATTGATAGGCGTGGATCAGTCCGAACAAGAACACTCTGGGTTTCGACATACCTTGAGTTTTCTGAACAACCGCGAAGCGGTTAAGCAAAAGCCGCGAGGCTGCCCTTGTTGATGCGGACCCGAATATCGCTATTCCGCACGCCCTTCAGATAGACCATGGTGGATGCGATATCGCGGTGCCCCATCCATTGCTGCAGCGTGCGGATGTCGATGCCGTCCTGCAAGTGGCGCGTGGCGTAGCTTCTGCAATGAGTAGCGCGATCAGCGTCTTCCCAGCACCGGTAGGGAGTTCGATCGCAAGATCCTCGGTGTTCTCGAATGCTCCATATTTCTCAAGAAGGTGCTTCTGCGCTGGACGCA
>Ga0181536_10005228_pt1 | contig 13388 bp, 14 predicted proteins | sample PEATcosm2014_Bin_41_FD_121105 | JGI IMG/M metagenome (GOLD analysis project Ga0181536, IMG submission 121105) | Peatland microbial communities from MTU Mesocosm Facility, Houghton, MI, USA - PEATcosm2014_Bin17_60_metaG | ecosystem: Environmental > Terrestrial > Soil > Wetlands > Peat | place...
ACCGCTGCCTCTCGCGCAAGTGCGCGGTCGAGCGCCGTGGTACCGCGCCCGGTCAGAAGACGCAGAACACGAAGGCTCGGCAGAAGATCTCCGAGTACGGCCGCCAGCTGCGCGAAAAGCAGAAGATGCGCCGGTACTACGGCGTGCTCGAGACGCAGTTCGAGAGCTACTTCCGCGACGCGCAGCGCGTGCCGGGACAGACCGGTAAGGTCTTCCTGCAAACGCTCGAACGCCGGCTCGATAACGTCGTGTACCGCTTGAACCTGGCGATGAGCCGCAAGCAGGCCCGCCAGCTCGTCACGCACCGCCACTTCCGCATCAACGGCCGGATCGTCAACATCCCGTCGTACATTGTGAAGCCGGGCGACGTGATCACGATCTCGGATCGCTCGAAGGAGAGCGACGCGTTCAAGCAACTGATCGAGGTCGCGAAGAACCGCCGCCATCCCGAATGGCTCGAGTTCTCCGAGACCGATGCCTCATCGAAGGTGCTCGCGCTCCCCGGACGCGAGCAGATCGACACCCCCGTCGACGAACAGCTGATCGTCGAATACTACTCGCGCTAATCTCACTCAACTCGCCGCTAGGCGTACGATCGTCGCCGCACCGGATGTGCGGCGGCGGATAACGTAAGCGGTACAAGGATCAACCAATCCATCATGACCGTCCTGGACGCGCCGCAAGGCACCCAAATCGAAGTTCGCGAGCGTCGCGAAAACTACGCCAAATTCGTGATCGAGCCGCTCGATCGCGGCTTCGGGATCACGCTCGGCAACGCGCTGCGGCGCGTGCTGCTTTCGTCGATCCCCGGCGCCGCCGTCACCTACGTGAAGATCGACACGGTGCTGCACGAGTTCTCGACGATTCCCGGCGTGGTCGAAGACACCGTCGACTTGCTGCTGAACCTCAAAGGCCTGCCGCTGAAGCTGAACACCGACGATCCGAAGGTGCTCACGCTCAACGTCAGCGGCGCGAAGGAAGTCACCGCCGGCGACATCTCGCCCGATGCCGACGTCGAAATCCTTCAGCCCGACTACCACATCGCGACGATGACCAAGAAAGACGCCAAGCTCTCGATGGAGATCGGCGTCGAGAAGTCGCGCGGCTACGTGACGGCCGACCGCCAGAAGAACATCGAGCACATGATCGGGCTGATCCCGATGGACTCAATTTTCTCGCCGATTCGCAAGGTCAACTTCACCGTCGACGACACGCGCGTCGGACAGTCGGTCGACTTCGACCGCCTCACGCTCGAGATCGAGACCAACGGTTCGATCACGCCCGACGACGCGCTCTCCGAAGCGGCGAACATCTTCACCGACCAGCTCGCGCTCTTCATCGACTTCTCGACCGAAGAGAAGCCGGTGCCGACGGCTCCGGCCAGCGAGTGGGACGTGCCGGTCGAAACGCTCAACCTGAGCGTCCGCTCGTTCAACTGTCTCAAGCGCGCGGGCATCTCGAAGGTCTCCGAGCTGCTCGACATGACCGAAGACGAAATCTTCAAGATGCGTAATTTCGGCAAGAAGTCGCTCGACGAGATCAAACAAGTACTCGAAGAAAGGGGTCTGTCGCTGCGCCAAGCCTAGTTGCTTGACGTACCGGCCGAAACATCATGCCGCACCAAATGGCGAACAAGCGCCTCTCGCGTACCCAAGGGCCGCGCAGAGCGCTGCTCCGGAGCCTCGCGACGTCGTTCTTCTTGCACGAGAAGATCGAGACGACGTCGACCAAGGCCAAGGAAGTCTCCAAGATCGCCGAGCGGCTGATCACCCAAGCGCGCCGCGGCGACCTGCACTCGCGCCGCCTGGTGGCGTCGTACTTGCTCGACCCGCGCGTCGTCAAGAAGCTCGTCGAACAGATCGCCCCGGCCCTCAAAGACCGCACCGGCGGTTACACCCGCATCACCAAGTCGCGCGTGCGTCCCGGTGACGCGGCCGAACTCTCGTTCCTGGAACTCGTCAAGTAGCGTAGGAATTATCTCGCCATTGGCTGCCAGGCCGCGGCTCGGGCGCTGAAAGCGCCCGAACGCCACGGATTCGGCGGTCGTAGACCGGCGAATCCAGATGAGCAACACTACCGTAGCCGAAGACCCCCTCTCTCTGCATTCCGCGATGCGTTCGTTCATCGCGGACGCGATCACGCCGATTAGCGCGTTCCTCGCCCTGGCTCAGCCGGGGCGTTCGTGTTTGTTGGAGTCGGTCGAAGGAACCGACCGCATCTCGCGCTACTCGTTCATCGGCATCGACTACCTCGAAGCGCGGGTCTTCGACGACGATCCGGCGATGCTCGCGAGCATCCGGGCGCTGATCGGCAAGTACCAGCTCGACACGGCGGCGCTGCCGTTCCCGGGCGGCGCGGTCTGCGTGTTCACCTACGACGCGGCGCGGCAGTTCGAACGGATCGGTCCGAAGCCGCCGTCGGACATCCCGTTCTCGGACGCGCTGGTCGTGGTGCCCGGAACCTGGGTCGTGTTCGATCACTTCACCCATCGCGTGACGCTGATCGGCTTCGCGCGCGGTTCGGACGAACTGCCCGGCGTCGAGGCGCGGCTGGCCGAGTACGAGCGCCGGTTGCTGACGGCACGCGCCAGCGTGCCCAAGGAGATTCGCGTCCGCGGCGATGTCGTGCAGTCGATGGACCGCTCGACCTTCCTCGAGCGGGTCGCGACGGCGAAACGGCACATCTACGACGGCGACATCTATCAGATTCAGGTCGGCATCCGGTTCTCCGCCGAGATCGAAGGCGGCACGGCGTTCGACTTCTACCGCCAGATCCGCACCCGCAACCCCTCGCCCTACATGTTCTACATCGAGCACGGCGGCGAGGCGGTGTTCGGCGCGTCGCCCGAGTTCCTGGTGCGGCTGGACGGGAGCAGGGCGCAGATGCGCCCGCTCGCCGGCACGCGTTCGCGCAGCGCCGATCCGGCCGAAGACGCGGCGATCGCCGGCGAGCTGTTGGCCAATGAAAAAGAACGGGCCGAACACGTCATGCTGGTCGATCTCGGGCGCAACGATCTCGGCGCCGTCGCGACGACCGGCAGCGTGCACGTCGACGAGCTGATGATCATCGAACGGTTCTCGCACGTCATGCACATCGTCTCGAACGTCGTGGCCGAGTTGCGGGACGACCGCGACGCGCTCGATCTCTTCGCCGCCACGTTTCCAGCCGGCACCGTAACCGGTGCCCCGAAGATCCGGGCGATGCAGCTGATCGATTCGCTCGAGCCGGTCGCGCGCAACTTCTATGCCGGCAGCATCGCCCACTTCCACTTCGACGGCGACATGGATTCGTGCATCACCTTGCGCTGCGTCGCCGTTGCCGGCGGCAAGGCCTACTGGCAAGCCTCGGCCGGAATCGTGGCCGACAGCGACCCGGCCGCCGAGTACGCGGAGATCCAGCACAAGACCGGCATCGTCCGCGCCGTCCTGGGGCTTCAGGCATGAAACTTCTGCTGGTGGACAACTACGATTCGTTCACGTACAACTTGGCGCATCTGTTCGGCAGTGCGGGGGCCGAGGTGGACGTGATTCGCAACGACGACGCGCGGCTCGACGACGGCGTGTTGTCGAACTACGATGCGACGGTCGTCGGACCCGGCCCGGGACGCCCGGAAGATGCCGGCCGGCTGTATGCGATCTTGAAAGAGGCGGCGGCGACCGAGCATCCGCTGCTCGGCGTGTGCCTGGGCGCGCAGGGCATCGGGGCGGTGTTCGGCGGCGAGGTCATTCATGCGCCGCACCTGATGCACGGCAAGACGTCGGAGATCACCCACGACGGCTCGGGCGTGTTCGCCGGGCTGCCGTCGCCCTTCACCGCGACGCGGTACCACTCGCTGTGCATCTCGCACGTGAACTTTCCGGCCCACCTGCGCGCGAACGCGACCAGCGAAGACGGCGTGATCCAGGGGATCGCGCATCGTACGCTGCCGATCTGGGGCGTGCAGTTCCATCCCGAGTCGATCCTGACGCCCGCCGGCAAGCAACTCGCGCATAACTTCCTCACGCGAGCACGCTCGTGACCGACTATCCGCAGCTTTTGCGCTCGGTGCTGGCGGGTCACGATCTGTCGGCCGAGGATGCGGCGCGCATGATCGGCGGCATCATGGACGAGACGATCTCGCCGGTGCGGACCGCGGCGTTGTTTGCCGCCATCGCGGCCAAGGGCGAGTCGGCGGGTGAAATCGTCGGTGCGGCGCGCGCGATGCGCGAGCGGTGCGTGCGCGTCGAGCACGGCCTGCCGCTGGTGCTCGACATCGTCGGTACCGGCGGCGACAACGCGGGCACGATCAACATTTCGACCGCCGCCGCGCTGATCGTCGCGGGCTGCGGAATTCCGGTCGCCAAACACGGCAACCGGGCGGCCTCGAGCCTGTGCGGCAGCGCCGACGTGCTCGAAGCACTGGGCGTCGAGATCGAACGCGATCCCGAGGTCTCCGCCCGTCTCTTGCGCGAGGCGCGGATCGCCTTTCTATACGCCCGCCGCCACCATCCGGCCACGCGAGCCGTCGGTCCGGTCCGTACCGAGCTGGGCGTGCGCACGATCTTCAATGTCTTGGGCCCGCTGACCAACCCGGCCGGCGCGAACCTGCACGTGGTCGGCGTGGCGGAGGAGCGGCACTTGACGCTGCTGGCCGAAGCGCTGCGCGAGCTCGGCAGCGACGCGGGCGCGGTCGTGCACTCGGCGAGCGGGCTCGACGAGATCGCCGGCGAGGGCCCGACCGACGTCGTGCAGTTCGACGGCACCGGAATGTGGCGCTGGACGCTCGATCCGGCCGAGTTCGGCGTGCGTGCGCCGCTCGAAGCGCTGCGCGGCGGGGACGTCGCCGTCAACGCCGCGGCGCTGACCGCGATCATCGAGGGCGAGCAGTCGCCGCGCGCCGATCTGGTCGCGCTCAACGCCGCGCTCGCGCTCGTCATAGCGGGTGCGGCCGAGAACATCGACGAGGGAATGGAACGCGCCCGGGCCGCCGTCGCCGGCGGTGCGGCGCGGGCAGCGCTCGACGCGCTGCGCGGCGAACGTATCAAGGAGGTCGCTTCGTGAACGACATGCTCGACAAACTCTACGCCGCCACGGCGGTGGTGCGCGCCGCCGACGAGGCGCGCGAACCGCTCGCGGTGCTGCGCGAACGCGCGACGACGCGGATGGGCGAACGCCGCCCGTTCCGCGATGCGCTGCTGCGCGGTGAGGGTCCGGCGATCGTCGCGGAGATCAAGCGGGCATCGCCGTCGGTCGGGCTGATCGTGCGCGAGCTCGATCCGGCCGCGATCGCGCGGGCCTACGAAGCGGCCGGTGCCAACGCGATCAGCGTGTTGACCGAAGCCGATCATTTTCTCGGCGACCTGGCGTACCTCGACGTTGCGCGCAGCGCTTGCCGGCTGCCGATCCTCCGCAAGGATTTCATGCGCACGCGCTACGACGTCGCTCAATCGGCGGCATACGGCGCCGACTGCGTGCTGGCGATCGTGGCCGGGCTCTCCGACGCCGAGCTGAAGGACATGTTCGACGAAGCCGCGCGCTACGAGCTCGACGTGCTGGTCGAGGTCCACGACGAGACCGAGCTCAAACGAGCGATCGCCCTCGGCGCGACGATCCTCGGCATCAACAACCGCGATCTGCGGACCTTCGAGACAAACCTCGCCGTCACGGCGGAATTGCTGCCGCTCGTGCCGTCGTCGATCGTCGTCATTTCCGAGAGCGGCGTGCGTTCGCGCGACGACGTACAGCCGCTCTATGCCGCCGGCGCGCGCGGCTTCCTCATCGGCGAATCGCTGATGCGCACGGCCGACAAGGCCGAGATGATTCGTGCGCTGCGCGGTGGAGGCGTGCCCGCATAGCCGAGCGGACGCGCGTCAAGATCTGTGGTTGCACGAGCATCGACGACGTCGAGGGCGCGGTCGAGGCCGGCGCCGATGCCGTAGGGATCATCCTGGCCGAATCGCCGCGCCGGGTGAGCCTCGCCGACGCGCGCGCGCTCGTGCGCAGCGTGCCGCCCTACGTGGCCGCCGTCGCCGTCATGGTGAATCCGGCCGCCGGCCTCGTCGAGACGATTCGCGAGTGGGGCCTCGTCCCGCAATTCTCGGGCGACGAGACGCCGGAGTTCTGCGCCGCCGCCGGCCGCGGCCGGTATGTCAAAGCGCTGCACTTCGAAGCGGGCACGAGCTACACGGCGCAAGCCGCCGCGGCAATGGCCGAGCGCTACCCGGACGCCGATCTGCTGTTCGACTCGCGGTCGGGCGCGCTCTACGGCGGCACCGGCACGTCGTTCGAGTGGCCGCTGGTCGAGTCGATCGCCCGCAGCCGGCGCGTGATCGTCGGCGGCGGCCTCACGCCGGACAATGTCGGCGCGGCGGTCGCGAGCGTGCGGCCGTTCGGCGTGGACGTGCGCAGCGGCGTCGAACGCGGCGCCGTGAAGGACCGCGCGCTGATGCGCGCTTTCGTGCGCGCCGTGCGCGCGCTGGACGACGAAGGGACATCGCTTGCAAAAACCTGATTCGCGCGGCTACTTCGGAAAATTCGGGGGAATGTTCGTTCCCGAGGTGCTCGTCGGTGCGGTCACCGAGCTCGAGCACGCCATGAACGACGCGTTCGCCGATCCGGCGTTCTGGCGCGAGTACCATGACGTGCTGCACGACTACGTCGGCCGTCCGTCGCCGGTCTACCGCGCCGAACGGCTGGCCGGTCCGAACGCGGCAACGCTGCTCTTCAAGCGCGAAGACCTCAACCACACCGGCGCCCATAAGATCAACAACACCGTCGGCCAAGCGCTGCTGGCGCGTCGCATGGGCAAGACCCGCTTCATCGCCGAGACCGGAGCCGGTCAGCACGGCGTGGCAACCGCGACGGTCGGGGCGAAGTTCGGCGTCCCGGTCGAAGTGTTCATGGGCGCGGTCGACGTCGAGCGTCAGGCGCTCAACGTCTACATGATGAAACTGCTCGGCGCAACCGTGCACTCGGTCGAGAGCGGGACGCGCACGCTCAAGGACGCCACCAACGAGGCGTTCCGCGATTGGGCCGGCCGCGTCGCCGATACGTTCTACATCATCGGCAGCGTGGTCGGGGCCCATCCGTATCCGTACATGGTGCGCGAGTTCCAGAAGATCATCGGGATCGAAGCGCGCGCGCAGGTGCTGGAACGCTACGGCCGGCTGCCCAGCGACGTCGTCGCGTGCGTCGGCGGCGGTTCCAACGCGATGGGCATCTTCGCCGGGTTCGTCGAGGACCCGGCGGTCAAGCTGTGGGGCGTCGAAGCGTCGGGGCACGGGCTGGCATCGATCGACACGGCCGCGTCGATCAACGCCGGCACGGTCGGCATCCTGCACGGCTCGCGTTCGTACGTGCTGCAGACGCCCGAGGGTCAAGTGCGCGACACCCACTCGATCAGTGCCGGACTCGACTATCCCGGCGTCGGTCCCGAGCACGCATTCCTGAGCGATTCGGGGCGCGCCACGTACGTTTCGGCCACCGACGAAGAAGCGCTGGCGGCCTATCACGCGATGGCGCGCAGCGAGGGGATCGTGCCGGCGCTCGAGAGCGCGCACGCGATCGCCTACGCGTGCAAGCTCGCGCGGGAGATCGGTCCCGACGGTCTGATCCTGGTCAACCTCAGCGGGCGCGGCGACAAAGACGTGCGCACGGTTGCGGCGCTCGACGCGGCGGCACCGGCGAAAGTGCCGGCGTGATCGCCGCGCACGACCGCCTGGCCGGCGTGTTCGCGCGCGCGCGTGCCGAAAAGCGCGCCGCGCTGATCATCTACCTCGTCGCCGGCGATCCGGACGCGGAGACGACCGCGGCCGTCATCGATGCGATCTCGCCGTTCGTCGATTTGATCGAGCTGGGGATTCCGTACGGCGATCCGTTGGCCGACGGCCCGACGATCGCGGCCGCCGCCCAACGCGCGCTGGACGCGGGGATGACCCTCGACGGAGCGCTCGCACTGGCGCGCGGCGCGCGCGACCGCGGCGGCGCCCCGATCCTGTTCTTCAGCTACGTCAACCCGATCGTGCAATACGGTGCGGAGCGCTTCGCCGCCGCCGCGCGCGATGCCGGCGCGCTCGGCGCGATCGTCCCCGACGTGCCGCTGGAAGAACTGGAAGCGTTTGCGCCGGCGTTCCATGCGGCGAACCTGGCCATTCCGTTGCTGGTCGCGCCTACGACGCCGCCCGCGCGCGCGGCCCGCATCGCGGCGGCCAGCGACGGGTTCGTCTACATCGTGTCACGGCTGGGCGTCACCAGCGCCGGGCGCGAGCCCGACGTGCCCTGGATCCGAACGGCCGTCGACGGGCTGCGCGCAGCAACACAGCAGCCGCTGGCGGTCGGATTCGGCATCTCGACACCCGCGCACGTCGCGGCGATCGGTGCGATCGCGGACGGTGTCATCATCGGCAGCGCGTTCGTCGACGCCGTTGCCGGCCGGACCGGCAGCGCTGCGGCCGCGGCCGCGGCCGCCTACGTGGAGCCCTTGCGCGCCGCGCTCGGCGCAAGCCGAAACCGGGCGAATCTGGAGGAATCCGCCAAAGGCTAGCGGATTCGAACGAAAATTGTTCGCGCGCTCGGAGGATCGAGATGGGTTGTATTCGCGTTGGCGCCCTTTTTGCGCTCATCGTCGCGGGCGCGCTCGCGCTCACGACGGCGGTTCCGGCTCCGGCGAGGGCCGATGACAGCACGATCGTGTTCGGTGCGGCGCTCGCCGCCACGGGCTCGAACGCGCGCGAGGGCGCGCTGACCAAAGCCGGGTACGATTTCTGGAAGGACTACGTCAACGCGCACGGCGGCATGAAGGTCGGCGGCAAGACCTATAAGGTCGACATCAAGTACTACGACGACGAGTCCAACCCGCAGACCGCGGCCCGCTTGGTCGAGCGGCTCGTCTCCGAAGACCACGTCAACTTCATCCTCGGGCCCTACGGCTCGGCGAACTCGGCCACGGCCGCCGCGGCGGTCGAGCGTCTGAAGGTTCCGATGGTCGAAGGCAACGGCGCCGCCGCGAGCATTTTCAGCCAGGGCTACAAGTACACGTTCGCCGTGCTCGCGCCGGGCTTCAAGTATCTGCAGGGCATCCTCGAAATGGCGCGGACGCTCAAGCCCGCGCCGAAGACCGTCGCGATCTCCACGGCCAACGACACCTTTTCGGTCGAGGTCGGCCAAGGTGCAGCGGATTACGCCACCGCGCACGGCATGCAGGTCGTGTATCAGAACAAATACCCGGCCGATACGACCGACGTTTCGGCGATCGTGAGCGCCATCAAGGCGACGAATGCGGACATCGTCCTCAACGGCGGCCACCTCGATGAAGCGCTGCTGCTGCAGCGGACGTTCAAGGAGCAGGACGTCAACGCGAAGATCTTCGGCTATTCGGTCGGACCGGACACGCCGGACTTCCGCAAGACGCTCGGCAAAGATGCGGACTGGGTGTTCGGCGGCACGCAATGGTCGCCGACCGCGAAGTACCAGGGTGCGCCCGGCTTCATCGGCGACTCGAAAGTCTACGCCGCGCAGTTCCAGAAGAAGTACGGCTACATCCCCGAGTACCACAACGCCGAATCGACCGCCGCGTGTTTGGCGTTCATGTACGCGATCGAAAAAGCCGGCACGCTCGATCCGCAGAAGGTCCGCGACGCGCTGCAGAATCTCGACGTCGTGACGTTCTACGGCATCCTGAAGTTCGACAGCCGCGGCATCAACGTCTATAAACCGATGGCGGTCAACCAGATCCAGCACGGTCAGCTGATGACCGTCTGGCCGCTGGGCGTCCAAAACGCCAAACCGATGTACCCCACCCCGGCCTGGAGCGCGCGTTGATAGCGCGTCCCTAACCCATGCTCTTCTGGCAAGATCTCGTCAACGGCATTCTCGTCGGCGGGATCTTTGCCGTCGTGGCGCTGGGGTTCAGCCTCGTGTGGGGCATCATGAACATCATCAACCTGGCGCACGGCGCGTTCATCATGATGGGCGCGTACACCGCCTACGTGTTGTTTGCAACCTGGCACGTCGATCCGTTCCTGAGCATCCCGATCGGCTTCGTGCTGCTCTACGCCTTCGGGTACTGCATCCAGCGCTTCGTCATCAACTACGTCGTGCGCGCGCCGCTGCTCACGACGTTCTTGCTCACCTTCGGCCTCTCGCTGCTGATCGTCAACGTGGCGTTGCTGATCTTCCACGGTGACACCAAAGGGATCACGACGTCGTACAGCGGCGCAAATTTCTCGATCGGCGCGGTCACGGTCGGCTGGACGAAGCTGTGGACCCTGCTGGTCGCGCTCGCCATCACCGCGATCATGCACGTCTGGCTCTCCAGCAGCCGCACCGGCCGCGCGATCCGCGCGATGGCGCTCGACATCGACGCCGCTCAGCTGACGGGCGTACGCGTCTCGCATCTGTACGCCGTGGTGTTCGGCCTCGGTGCCGGATTGGCGGGGGCGGCCGGCGTGCTGATCAGCCTCTCGTACAGCCTGCAGCCGTCGATGGGCGATCCGTTCGTGATCACGGCGTTCGTGTGCTGTGTTCTGGGCGGCCTCGGCACGGTGCAAGGCGCGCTCGTCGGCGGGCTGGTCTACGGCGTCCTCGAATCGTTCGGCGCGCAGTACATCGGCACCGGGCTGCAGGACGCGGTCGCGCTGGTCGTCCTGCTGCTGGTGCTGATCGTGCGACCGCGGGGCATTCTCGGTAAGGTCACGGCGTAGTGGGCGGCATCACCGGCAACGCGACCGCGCTGCGGGTGACGGTCGGAATCCTCGTGTTGCTCGCGTTCGTGCCGCTGCTGCACAATGGCTACTATGAGAACCTCGGGCGCAGCGTGCTGATGTTCGCCACGCTGAGCCTGGGTTGGAATCTCATCGGCGGGTACACCGGTTACGTCAGCTTCGGGAACGTCGCGTTCTTTGGTCTCGGCGCGTACACCAGCGCCGCGTTGTGGCAGCACTGGCACCAGCAGAGTCTGCTGGTCGCGGTGCTGTGCGCGATCGTCGTGGGCGTCGTGTTCGCCGCCGTGCTCGGCCTGCCGATCTTGCGCTTGCGCGGCCACTACTTCGCCATCGCCACGCTCGGGATGGCGCTGGCGCTGCAGGAGATCGTCGCCAACATCGACTGGCTCGGCGCGGGCGCCGGCTACGCGGTGCGGCCGCTGGACGCGTATTCGAGCTATTACGTCGCGATGTGGATCGTGTGTGCGGGCAGTATGCTGGCGACGTATCTGATCGCGCGCTCGAAGCTCGGCTATGCGTTCGTCGCGATCCGCGAAAACGAGGAGGCCGCGGCGGTTCTCGGCGTCGATCCGACCCGCTACAAGGTCATCGCTTGGGCCATCGGTGCGGCGATGGCGGCGGCGGCCGGGGCGGTGTTCGCCGGCGCGAACGGCTTCATCGATCCGCCCACCGCGTTCGCGACCGACAGCAACGTCTTCCCGATCGTGATGGCGCTCTTGGGCGGCGTCGGCACCGTGGCGGGGCCGTTGATCGGTGCGATCATCCTGACCGCGATCAACGAATCGCTGTGGAGCCGCTTTCCGCAGATCCACACGCTGTTCTTCGGCGCCGTGATCGTGCTGGTCGTCGTCTTCTTGCCGCGCGGCTTGCTGTGGCTGCTCGACACGCGCGGCGGTTGGCGCGCCGTCGCGGCGACGCTGGGGGCGTACCGCGTGTGAGCGAGGCGTTTCTGACGATCGAGGACGTCGAGATGCACTTCGGCGGGCTGCACGCGCTCGACGGCGTGTCGTTCGAGGTCGAACGGGGTTCGGTGACGGGGCTCATCGGGCCCAACGGCAGCGGTAAGACGACGCTGATGAACTGCGTCTCGGGCGTCTGCAAGCCGACCCGCGGCAGCGTGCGCTTCCACGGCCGGCGCATCGCCGACGTTCCGACCTACGCGGTGTGCCGCCTCGGGATCGCGCGGACGTTCCAAGTCGTCAAGCCGTTCGCCAACCTGACCGTGCGCGAGAACGTTGCGGTCGGCGCGATGTACGGGCGCAACGGCCGCGAGCGCGGCGCGCGGGCGTCGTTCGAACGCGCGCAGGAGCTGTGCGAGATCGTCGGGTTGTCGCACCTCGCCGGCCGGCTCGCGAGCGAACTGACCGTCCCCGGCCGCAAGCGCCTCGAGCTGGCGAAGGCCCTCGCGCTCGATCCGGAAGTGCTGTTGCTCGACGAGGTCATGGCGGGCCTCAACGCGACCGAGGTCGATGAGGCGCTGCGCCTCTTGCGCACGGTGAACGAAGGGGGCGTCACCTTGATCGTCGTCGAGCACTTGATGAAAGCGATCGCCTCGATCTCGACCACGATCGTGGTGCTGGCGGAGGGGAAGAAGATTGCCCAAGGCGCGCCGGCCGAGGTGCTGGCGTCGCCGCAAGTGATCGAAGCCTACCTGGGCTCGCGGTACGCCGCCCGCCAACGGCAATCGCCGCCGTGAGCGAGCTGCGCGTCGAGCGCTTGAGCGCCGGCTACGGCGACACGCAAGTGCTGTGGGACGTGTCGTTCGACGTGCAGCCGGGCGAGATCGTAGCGGTCATCGGGTCCAACGGTGCCGGCAAGTCGACGCTGCTCGGCGCGATCAGCGGGCTCGTGCGAACGTGGTCCGGAGCGGTGACGTACGCCGGCCGCGATCTCACCGGCGCGCCGGTCGACGACATCGTCTCGGCCGGCATCGTGCAGGTACCGCAAGGCCGGCGCCTGTTCGGCTCGATGTCGGTCGAAGAGAACTTGTTGATGGGCGCGTTCCTGCGCCGCGATCGCGAGGTGCGCAGCGACCTCGAGAAGCTGCTCGACCTCTTGCCCCGCCTGCGCCTGCGGTTTCACTACTTGGCCGGTCATCTCTCGGGCGGCGAGCAGCAGCAGGTCGCGATCGCGCGCGCGCTGATGTCGCGCCCGAAAGTGTTGCTGATCGATGAGATGTCGCTCGGCTTGGCGCCGGTGATGGTCGACCAGCTGCTCGAGATCATCAAGACGATCAACGCCGGCGGAGTCTCGATCCTGATGGTCGAGCAAGACGTCGAAACCGCGCTCGAGATTTCCTCGCGCGCCTACGTCTTGGAAGCCGGCCACGTCATCCTCGCCGGCCCATCGACCGAGCTGCTCGACGACCCGCAGGTGAAGAAAGCCTACCTCGGAGTGTGACGCCCTATCTTCGAGTGTAACGCCATACACTGTCATCCCGGCCTAGTGGTGCGAAACAGCACCCGCGTTTACGTCGGCCAGGGCTTCCCAATCGCCCGCTTGTAGGCGTTGGAGAATCGGCGTGAGGTCTGCGTCTGCCATCAATGCGTTGGCGATTTGCTTGGCAACCGAACTTTCCTCGATGAAGACGCCGGCTACGATCTTGCCGTCACGGAGAACCACGCGCCGCCAGCTCTGTTCTGGGGCCGAGCTGCTGCCGGTGAGGTGAACGAAGTCTTCGCCCAGCGA
>Ga0181536_10005229_pt1 | contig 13386 bp, 10 predicted proteins | sample PEATcosm2014_Bin_41_FD_121105 | JGI IMG/M metagenome (GOLD analysis project Ga0181536, IMG submission 121105) | Peatland microbial communities from MTU Mesocosm Facility, Houghton, MI, USA - PEATcosm2014_Bin17_60_metaG | ecosystem: Environmental > Terrestrial > Soil > Wetlands > Peat | place...
ACCCGCAAGGAGGCCGACGAGTACTACCACCATCTCGTCTACGACCTCGGCGACTGGAGCGGCGTCGAGAGCGCGCTGGCACGCTGGGCGCTCAATCGCACGGCCCCGCACACCTCGCCGATCGAGCGGCTGAAGGAACGTCTGGTCAGCGGTGTCGGAACGTTCCTCGTACGGGGCAGCTACGACGATGCCGCGCAAACCTACAAGGCGCTGCACGACGCCGGCCTCGACGGGGTCGCGATCGGGCTCTTCGACTACGTCGAGGATCTCGAACGGCTGCGGGACGAGATCGTGCCGCGCCTGGAACGGCTCGGTTTGCGCAAGCCCGCCTTCGCCGGCGTGGCCTGACGCGGCAGCGAGTTAGGAGAACACATGGACCGTCGTTCGATTCTGCGCTCGGGGCTGGCACTCGCGGCTGCGGCGCTGACACCGCTCACCGCGCGCCGGCCGGCCGGTGCACAGACGCCGAAGCTGCGCGTGTCGATGTCGCCGATCGAGGTCGGCGCGGTCAGCGGCTTTGCCTACGAGCAAGGCTTCTACGCCAAGCACGGTCTCGATGTCGAGCTCGAAACCGGCGCGGCGAACGGATCGGTGCTGGCGGAAGCCGTCGCCGCCGGTTCGCTCGACATCGGCAGCGGCAACACGTTGGCGATCGCCACCGCGCACGAGCACGGCGTGCCGTTCGTCTTCGTTTCCCCGTCGGGCGATTGGCAATCGAGCGCGCCCAGCAGCGGGCTCGTCGTCGCCCAGAGCTCGCCGATTCGCGGGGCGACGGATTTTGCCGGCAAGACCGTGGGCGTCGCCATCCTGCACGGGTTGGCCGAAATCGCGGTGCGCGCGTGGATCGACAAAAACGGCGGCACCAGCGCCACGACCAAGTTCCTCGAGCTGCCGTACAGCGCGATGGGCGCCGCGGTGACCTCCGGACGCGTCGACGCCGCGCACGTCGAGGAACCGACCCTTACCAATCTCGGAACGGTCGACTACCGGGTGATCGCGGCGCCGAGCGATGCCATCGCCGCGCAATGGTGTCAGGGCGGGTACTTCTGCACGCTGGCCTTCGCGCGCGCAAACCCCGACGTCGTGAAGCGCTTCGCGGCCGCGATGGCCGACACCGCGGTCTGGGCGAACAAGAACCACGAAGCGACGGCGCGCATCATCGAAAAATACTCGAACGCGCCCTTCAACCGCTCGAATCACCGCATGTTCTTTCCGCAATACTTGCGCAGCGACGACTTCCAACCGCTGATCGACGCCGCCGCCCGCTACGGTGTGCTCAAAGCGCCGTTTCCGGCCAAGGAGCTGTTCGCGCCGGGCCTCGGCTAAGCGGTCAGCTTCGCTTCAAGCTGGGCGTCCATGCCGGCGTCGTAGCCGTCGGGCATCGCGACTTGCCGTTCGAGAACGATCTCGCGCCGCTCGCGGCCGGAACGGATGATGGCCAGCACCGCCTCCAGCGTCGCGCGGCCCCAGGCGCCGTTGTGATAAGCGGGCCGGCCATGCACGACCGCATCGTACAACTCGCCGATGATGGCGTGCGTCAGCCCGCCCGACGGATCCGCTTCGGGACGTTGCAGGCTGCGCAAGTCGATGTCGCGCCGGCCGTCGTCACCGTAGATCGACAACCCCCACTCGTGCGGGCGCACGACGCCGCGCTCGCAGGTGACCTCGACCGTGCCCAGATCGAACGGTTGCCACGGGTAGGGCGACGGCACGTCTTCAGGCCGCTGATCGCGCGGGCCGCCCGGGCGGTATTGCTCCTTCTCGCCGATCTCGTCGCGCGAGCGCTCGCTGAGCGCGCGCCGTAACGCTGCACGGTCGGCGTCGGTGTACTGCCGCTTGTCGCGCGCCCACGGGTAGAGCGAGCTGGTCATAAAGTAGCCGTAGCCGTTGTGCTGGACGGTCGCGATCGCGCCGTCCTCGAACTCGAGGAACGCGCTGTAGAAGCCGGGGACCGGCCGTGCGGCGAACCACTCCCCCGTCATGCCGCGAACGCTGCGCAGCCGCCCCCCGCCGAGCAGCCGCACGGTATCGATTTGATGCGGCCCCTGCCGGTAGACGATCCCGCCGCCTTCGTCGGGATCGAGCTCGTCCGGCGTGCGCGGCCGAATCATCCAATCGGTGTACGCGTTCACGTTGATCGCGCGCACGTTCCCGATGCTTCCGCTCAAAATGAGCCGGCGCATGGCGCGGTTCCAAATGCTCAGGCTGCGCGTATGACCGGCGAGCAGCACAGCCCCTTCGCGTTCGGCGACGTCGATCATGGTGTCGGCTTCTGCCAGCGATACCGCCATCGGTTTCTCGACGATCGCGTGTTTACCGGCGCGCAGCGCAACGATCGCGTGCTCGCAGTGAAAGCGATTCGGCGTCGCGACCCACACCGCTTCGACTTCGGGATCGCGGCACAACGCTTCGACGCTGTCGTACGAACGCGTGCCCGGATAGCGCCGCTCGAAATTCGCGCGCATCAGCGGGTTGACGTCGGCACCGGCAACGAGCTGGACTTCCGGCATGAGCGCCAACGACGGCAGCGTGCCGGCCGCGCCTTGACCGAGCCCGGCCATGGCGATCTTTACGCGTCGATCCACCGGTAGCTTCTACGCCGCATCGGAACCCCGGCCTGCGAGGAGGCGGCACCCGGTCGATGAAACGGGGAAGGCGATATGATGAACGGCGCACCGACGACGGTCGACCTTGCAGGTCGCACCGCACTTGTAACCGGAGCCGCGAGCGGGATCGGTCTCGCGTGTGCTCAGCTCCTCGCCAAGAGCGGCGCGGCGGTCGTCATCGCCGACATCAACGGTAGCGGGGCCCAAAGCGTCCGCGACGAGCTCGCGGCGAGCGGTTGCGAAGCGCTCGCGATCGAGGTCGACGTCTCGTCGTCGGCCGCGGTGAATGCGATGGTCGATCAGACCATTGCACGCTACGGAAAGATCGACATCCTCGTCCACTGCGCCGGCGGCGGCGTTCCACGCTGCGACGTCGTGGACATGACGGACGAAACATGGCACAAAGCGATCGGGGTCAACCTCGACGGCTCGCTGTTCGTCACCCGCGCGGTCGCCCGCACGATGGTCCCGCGGCGAGCCGGCACGATGGTCCTGATCGCGTCCGATCGCGGCTTGCTGGGTGACAAATCGCGCGCCGGCTACGCAGCTTCCAAAGGCGGCGTGATCGCGCTGGTCAAGACGCTCGCCCTCGAACTTGGCAAACACGAAATCACCGTCAATGCGCTCAACCCCGGCACGACCAACACGCCGGCCGTACGCAGCGGGATGACGCCCGAGCTGCGCGAGCAGCGCCTAAAGACCGACCCCTTGGGCAAGATGAGCGAACCCGAGGAAGTCGCCCAAACCGTCCTCTTCATGGCCGGCCCGGCGGCTAGCTACATGACCGGCCAGCTCATCACGACGCGGATGCGCGCCGGCTAGCGCAGCGCCGGATCGATCAGGTCGCGCGCGTCGAACGAATTCGGAATCGCCTTGTATTTGGCGCACGTGTCGATCAGCGGCTGCAGCAGCTTCACATCGACGGTCAGCGCGCTCTGCACGCGCGGCATCGATGCAAAGACCGACGCCGGGATGCTCGTGAACTTGGACATCACGTCGACCGTCTCCGGCATGTGCCCGTTGACGTAACGCGCCGACTCCTGCAGCGCGGCCCGGAATTTATCGCACGTGGCGCGGTTCGCGCGCGCGAAGTCGAGCGTCGACATCCAGCCGGTATACATGAAGCGCGGAGCGATGGCACCGTTGGGGTCGCACAGGACGCGCACCTTGCCGGTAGCTACCGCTTCCTGCAGATCGGGATCGATCGTGCCGCCGGCGTCGATGCGCCCGGCGTCGAGCGCGGCCGCGACGGCCGAAATCGGCAGCTCAACGAATTTGATTGTCGAGGAATCCCCGCCGTGGGCATCGGCCCACGCACGTGTGCCGATGGTGTAGAGATCGTTGATCGCCGAGACGGCGACGATCTTGCCGTTGAGGTCGGCGCCGGTGCGAATCGGCGAGTCCGCGCGCACGATGACCGCTTCGTTGGCGTCGCTCGGCTCGTAGAGTCCGCCGGGCGCAACGATGACGATCGGCGCGCTGTGCGCGAACGCCACGAGCATCGAGATCATGCTCGACTTGCCGAACTGGTAGCTGCCGCCGGCGACGCCCGCCGTCACGGCCGCGCCGCTGTGCTGCGCTTCGAGCTGCACGTCGAGCCCGTGGCGGCGGAAGATCCCCTTCTCCACCGCCCACACGGCGGGCGTGATCGAATCTTCCGGCACCCCGGCGATGTGCACGGTTTCGAGCGCCTGTGCGCTCGCGAACGCGGGGGCGGCCAGGGCCGCCGCGCCCAGAGCAAGCGCCGAGCGGCGCGTCATTGCGGATCGCTTCACGGCGCAAACACCATCTCGCCGGCCGGAAAGGCCGGTATGCCGCCGTATTTCGCGGTCAGATCGATAACCGGCTGCACCAGCGCGAGGTCGAGCCGGTCGGCGAAGACGGTGCGCTGCATCGTCTTGAGGGTGTCCGCGTCGAGTTTTGCATACTTCATCAAGATCGCTCCGGTCTGCGGGTGATTCTTGTTCGACCAAACGGCGGTTTTCGCGATCGCGTCCGCGAGCTTGCGCACCGTGTCGCGATGCGACTGCGCCCAGGCGGCCGTCGCGAACCAGCACGTGATCAAGAACGACGGCGCGATGGCGTCAAACGGGGCGGCGATGGCGCGACCGGTGCTGCGCGCCGCGCTCGCGAACGGCTCGACGAACGCGCCGGCGTCGATGCGGCCGCTGCGCAACGCGACGATCATGTCGAGCGGGCCGATCTCGGTGAAGTGCACGCTCTCCGAACGCCCGCCGTTCTTGTCGATCCAGTCCGCGACGCCGTACTGCGGCAAGCCGCCGAGGGTGTTCACCGCGACGGTCTTGCCATTGAGGTCCGCCGCCGTCCGGTACGGCGAACCGTTGGGGACGAACAGCAACGTCGACGGTGTCCGCGACGTGTACAGTCCGCCCGGGCCGATGACGACGAATGGGATACCCTTGGCGTGCGCCTGGATGACCGAGACGACGTTCGAGACGCCGGCGTCGAGCGCGCCGGAAGCGACCGCCGCCGAGATCGCCGCACCGTTGGCAGCGCCGTTCTGCAGGTCCACGTCGACGCCGGCCGCTTTGAAGAACCCCGCGTCGTACGCGTAGTACGGCTCGGCCGCCGAATCGACGGGCGTCGTTTCGATCCGCACCGGACCGCTCTGGGCGGCAGCCGGTGCTCCAGCCCAGGCACCGGCACCAAGACCGGCCGCAAGACCAAGGACTGCGCTACGCTTCACCCCGGGAAGATTGGCGCTATTACTCCTCGTCCCCGCAACTGTTGCCCTCGACGGATGGGCGCAGCTTCGTCCGGGCGATCCGCGCGCCGCCGCTCCGCCGCGTCGAGTGTGGCAGCCTGCGGGCGACGCCGAGCGCGCCGGTCCCCGGCGCACCGTACACGACCCGGGCGAGCGAGATCGGCGCGGTGCATTGACCCGCGGTCCAGATGTTGCCGTCCGGCCCAAGTGTCTGTTCGACAGCACCGGGCAACGGATTGAGCGCCGTGATCGCCGGAATCGCGGGTCCCGAGCCGCCCGTGTTCGAGATCCGATACAGGGCGTAGCCATAGTCGGCCACCCACACGCCGCCGGGTGACGCCGTGAACGGGAAGAAACCCACGCTCCCGAAGAAACTCGAATCCCCGGTCACGCCCTCCAGCGAGAAGAACTGCGCTGCGCCATTGGTGAAATTTGCGAGCGGGACCACACCGACGTTCTCGCAGGAATCGCCGAACCACACGTTCCCATCGGCGCCGACGACGAGCGAGCCGACCGCGCAGCCGTCGTTGACCAGGGTTACGCTCTGTGGCACGTCACTCTGCAACGTCACCCGATAAATGCTGTCCACGTTGGCGTCGGCAACGTAGAGGCTGCCATCGGGATCAAACGAGATTTGTTCCGGTTCCGCGACGCCGCCGGGCCAACCGGTGAGCTGGTTGACGCTCCACTCGGTAACGCCGGCGGCATTCGCCTGACCGATGTAGCCGTTGTCGTCGCTGAACCAGATGTTGCCGTCGGGGCCGAGGACAAACCAGTTGACCGGTCCGCACGTCGTGCCTTCGGATTCACACGGGGTATTGAAGTTACTTGCGTAGGTGACCGTTCCGCCCGGCGTGATCGATCCCACGTCGCCGTTGACGTCGCCGAACCATTCGGCCCCGTTCGGTCCCGGCGCCAGACCCAAAATGTGGACGTCGGGCAGCCCGCCAAAGGTCGTCGCGCTACCGCTCGGCGTGATGAAGCCGGCGAAGCCTATGCCGGCGAACCAGACGTTGCCGTCGCCGGGGCCGGGACTCATCGCGTAAATATAACCGGCTGATAGTGGAAAATCCGCAAACGCGTAACCGGTCGGCGCGAATGTCGCCGACGTCCCCGGGGTTCCGCCGACCGACGGCGTGATGGTCGCGCCGACCATCGAGCCGCCCTTGTACGTCAACGTCGTGTTCGTTCCCGGCGCGAGCACTTGCGTGGCCGACAGCGACGTCATCCCGCTCGCATCGGTGTCGGTCAGCGTCACCGGCGAACTGTAATTGCCCGGGCCGACGATGATTTCTTGGGCTGCGTCGTAGGCAACGACCGTTACCGCGACCGTTGCAGGGGCGCCGACCACGACCGACGTCGAGCCGAGGATGACCGTCGCCGTCGAGACGACGCCGTTGAGAACGAGCGCAACGACGTTGCTCGAATTGAGCGCGACTGTCGCGACCGCGGTCGCGGTCGAGAGCACCGATCCCGTGCCGTTCGTTCCGCCGTACGCGGTAACTACGAAGGTGTCTTGTCCGAGCGGGGCGTTCACCGTCACCGTGCACGTCGTCCCGGCCGTGGTGGTCGTACAGCCGGGCGATGACGGCGAAAGATTGACAACCGCTAGCGGCGCTTGCCCCGTAAGCGCGATGGAAACCGATGCGGTCGCGGCCGAAACGTACTTCGGCGAACGGGTCGCCGACGACGTCGTGGCGAGGCTGGGCGCGTCGATACGAAACGTCGTCTGCGCGGTCGGGCCGCTCGACTGCTGCGGGGCCGGCGTCGTGACGGCCGAGTTCGAACCGGGCATCGCTCCGCCGCCTCCGCCACCGCCGCCGCACGCGGCGAGCAGAAACCCGACGGCGCACGCCGCAGCGCCCGCCGCCGAGCGTGCGCCGGTCATTGCGGTTTCGAACGCCGCGGGTGCCCGTGCATTTCCGAGTGCGCTCGGGGCCCGCGCCCACGCCCACGCCGCGAGTGGCGGTGTTTCACGTGCGAGATCGACGCGGTAAGGCGCTTGGAGCTGAGCGTCCCGGCCGCGCGCTGGGAACTGAGCGTGCCGATCGCGGGCGCACCGTAGATGATTTTTGCGATCGCCTGGGACCCGCTGTTGATGTCGGTTGCGACCCACAGATTATTGTCGGGTCCCAGGGTCTCCGTGTCCACATCGGCACTCGAAAACGCGAACGCCGCAACGGGTGTGATCGACGGGCCTTGCGCCGCGCTGACGCCGCTGAGGTTTGCGATTTGATAGACGTTGCCGTCCTCATCGTCGGTCACCCAAAGACCGCCGGGCGAACCGAGCAGTTCGGAGGCCCATTCGGGGCCCCCGTCGTTGTTGTTAATGGCGGACATTGACCACTGCAGCAACGCGCCGGCGGTAAAGTTGGTCAGCGGCAGCATTCCGATGTTCCCACAATCGTCGACGAACCACGGATTGCCGTCGGGACCGATCGCCAACGCGTACTCATCGCATTCCGCAGGATCTTGGACCACAGCGACCGCGGTCGGCACGTCGGCCGAGAGCGTGATCTGTTCGACCTGCTCCGAGTAGTCGGCAACGTAGAGCTTTCCATCGCTCCCGAAGCCGATCTCTTCGGGTTCGAAATATTCGCCGGTCCAACCGGGGAGCTGCGTCGGATCGAACTCCGTCACGTTGCCCTGCGGCGTCACGTAGCCGACATATCCGTCGCAGTCGCTGAACCATACGTAGCCGTCGGGACCAAGGACCATGTAGTCGATTTCCCCGCAGGTCGTGGTCTCCGACTCACACGGCGTGTTGAACGTGCTGGCGTAGGTCACGATGCCGCTCGTGGTGATGCGGCCGACATCGCCGTTCTCGTCGCCGAACCACAACGAGGTGCCGTCGGAGCTGGGCGCAAGCCCGTATATATACGTCGTCGGCGTGTTGCTCTGGTAAGTCGTGATCGCTCCGTTGGGTGCGATCTTGCCGATGCTCGCACTGCAATCGCAGCCATCGAAAGCCGCGAACCAGACGTTCCCGTCCGTACCGGGGCCCGGAGCCATCGCGCCGATATACCCAAGTTGCCCGGGCGTCGTGAAGTTCGTGACCGCATCGCCGGTCGGTGCGAAGGTCGCCGGCGTCCCCGCCGTGCCGTTGATCGACGGCGTGACGGTCGCCACGACGACCGAGTTGCCGTTGTAGTTGAGCGTCACGCTCGTTCCGGGCGCGGGGACGGACGTCGTGGAAAGGCTGGTGTTTCCGCTGGCATCGGTGTCGGTCAGCGTCACCGGCGAGCTGAAATTGCCCGGGCCGACGATGATGTTGTTGTTGGCGTCGTACGCCACGATGGTGATCGACACGGATGCCGGGGCGCCGACCGGAACCGACGTCGAACCGAGCAGCGCGGTCACCGTCGCGACCACACCCTGCAGCGCGAGCGGAACGGTCGTCGTCGAGCTGGTGCTGATCGTGGCCGGGACTTTGGCGACGGACAGCTGGTGTCCGGTGCCGTTCGGACCGTCGTAGGTCGCAATCGAGAACGTATCGCTGCCGGCCGGCGCGGTAACCGTCACGGTGCAGGTCGCGCCGCCGGCCGTCGCGCTGCAGCCGGGGGCGGTAGCGGAAAGGTTCTCGGTCGCGAGCGGGGCCGTTTGGCCGGCCAGCGTAACCGTGATCGACGCGGTGCTGGGCGAGACGTACTTCGGCGTACGCGCCGTCGACGACGCGGTCGTTGCCGACGGGATGGCGATGGTGAACGAGAGCGTGCCGCTCCCGGCGTTCGGGGCCGCGCTCGGCCCGGCTGCCGGTCCGGTCGCGGGCGCGCTGACGCTTCCACTACCGCCGCCGCCACCACAGGCTCCGAGCAGCAGCGTCAATGCGCTGGCGGTAAAGAGCGCCGCCGACCGGCGCACACGACAACCCGTCATCGCGCCTCCTCTAGGAATGGCTCCGGCTGACGTTCATCCAGCCCGCCTGCCCTCCTGTGTCGGCTGGCTCACTTTCGGGCACCGCCGCTAAAGGGAACCCCCACCCTGTCCCGGTAGCGAGTCGCGGCGTGATCATCCCGGAAGAGCGCGCGCCGCGTTGGGCGTTGCCGAGTACGGCCCAACTCGTCGTTCTGCTGTTGATTGCGGCGGTCGGCTTCTTCGTCGTCTATCCGCTCGCGCTGATCTTCATCAACAGCTTCAACACGGCGCCGCCCGGGCATCCGGCGGTGTACTCGACCGCGGCCTGGGCCCAGGCCTGGCACGGTCCGGGGCTGCTCTCGGCCCTGCTCAACACGGTTGCCGTCGGCGCGTGCTATCAGGCGATCGCGTTCCCGGTCGGCGTGCTGCTCGCGTGGCTCCTGGGCCGCACCCGGATCCCGCACAGCCGGGCGCTCGAGTTCGGCTTTTGGCTGTCGTACTTTCTGCCGCCGCTCTCCGCCACGCTCGGCTGGATCTTGCTGCTCGATCCCCTTGGCGTGCTCAACAACTTCATCGTGGGCACGTTTCACGTCCGGGGCCCGTTCAACGTCTACTCGTTCGCCGGCATCGTCTGGGTGCACCTCATGTCGCGCGACATCTCGGAAAAAGTCATCCTGCTGACACCGGCCTTCCGCAACATGGACGCGGCGCTCGAGGAGGCCGGCTACATGTCGGGCGCCGGCCGCTGGCGCACGTTGTTGCGGTTGACGCTGCCGATCATGACGCCGCCGCTGGTGATCGTGTTCTTCCTCGGCTTCGTGCGGCTGTTCGAGTCCTTCGAAATCGAGCTGCTGCTCGGCATCCCGTTCGGGTTCTACGTGTTCTCGACCAAGATCATCGACCTGGCGCAACAGGAACCGCCACTGCTCGGGCAAGCGACGGCGCTCGGCAGCGTGACGCTGCTCTTGCTGCTGATCGCGGTTCCGATCCAGCGCTGGCTCACAACGCGCCGTACTTACACGACCGTCGGGGGCCGCATGCAACCGAACCTGATCGACTTCGGGCGCTGGCGCTGGCCGGTGTTTTCGCTGCTGGCCGGCATGGTCGGCCTGCTCGTGCTGGTGCCGCTGCTGTCGGTGATCGCGGGCAGCCTCATGACCCGCTTCGGATTCTTCAACCTCGCGCACCCGTGGACGCTCGCCAACTGGCAGCGCACGCTGAGCACGCCGGCCTTCTCGCAGGCGCTGGTGAACACGTTCGAGATCGCGATCGTGTCGGCGGTCGTCGCGCCGATCGTGTTCTCCGTCATCGCCTACGTGCTGGTCCGCGCCCGCAGCGCGTGGGGCTCCGGCGTGCTCGACTTCCTGCTGTGGCTGCCGAGCGTGATTCCGGGCGCGCTCGCAGGCCTCGGGTTGTTGTGGATGTTCGTCGGCACCCCGGTCTTTCAACCGATCTACGGCACGATCTGGGTGCTCGTCATCGCCGTCATCCTCAGCGGAATGACGCTCTCGAGCCAAACGCTGAAGGGCGCGTTTCTGCAACTGCGCGGCGATCTCGAGGAGAGCGCGCGCATGTCGGGCGCGGGCTGGATCCGGACCTACGTGCAGATCGTGTTGCCGCTGATCGCACCGACGCTGATCGTCGTGGCCGCGATCAAGTTCATGTTCGCCGCCAATGCCGCCTCGAACATCATCCTGCTGGCGACGTCGGAGACGCGCACGCTCTCGCTGCTCGCGCTCGGCTTCGTCGCCGACGGTCAGCGCGAGGCGGCGACGGTGGTGACGGTGGTGATCACGGCGATCACGACGGCGATGGCGATCCTGGTCCGGACCCTCGGCCTGAACGTCGGTATCCGCTCAGGCGGCCGCTAGCGATCCTAGCCGGCGATCAGACGGCACGAGACCAAGGGCATTTCGAGCCACACATCGTCGCCGCGCACGAACTCCGCATCCGAGGGAACGCGCGCCCGTAGCGTCACGCCGTTCACGTCGACGTGGCACTCGGACTGTTCGCCGAAAAACGACACCGACTGCACGCGCGCCGGGAATGCGTTCGTGAGACCTTCGCCGCCGCGGTGCAGGCGCAGGTGCTCGGGACGAATCGTCACGACCCCCTTCGAACCGCGCGCCATGCCCGCCGGACCGGTGAGCCGCACGATGCCGAAGCTCGTCTCGACGGCGCACGCGTTGGCGGCGTCGATCTCGGCGACCGTACACGTGAAGCGGTTGCTGACACCCAGGAACTCCGCGACGAACGCGTTGGCCGGCGCTTGGTAGAGTTCTCGCGGCGTCGCTTCTTGCACGATCTCACCGTGCTCCATGACCGCGATGCGGGTGCTCATGCTCAGGGCTTCGGTTTGATCGTGCGTCACGTAGAGCGTCGTGATGCCGAGGCGGCGCTGGATCCCGCGCAGCTCGGTCCGCATCGTGTCGCGCAAACGCGCGTCGAGGTTCGAGAGCGGCTCGTCGAGCAAGAGCAGGGTGGGTCGCCGGACGAGCGCACGCGCCAGCGCGAGGCGCTGCTGCTGTCCGCCGGACAGCTGGGTCGCGAAGCGGTCGACGTACTCGGTCATCTCGACCAGCGCCAGCGCCTCGTCGACGCGTTCGCGCATCTCCTTCGAGCCGGTTTTGATGCCGGCGACGTTCAGCGGAAACGCGACGTTCTGGAAGACCGTCATGTGCGGCCAGATCGCATAGCTCTGGAACACCATGCCGATGTCGCGCTTGTTGGGCGGAACGAACACGTTCTTGTCGGGCGACGACACCAGTTTGCCCGCCAGCCAAATCTCACCGCGCGTCGAATGCTCGAGACCGGCAACGCAGCGCATCGTCGTCGTCTTACCGCAGCCGCTGGGTCCGAGCAACGTATAGAACTCACCCTCGCGAATGGTGAAGCTCACGCCGCGAACGGCGGGTACGACGCGCTTCTGATCGGTGTACGACTTGTACAGCCCGTCGACCGTAACGGTGATATTCGGCTCTTGTTCTGCCACGTCAAAGCTCGTATTTTAGCGCAGGGTTGGGCTTTCCATCCTTGAAGGAACGCCCATGCGCATCGTTGCCCTCGAAGAACACGTTTCGCTCGCACCCTTCAACGCGGAGCTCGAGGCCAATGCTCCGGAGCGCGGCGGCCGATCGGGCGCCGGCGGCGCCAAGCGTACCGAGCTCGAGGACGTCGACAACCTGCGGCTGGCGTCGATGGATGCGAACGGCATTTCGGTCCAGGTGCTCTCGGTGCCCGGTCCGGGCGCGGCCATGCTTTCGCCCGATGCCGCGCCGTCGTTCGCGCAGCGCTACAACGACGAGCTGGCGGCCGTCGTGGCGCGCCATCCCGGCCGCTTCGCGGCGTTCGCGCACTTGCCGATGACCGTGCCGGGGGCCGCCGCCGACGAACTCGAGCGCGCGGTACGCGAATGCGGCTCGGTCGGCGCGCTGATCAGCGGCCAGACGCGCGGTAAATTCCTCGACGATCCCAGCTACGCACCGTTGCTCGCGCGCGCCGAGGCGCTCGACGTGCCGATCTACATCCATCCCGGCATCCCGCCGGAAAGCGTGCGCAAAGCCTACTACGACGGCTTCAGCCCGCACGTTTCGTCGCTGTTCGCGACGGCCGGTTTCGGCTGGCACGCCGAGACGGCGGTGCACGTGCTGCGCATGGTCTTGGCCGGAACGTTCGACCGCCATCCGCGCCTCAAAATCATCATCGGCCACATGGGCGAAGGTTTGCCGACCATGCTCGCGCGCTGCGACGACTTCCTCAACCAGAAGACGACCGGTCTGCCGCGCCCGGTGAGCCAGACGATCCTCGATCACGTGACGATCACGCTGAGCGGGTTTTGGAGTCAGCCGCCGTTCCTGGCCGCGCTGCTGACGTTCGGCGTCGACCGCATGCTCTTCTCGGTGGACTACCCGTTCAGCGACAACACGATCATGCGCACGTTTCTCGACTCGCTACCCGTCGCGCCGGACGACAAGGTCAAGATTTCGCACGCCAATGCCGACCGGCTACTGAAGTTGGAAGCGCGCGTCCCCGCCTAACCGTGCGCGCCGGACTTCGCCAAGATATCGGTTACCATCGCGCCGAGACCGGCGAGCACCGAACCGTAGACCTCGTTCCCGCCGTTGGCGTACGTCTTGCCCGGCTCCGGCGCGAGGATCAGGTTCGTCTTGGGGACGTCGACGCGTAGCGAAGCGTACTTCG
>Ga0181536_10005230_pt1 | contig 13386 bp, 10 predicted proteins | sample PEATcosm2014_Bin_41_FD_121105 | JGI IMG/M metagenome (GOLD analysis project Ga0181536, IMG submission 121105) | Peatland microbial communities from MTU Mesocosm Facility, Houghton, MI, USA - PEATcosm2014_Bin17_60_metaG | ecosystem: Environmental > Terrestrial > Soil > Wetlands > Peat | place...
CGGGATACTGCCGATCATATTTGCGGCGCCGATTTCAGGTGTCGACGGCTTATTGAGGCTGGTCGGGTCGCGCATCGGACCCTCGACCAGAAAATTGAGAATTGCGAGCGCGATATAGACGAGCAACAGGCTCGAAATCGTTTCATTGACCCCGCGATACTGGCGCAACGCACCAGCCAGCATGATCCACAAGCCCCCGCCGATCATGCCGGCGCAGGCCATGGCCACGTCGACGAACAGCGGCGGCGCGGCTTGCAGCGCCAACGCCGCGCTCGTGGCGCAAAGCGCGCCGATCAGCAGCGCCCCCTCGCCGCCGATGATCACCATGCCGAGTTGCGCCGGAAGCGCGGTGCACAGCGCAGTGAGGATAAGCGGAGCAGCGCGCGTCAGCGTGTTCTGCCAGGAGAACCAAGTGCCGAACGCGCCTTGATACATGTAGAAATAAAGGTCGAGCGGATTCTTCCCGAACAGCGCGACGAATATGCCGAACAGCACGAGCGAAGCCAAAAGGGCGAGCGCGGGGATGACGATATATTCCGCCGCGCCGCCGATGTTGCGGCCGAAAGGCGGTAGGCGAAGAAGCTCGCCTACCCCGGATTTGGCAACAGGTGCGCCGACATCGGCTTTCACGAAGTCGCTCCGATGACGCCGTCGACCAGATAGCTCATCTTTTCCAGCTCGGGATCGGTCTGGCCGCGGGAGACGCCGGCAGCGATGACCGTGGTGCCCTTGTTGTCGACGATCGGGCCTTTGAAGATGACATAGGTGCCCGCCGCCAAGCCCGCCTTGACCTCGTCGGCCTGCTTGCGCGCGGCTTCCGGGACCATGGCGCCATAGGGCGAGACTTTGACGATCTCTTCCTTGAGGCCGCCGCGATAGAAGTTCGGAATGGTCTCGCCCGCGGTGAACATCTTGACGAAGCGCGGATAGAGCACCTCCCAGTTCCATTCCGCGCCGGTCAGGTAGGCTTTCGGCGCCAGCACCGATTGATTGACGTGATAGCCGCACACCATGGCGCCACGCCGCGCGGCGTTCTCGACCACGGTTTTTGGACCGTCGACGTGACAAGTGACGACGTCGACGCCCTGATCGATCAGGCTATTGGTGGCTTCCGCCTCCTTCACCGGCATCGACCAGTCGCCGGTGAAGATCACTTGCGTGGTGACCTTCGGATTGGCGAGCCTGGCGCCCATCGTGAACGCATTGATGTTGCGCAGGACTTGCGGAATCGGCTTGGCGGCGACGAAGCCGAGCTTGCCGGATTTGGTCATATGGCCGGCCACGACTCCGCTGACGTGCTGGGCCTCGTCGATGTAGCCGAAATAGCTGCCGGCGTTTTTCGGATCCTTGTCCGTCCACAAGCCGCCGCAGTGCTCGAAGCGCAGCTTCGGGAACTTCAGCGCCATCTTGATCATGTGCGGGTTGTAGTAACCGAACGAGGTCGGGAACAGCAGCGTCGCGCCGTCGAGATTGATCATCGACTCCATGGTCTTTTCGACGGCCTCGGTCTCCGGCACCTTCTCTTCCTCGACGACCTTGATGCCGGGCATCTTCTTGAGCGCGGCGGCGCCGGCGGCGTGGGCTTGGTTGTAGCCATAGTCGTCGCGCGACCCGACATAGATGAAGCCGATGGTCGCGTCCTTGGCGAAAGCCCGGCTCAGCGGCAGAGCCGTGCCGAGGGTCAAAGCCGCCGTCCCTTGCAGGACACGGCGACGGGAAATGTTGTCGAGGTTCATTGCATGCTCCCTGTATGCACGCGGGCGCTGGTGGCGCCGCTGGTTGCCGGCCATCAGGACGATGGGCGATCTTCGGTTGGCGGTAAGCGCAATCGCAAGGCCCATGCCAGCGACAGAACCTCCATGGTCCGTCCATATCGCTTTGAAATCGCCTGTGGATTTCCGATAAGGCGCGCGGGGGACGAAGCCCCGTATATAAACCTCGCGGGCGCCTGATTAAAAATTAGGCAGACTCATAACGATTCTATGCACGGCCGAATGGCCGCACGGCAGCGCCCGCGGATGGCTAGGCGACGCGGACCTGAGCGAGAAAGCGTTCGACTTCGGCGCGTAGCCGATCCGATCGCGCCGCAAATCCGAGGCCGGCGTGCAGCACGGCGTCGGCAAGCTCGCCAGCCTTGGTCGCGGCATCGGAGACATGAACAACGCTTGCCGAAACCTCGCGGGTCCTTTCCGCAGCGGCGTTGGCGCTGCGGGCAATCTCTTTGCTCACGGCGTCCTGCTGCTGCACCGCAACGGAAATGTCGGTGGCATTGTCATTAAGCTGGGTGATCGTTCCAGCGATCGTCTTCATCGCTTCGACGACCCGCGATGTCGTCAGCTCGATTGATGAAATTTGCTGGGTAATGTCACCGGTCGCTTTCTCGGTCTGCGCCGCGAGGCTCTTGACCTCCTGCGCCACCACGGCGAAGCCGCGGCCGGCGTCGCCGGCGCGCGCCGCCTCGATCGTCGCATTGAGCGCGAGAAGATTGGTTTGCGCGGCCACGTCGCGGATCAGATGGCTGACGGTATTGATCTGGTTGACCGATGCCACCAGTTGTTCCACGGCGCTGATGACCGCCTTGGCTTCGCCGGTGGCTTGCCGCGCAATCTCCGCCGAGGCGCGCGCCTGGGTCGAAATCTGCTCGACCGATTGCGCTATTTCCTCCGCCGCCATGGCGACATTGCCGACATTCGCCGTCGCTTCCTCGGAAGCGGTGGCGGTGGCAACGGCCTGTGTCTTATTGTTGCTGGCTGCGTCCGCCATGACGTGCGCACATTCGTCCATTGATTTTGAGGCGCCGTCGAGGGCCTGGACGATATCGTTGACCGCCCGTTCGAAATTCTGCGTCGCCGCTTCGACCTGCTTCCTGCGGACGTCCGATTCCTCCGCCCGATCCGCCTCGCGCTGGCGGGCAAGCCGCACGTCCTCGATGGCTTGCCGGAATACCAGAAGCGCTCTTGCCATACCGGCGATCTCGTCGTCGCCCTCGACGGGAACCGGCACATTCGACTCGCCGTCGGCGATACGGCGCATCGCGCCACTCAACAGCGTCAAGCGCCCGACAATGCTGCGCCCGACATAGAGCCAGGCAATCAAGCCGGCAGCGGCCAGCGCCGCGATGCTGAGCACGATGAGCAGGATGCGACCGACCTGAATTTGCGAAAATGCGCGCTCCGATAGTGTCTGGGCAAAACTACCTTGCCGTTCGATCAAGCTCTCCACCGCCCGCCTCAGCCTTGCCGCCTCGGCGAGGGCCGCTGCAAATACCTGCTGCGCATCCCGCTCGCGATTGAGCTCGTTCACACGCTGCGCGATAATTCCGTCGGCATTCGCCATGACAGCGAGACGGTGATAGAGGTCCATTATCTTGTTTCGCTGATCGGAATCGGGCAGCTCCCGCAAGTTGGCTTCGATATTGCGTTCGGCCGAAGCGATGAGATCGCGGATCGGCGGCAAACTGGCGACGTCCGTGACCATCGACGACTCGATCAACAGGCCGGCCAGGAGATTGGCCCCCGACTGAATTTCCAGCAGCCGCCGCAGCACCTCGATTGATTGGTTGGTCGTTACGTTGCCTTCCTCGATGCGGCCTTTGGTCATGAGATCGAAATTTGCATCGTCGATGGCGGGCGTGATCGCTTCCAGGAGATTTTCATGGTCTTTTCTGACCGCGAGCGCCAGAACGCGGCGTTGCGCGGAGATTTTGATGCGTTCCGTGACCGCTTGATTGAGCGCCGCCAGCCGCTCGACCATGGCAGCGCGCGCGACTTCGATCTCGTCGCTTTGGCTGGCGTCGAGACTGCGCAGACGCTCGATCCTGGCGCTCAACATCTGCGCTTGCCCGGCGATATTGCGCGCGGTTTCATTTCTATGGACTTCATCCTCGGCCGTCATCAGGCGCGGCGCGGAGGCGACCAGGATGCTCGCCTCCTCGGCGAGCCGCAGCGACTCCGTGGTCGCCGGCATACTGCGCGATACGATTTCCGCCAGCGTCGTGCCGATATTGGCGGAGGTATAGAGCGCGAACAGCGAGCCGACGACGGTCATGCTTGCGGCAAAGCCGAAGGCCAGAAAGAGGCGGGAACGAATCGTGCTGACCCAGGAAAGCATGTCGTTGCCCCTCAACCGCCGTTAAGGCTCCATTCGAATGTGCGGGCCGCCACCCGCGGCCCGCAGCCCGGATCTGAGAAAAATTGGTCCGGTCACTGGCCTTCCGCCTTGACCAGTCGCGTGACCGGCCGGAAAGTTCCATCGGCTTGCAGGATCGTAAAGAAGACCCGATCCGACCCTTGGTTCTTCGTCGGCCCATAGCTGAGCGTCACCCCGCCAAAATCGAAAGGCGCCTCGGCAATGGCGTTGAGCAGTGCCTCCCGCGTCGGCTCACCCTTGACACGCCTGAGCGCCTCAACCACCAAGCGGCCGGCCAGATATCCCTCCAGTGAGACGAAGCCCGGCTTGGCATTGCTATCCACCGCGGCAAGAGCGGCTTGATACGATTTCACGACCGGCAATTTCGCATCCCATGGAAACGGAACCACTTGCGTGACGATCACGCCGGCGCCCTGGTCGCCCAGCTCTTGCGCCAGCGAATCCGGTCCGACGAAGGAGATGGCGACGAAAACCGCCTGCATCTTTACCAGGTGCGCGAGTTTGATGAACTCGGCGACCGGCTTATACGGTGCGACCGTCACCACGGCTTCCGGTCGCGCTTTCATGATGTCGAGCAACGCCGACTTCACCGCCGTCGTATTGCGCTTGAACGTGCCTTCGGCGACGAGCGACATATTCCGCCTCGCCATCGCTCGGTGCACGCCTTCGAGCCCGGCAACGCCAAAGGCGTCGTCCTGGTAGAGGATCGCTATTTTCGATATCGCCAAATCCTTGACCAGGTGATCAATCCACGCTTCGGTCTCCTGATAATAGGAGCTGCGAATGTTGACGACGTATCGGTTGTAGGGATTGCGCAGGAACTCGGCGCCGGTGAACGGACCAATGAACGGCACTTTCGCCGCCGTCGCGATCGGTTGACCGGCCTTCGACGTGGGTGTTCCCACCGCGCCGACCAGCGCGAAGACCTTATCCTCATCAATCAGTCTCTTGGTTGCCTCGATGGTCTTCTCCGGCTCATAGCCGTCATCCAACGACTTCAATTCAAGGGTGCGGCCGGAGATCCCACCGCCGCGATTGGCGGCTTCGAAGGCTGCCAAAATTCCCTGGCGCATGCCCTGCCCCAGGGCCTGCGCCGGACCCTGCAGCGCCGCAACCTGGCCAAAGACGATCTTGCCGTCGCTGACCCCGTCCTCGGCGAACGCCGTTCCGCCGACAATGCAGATGGCAAGAACGAGCGCTACTCCAAGTTGATTGCTGTTCATCGGCTTTTCCTTTGAGCACACAATCACGCGTTGTCTGGACACCGTCATTTCGTGCAGAATTAACACGTATGTTTGGAGCATTTATGGTTAATGGATTATTAAGGAGCGCTCCCGGAGCACCCCACCTTTTAGAGACTTCGGGCGGATCAAATTCACAGGGTGGGCTGGGACGGCGCCGCAAGTAGCGATCGGCCTCGACGTGAGGATCCCGGGCAAGGCTACGCGTTCGGCGCCGCCGCCTCTCGCGAAAGTCGCGCAAGCAGTGGTCGCCACCCGCTGCACCAACCGATTGCAGCAATCAAAGCAGCGCGGTCCCGATCGCTCGCTTTCGGACCTCCGGCCGAAAACGACCTTTGGTAGCGCGCCACGCGATCGGACAAGTCCTCCAGCATGGCCTTTTGCGCCACCAAATCGACGGGTGTCCGTGCTTTCATTGCTGCGAGCAAGTGTTGACGGCAACGCTTTGGGGCCATCCTGCCGCGCTCCCGACCTGAGCAGTCCGGACAGAGCGAGCTGCGCCATATGGGCTGCAATTCGCCGGCAAAATCCTGCAGTCGGCTGCCATCGCGTCCTTGATCCAACCGCGCCTGCGGGCAGGCGCCGGCGGATGCATTCTTCACGTCCAGCGCGCAAAGAAAGCAGGGACCGACAGCCGCAAGCCGACGCATCAAAGAATGCAATCCGATACGTTCAGGCGCGATCGCGCGAAGAGATTTCTCAATCAGTTCACTGTAAAGAATCGTCGGACCCAACAGATATTGGTCCCGGAACGACATTTCGACACTGATGTGAATCCAGGCGTGGCGTTCGCAGAAGCCATAACCGCGCAACAACGTGCCCCGGGTCTGCGGAACCATGATACTGCCCTGAATGAACGACCAAAGAAAATTGATCTCGCCATCGGTCACGGCTGACAGTTCAGGTCCGCTTGCGCCGAAAAGCGCGGGCTGGCTGGAAATTCGCCGCGTGGCGGACATCATCAGCCTTTCGGCGAGTCAGGGGCGACTCCATGCCCCACGGATACATATTAGATATGGCATAATCGAAATCTGCCGCAAGTGGCGTAGGTTCCGGTCATCTCATGAGCGCCAAACAGCCGAGCAACGTCGAACAGGCGATCGCCAGGCTCAAGTCATTTCACGACGGCGACCTCGGCGTCGTCGACGTGATCGCCTGCGGTCGGCAAGCCATCCCCGCGCTGCGCACGATGCTGTTTGCACGGGAGCGCAGCGGCCTCTATCAGGCGCGCTGCCGCGCGGTCGCGGCGCTGGCTGCGCTTGGCGCCCATGACGTGTTGATCGAGTTCCTGGAGGCCGAGCGCGTGATTGCCGATCCGGTCGAGCAATTGGGCGAAGATGCGGTGATCAATGCCGCGGCTCAGGCGCTGGCAGTCGTGCGCGCCCGCCGCGTCTTCGAGCTGCTGCTGCGGCTTGCGCAGCGCCCGGCGCTGACCGGCGTGATCGGAGCTCTCGGCGCATTCCGGAAGGCCGAGGCAATGCCGGCGCTCATCGATGCGCTGGAAGATGACGCAAGCCGCCCCACCGCCGAAGCTGCACTGAGAAAACTGGGGCGCCCGGCGCGCGCAGCCCTGCTGAACGCCGCGATCCGGCCCGCGCCGTCACGCGAGCGGGAAAGCCAATCGAGCATGCGGCGGCGCCGGAGCGCGCTCGGCCTCCTGGCCGAGATGGAAATTGCGCGCAATGCGTGGCCCGCCCTGGGTCGGCTTGTGCACGACGATGATGCAAAGATCGCAACGCTGGCTTGCGCGATTCTTCTGAAATGCGGTCCGGCGGCGGCTCGGGCCGACGCCGTCCGCCGTCTGATCGAGTTGCTGGCGAACGAAGATTGGCTGCTGCGAGGCGAGATCGAGCACAGTCTGGTCGCCCATCTCGACAGCGCGCGGAACGTGATCGCCGCATATCTGCGCGATAGCCCATCAACCGGGAAAGACGCCGCAAACGTGAGGCGGACCGAGGCCGTCCTGCGCCGCGTATTGGCAAGCACGAAATCGACGTCGGCAAAGCAATCGGGAAGACTTTGATCGCAGGCCTTGGCCGTGGACGCTAGCATTTCTCTGCAGGCTTGATCTCTTCGCCGAGAGCGGTCAGTGAAGCCGCGGCGCTAGTGAGCCGATCGAGCTCCGCCTTGACCGCGAAGGATCGATCACGCCGCCGCGCGACAGCGTCCTCAATCACGTCGCGGGTGGCCTTGATGGTCTCGTCAAGCCGTTCCTCGAAACGCGCCGTCGCCTTGCGAAAGGTCTCGTCGAGACCGCGCAGGATCGCCCAACGAAGATTCTCGGCATTGCGCACGATGAGCTCGTCCGCCTGCCGGATGATGCGCGCCCGCAGCCGCGCCCGGCGCAGCCTTACCGGAAGCAGCGGATCGATCAGCCGGCTCGGGTCGGGAATCAAGGTAGCGCTCGTGCTTTCGGTCACCCAATACGGATCCTCCCCGAGGGCAAAGGACTCGGGCTCGGAGACCGGCCCTAGCGGCACGTCGAAGATCTGCGCCGCCGTCCGCTGCACGCCGTCGACAAGCGCGTCGACGCGATTCTGGCAGGCGAGAAGGGCGGCGGCGGCCTGGGCGGCGAACGCGGCCACCAACGGTGCGCGGGCGGCCTCGAATTCATCCTGCATGGCCGCGGACAGCGCACGCCGCGTCGTCTCGTCCCAGGCTGTCGAAACAGCGCCCATGAGGCTTGCGTCGACGACGCGGACGATCCGCGCTGCCACTTCCCGGCGCAACTCGCCGATGCGAGACTCCAAAGCTTGGCGCAGACGCCGATGCTCGCCGCCGAGGAGATCGCCGGTGATGCGCCGCTGCTCCTCGATGCAACGCAGCGCATCCCGAAAGGCGTCCGATTTCGCCCTGAGTTCGTCGATTGGCATGTTCAAGGCACGCATGCGCAGCTCGAGTTCAGCCGACGCCTGCGACAGGATATCCGCGGCTTTACTGCGCACCGCATCTTTGAGCCAGCGGATTTTTTCGTCTGCAAGCTCACGCACCAGATGAGTCTCGAGCGCGGCGATGCCGCTCGCCTGCAGCGCTCCGCCGTTGCCGCTCTGCTTTGCGGCCAATCCATCGCGTGCCGAGATGCAGAAGACTTGCTCATCGGCGCCGATGAGAGACTTTTCCGCCAGGACTTTTCGCAGGAACTCGACGACGCTGCGCTGTTCGTCGGGCCGCAGATAATCCGCTTTGTTGAGGATGAAGAAGACCCGCGCGGTCTTCGATTTCGGGGAGCGCAAGTATTCAAGCTCGACTTCGGTGATCGGCGGATCGGCCGAGACGACGAAGAACGCGGCGTCGCATTCAGGCATGACCCGCCAGGCCGCCTCGGTATTGTGCCGCAGCGTGGAGCCGACGCCGGGTGTGTCGATGATCACGGTGCCGTCGGCAAGGATATCGGCGGGATAGTAGAGCTCGACCCGCTCGACGCCGAGTCTATTTTCCGGATTGGCCTCCTCGGCGACGAAACGGAATAGAACGTCGCGGATCTCGTCCGCCGCATGAACGGCAAACTCCCTGCTCGGCGCGTTGTCCTTGAAGCGGACGATGACGAGCGGCTCGCGACGCCAGGCAATAAACGTGGCCATGGCGGTCAGCGGAATCACCCCGGTGGGGAGCGCGGCCACGCCGAGGAGCGCGTTGATGACCGTGCTCTTGCCGCGCTTGAACTGGCCGAGAACGGCAATTTGCAAGTGTTCGTGCTCGAGGCGGCGACGCAGCAGGCGCAGCCGAGCGACAAGCGGCGATTCACTCCCAACCCCGGATCCGAGCGCCGGCTCGATGCGGCCGAGCAGAGCGGCGAGCGCCAGCGACCGCCCCACCTCATTCGAACGCGACGCCATTCGCTCCGGCATGCTTATGGGCAGAGCTTCGCTCACACCCGGTCACCATCCTCGAAAGCTTCGAGCTCGTCGTTATTGCTTGTCTTATCGCCCGAATCCCGCTCGACGAATGATTCGCGTCCGATCTTGGCCTCCTGCACCCGCAGCCATGACAGGATGTCGGCACGCTGGCCGCTGACCGGGCGTGCCCAGCGCAGGTTCTTCAGCGCCTTGCTCTCTTCCCCCGCCCACCAATATTCCTTGGTCACCATGAGCGACCAGCCGCGCCGGCCCGGATGCCGCAACGTGAAAATCTCGATCGCCAGGCCGTGCTTCGGCCCCATGACACTGTGCCGCTCGCGTTCGAAATCGACGCCATCATGCGTCCAATGCGAGCGTTTCAGGCCCGGATTGGTCAGGCTCAGCAACAGGTCGAACAGCCGAAAGAAGGATGGACGGGCAAAGCTCTTCATGACGTGCGCCATCGCATTAGTGGCGCAGCGCGTTTGAAGTACCGGAGAAGAAAAATCGCGGAAACCATATCATGCTCCCGCCGCACAGGATCGCGCGGCAGGAGTCATCAGCCCACCGATTGACCGGCGAATGGGCGCTCGAAGGGGGACTCCATCCCCGTCGTCTGCGACTCAAATATAATTGGTGTCGCAGTCCGCGGCAAGCAAGCGGAGCCCTGAAGCTCCGGATTGACGGCTTCGACGCCGGCACTATAGTGATCTTCGATTGGCGATGGAGTTCGCCGAAAACGCCCCGGCGGGCTGATGACTCCTACCGAGCTGGCCGCTCTGGTGGGATTTTTCATGACCTCGCTCGCATTCTACAGCATCCTGTTCGAGACCCCCGACGATCGCATCGGCGACGATACGCTTGAGGCGCCCGCCTTCTTTGTCGACCTGAACTGCGATCAAATCGTCGCCGCCATCACCGCCGGTAAAGATGAATACAATCTAAAGCCCTTCTTTCACGCCTGTCTCCATCGCGTCGACGCCATCAAATATCGTCACGAGGTGATGCAAGACCTGGAAAACCCCTCCCTTCATGGATGCGTAAACGGCTTCGCCCACAACATGCGCGAAATGCGCGAGCATCTCGGGCGCATGCAAAAAGCGCATTATAAGGAGCAGAAGCAAGCGTGGTTTCTCGACGCGGCCGCGATCTATTGTCAAGCCGTCATTTTGTTTGTCGCCGACCTCGCCGGCGCAGAACTGAAATCGCGCGGTTTTCTCCGCCTCCGCGACTATCTGACGAGTTACGCGGATTCCGATCGCTTCGCGTCCCTCCTCTCGGAGACGAAGACGCTCAAGGCCGATTTGGCCGCCCTGGAATACTGCGTGCTCACCAAAGGGGCGAGCTTCACGGTTCGCAGATACGACGGCGAAACCGATTACAGCGCTGACGTTGAGGAAACGTTCGAGAAATTCAAGCAGGGCGCCGTCAAAGACTACAGAGTCAAGTTCTCCACAAGCGAGGAGATGAACCATATCGAGGCCAAGATACTGGAGTTCGTCACCAAATTGCATCCCGAGGTATTTGCGGCGCTGGATGATTATTGCGCCACGAACCGCAATTTTATCGACCGTACGTTAGCGGTTTTCGACCGCGAAGTTCAATTCTACATCGCGTACCTGCAACACATCGCGTCCCTGACGCGCGCTCGGCTGCAGTTCTGCTATCCTCGCATTTCGGACCAGACTACGGAAGTCCATAACCATGACGGATTCGACATCGCGCTCGCCCACAAGCTTGTTGCCGAGGGCTCGTCGGTCGTGTGCAACGACTTTTACCTCCGGGGCAGGGAACGGATACTGGTCATATCCGGTCCGAACCAGGGCGGCAAAACCACGTTTGCCCGCGCCTTCGGGCAATTGCATTACCTGGCGAGCATAGGATGTCCGGTACCGGGCAGCGACGCACAACTCTTGCTGTTCGATCGGCTTTTCACCCATTTCGAGAAGGAGGAGAAGGTCGAGAATCTTCGCGGCAAGCTGGAAGATGATCTCATCAGAGTTCACAAAATTCTCAGTCAGGCGACACCGCAGTCGATTGTCATCATGAATGAGGTTTTCACGTCGACCACGATCCAGGACGAGACCTTCTTGAGCAAGAAAGTGATGGAGCGAATAGTACAACTCGGTTCGCTGTGCGTTTGGGTGACGTTCGTCGACGAATTGGCGTCGTTCGGTCCGCAAACCGTATCAATGGTCAGCACGGTCGTGCCGGACAATCCCGCGTTGCGGACGTTCAAGGTCGTGCGGCGGCCCGCCGACGGTCTCGCCTACGCATTGGCGATCGCGCAAAAGCACCGCCTGACCTATGACTCGATCAGGGAGCGGATCAAGTCATGAAAGCGTTCCTGATGTACAGAAATCGCGACCTTGACCCGCAGCAGCTCCTGATCCGCAGAGAAAAGGATTCGCGTCACAGCAGGGGCGCGGAGCAAGGGTTAAGTCTGCAGCAGGTGTTGCCGTGGAATGCAGCGGCGCTGCGACAAGACCTCGGATTGGACGTTCTGTTCAAGGCGATGTCGCTGGGCGACAATTTCTTGTTTGAGGCGGCGCAGGTCGCGGTGTTGTCCAGCCTGACCGATCTGGAGGTCATACGCTATCGTCAGCATATTCTTGCCGACAGTTTGAAAAACGCGGCGATCGTGCAAGAGATATATCAGATCGCAATGGAGGCGATAGAGGGCGAGCGGAAGAACTATTGGAGCTTCTCCATCCGTTATCCCGCCGGCATACTCCACAGAGCCGTGGAGGTGCTGCAAATGTTCGTCGGCATGCTGAAGCGGCTCAGGAATGTCGCCGAGCAACATGCGGATGGGTTCGACTCCGAGGGATTTTCCAGGCTTTTCGCGATGCTGAGGACGGAACTCAGCGATGAGTATTTCGTCGCAATCGAGCAGCATCTAAGCCGGCTCAAATTCCGTCACGGCGTCTTGATCAGCGCGCAATTGGGACAAGGCAACAAAGGCAAAGGCTATACACTGCGCAAGCCCCGCGAGGACGCGCGGAGTTGGCTGGCGCGGCTGCTCGCACAAAAGTCGCCGTCCTACACGTTTCAGCTGCATCCACGCGATGAGGCTGGAGCACGGGCGTTGTCGGAATTGAACGACCGCGGCGTCAACCTCGTCGCCAATGCGTTGGCGCAGTCCACCGAACACATCCTCAGCTTTTTCCAGATGCTGCGGACGGAATTGGCGTTCTACGTCGGTTGCTTGAACTTGTATGGTCAGCTTGCCCAGATGAGAGAGCCGATTTGCTTCCCGCTTCCGGCGCCGGCCGGGCAACGGAAATTGTCGTTCTCCGGCTTGTACGACGCGGCGCTGGCCTTGAGCATGAAGCGAAAGGTGGTCGGCAACGACCTCCATGCCGACGGCAATGACCTGGTCATAATCACAGGCGCGAACACCGGGGGCAAATCGACCTTTTTGCGTGGCGTTGGCCTTGCCCAGCTCATGATGCAGGCGGGCATGTTCGTGGCCGCCGAGACCTTCTCATCCGAAGTCTGTGACGGCCTGTGCACGCACTACAAACGCGAAGAAGACACCACGATGGAGAGCGGAAAGTGGGATGAAGAACTCGGCAGAATGAGCGAGATCGTCGGCCGGATCAAATCCAATTCGATGCTGCTGTTCAACGAATCGTTCGCCTCGACCAACGAACGGGAAGGGTCGGAAATTGCCGGCCAGATTGTCGGCGCACTGTTGGACAGGCGTGTGAAGGTGTTCTTCGTCACCCATTTGTACCGTTTCGCGCAATCCATTTTTGTCCGAAGGCCGGGGCGGGCAAGCTTCCTGCGGGCTGAGAGACGGCCCGATGGCACGCGACCCTTCAAATTGATAAGCGGCGAGCCGTTGCAAACCAGCTATGGAGAGGATTTGTACAAAGCGGTCTTTGCCACGACGCAGCAAAGAGAGTCCAGCGGCCTGTCTGGGAGCCGTGGACCGCAGACAAGGTCGGCGCCAGCCGTACGCAACGCCGCCACTCGTAGCGAGGAGACGGCAGACTAGGTGGACAGCAAACTAACTAAGTTCGTGTGATGTATTGACGGTACGAGCTTGACACGCGGATGCAGTTATCCTTATTCATAGCGGAGATGCTGGATTATTCCAGCAAGGCGATGGGGTCCGCTGCTTCCGCCCGACCGGCTGATGACTCCTACGGCAA
>Ga0181536_10005233_pt1 | contig 13382 bp, 11 predicted proteins | sample PEATcosm2014_Bin_41_FD_121105 | JGI IMG/M metagenome (GOLD analysis project Ga0181536, IMG submission 121105) | Peatland microbial communities from MTU Mesocosm Facility, Houghton, MI, USA - PEATcosm2014_Bin17_60_metaG | ecosystem: Environmental > Terrestrial > Soil > Wetlands > Peat | place...
AACCTTACCGGTCTGGTAGGTTTTTCGCAGGCCCGTGATGTGAATGATGGGTTCCGCGCCGCCCGGCTGCTCACTCATACGCGAGAGCCTCGATCGGATCCTGGCGGACGGCGATCATGCCGGGGTAAAGAGCACCCAGCAGCGCCGCGCCCATCGCGATCAACCCGGCGATCGGCCACCACGACAGAACGATGGCCTGCGGCAGAGATGCCGGCATCAGCGTCAGCATGATCCATCTGGTGCCAAAGCTGAGCACGATGCCCACGAGCGTTCCCCCGAGCCCAAGAAGGAAGGCCTCGGCCAGAATGATCCCCAGAACGAATCCCTTCGAAGCGCCGAGCGACTTGAGAATGCCGATCTCGCGCGTCCGCTGCAGGACGGCCATGTACATCGACAGGGACACGACGGCGAATCCGATGACGACGCCGATGCCCATGACGGCATCGATAAAGGCCTTGAGCAAAGGGACGTTGTTGACGGAATAATAGGAAGCCAGCTCTTTCATGGAGTAGATTTTGTAGCCGTCGTACTTCTGGCGCAGATAGTCGATCGTTTGCTGCGTGTTGCGCTGGTCATCCAGCTTCAGATAGATCTGGCTCACTTTGCCACCCGCGCCGATCAGGTCCTGCAGGACGCCGATCTGCACGAACAGGTGTGCGAGTTTGCCCGGTTCCACGACGCCCGCGACGTGCCAGTCGCGATTCAATACGTTCAGCGTTCCGCCCGCGGAGACGTGGCGCTGATCCGCGTAATACTGATCGAGCAGAATATCGTCGGGCTTTTCGAGGCCGTGCCCTTTCAGGAATACAAATGGCCCGCTGAGGCGAGCGAAGCCTTCAGGATCGATGCCCGTGATCGAATCGAATCCGCCTCCGAGGGGTTGCATAACCACGCCCGTGGTTGCGGCGACGTGCGGCTCAGTGGCCAGTAGGTCGATCAGTCGTTGGGGCAGGGGCGATCCGCTGAACGTCATGATCGAGCTGTCCGGCGGGCGGAAGAGAATGTCCGCGCCCACGCCTTCGGCGCGCCGCTCAGAATCCTGGATAAAGCCATTGCTCAGCCCGATCAGCGTGAGGATCAGGGTCACGGGTACGCCGATCAAAAGGATACTGAGCAGGGTCCGGACGGGCCGGAAGCGGACGTTTTCCCAAACCAGCCTGAAAATCACGGGAGCACCACTATTTCGGCGCCCCGATCACCTGCAACTGCGTTCCCTCGGGCTGGGTCAGTTCGAACTTGTCGTTCGTGAGGCTGGGGTTCATCTGCATATCGACGACATCCATGACCACGCCGTATCCGGCTTTGAGGAGGTTGATGTCGATGTGCGCGGGGAACATCACGCCATTGTAAGGCTGCCACCTCGTGTAGCGCGTATCGCTGACGATTTCCCCTGCATCGTCGTATACGATTTGCCGCGTGACGCTGAGATCCAGACGATCGAACCAGACACTGCGTGGGATCGTCGGCGTACCGTCCGCGGACTTCCCGATGAACTGAAGGATGTAATACGCATTTTCTTCGTCCGTCAGATCCTGCAGAGCCGGGGTTTCCGTGGCCGGATTGGCGGGCCGGACCAGCATCGACGACAGAAAGTCTTCGGGGCGAAGGTTCTCCAGCTGGTTCTTCGATGTGCGGGGCGCCGTGCTGGAGCCTTCCTCGAAAAGATTCTTAGACACCAGGTACAGTTTGAAATCCATGCCGTCGGAGACCATATCGAACGCTTTCGTGCGAACGACAGGCAGAAGGCCGATGATGCGGATCTCGTTGGGTTTGCGAAAGAGGACATAGCCACGCACGTCCTTGAACTCGGTGATGGACCCCTTGTAGACGCTTCCGACAGAGGGGCTCATGTCGACGGTGGCCTGGAAGGAAGAGATAGCGTTGTACAGGTTGGCCAGGCGGTTGTTGAGATCGTCGCGCGTGGCGGTTTTCAGCTCCGGTGCCGCACCGGCGATAACGGCCTTATTATGTCTTGTGATCACGCGCTTGACACCGCAGGAACTTGATAAGAAGCCTGAAATCAGTGCAAGCGCCACCGGAGCGAGCCGGCGCAGGTTGCGCATCTGCTTCATTGTAGGATGCGAGCTTCGATCTAAGGATGCAGGGTTGTTCGAATCAGTCCTTGTGGCGGCGAAGCGCGATGATACTATGAGGATATTGCTGAGTGTGGGCCTGTGGCGCAGTTGGGAGCGCGCTTCCATGGCATGGAAGAGGTCAAGGGTTCGAATCCCTTCAGGTCCACCAAAACAAACCCCAACAAAACATAGACTTACGAAAATGCTTGCGCGCTTCCGCATCGCGGAAGAGGTCACGCGGAGTCCATTTGGAGTCCAAACTCACCAAAATTTGGACTCCAGCCCCTTTTTGCATGGGCGGCCACCGAGCCTCTTCCGTCATGGGCAGATCGATGGTCCGCCGTCAGTCGCCTTAAGAGGGATCGTATCCGAGCAAGCGCATGATCTTCCCGCGCTGATCCTGCGCGAACTTCAGGAGCTGGTCGGCGCTCGCGAGCATGGGCTCGAGAATCGTCTCCTGGCCCACAAATGGCTGGCCAAGGTTCACGGGCGCGTGGTTGGTTCGGATTGAAACCGACTTGCCCGATTTTGCTACGTGAGTCTCAGCCCCGGATGGTTTCAGTGTGTCGAGTTCGCGGCGCAGGTCGCCAATTCCCACCCCAAAGAACCGCAGGTCTACCACGCCGTTGTGTTATCTCGACGATCACTCGGGATTGAGGAAATCCGCGCACAGCGAAAGTAATCCATTTGTTACTCGGTGCCCGGCCTGCGCCCTCGGCGGGAAGGGGAAGATCAGGAAATTCTTTGACTCCGAAGTTCCGCGCCGCGACAAACCACGCCGTAACTTCGGGATCAATTGTCCGGGGTCCTGGCGGTCGCTGCGCCTTGCCGCAGGCGGTCTGGAAGATTCTTCGTTTGAACTCAGCGCGCGAACCGAGGCCGTCCAGCGACTTCTCGCACTCCTCGTAGCTGATTCGGTGATCGAATTTGCTCTCGGCCACCTCTTTGAGATATAGCTCCGGCGCAATCAGAACTGTTGCGAAGTCCGTCCACTCACCAGCCTGTATTCCCGCGTTCCCTCGAACCCGATAACGCTCGGGCTGCAACTGCGTGAACGAAGCTGCGATCTTGTTCTCGATCAGAAGCGCGCGGCTGATACCGTTCCCGTCGCCATGTACCACAAGAAGATCGGTCTCGCCGTGCTGGGTACTGACAGACCGGCCAAGCCGGAGAATTTCGTGCATGTTGTCCAGAGCATGAGTCTTCTTCAAGAACCAGGAGCGGAATGATCGACTGCATTCGATCTCTTCGGCCAGCACGAAGTCCAAGTCACGTTCGCATACATCCAGAAAGGAAAAGTGCGCAGGGTCTCGATTCATCCTTCAAACTCCAGGTCGAAATATAACAATTCCCAATCTGTCGGCCATCACGCCGGTTCTGAATGGCTTGCCTGGCGCCTCCCGGAGTCGCGCATGTCGGGCTTCTTTGCATTTTATAATTCTTGACTTATATTAGTCTTACGTTATAATTTTGGATGTGGCGTGGGATGTTGAGGTCACGGATGAATTCAAAGCCTGGTGGAACGGACTCACCGAAGCCGAGCGTATATCGGTCGAGAGGGCCGTTTTGCTGCTGGAAGACCGTGGTCCCCACCTCCCGTTTCCGTACAGCAGCAAAGTAAACGGCTCACGTCACACCGCGATGCGTGAACTCCGCGTGCAACACCATGGCCAGCCCTACCGGGTGCTTTACATTTTCGATGCTCGCCGCGTGGCGCTGTTGCTGGTGGGCGGCGACAAGACAGGCGATGACCGCTGGTACGAGAAGAACGTACCGCTGGCGGATCAGATTTACGACGGCTATCTCTCGGAGATCGAGGAGGAAGACGATGCCAAAGACTACGAAGTTCAGTGAATTAAGGGCGACTATGTCGCCGGAAGCTCGGGCTGAAGCCCGAAGGCTAGCCGACGAGGACCTCAAAGGGATGCCGCTGCACGAACTGCGCGCCGCCCGGCATCTGACACAGCAACAACTGGCGAAGTCTCTCGACATGACTCAGGCGGCGGTCTCGCAATTGGAGCAACGAACGGATGTCTACCTCAGCACGCTTGAGAACTTCGTGGAAGCGATGGGCGGACGGCTGGAAATGTACGCGGTCTTTCCCGACGGTAAGGTGAGGCTGGGTCTCGAACGCGAAGCATCGTAGGCGTTTGTCCTTATGAGGACACCGATTGTTGTCTGCTCCAGCAGACAACAATCACAACGGTTTGCAACCGCGCCCGAAGCACGAACCGTGCCGTTTTCGATGTGGAGTCCTGGAGTCCGAACGGAGTCCAGACCGTGAAAACGCCCTCCGTGGCGTCCACTGGCGTCCAAACCGCCCTTCTCTAACCCTTTTGTTTTCACTGGCTATGTCTGTAAGTGATTGATATTTCTTAAATGGCATGGAAGAGCTCATGGGTTCGAATCCCTTCAGGTCCACCAAGCCAGTTAATAGAGGATCTTCGAGGACATGACGGATTTCTGGATTCTGTCGTGTGTATCCGAATATCCCGACCCATTGGGGCTCCACTTCGAATTTGGACCAGCGCAGCCTTTCGTCCTCAATCTGGCGCAAACGCTTTCTCGTAGCTGCGCTTTAGCTTCGGGTTCTGCTCCGTCTTGCGAAGAAAACAGTTCCCTGCGGCGAGCACTTCAACTTCCGTGCCCATGAAGCACAGAAACGCATCTTCCGGTGTGCAGACGATCGGTTCTCCCCTCACGTTGAAACTTGTGTTCGCCAGCACCGGGCAGCCGGTGCGTTCATGAAACAAGGACAGCAGAGCGTGATAGAGGGGGTTCGTTTCGCGATGCACGGTCTGGATTCTCGCCGACCAATCCACATGTGTGACGGCGGGAATCTCCGATCGAACAACTTTCAGCTTTTCGAGGCCGGACAACCCGCCGGTATCTTGCGCGCAACGGCGCTTCCGCTGTTCAGCAACATCCGCCACCAGCAACATGTATGGACTGTCTTCACTTAATTCAAACCACTCGCTTACATGCTCTCGGAGCACCGAGGGCGCGAACGGTCGAAACGATTCCCGATATTTGATTTTGAGGTTCAGAACCGATTGCATCGCCGGTGACCTGGCATCCGCCAGAATGGACCGGGCGCCCAATGCGCGTGGGCCGAATTCCATCCGGCCCTGAAACCAGCCAACAGCCTTCCCGTCTGCCAAAGCGTCCACAGACGCGGCGATCATCTCCCGATCAGTGAGGATGTGGAAATTTGCTCCAATCGCGCGCAGCCTCCGCTCGATGGTGTCTTGGTCGAACTCAGGCCCGAGGTAGGATCCCTTCATTCCGTCCAGCTCCTGGCAAACCGTCCGCTTCTGCCTTGCGTACATGTGGTACGCGAAGAGCGCCGCGCCGACGGCGCCGCCCGCATCGCCGGCGGCGGGTTGGATCCAGATGCGACGAAACCTTCCGTCGCGAAGCACCTTTCCGTTTGCGACACAGTTGAGCGCCACGCCGCCTGCCATACAGAGATTCGGCATTCCTGTTTCCGCTGCCAGCGATCGCGTCAGGCGCAGGACGGCGTTTTCGAGTACAACCTGGATGGAGGCCGCCAGGTCCATGTGTCTTTGTGAGAGAGGCTCATCGGGATGGCGGGGAGGGCCGCCAAAGAGCGCATGGAATTTGTCACTCGTCATGGTGAGGCCCGCGCAGTAGTTGAAGTACTCCATGTTCAACCGGAAGGACCCGTCGGGTTGAAGATCCATCAGGTGATCCAGCATCAGAGAAACATATCGGGGCTCGCCATACGGGGCAAGGCCCATCACTTTGTACTCGCCCGAATTAACCCGAAACCCGATGTAATAAGTCATTGCCGAATACAGCAGGCCAAGCGAATGAGGGAAGTGCATTTCCTTGATGATTTCGATGTTCTCTCCGCGCCCGATAGCGGCAGAGGTCGTCGCCCACTCGCCGACACCGTCCAAGGTAAGGATCACCGCATCGTCGAAAGGCGAAGGGAAGAAGGCGCTTGCGGCGTGGCTCATATGGTGTTCGGCGAACAGAAGTTTGCTGTCCCAGTCGAATCCGCCTCCAAAGGGCTCCAGAGCTTTCCGCAGCGTCTGACGTTGCAGCAGCTTTTCATGGACCCATAGCGGCAGCGATTGTCGAAGCGACTGCAAGCCCGCCGGCGCAAACGCCAGGCAAGTCTCGATCAGCCGCTCGAATTTCAGATGCGGTTTCTCATAGAAAACGACGTAGTCAAGCTGATCCAACGTCAGCCCCGCATGCTCAAGACAGTAGTGAACCGCGCACCGCGGAAACCGGGCGTCATGCTTGCGCCGTGTAAAGCGCTCTTCCTGTGCGGCCGCCGCAATCGAGCCGTCGATGATAAGGGCCGCGGCGCTGTCGTGGTAAAAGGCCGATATACCGAGAATGCGCAGGGAGAACCTTCCTAGAACAGCGTGTAAATGAATGTCGGGCGGTCTTCGGGTGCAGCCTTCGCGGTAAATGCGCCCAAGGCGATCGCAAGCAGGAACAGCGGTGACATCCACAACTTTCTTCTTGCGTTCAACATCTGCAGAACCCTGAGGGTTACCGGCACAAGGTCCATCGGCGAAATCAGAACTCGTTTCTCATCGTTTCAGGCGCCGGACCGGGGGGCTGGCGGGTGATCCAATAGGTTCCTGTGCTGCGCCCGCGCCTCAGGCGCAACGGGTCTCTGCCAAAAAGACGAAAAATCAGCCCGGCGGGTGTAAAGACGCCATACAGAAGCAGTTGCACAATCGCCGAGGTCACTAAGCTCGCCAGTTTTTCGTGGAGTTCCCGGCGCCCGACCATGAAAAACTGCCCTCGACCCCTACACTCTACCACCATAAGCAGCACCGGCATATGAAAGCAGGTATATCGTGAGATTGTGAAGGCATGAGCATCTGGACCCTGGGCGCTGCCGCAGTAGCTGTTTTCTGGAGTCTGGAATGGGCGACGCGTACCGCGCTGCGGAAACGGCGTGGTTCCGACGGCCGGACCACGCAGGCCCTGCGAGATCGTTTTACGGCCTGGCGGAACAATCCGGCTTTCCATCGCTCCGATATCCGGATGAATACGCAGGGGTTCCGGCGGAACAGAAACGTAAGCCTTCGAAAACCTGCCGCCACCCGACGTTTATTTCTCCTCGGCGGCTCCACGGCATACGGGGCCCAGGGTGGCTTCACACACATTGACAGCCGGTGGTCGCGAATCCATAACCATGAGCTGATCGATGCGTTTCTTGAGAAGCAGTTGAATGCAGCGGTTGCCCCCGCCGGCGACGAGGTGATCAATGCTGCTGTCAGCGGCTACCGCATGCACCAGCAACTTGCTTTGATACAGTCCCGCTTGCGACGCTACCAGCCCGATGACGTTATTTTGATGGACGGGTACAACGATTTCATTCAACTCTACAATTGGGCCCGCAGTGGCCACCAGGGCGATTTCGACGTGTACGGCAACACACCCGGATACGAGGATTTCGATAGTCTTGCAAACCCCGGTTCGATGCGATCGCTGTTGATCTTCGGTGCGGCCTGGCTGCGTGCCCGGAGTTCTTTGATGAACCTCGCGTCGAGTCGCCTGTCCGGGAGCGTGCGTAATCCATGGCGTTCCGTAATCCCGGCCGTGCAGCCGGAGTTCAACGCCGACGTTCGCTGGGGAGATCTGAATGGCGATGAACGGATCGCAGCCACGGCCGCGCTCGAACATGTGAGCTACTACGCCGCTACCACGCGGCAGATCCATCGTATACTCGGCCTGGACGGGGTTCGTCCGATATTCCTGCTGCAGCCGATCCTGATACTTGCGAAGAAGCCACTCACGAAGGAGGAGCAGTTGTTCGTCCAATATGAATGGCAGCAGGGCGGACCGCTGTACTTCTATCTGTTCCGCGAAGTGTATCGCCGCTTTGATCAGGAGATGTCCGAAGCTGCGCGGGACGAAGGATTTCGATACTTGAATCTGGTGAACGTGTTCGATTCCACCGGGGAGCAGACTTTCAGCGACTTCGCCCATCTCACTCCTGCAGGCAATCGAATCATCGCAGGGAAGCTGTTCGGTGAGTTGTGCCCGCCCGGGTTGGCGGTCTGAGGGGACAAGTTTGCTGCGCCGGAGCCCCAGCCGTTCGCGGTGCTGCGGCAGCGGGGCATCCCCTTTCACAACCCGACTGCCCGCCTCTCCACTGGACAACGGTGGTGATCGTAATTGGCATGACGCTCGCGTCGACGACGATTCGGCGGCAGCGGCATACTACTTCGCGCGCTTCGCGTTTACCTGAAATCGCGCTGGCCATGGCATACTGGCAGCGAGCGAAGTGATGAATCTGACTGAAAAAGAAACGGTCGCGGTCTTCGGACTGGGATACGTTGGCTGCGTGACTGCCGCTTGCCTGTCCCGGCTCGGACATCGCGTGATCGGCATTGACCGGGATGAACTCAAGGTGGACAATGTGCGTAAAGGGCACGCCCCGTTTTACGAACCCGGCCTTGAGAAACTCGTGGAAAGCGCGACCGCCGATGGCAGGCTCGCAGCGACCTCTTCGACGAAAGAAGGGCTGCGCGATGCCGATATCGCTCTGCTTTGCGTCGGCACTCCCTCGGAGCGGAATGGCAATCTCGGTCTTGGCCAGTTGCGCAGCGTGGTTGCGGAAATCGCTCAACACCTGCCCGGCCGCGCCAAACCGCTGATCATCGTCGTTCGCAGTACGGTCTTTCCCGGGACGTGCGAAGAGATTGTCGCTCCTGCGGTGAGGGAATACGCCGGAGTCAGCCTGGTTTCGAATCCGGAATTTCTGCGCGAAGGCTGCGCGGTGCGCGATTTCATGGAACCGGGGCTGATTGTGGGCGGTGGAGAAGATCGGGGAGCGGTGGAGCGCGTGGCCGGTCTCTATCGAGGTCTGGATATGAAACCGTGCCTTGTTTCGCTGCGCACGGCCGAGATGATCAAGTACGCCTGTAACGCCTTCCACGCGCTGAAAATCAGTTTCGCCAACGAAATCGGTGCCCTGTGCGGGCAACTCGGTATCAACGCGCCGGAAGTCATGGAAACGCTGTGCACCGACGTGCGCCTGAACATCTCCACGGCCTATATGAAACCAGGCTTTGCATTCGGAGGGTCGTGCCTGCCCAAGGATCTGCGCGCCCTGAGTTATCGGGCAGGCCAGCTGGATTTGAAGATCCCCATGCTGAGCTCAGTCCTCCCCAGCAACGCGGAACATCTGGAACGGGCTCTGCAGGCGGTGCTCGACCTGCCGGCGAAACGTCTGGGTATTCTCGGGCTGGCATTCAAGGAGAATACAGACGACCTGCGCGAATCGCCCGTCGTCACTCTTCTGGAGCAGTTGATCGGCAAGGGGCGCGACGTGCGCGTTTTCGATCCTCACATACGTCTCGACAGCATCTACGGAAGCAATCGCAACTTCATCCTGACCGCCATCCCGCACATCGGCCGTCTGCTCGAACCTTCTCTGGAGAGCGTGCTTGGCTGGGCCGATTCCCTGGCGATCACCCAGCGTCTCCAGCCTGAAGTGAACGAACGTATAGCCGCGAGCGGATTGCCTGTGCTGGATCTTGCCGGTGGTTTCTCAACCGTGGCCAGAGATATTCCGGTCCATGACTGACCGGCCTTGATCGGTACCCGCTCAGGTTGCTTGCAGGACCGCCGATTTCAAAAATGCTCCCGGCGACGCAAAATCGCGGAACCAGAGCTCCAGCATCAGCAATCGCCACAGCCAGTGATAATTGTTGCGGCGCCCGCTGGCGTGTTCTTCGAGCAGATGCCGGACGAACGGCGCCGAAACAATTCCCCGGTCCAGAAAGGTCCGGCTGGTGAGATGATCCCAGATAAAATCGCGCAGGGAGGTGCGAAACCACTTATCGAGCGGCACCCCGAATCCGGACTTGGGCAGACGCAGAAGTTCGGGCGGAAGCCGATCGCCCAGCGCCGCTCGCAGGATACGTTTGCCTACTCCGCCGGACATCTTCCAGCGATGCGGCAGTCGCGCCGCCAGTTCCGCCAGTTTGTGATCGAGCAGAGGGCAGCGGACCTCGAGCGAAGCCGCCATAGACATCCGGTCGACCTTCACCAGCATGTCTCCGGTCAAGTTGGCGCCCGCTTCGAAATAGAGTGCCTGGGTGAAAATATCGTGTTCTCCGCCCGGCAGGTAATGGCCAAGCGCCGAATGGATAAAGGCTGCGCCGGCGGGCAGCATCCACTCCGGCTCCAAAAGCTGTCGGCGCATGAACCAGGGCGCATAATTCACCTCGAAATAGCGCTCAAGCGGCGAAGGCCGGCTGATCATGCGCAGGTAGTTCTTCCCATAGGCGGAATAAGGAAGCGTGTCGGCCAGTCCCGACAGCATCCGCCGGGCGAACTTTGGTACCCGGTCGAATTTGCGCAACTGTTCGATCCGCTGGAAGGTCTGGTAACCGGCGAAAAGTTCGTCGCCACCATCGCCGGTCAATACCACTTTGACATGGCGGGCGGCGAACTCGGAGACGATCAGGGTCGGGATTGCCGACGAATCGGCGAATGGCTCGTCGAAATGCCGGACCAGTTTCTGCACCAGATCGATCGAATCGGGCCGCACGAGAATTTCGTGGTGTTCCGTTTTGTACTTGTGGGCGACCAGTGCGGCGGCGGGCAATTCGTTTGCGCTGGCTTCCTCGAAGCCTACTGAAAATGTTTTGACGGGCTCTTTGGATTGCAGAGCCATCGAAGCGACGATGGAAGAGGAATCGAGGCCACCGCTCAGAAAAGCTCCAAGGGGCACATCGGCCATCATACGGATGCGGACGGATTCGTCGAACAGGTCGCGTACCTGCCGCCGCGCTTCCTCTTCACTCATCCCCGGCTCGGGCTGTTCCGCGGGAACGGGAAGACTCCAGTAAGTATCTGTTTCGATTCTTCCGTCGGCGTGACAGAGCAGCCAGGAAGCCGCCGGTAATTTGCGTATCCCGCGATAGATGCTCCAGGGATCGGGAATATACGAGAACTGAAAATAAAGCCGCAGCGCGTCCGCATCCACTTCCAGAGGGAGGCCGGTCTGGCGCAGACACTTCAACTCGCTCCCGAAATAGAGGCCGGCCGGACCTGCCGCGTAGTAGAGCGGTTTCTTGCCGAAACGATCGCGCACCAGCAGAAGCGACTTTCGCCGCGAATCCCAGATGGCATAGGCAAACATCCCGCGCAGTTTGCCGATCCCCGAGACGCCTTCCTGTTCGTAGAGATGAACCAGGGTTTCCGTATCGCTGTTTGTGCGGAAACGATGCCCCTGGCGGATCAGGTCCGCGCGCAGTTCCCTGTAGTTGTAAATCTCGCCGTTAAAAACCACCCATACGCTATCATCTTCATTGGCCATGGGCTGATGACCCGTGCTCAGGTCGATGATGCTGAGCCGGCGCATGCCCAGCCCGCATCCTCCATCGGTATGAAAGCCCTCATCGTCCGGCCCGCGGTGGCGAATCTGATCGCACATCGAGCGAAGCAGAGTAACATCCGCTTCCTGGCCCGGCCGATAGAATCCCGCGATGCCGCACATGAATGTCTACGGCTATTATCGCAATCGGGATACGAGATGCGGCGGGTAACAAGCAGATTGCTGCGCAGCCCGCGCGAAGTGATCACGCGCGCGCAGCAGGAGTTGCTCAACGCCGCACTGTTCCTGCGGCCGCCGCGCCTGCCTGAAATCGAAGCTCCCAAGTCTCCGCTTCCCGGCCTGCCGGACCCCGCGGAGATCGCAGCGCGCCTCCGGCAAACGGCTTACGCGGCTGATGTTCAGCATCTGGCGGAAGGAATTCCGGCTGGCCGTATCCCTTTATTTGGCGGATTTGTCGATGTGGGTTCTGACATCCACTGGCGGCGCGATTACGCAAGCGGTATTGAAACGGGCCTGGGGTATTTTCGGCGCGTGCCCTATCTCGATGCCTCCGCGGCTGGCGATCACAAGGTCGTCTGGGAGCTGAACCGTCATCAGCATCTGGTGCTGCTGGCGCAAGCAGCGCTGCTGGCACGATCGGACGCCCCGCTCGAATCGGTCTGGAAACAGCTGGAAAGCTGGATTGCCGACAATCCGTTTCACCGCGGAATCAACTGGGCCAGCGCGCTCGAAGTGGGGTTCCGCGCGCTCTCGTGGATCTGGATTTTTCACCTTGCCGGCGCCCGGATGCCCGAGTGGCTGCGAGGTAAGTTTCTGGAAACGCTTTATCGGCATGGGCGGCATCTGGAGATCAATCTTTCCTTCTACTTCTCCCCGAATACCCACCTTCTCGGCGAGTCCGTGGCGTTGCATGCGCTGGGCAAGCTATTCCCGGCCTTTCCGGACGCGCGCCGGTGGGTGCAGGTGGGCTCGCAGGTTGTCGAAGAACAGATGCGCCGCCAGGTGCGGCCGGATGGCGGGCACTTCGAACAATCCACTTATTATCACGTCTACGCCCTGGATATGTTTCTGTTCCATGCCGTTCTGTCCGCGCCATCTGCTGAATATCGCGCCGGTCTCGCCCGTATGGCGGAATATCTGGATGCCGTCCTTGGTCCTGCGCGAGTACTGCCGATGATCGGAGACGATGACGGGGGCCGCTTCTTTCATCCGTTCGGTCCCCGCGAACAGTTTGGACGCGCTTCGATTGCCGCCTGCGCTGCGTTTCTCGGCCGCTCGGACTGGACTTACCGGCCGGAAGACCTCTACCCGATCGCCTCCTGGTGGCTGGGCTGCACCGAGGGGTGCGGTCGGAGTGAGCCCAGGTCTCGTCTGTTCCGGGACACCGGAATCGCCGTGATGACGGACGGCGAACATCAGGTGATTATGGACGCCGGACCCTTCGGCCCGTGGTCGGGCGGGCATAGCCATGCGGATACGCTGAGTCTGATCGTGCGGTCGGGCGAACAGGAGTTATTGATCGACCCGGGCACTTACACCTACACGGGAGATCCTCAGTTACGCGACTGGTTTCGCGGTTCGGCCGCCCACAATACGATCCGGATTGACGGAAGAGATCAGGCCACGGCCGCAGGGCCATTTGGCTGGACCGGGCATCCAGCGGTGCGTGCGATCGCCTGGACCAGCGTTGCGGAATTCGACGAGCTCGACGCCGAGTGCCTGTATGAGGGCTTCCGGCATCGCCGCCGGGTGCGATTCATCAAAAGCGGCGTCGTTCTGGTGCTGGACGAGATCGAAGGGCCGCCGGGCGTGCATGAGGTCGAACAATTTTGGCATCCGGGTCCGGAACCCGCGTCGGAGCGTCTGGTCCTTGAGCTGCCGTGCGACCGCCAGGAAGGCTGGCGTTCGATTGTCCTGGGCGCGAAAGAGCCATCGCCTGTTCTACGCGTGCGGCGCACCGCAAG
>Ga0181536_10005234_pt1 | contig 13382 bp, 13 predicted proteins | sample PEATcosm2014_Bin_41_FD_121105 | JGI IMG/M metagenome (GOLD analysis project Ga0181536, IMG submission 121105) | Peatland microbial communities from MTU Mesocosm Facility, Houghton, MI, USA - PEATcosm2014_Bin17_60_metaG | ecosystem: Environmental > Terrestrial > Soil > Wetlands > Peat | place...
GGCTATAGCATCACGCTAACGGAGATCAATCCCGCGCCCATGCCGCAGGCCAGCGCGTGACCTTCAACGCGATCCACCCCAGACCAGCATTGTACCGGAGGGGGTGATTTTCAACGGAGCGGGAGCGGGTCAGGCCGTGGGCTAAGGCTTCTCGATCGGCTCCAGGCAGCGCTGGCGCACTTTCTCGGCAGTGGCGTTGTCGGCCGCGATCACCAGGATGGTGTCGTCTCCCGCCAGCGTGCCAACCACCTCGGGCCAGTCTTCGGAGTCCAGCGCCACGGCCACGGAGTTGGCATGGCCCGGCGAAGTCTTGAGCACCACCAGGTTTTGGGCGATGCGCACATCGTGTAGGAACTCGGCGGCTAAGGTTACAAAGGACGGGCCGGTTTCTTCCGGCAGCATTTCGCTATAGCCCTCCGGGGTCTTGACCAGCCGCAATTCGCGGATGTCGCGCGAAAGCGTCACCTGGGTGGCGGCGATGCCGGCGTGTTGCAATTCCCGCGCCAGGTCCTCCTGGGTGTGCAGATGTTTCGCGCGGATGAGCTTGAGGATCTGGCCGTGGCGGTAAGCTTTGCTCATGCGGTCATTCGCGCCAGGCGGTCGCGCGCCTCCGCCAGCGCCCGCGCGACGGCTTGTGGACCAGTGCCGCCCGGGATCTCGCGCGAGCGCAACCCTTCGCGCGGGTCCAACAAGCGCGCCATGTCCGGCGTGAACTCGGGCGCGAACCGCTGCAGTTCGTCAGCGGTCCAATCGGCCGGCTTTTTGCCGCCGCGCACGCTTTCGAGCACCAACCGGCCCACCAGTTGATGCGCCTGGTGGAACGGCGTGCCGGCGCGCGCCAGCGCTTCAGCCAGGTCCGTGGCGATCACCCAGCTCTCCTGCGCGGCCGCCAGCGGGCGGGCGGGATTCAGGCGCGCCGATTCCACCACCGCGCGCGCCATCTCCAGCGAACCGGCCACCTGATGGGCCGCGTCGAACAGCGGCTCCTTGTCTTCCTGCATGTCCCGATTGTAGGTCAGCGGCAGCCCCTTCATCGTCACCATCAAGGAATTGAGCGAGCCTAGCACGCGGCCGCTCTTGCCGCGGATCAGCTCGAGCGAATCCGGATTCTTCTTCTGCGGCATCAGGCTGGATCCGCTGGTCACTTCGTCGCCCAACTCCAGCCAGCCGAACTCTTCGCTGGAGTACAGAATCCAATCTTCGGCCAGGCGGCTCAAGTGCAGCATGGTGACCGAGGCTGCGTAGAGGAAGTCCAGCGCGAAGTCGCGGTCGGCCGATACGTCCATGCTGTTGGCGGTGAGCGTGTCGAATCCCAGGTCGCGGGCCATGGCCTCGCGATCGAACGGGAACCCGCTGCCGGCCAGCGCGCCGGAGCCCAGCGGCATCGCGTTCGCGCGCCGGCGGGCCTCGGCGAAGCGCTCGGCATCGCGCGCGAACATCTCGAAATAAGCCAGCAGGTAGTGCGGCCAGAGCACCGCCTGCGCGCGGCGCGTGTGCGTGTAGCCGGGAATGACCGCGTCCGGATAGCGCGCCGCCAGATCGAGTAGCGCCTGCATCGTGCCCGCCAGCAGCGCGCGCACGCGATCGCACTCGCCGCGCAGGCACAGGCGGAGGTCGAGCGAGACCTGTTCATTGCGGCTGCGGCCGGTATGGATCTTATCCGCCACCGCGCCCGCCCGCTCCTTCAGCTTGCGGATCACCAGCGTGTGGACGTCTTCGTCGGTGGCGTCTTCAAAAAATTCCGGCTCGGCGGCGTCTTCTTGAATCTGGTCGAGGGCTTCTACGATAAGGATGCGCTCGTCCGCGCTCAGTATTCCGGCCTGCTCCAGCGCGCGCGCGAAAGCCTGCGAGCCGCGGATATCGGCGCCGATCAGGCGGCGGTCGAACGCCAGCGATCCGGAGAAGCGTTCGAAGATTTCCGAAGGGCCTGTTTCGAATCTGCCGCCCCAGAGCTTCATGCGGACCGATCCGCCATCAACCCGAAACTATCCATAACGAGCGAGTATAGCGAATCGAAACACTTGCGGCCAAATGCGATGGAGGCTGCAACTGAAATTGTGGGGCAGCCCCGTGGGCTGCGGCGGCCTCCCAGGCCGCCCCTTGCGCCTCCGGTTTGCGGCTTGCTGCGAGTGGGCGAGCTTCGCTCGCGGGGAGCGGGCTGAGAGCCCCGGCCCAGAGGGCACCCCGGCCGAGGGCCTGTCCCACAACGGCGAGGAATCTCCGCGGCGCGCCAGGAAATCGATGGATAGTAAAAAAAAAGAGACATGACGGATGGGGCGGCCACCGTATGATCGCAGACGGGGCAAGCATAACTGTCGATACCCCATTTTTTGGGTTCGTCTCGGAGTTTTCGGTTTTCGGCGGCGCTTGGAGGGGGCAGGACGGAGACGCAGAGGCGCCACCATCCGCTGACGAGGCAGGGCGGACACCGATACCCCCATTTTTTGGGTTTGTCTCGTAATCGTCCGTTTTTGGGGGTACGGAAGAGGGCTCGGGGTCAGGCTCGGGGCCGGCTTCGGGGTCACCGGGATGAGGGGTATTGCGCGCGGCCTGATACGCCTTCAACTGGCGGAGGCAACGGTCGATGGAGCGCTCCAGGTGGCTTTCGTAGCGGGCGAGCTTGGAGAAGGAATTGGGACCGGCGCAATCGGCGTTGAAGGCGCGGGCCAGGAGGTCACCCTCGGCGGGCGGAGTAGGCGGTGGCGGCGTGGGCTTGCTGTCCTGCTCGGCCCACTCCTTTGCTTTGGCGTACTGTTTTTCGCCGGACTTGTCCTTGGCGGCGACATCCTGGAAGCGGTCGCGAAAGATGCCAGCTTCCAGGGGGATGGCGCGCTGCAAGCGCCATTGATCAAGGCCGATGCGCAGGACCAGTTGTTCTTCGCCTTCGCCGACCGGACGGAAGCGGCTGAAGAGGTCCTGGAGGAGGAGCATGAGGACGCCGGGATCATCGTCGTCGAGCAAGTGCTGGTTGGTGCGCGGGGGGCGGGGGATGCCGTTGCGGCTGGATTTGGCTTTGCCTTCGGCGGTAGTGGGTCCGGTAGACTTTTTCGCATTCTCGCGGTTGGCGTTGATCTGAGCTTCAGTGGCCATGTTGATGTTAGCGGGCGCGTGTGCGGCCCGACCTCGATTCCATGTTACGCGGCGGGTTTGCGTGGTGCGGGTAGTGTTTTGGCGCAAGTTGTTGAAAGCACGGGGAAAATGGGATTTGCGCGATTGGTGACCGAAGACTGGCTGACCTCCAGACTGCTGGGCAGGTGACGGATCCTGTCCGGATGCGCCGTAACCCAGGACGTAACCGTTTCTTGCTTGGCATGCAGCTTCTCCGGTTCGGCACGACGGGAATTCATGATCCCAAGCCTCGTGAGCCATTTTGTTTTACTGCAGTTGCCGCTTGGCCCACTCGCGTCCACCAAGTTGAGGCGTCCTGGCGGTTGATGTCTCGATTCGAGGAGCCGGAGGGATCGTCGGAGCAGATGGGAGCGGCGCTCTAAGACCGGCTATGAGCTATGAAGGGTTGCGCGCCGCGATTCGCCCGCTGGGGTATATGACCGAGCCGCTGGCGAAGAATCCCCCGACCCGGCACCAGGAGTAGCGGGTTACGGCGCCTCCCAATCGAGGGCGTAGATGTCGTCGGTTCCTGCGTCGCGCGCGGTGATCAGAGAATTATCCGGTGTAGCCGCGAACCAGCCCCAGCCGGCTACCCGGATATTCTCCCAGTTCGCTACCGGTTCCACTTTGCGGTTGCGCATCCAAATCCGCGAAATCTTCTCGGGGCCATTGAGGCTAGATATAAAGAACAGGAAATCGCCATCCCGCGACCAGGTCGGACATCCGCTCGACGAATTGAAAAGCTGGCTCTGCTTCCGCGTCCCGAAATCATACAGCATGAGATTATTGACTCCGGACCCTGAGAGACCGGCGATGAAGCGCCCGTCGGGCGACCAGCGGGGAGACCACATCCCCTCCGAGCCCGGTAGCGCCGAGACATGGTTGGTTTTCAGGTCGACGACATGGATGGATTCCTCTTCGGCCGTCTCATTATTAGAGGCGCCGAAGGCCAGCGACTCTCCTTCCGGCGACCAGGACGGGTCGCCGTCACCGTAGTTTCCGCTCTCCCCGTTGGTCACTTGCCGGATCGGGCCGCCATCAAACGACACGACGTAGATCCGCGGGGGCTTGCCTGGAGTGACTCCGGTGAATGCTATCTCTTTCCCGTCGCGAGACCAGTGAGGCATACCGGGCGCCAGGGGAGACGAGGTGAGCTGGAGGCGCTGGCTGCCATCCGCGGCGGCTCTAACAAGCGATCTCTCCGGGACCGAGACGTAAACCACCCATTTCCCATCCCTCGAAAATTCGAGTTCGTCCCCCGACACCCCGGCGAGTTCGGGAACGAACCGGCGCTTTTGCAGGTCATAACGGAGGAATTCGTTGCGGGCCAGGTAGCCCGCGATGAACAGGCGCTTGCCGTCCCGGCTGGGAAGCGGCCAGTACGCGGCCATCGGGCCGGTGGTCAATTGGAACGGCTGTTGAGTGGCGCTCCGGAAGAATCCCGCTTTCTCGCGCAGGGCCCAGATGTTCGATCTGGACTGAAAAACGAAGTACCTTCCATCCGCCGTCCAACTGCCGCAACAGTTGTACCACGACGGGTCCCAGCCCGGTAACAGGGGCGTCACGGTGCCGTCGTCAACGGAAACCTCCCACAGGGACGCAGCCGTATCCCCTGGGCTGGAAGCGGAGAGACGCAAGCGGTGACCATCGGGCGACCAGCGAACGAAAAAGGGGTAATCCGTAAATGTGGCCAGCTTGCGGATCTCGGTCCCGTCGCTGCGCGCCAGGTGTAACTCCATGTCCCGGGCGTAGACCAATTGTTGGCCATCCGGGGACCAGGCGGCTGCACTCTGATGTTCGACCCACTCCCCATGGCGCCGCGGGGCGGGAGATCCGGTACCGCTGGTCAACCAATCCCTGCGGGTCGCGATCAGATCGCCCAGCCGACGCGGGGAGCCGCCCAACTGCGGCGCCACCCAAAACCCGAGTCTTTCAAGCGTGAAACTAGTGCGTGAGGCTGTCGGCACAGAATCGAGATGCTGGTACATCAGGTATTCCGTCCGGTCCGGAGAGATGTCCGCCAGTGTGGCGTTCTGCATCGGCAACGAGAGAGGCACGGGTTGTCCACCTTTCACCGATACCTGACGGGGTTCGTCCGTGAGGTTGAAAAGCAGCCGCGTGCCGTCGGTGAGCATAGGCGCGCCGTTTCCCCGTCCGTCGTTGGTGATCTGGACCGTGCCGGTGATTCGCGGTGGGGGTGGCGGACGGTTCGGCCAAAGCAAGACCGCGCCTGCGGCCGCCACGGACGCGGCCGCCGGCGCCGCCCATTTCAGCCCGGTCCGGCGTTTCGGTGCTACCACCTGCGGCAAAGAGGGCGGCGGTGGCCGAAGCGCGAACGCAAGGTCGGCGGCGGACTGGAATCTGCGGGCCGGTTCCTTCTCCAGGCAACGGCGCACGATACGATCGAGCGCGGGCGGGACTGAAGCCGGTAAGTCCGGGGGGCTGTCCTTGAGGATTGCGTGCATCACCTCGATGGAGGAAGCGCCGGAAAAGGCCCGCCTGCCGCAGAGCATCTCATACAGCACCACGCCGAAACTGAACAGGTCCGAACGATGGTCGACAGTCGTGCCGCGTACCTGCTCCGGCGACATGTAGCCGGCCGTTCCCATCACCACGCCTTCCTCCGTCAGACCGGCAGTGGTCGAGTCCGGCGCCGGGCGCCACAGCTTGGCCAGCCCGAAATCGAGGATCTTCACCTGGCCGTCGCGCGTGACCATGATGTTGTCCGGCTTCAGATCGCGGTGCACCAGACCGGCCTTGTGCGCGGCGTCTAAGGCATCCGCAATCTGGATAGAGAATTCGAGCGCCTCCGTCATCTCCAGCGGCTTGCCCGCGATGCGCCGCTTCAGCGTTTGCCCTTCCAGGAACTCCATCACGATGAAGGGGCGATCCTCGAACATCTCGGTGTCGTAAATCACGCAGATGTTGGGATGGTTGAGTGTGGAAGCCGCATGTGCTTCGCGTTTGAAGCGTTCCAAGGCCTGCGGTTGTTCCGCCAGGGCTTCAGGCAGGAACTTCAGGGCCACAAAGCGGGGGAGCTTGGTGTCCTGGGCCTTATAGACCACACCCATACCACCGCTGCCCAGCTTCTCGACGATCCGGTAGCGGGAAAAGGTTTTGCCCAGCATCTGCCGGTCTTCGCTAGCCAGCAGCCGGGCGGCCGCTTCAAACGGGGGGGATTCCAGGAAGCCTTCGCCTTGCTTCTCGTAGCCCAGCAGCGATTCCACTTCCCGGCGCAGATCGTCGTCTCCGGCGCACGCCTCCCGGAGGAACGCGGCGCGTTGGCCTTCTTCACGCTCCAGGACAGCGCGATGCAACCGCGCCAACTGCTCCCAACGTTCAGGATCCATCGCTAAGACACGCCAGCCTGCACGGCGGCGCTACCTCCCAACTCCCGCAGCAGCCACGCCTTGGCCAACTTCCAATCGTGCATCACGGTCTCGGCGGACACCTTCAGCACTTCAGCCGTTTCCGCCACGCTCAGTCCGCCGAAGAAGCGCAGTTCTACCACCCGGCCTCTTCTGGGATCCATGGCGGCCAAGGCCTGGAGCGCGTCGTCCAGGGCCACCAGGTCCGCCCCCGGCTCCGGCGACACCACCAGGGCTTCGTCCAATTGAATCGCCTGGGCATCGCCGCCTCGCCTGAGGGAGCGGCGCGAGCGGGCGAAATCCACCAGGATGCGCCGCATCAATTGCGCGGATACGCCGAAGAAGTGGGCGCGGTTTTGCCAGCTCACTTGTTTCACGTCCACCAGCCGCAGGTAAGCTTCATTTACCAGGGCTGTGGCCTGTAGCGTGTGGCCGGGCCGTTCTTGGGCCATGTAGCATTGCGCCAGCCGGTGCAACTCCCGGTACACCAAGGGCGCCAGCCTGTCGAGCGCACCTTGCTCTCCTGCGCTCCACGCCTGGAGCAGTTGGGTCACTTCGTGCGCTGAGGCTTCCATCGGGCAACCATCCGGGCGGCTGGCGCCGTCTGACCAAAGCTAACATTTTGGCCCAGCTTTGTCCATTCGCGGCATCCGCCCCATCCGCCCCCTACACCCGCTCGGCAAAAGATTTCTCCTTGCCACTACAGTTTTGGCGCTCCGTCTCCGCCTTATAGGATGAAGGCAACCATAGGTTGACCAAATACAGAGGGAGAATGACAATGAACATACGGAAAAACTTGACGATAAGCTTTGCGCTCACGGCTTTAACCCTGGGCTTGACCACCACCCAGGCCAGCGCGCAACAACGAGTACTGAAGGGTACTTTCGAACTGCCCGCGGCCGCATACTGGGGGGACACCCTTCTGCAGGCCGGCCACTATAACATCTGGATGAGCACGGAGGCGCGGGACATCGAGCGCGTGATGACGATCCGTCTCAGCGGTGAGGGCACCAATGCAACCTTTCTCGCGATTGCCACAGCGGCCCAGGAATCCGGGCGGAACTATCTGGACGTCGCCAACGTAGGCGGCACGTATGTAGTGCGCGCATTCGACGCCGGCCTTCTCGGTAGATCGTTCGCGTTTGGCGTGACCAAAAACGTCAGGAACAAAACGCTGCGCGCGAGCGCCGAACCGGCCATCGCGGTTCCGGTGTCTACGGGAACAGGCAACTAATGACTGACATACGTGGGGCGGGCGGCATCGCCTGTTGGCCGTCCGCCCCGGCTGTCGCGCAACCGAGCGTTGCGTATTGGTGAATTGGGAGACGGCCACATAGTGCGGCGCACAGTGGCAAGGGTCACACCTTCGATCTCGATCATCAGTGAACGGATTGTCTCTGAGCGCGACTACAGTTCTCCGGAAGCGGCGTCGTGGAAACGTAGGTTCAGGTTTCTGGACGAATGGTCGGGCACTCGGAAGTTGGGCCGCAGCTTCGGGGATCGCTCCACGATCAGGTGGGAGGGTGGTCTTTCTCGAGGACGGCCACCTCGCTCGCCCTCAGATCTCGCCGACACCAGGCTTTGGCGAGCCGCTTCCACTCCCGCCTTCGTCACTTCTCGAAGCGCGTTGATTTCGAGAACCCGCTCGCTCTGGGTGAGGAGACGATTCAACTATCGGAAGTTGCCATCAGTCATCCGGATGATCATCGCGACAGGAACTCGGTCACGGCAGCCTCCCCGGGGCGCTGCTCCTCCGGAGGAAATGGGAGACTTGCGGGGCACCCAATGGCGCTCCCGGCGAGCGACCGGGATCTCATAATTCAATTTAAAGGTCCCGGTGAGCTGCTCTAGCTAGTTGAAGGGTACAGGGCACCCCCACGAGCCTGCCCCGGGGCAGGCCCCACCTTTAGATCCGCCGCAGCAGGAGCGCCGAATTCTTGCTTCCGAAGGCGATGCAATTGGACACGGCGTGCTCTATATCCATGCGGCGGGCGACGTCCGGGATATAGTCCAGGTCGCACTGCGGGTCGGGCTCCACGACGTTGATGGTCGGATGCACCACGCCGTCCCGCATGGCCAACAGCGTAGCGGCAATGCCGGCCGCGCCGCATGCGCCTTGCGGATGCCCGATCAGGCTCTTCAGCGACGATCCCGCGAGCTTATAAGCGTGGCCGTTGAAGGCCAGTTTCATGGCGCGCGTCTCGATGCGGTCGTTCAATTCCGTGGCCGTGCCGTGATAGTTTACGTACTGCACATCGCCCGGCGCGATGCCGCCTTCCTCTATGGCCATCGTCATGGTGCGGGCCGGCTCTTCGCCGCACTCCTCCAGGCGTACGCGGTGATAGGCTTCGCAGGTGGACCCGTATCCGGCCACTTCGCCATAGATGTGCGCGCCGCGGGAGCGCGCCCGCTCCAGCTCCTCCATGACGAAGAACCACGCGCCCTCGGCGATCACAAACCCGTCGCGGTCCCGCGAAAAAGGCCGCGAGGCCCGCTCCGGCTCCGCGTTCCAGCGCGTGCTCATGATCCGCATCAGGACGAACCCGCGCAGGATCAACGGCGCGATAGGGGCGTCTACGCCGCCCGCCACCATCATGTCCAGCACGCCCGCCTGAATGTTGCGGTAAGCGTAGCCGATGGCGTCGGTCGAGGAGGTGCATCCCGTCGAAATGATGTGGCTCATGCCGCGGAAACCGAACCGCATGGAGATCTCGCTGGACAGCGTGCCGATGGTGGAGGTCGGGATGACGTACACGCTGCACTGCTTCTGCTTGCCGGAGTAATACAGGCGGTACTGCTCCTCGGTGAACTCCAGGCTGCCGCCGCCCGATCCCACGATGACGCCGATCTGCCGCAGTTCCTCGCGGGTCATCGATCCGGAGTCGACGCCGGCATCCTCCATCGCCTCCCGTACCGCCGCGGCGCCCAGCGGCACCACGCGCGACACGTGCTGGCGGTCCTTGGGATCGACGTATAGGGACTCGTTGAAGCCCACCACCTCGCCGGCCACTTGCACAGGGGAGTCGCGAGGGTCGAAGCGGCTGATGCGGCGCACCCCGCTTACTCCGTTGCGGCTGGCCTCCCAGAAGGCCTCTCTGCCAATTCCATTGGGGCTCACGGCCCCGATTCCAGTGATGACTACGCGACGTTTCATTTGCGCTGACGCTTTGCCTTTGCCAATAGGACAGTATAGGCTGATTTCATGGGCGATGGTGACGACCCAAACAAAAATCGGGAGGCGCGCGGCCTCCTGGCCGGCCTCGAAGCCGGCATCATCGCCGCGCTGATTCTTCTCGGATGGCTGGCGCTTGCCTCGGCCTGGTATCGGCGTTCCATCTGGACTGCGGCCAACATCATGGCTACTACCTTTTATGGCGAAGCGGCTCTGGGCCGGGAATTTACATCCCGGACCGTGGCGGGGATCGCGCTCTATCTGGTCCTTTACGGGACCATCGGCGCTCTATTCGGTCTCACCCTCGCAAGCCGTGACGCCAACCTCCGGACGACCCTGATCGGAGTGCTGGTGGGTCTCGGCTGGTATTACCTGTCGTTCGCTATTCTGTGGCAGAACATCAATCCACTTATTCCACTGTACACCCATCGCGGCCCGATGATCGCGGGCCATGCGCTTTATGGGGGATTGTTGGGCCGATTCCCTCGTTACCTGTACTCCCCAGCCGCGGGCGGCACGGGGCTCTCCGATGCGCCACCGTCCGATGCCGGATAAGTCCCGCAAACAGCGTTTGCGGGAATTCCTGGCCGCCGGGCGGATTACAGCCGTCGGCGAAGCGGAATGGCAGGCCGCACTGCGCTCGCTGGCGCCGATCTCGGAAAGTTACCTGCGCGATCTGCTGCGCGAGACGGGCCTCGCCTTCGCGCAACCTTACGCGGGGATCCGCCAGAAGACGTTCGCGGATCTGGAGCACGACCTGCGCGAGATGCTGACGGTTTATGCGGAGGCCATGCGCGCGGGCGACCGGCAGCGGGCGCGCTATTGCCGGCGGCAGGTGATCGCCGCCAAGGACCGCGCGCGCTTCGTGGCGCGCAACCCCAAGACCTCGCCCGAAAAAAAGGCGCAGAAGGAGGAGATGGCGGGGTGGATGCTCGTCTGGCTGGAGAATCCCGAAGTGTTTCCGGCCTGGGTCGGGATCCGCAAGCGCTATTCGAGTTCCACCGATTCCACCTGAACGGTTTCGCCATCCAGGCTGCCGGTGACTTTGGCCTTCAGGTCCTTCTCCTTGCTGGTGGCTTTCAAGGCGGCCAAAGCCTTGGCGTTACCGGCTTCGTCGAACTTCACGAATTTGCCGTCGGCCAGCACCAGGCCATAACCGCTCTTAGCGCAGCCAATGGCGCACTTGATGGTGTGGCTCGCCAGGTCCTGGTTCTTGCACATCACGTCCACCAGGGTGCCGTGCCAGGTTTCGGCGAAGCACGTGGAGAATCATATGTCTTGGGCGGGCGCGGCGAGCGTTCCTGGCCGCGGTTTCGTGGAACCCAGAGGCGACTCCCGCTGGCGGGTTGCGTTTTGGGGCGCAGTCTCCGCCGCGCTAGACTCGCTGGGAGGGCTGACGCGCTGGTTGTTGGAAATTTGAGAACCCGTTACAATCGATAGTGACAACCGGGTCGGACCGAGATCGAGCAACTAAAGGAATATATCTGTGACGGATACCAGCCAGCGCGTTTTCATCAGTAGCCCGGCAACGGACCTGCCGGCGGGATATCGGGCCGCCGCAGTCGATGCCTGCCGGCGAGTTGGGGTTGAACCGCTCGGCATGGACAACTTCGTAGCCGGCGGTTCCGACGCCCTAACGCAAGTCTACGCGCTCCTCGACCAGGCCGACATCTACATCGCCATTCTGGCGTCTCGATACGGCTTTGTTCCCGCCGGCGAAAAGAAGTCGTTTACCGAGCTTGAGTACGAGTATGCGGTCGAGAGGGGTATCCCGCGCTTAATCTTTATGAGCAGCGGCGATCGCCCCGCTCGATCCGCCGACGTAGAGAGTGAGCGTCGCACGGCACAAGTTGAGTCCTTCAAGAATTCGGTACGCCGAAGCAATGTAGTAATGGAGTTCCGCTCCGCTGACGAGCTCAAGGCCCAAATAGTAACAGGATTAGTCGAACTGTTACGGAGCCCAACAGGAAAAGCTGAGCCTGCGTCGGCTTTACTACTGCTGCCTTTCGGAGACAAGCACAAATATCTGAGGCAGTTTCTTTCCTCCGAGCTAGAGCGAGAGGGCGCCAGAGTGTTCCGTCTCGACGCCATGAAGCCCGGCGCCGTTTGGGTGAACGCGCTAGCGGATGCGATTAGCGGTGCCGATTTTGTGATAGCGGACGTCACAGACGCCAGTCCCAACGTCATGTACGAGCTTGGCTATGTCCACGCTCTCAGGAAGCCCACAATCATGCTGGCGGAGTCCGACGCCATCGACTCGGTGCCATCCGATCTGCTCGGCTATCAGTTCTTGACGTACGATAAGGACGAGCTTGGATCTTTGCGCAGGCCGCTCGCGCGCTTTTTGCACGAGTACGCGAAAGAGGCACGGCGATGACTGATGAGGCACCCCTGTGCTTCATCGTGATGCCTTTTCGTTCAGAACTGAACTTCTTTTATCTCTACCTTAGGCGCCATTTGCACGAGACGCATGGCCTTCGCGTCGAACGGGGCGACCACCGAATCCTAACCATCCCACTGCTGGAAAAGATCCGACAGCAGATTCTGGAAGCCAGGGTGCTAATTGCCGATATCACCGGCAGAAATCCGAACGTCTTCTATGAGCTGGGTTTAGCACACGCATTTGAAAAGCCGGTGATTCTTTTGACTCAGGATTCGGCGGAAGATGTTCCAACCGACATCAGGCATCTTGAGTTCATTCGGTACGACCTCGGCCGCGATGCGGACGTACTGTCCAGAGTCGACAATGCCATCCGGAATGTTTTCGTTGAGCGCTATCAGCAGCTCTACGCACGAGCCAGGGAGATTCTCCACGAGTTTAACCGGTCCTTGGGCGTGAGCCTGGAAGAGGCGAGTCTGGAGGAATTTCAGGCGCGCGTAACTCAAGGGGAGCGAATGCAGGGAGTTCCCGACCCCACAAGCGAGTTTCTGACGGCGGATTCTGCTACCTCGGGTGATAAGGGATGTTGCGGACGGATCGACTATGCGGAAGATCACCGGGTGGGTGACGGAAAGATACGCTCCATGAGCGCCGTCGCGGAGCATCCATTCTTCGGCCTGGCGGGATCGCGCCGGCGGCGGGTGATCGCGGCGAAGGACCGCGCGCGCTTCGTGGCGCGCAACCCCAAGACCTCGCCCGAAAAAAAGGCGCAGAAGGAGGAGATGGCGGGATGGATGCTCGTCTGGCTGGAGAATCCCGAAGTGTTTCCGGCTTGGGTCGAGATCCGCAAGCGCTATTCGAGTTCCACCGATTCCACCTGAACGGTTTCGCCATCCAGGCTGCCGGTGACTTTGGCCTTCAGGTCCTTCTCCTTGCTGGTGGCCTTCAAGGCGGCCAAAGCCTTGGCGTTACCGGCTTCGTCGAACTTCACGAATTTGCCGTCGGCCAGCACCAGGCCATAACCGCTCTTAGCGCAGCCAATGGCGCACTTGGTGGTGTGGCTCGCCAGGTCCTGGTTCTTGCACATCACGTCCACCAGGGTGCCGTTCCAGGTTTCGGCGAACGCCAGGGAGGAAAACAGCGCTAACAATCCGGCCAGTCGTTTCATGCAGAAGATTATATCGTGTGGCGCAAGCTTCAGCGTGCAGCGGCGAACTTTAGTTCGCCGTATAGCGCGGACTGAAGTCCGCGCCAGCAAGCTAGTCAAGGGCTTCGCCCTTGGTATCCCTGGTGGTGTCTGGAGGCGTTCATCGCATAAACTTCCAGGTAGTGACCTTGGAGGATAACGATGAAC
>Ga0181536_10005235_pt1 | contig 13380 bp, 15 predicted proteins | sample PEATcosm2014_Bin_41_FD_121105 | JGI IMG/M metagenome (GOLD analysis project Ga0181536, IMG submission 121105) | Peatland microbial communities from MTU Mesocosm Facility, Houghton, MI, USA - PEATcosm2014_Bin17_60_metaG | ecosystem: Environmental > Terrestrial > Soil > Wetlands > Peat | place...
GAGAAGGTCTACGAAAACGCCCGCCTTAGCTATCTCAAGACTTTCGCTGCCAGCCTCGGCTTTCAGCTGGTTCCCAAAGCAGCCAACGCGTAATCCCGCCGAGGGGCGGTCTCAGAGTAGTAAGCCTTGCGAAATCAACGCCACTGTTACCGAGCCGCGACCGTAAGGGAGCGGTTTCCCCAAAACTGTTAAGCACCCTCGGAACGCCAGGCTAACAAAGTTTCCGTATACTATGGTCGTGCCATGGGGAACGCCCCCGCCGCCGCTTGACTCAGGCGGTGGGCGGCGTCTTGATCCGCATAGGCCGCCACGATCTCGCCGAAGTACACCCGATGGAAGTCTCCTTGGGCATAGGCATCGTCCAGGATCGCCTGGACCAGAGCGCCGGGAACCACATCATTCCTGTGCAGGATCCGGCACTCGTAATGCACCACACATTCCTGGATGATGGGAGGCCTCACCTGCCTGCTCGCCACCGGCGTCAACCGGGCCTCCTGAAACTTGTCGTGGTGCCGGCCAGAAACCGTCCCGCAGAGGTTCACCCCAGCCGCCAGTTCCCGGGCAGGCACGTTGACGGTGAACTCGCCGGCCTCTTCCAAGCGGCTGTAGGTGTAGCGCGACGGTCTGACCAGGACTACGAACACCGGCCGTCCCCAGATCGCGCCGAGGGTAGCCCATCCGATGGTCATCACGTTCGGTTTGCCGTCTGCGCCTGAGGTCACCAGCAGCAGTCCGTCCTCGCGCATCCGTTGGATGGTCTCCGCAAAATAGTCGGTGTAGCGGATTGTCACTTTGGCCATAGTCTTTTCCCATTCCGAGATCATACCTGGGACGTTTAAGACGGTGCTCAGGTATGGCGGGTTGAATTGACTGAAACCAAGATTTCCGTTTTCGGATCCTTGGCCGCCCTCCATTATTCTATACCCCGAGGCCCGGATGCAGCGTGAGGTTCCGGTTTGTCCCTCCGTCCTCTGTAAACCAGGGACGAAGGGCACCTGCGGACCGCATCCTTCGGCAAGCAACAGGCGAGCAGGAGGAAAAACACCGTTGGAGCGTCCGCTGGCAGGCCCTTCGACAGGGCGCTTCAAGGGCATTGCCATCCACGCAGTCGGCTGCGGCAAAGCCAACGCGCCTCAATCCTCCATCGCCGCGCGCGCCCGCTCGGTCACCTCGGCCGCTGCCTCCGAATGTCCGTGTTCGCTTCTCGACGGCGTCCAAACTAACGGTATTCACATTCTTGGTAACCATTTCTAAGTTGTGCCTACGTTGCAAGATGGGGATACAATCGGGCGCCAATGAAGACCAGGATAGTCGTGGTCAGGAGGATGACAACATAGTCGTGACTCAGACCGAAGGTGCTCGTGCTGCCGGCAAGCATGAAAGTACGCAGGGCGTCGACGACGTAGGTCAACGGGTTTAGATGAGAAATGGTCTTCAGCCAGCCGGGCATGATGGTGGTAGGGTAAATCGCGTTGCTCGCGAAGAACAGCGGCATGGTGAGCACCTGGCCGACTCCCATGAAGCGTTCGCGCGTCTTCACAATGCACGCGATGACGAGCGAAAACGTCGAGAACAGCGTCGCGGCAAGCACAACGATGACCAGCACGTTGAGGAGCGCGAGCGGGCTCCAATTCAGGTTCACCCCGAGCAGCAGCGAGAGACTGTAAACAATGGCAGCCTGCGAGAGAGTGCGGATACCAGCGGAAAAACCCTTGCCGAGCACAAGTGCCGCGCGCGGGGTTGGGCTGGCGAGGAATTTCTGCACAATGCCGAGGTCGCGCTCCCAGATGACATTGATGCCGTAAAATATGGCCACGAAAAGAACGCTTTGCGCCAGGATGCCGGGAGCAATAAAGTCCAGATAGGGAACGTTGCCCGTGTGTTGTCGCGGAGCCCCTGAGCGCTCCTGCTGTTCACATCTTACCAGCAGAATGGCAAGCTTGATTCGGAGGTCAAGGTGTGATATTATTGAATCTTGCATAATACAGTTACAATATCTCGCGTTTTATAGTGACAAACATGCCGGGGCCGCCTTGTAATTGAGGCGTGCCCCTTCAAAGCCCACCCCGTCGGGACCTCCGGGCCCCTGGAACGCCGTCGCAGACAAGCCGCGCGATCATTCGCCAAAGGCCTCCCACAGGCCGCCGTGCGCGCGAGCTGAAGGTCAGCCGGATGCGCATTTCCCGTTGCTACCGCCAATGGAAGAAGTCTGGCGAGAACGCACTCATGGCGGCCTTACGCGCGGGTAGAAAGCCGCTTCTGAACGCACGCGATAGACAACGTGTGCAGTCCGCTTTGCGCAAAGGAGCGAGGGCGCATGGTTTCAGCGCCTACCTGTGGACACTGCCCCGCGTGGCAACCGTCATCGAACGCATCACCGGTGTCGAATACCATCCCGGGCACGTATGGAAAATACTGGGCGCGATGCATTGGACCGTGCAAAAGCCGCCGCAACAAGCCAAAGAGCGGAACCCCGACCCAGTCGACTATTGGAAGAACGTGCGCTGGCCGGCGCTAAAAAAAAACGCTGTCCAGCAGCGTGCCTGGATCTTCTTTCAAGACGAAACTGGATTCAGCCAGCAACCCTCGGTCCGCCGGACTTGGGCCCCGCGAGGGAGAACACCGATCCTGAGGGCCCGCGGTAATCATTGGACCAAGACGTCGGTAGCGGCGGCGCTCGGGTTCCGGTGGGACGGCCGAAAAACGCGCCTGTTCGCCAGAACCAAGGCGGATAGCTTTCAACACCGAGAGCCTCATCGCGTTCCTGAAAGACCGGCAGCGTTTTGTCAAAGGCGCCAAGGTCATCCTGGTCTGGGATCACCTTCCGGCCCATCGCAGCCAGATCGTGAAACGATTCCTGTTCGAACAGCGTGTACTTCGGTCCGCCCACATTGCCCCATGGAAAAAGTTCAGCTCGGGGTCGATTTCGATCGAGTGCATGCTGCCAGGATAGCGCGGGCAAGCGGGGCTGAAGCCCCGCGCGGGATAAATCCCGCCCTCCATGCGCTTCGGTTACGGATATTTAGTCGCTGTAGCTGACTTCCAGCTTGCGGGCTTTGGCGGCGGCGTAGACCAGGATCAAGGCGGATACCACCAGCAAGCCGGGGATGGCCAGCCAGGCGGGGGGCGGCTCGGTCATGGTGGCGAGGAAGGCCAGCGGTCCGTCGGTGGGGATCTCGCCCACGGGGCAGAGCGATTTCAGATAGAAGATCACGCTGAATTTCTTCAGCAGCGAGGGGAGGAAGGGATTCAGGTTCTCCCATACGAACACTACGGCGGCGGGGATCATGGGGTTGCGGTAGAGCACGCCGGTGAGCAGGAACACCGAGCCATATCCCACGCAGGCCAGGGCGGCGGTCAGCGCGTACCAGCCTAATTGGTGCAAGCCGGGCCCGTGGAACAGGTATTGCTGGAAGACCGGGCCCCAGTGCGCGGACATGAAGAGAAAACTCAGCACGACACTGCCCACGAAGTAGACAATGGCGGCGATCAGACCGGCGAGGTACTTACTCACTGCCAGTACTTCGCGGCGCACGGGCGACATGAAGTAATAGTGCAGGGTGTGCTCCAGCATCTCGGCGCGGAACAGATTCGAGAAGATGCCGAGGCAGCCGAAGAAGATACCCAGGCGTAAGAAGTAGACCTGAAAGATGCCGGCGAAGATCATGTTGTCTTCGCCCATGGTGTGATGTATGTTGCTGGACCTGCTGCTGACGAGCGAATGCAGGCCGGTGATGGCGACAGGGCCGAGCGTCAGGATATAGATCCACCAGGCGCGTTTCGAGAACAGGCTCTTCTTCAACTCCAGGCGCAGGATGGCGGCCACCTGGCGGCGCCAGAGCATCCAGGGCTGGGCGGCGATTTGGCTCCACGTCATGTGGTCCCTCCCTCGGCTCCAATCAGGTATTGATAGACGGAATTCACGTCGTCATCGGCGGGCGCGACGGCTTCCACTTCGAGGCCGTTATCGAGCACGATACGGTTCAGCAAGAGATAGAGGTTGTCGGCGTCGCGCGTGCGCACCAGCAGGCCTTTGCCATCTTCGTTGACCTTGGCTTCCACGACGTGATCCTGCTCGAAGAGGCGCGATGCCAGCAGGCCGGGCTTGTCGCAGCGCACCAGAATCTGCATGGGCTGATCCTTGACTTCACTGCGCACGCCCTGGATCGGGCCCTCGGCGACGACATAGCCGTGGCTGAGGAGGATGACCTGATCGGAGATGCGATCGACCTCGTGCAGGATGTGGCTGGAGACGATGACGTGGCGGCCTTCCTCGCCCCACTGCTTGAAGAGCGCAATGGTTTCGTTGCGGGCCATGGGGTCGAGACCGTTGAGCGGCTCGTCGAGCACCAGCACGGTGGGGCGGTGGGCGATGGCTTGCGCGAGCTTGATGCGCTGGCGCATGCCTTTGCTGTAGGCGGCCACGGGACGATCGGCGGCTTCCGTCATGGAGACGCGCTGGAGGGCCTCTTCGGTCAGCTTGGCGGCCTCGGACTCGATCATGCCGTGCACGAGCAGAAACGAATAGATGAACTGGTAGCCGGTGAGGCCTTTGGGAAACGCATCGAATTGGGTGCAGTATCCCATTTTGCGGAACAACTCTTCGGGGCGCGTGGGTGGGATGCCGAGCACGCTGATGGCGCCGCGCGACGGGCGGATGAGGCCGGTCATCAGGTTCATGAGCGTGGTTTTGCCGGAGCCGTTGGGGCCGACCAGGCTGGTGATGCCGGGCCCGATGGAGAGGTTCACGCGATTGACGCCGAGCACTTCACCGTAGAAGCGGGAGACGTTGTCGAAGACGATGCAGGGGGCGGGCGAGCTTCGCTCGCGGGGGCTGGGGGCTGGGGGCTGGGGGCTGGCGTCTTGGCTCGAAGTCATCGGACGACCTCCGCGCCGCGAATCTTGCGCGACAGCAGGTATAGGCAGAAGGCGCAGATGGCGAGCAGCGCCATCCAGCAGCACCAGATGGGGGTCTCGTCGCCATGCACGCGGAAGAAGACCGCGCCGGTGCCGCGATGCATCGGCTGTTCAAACAGCGAGGCCCAGACTGCGCCGATCAGATGGCTGAGGTTAAGCAGGTTCCCCCACTGCGTGCGCATGATGGCGTTGATGGCGCCGCCGAATCCGGCGCCCACGAAGAAGACACCGAAGAGCAGGCCGCCGGCCATGGGTTTCCATTTCACCCAGGCAGAGAGGGCCAGGGCCAGCAGCGAGAGGAGCAGAATCCAGATCCACGCGCCGAAGAAGATGGCGTTGGCGATGCGCAGGTTCTGAGTGAACCAGCCGTTGCCTTCCAGAGACGCTTGCAGGATGAAGAGCAGCAGGCCGGGAATCCAGGTCATGATGGACATCAGGATCAGCAGCACGGACATCTTGCCGAGCACGTATTCGGCGCGCGAGAAGGGCCGTGCGAGATATAGCGAGAGCGCGTTGTTCGCCAAGTCGGGCGAGATTAGTCCGGGACCTACGAAGGCCGCCAGGAAGAAAGCCATCATGCTTTGCCAGCCCAGGAAATTCAGGAAGAAGCGCGAATTGATGGTGATCAGTTCTTTGATCTGCAGCATTTTCAGCGCGCTGAGATTGTGCTGGATATAAATGAAGAGCGCGAAGAGCAGCGGCACCACCATCGCGAACATGGAGAATATGGTGTAGAAGCGCTTGCGGCGCATCTCTTCGAAGGCGTAGCGCGGCAGGATCAGGAAGCGCGACCAGGCGGGCGTCAACGGTCCATCGTAGCCCTTGTAGGCATGCTTAAACACCGCCATCGGGCACCTCCATGGCTTTCAGGAAAATGTCTTCGAGCGAATCGCGCTTGTGATTGAGGCGCCGGATCTGCACGTTTTGCTCGGCGGCCAGCGCGTAAAGCTGGCGGATTTCGACGCCATCCGGCATGACCAGTTTCATGCGTCCATTGGGGAACGCGGCGGCCTCGCAGCCCAGTCGCTCGATGGCGGCGGTGAAGGTGCCGTTTGCGCCGCGGGTTTCGAGCTCCAGGAATTTGCGATTGGCGCGGCGCTCTTCTTCCAGGTTGCAGGAGGCGGCGATGCGGCCGTCTTTGAGGATGAGGACTTCGTCGCAGCATTCGTCCACGTCGCGCAGCAGGTGCGAGGAAAGCATGAGGTGGAGGTCCCCGCGGTCGCGGATTTCCTGAATGAGCTGGATCATGCGGGCGCGCGCGGGTGGATCGAGGCCGTTAGTGGGTTCGTCGAGAAACAGGAGCTTGGGGCCGTGCGCGATGGCTTGCGCGAGCTTGGCCATTTGCTTCATGCCCAGCGAGTATGTGCCCAGATTGCGGTAGCGGGCTTCGCCGAGGCCGACCCAGAAGAAGGCTTCGTGCGCGCGCTCCATGGCTTGTTCGGCGGGGAGGCCGGAGAGTTCGGCCATCAGGCGGACGAAATGCACGCCGGTCATCCCGGCGATGAAGGAGTCGTTTTCCGGCATGTAGCCGAGGAGGCTGCGGACGTTCTTGGCTTCGGCGCGGATGTCTTTGCCGAAGATGCGGGCGGTTCCGGCGAAGGGCTGGTGGAAGCCCAGGAGGGTGTTGATGAGCGTCGACTTTCCGGCGCCGTTGGGGCCGAGCAGACCGATGGACCGGCCGGCGAGGGAGCCATTCAGTTTCTTCAGAATGATTCGGTCGCCGAACCGGACCTCGAGATTGTCGAGTTCAATTACGGATGGCATCTGCGTCCTGGGAAGAGCCGCCTGAAAGGCGGCTGCGGGCAGGATTGCCCGCCCTCCATCTGGTACGAAGATTAGTGTAGCTGGGTTCCGGGCTTTTCCAGTAATTGCAGCAGGCTCATATTGCCGAAGGTGGTGAAGAGGCTGCCGCTGGTGGCGAAGGTGATGCGGTCGTTTTCGCCGTAGGCCGCGATCAGCGTGGGCTTCAGATTGGCCATAAGCTCTTTAGCGGCCGGCTGCTGGCTGAACTGCTCCAGCAGCGGCGCAAGAGTCGAGGCATTGTAATAGATTGCCGCGGAGAAGTTGGCGTACTGGTCGTGCGGGATCAGTGCGGTGAACGTCGCGGAGCGCGGCAGGGTGTAGCCGCTGGCGCGATTTTGAATTGCGGTATCGAGCAGGCCCTGGCTGGAGCCCGCCAGCAGGTAGCCGTCCGTGTAGGTGTAGCAGAACGGCGTGGCGCTCTGGGTGGAGAGCGTGTAGTAAGTGCGGCCGTTGGCGGTGGACTGCTGGAGCTGCAGACCGGGCACGTTGGCGGCATTCAGGAGCTTCTGTATGGTGGTCTGCAGCTTGACGGGATCGTACACCTCGACGGCGATTTTCCAGGAGGGCAGGGGCAGGAGCGGGCCATCCTGCGCCATGGCGACTTCACCGCCGAGGGCGGCAGCCAGGTCGTTGCGCAGATCCACGCCGAGCAGCGCCTGGACTTCGGCGAGGTGCTGTTGGAAGGCCGGATTGGACGCCTGCATGGTCATGATCTCGTCGATGATGGCGGTGGGCTGCTTTACGGCGGCGGCCCAGGCCAGGGTGGCTTGCGGTGAAATGAAGTCCAGCGCGTCGAGCGGCGCGGGGGCGGCCAGCCAGGAAGCCACTCCGGTGCGCTGACCGTTGAAGATCAGTGCGGCGCGCGTTTCGGGGGCGCCGGCATTGCCGGTCTGCTGCACCATGAAGTACTGCACATTGGGCATATGGGGCGCATGGCCGTGACCTTCCGGGGCCATCGCCTGCACATCCGCGGCGAACAGCAGGCCGACTCCCGCGCCATAGGCAGCGGCGATCTGCGATCCGAAGTCGGTAGTGGCGAACTGGGTGGGCGCGCCAGTAGCGATCTGCCGGAGAGCGGCGGCATCGGGCGAGAGCGCCACCAGATGCGGCAGGATCAGCAGGGCGCATTCGCCTTGCGGGATTGCTCCGATGGCCGAGGGATTGGTGACGATGCGCATTTTCTGCGCGTTTGCACCGCTGGAGAGCTTGGTGGCTTCGGCTTCAGCGAAGGCCGCGAAGCCGGGCTGCGTCAGTTCAGCCATGATGACCGGCTGGCCGGGGTGGCCGCTCGAGTTCAGCGAGGCGGCGACTACCATCTCGTTACCCAGGTAGCCGCTCATGGTGCTCATATCGGCGATCACCTGGTCGAGCTTGTTCTGCTGCCACCATTGGCTGAGGGTAGCGTTCTGTTGGATCTTGGGAACGAAGACCTGCTGCACTTCGGTGAGGGCCTGGCTGAGGTTGGGGATGCTGGCGTAGACCACGGTCCCGGCGGGCGCCATGCTTAAGAGGTTGCTGGTGTAGCGCAGGGCGGGGAAATGATCCTGATCGAGCTTGACGTTGAGGGCGGTGACGGCGTTGAGCATCGCGATATACGCGCCGGCGTTCTGGCTCCAGGAGATTTCCAGGGGGACCGGCGTAGCGCCCATGGCGGAACTGGTAGACACCTGATCGCCGGCATGCAGCACGCTTTCGTGGCGATCCTGGGCTACCAGCACGGCGCCCTCGATCACCGTAACACGCGATCCCTTGAGTCCGCTGTTGACGCTGAAGACGGTGCCGGTGACGGCGACGCGGCAATCGCGCGTGGAGACATAGAGGTGGCCGGTGTGGCGCTTGGCGGCCTGGACGACGATGGCGCCGCGATCGAGGCCGATGGTCAGGTCGTGGCCGCGTTCGGAGACGGAGAGGCCGGAGCGCTCGCGCATTTCGACGTGGGAGCCGTCGCGGAGGCGCAGCATCGCGTGGGCATCGCGGGCGGCGCGGATGGTGACACCGGCGGGCACTTCGGCGCCACGGATGAGGGGAACCGTGCCGGTATCGGAGACGCGATAGATGAGGCCATCGGCGGATTCGACGACGGCTTCGGGACCGCCGGGCGTGGGACGGAGGCGGTCGCCAAAGGCCCAGAAGGCGAGGCCGGCGGCTGCTACGAGTGTCGCGGCGAGGGCCCAGCGGAAGAGAGCGGGCCTGACGGCCCGCGGGGCTAGGGGCTGGGGGCTGGGGGCTAGGGGTTTAGCTTTCAGGGCACGGTAGCAGGCTACACACTCGTGGGTGTGGTCTTTAAGCAATAGGGCGCGCGCCGGGCTTAGCTTGCCGGCGTGGTAGTCGGGCATTAGTGCCTGGAAATCGGCGCACGTGTGCAGCGTGGTATGTTGCGCCAGGCGTGCCTGGACCCGGCCGGCAGCGGCTTCGATTAGGGCGGGATCGAGGGCTTCGCCGCGGATTTCGGCGATGGCTTGTTCCAAAAGCGGATCGAGGTTCGGATCTTGTGGCGTCATCTGATTTCTCCCATGTCGGAACGGAATTCCTGTTGGATCCGATCGCGGGTGCGGGACAGCGTGACCGCTACGGTGGCTGGCGTAGTGCCGAGGATTTGGGCGATTTCCGGATTGTCGCGGCCTTCGAAAAAGCGAAGGGCGAACATTTCGGCGGCCCGGGGACTGAGCCGGGCGACGGCCTCTCGCAGCCAGTGGCGGATTTCGGTGGACCGGTGCAAACGATCGGGAGCAAGCGAGGCGTTTTCGGAAAGCAGGGGGGCCACGTCATCGAGGGGGACTTGCGGCGCGGCCTGCCGGGAGCGGATCAGGTCCAGCGCCGCGTTTACGGCTGCTCGCCGCAGATAACCTTCCATGTTGCCGACGGCTTCGGCTTCGGGCGAGCGGCGCAGGAGGCGCATGAAGACGGTCTGGAGGACGTCTTCAGCGTCGCTCGAGTTGCCCGTGACGCGGTAGGCCGCGCGGAACACGGTGGAGTGGTGCTCCCGGAAAGCGAGATCCCAGTCCGGTGATGGGGCGGAGTGGAGTGGAGCGGCTAGGACGGGTTCGAGTTGGGCGGTGGCCTCCACGTTTTCTTTCCTCCCTTGCTGTTCACACATGAGACGGCTCCGGGGGCGGAAGTTTAACACGCCCGGTAGGGATAACGGCGGGGGCGGGAGAAAAGTTCCGGAATGCATTTTTGAACGAACGAAGCCAATAAGTATCCTGTTTTCTGTGAGTTACATTTTTGGCGAAACCAATTCTGCGCGGGTCGGCGGCGGGGGTGGTCTGGCGGCGGGACTATTCTTGCGATCACAGCCAATCAGTGATCGAGCGGGTAGTCGCGGCTCGGAGATAACTTGAAAGGGGCGCGTTGTACGGTGACGTCGCATTGGATTGCACGGCCCGGCTGGTAGCTGATTTCAGAGTAGCATGCGGGCGGTTGAGAGGCGATGCACAATGGGGTTGAGATGCTATGTATGTGGTTGAAAGATATGGCCGATTGGGCGTTGGGGCTCCTTTGGGAGACGCGCGTGACTCGCCTGTCCGCGCGGGTGGCTGTGGGGGGTAATGCGGACATAAGCGGCACCGCAGTTGCCACCGGCGAAACTGTACGGCGCGTTGCGCCCGGTTAACTTGATTTCGCTAATTCCTTCCTTGGATATCGCCCTCGACCGAGGGAGTCTTCGTGAAAGCTGTATGAGGGAAATCGGCACGTACAAGTTTGAGCGGCGGACGGAGGCCGGCGTGACGCGCTACGCGCGCTTGGCGGACTGCCAGTCCGCCGCAGGCTACCAGCCAGGCTACCAGCCTGCCCCACAGAAAGGCAGAATTGCCGTGCAGGCGCAAATCTTTAGGCAATCCGGGGGCGATTGTGCCGATGAGAGGCTCGTGGGTGACAATATGCGTACATTTCTTAACGAACAACAGCGGCAGCCGGTGGATCCGGACCCCGAGGTGAGACGCCTGGTACGCGCCATGACGATGAATCCGATGGAGCTGGAATCCTCCTGGAGTTTCGGCCGGCAAGCGCGGGGGACAGCCAAACACGTTGACGTATGCCTGGTCGAGGACGATCCGTCGAACGTCAGCATGGTACGGTTTCTGCTGGAATCGGCGAGTATTGGTCTGCTTGCCGTGGATAGTTGCGAGGGCGCCATCTTAGCTTTGCGGGAGACTCGCCCGCGTTTGCTGTTGGTCGATCTCGGCCTGCCGGATCGCAGCGGGCTGGAGATAGCCCGGGTTGTCCGCGGATGGTACGGATACCCTCACATACCGATCGTGGCCCTCACCGCCAGCGCGGAAAAAGCTGGGGCTGCGTGGCGGGCAGGCTTCTCCGGGTTCATCGCCAAGCCGTTTGTGCCGAAAACGTTCCAAACCATGGTGAAGAGTTGGGTTTCGGTGCAGACGCATTGATTGCGGGGCGAGAACGCGCCGCCTGAAAGGCCGCTGCGGGCATGATTGCCCGCCCTCCATTAAACGCTGAACGAGCTGCCGCAGCCGCAGGTGGACTTCACTTGCGGATTGCTGAACTTGAAGCCGGAGCCTTCCAGCGTCTCCACGTAGTCCACTTCGGCCCCGTCCAGGTACAGCAGGCTGGCCTGGTCGACGAAAACTTTCAGACCGCCGAAGCTGTAGGTTTTGTCCAGCATGTTGGGCTGGTTCTCGAAGGCCATCGAGTAGCTGAAGCCCGAGCATCCCCCGCCCACCACCGCGATGCGCAACCCGGCCGGCTTGGGCTCCTGCGAATCCAAAATCTCTCTCACTTTGCCGACTGCTTTTTCCGTCAATTGCACCATATGAAAGTCCCGACTCCTGTTTGAGAACTTGTCCCGCTACGCGCCATTATAGCCGAGGCGAACCGGGACAGCCAACTAAATGGATGCTCCCAAAGCGCTTAAGTTGCGGGAATCTGCTATTTTTGGGGTGGGAAGTTGAAACCGCGGATGAGTAGTCCGCGTCGGAATCGGTGTATGGGAACACTGAGCGGCGCGTTACCACTCCCCGCCTTCAGTACCGGGATTGCGACGAAAACCAGAGTGGATTACCTGAACACGCAGGAAGGCGCATTGGTGCGGCGCGCACAGGCAGGCGAGGAGGCGGCCTTCCGCGAGATCGTGGAAAAATATCAATCCAAGGTATTCTCCATCATTCACGGCATCGTGCGCCAGCGCAACGACGTGGAAGATATTGCGCAGCAAGTGTTTGCGAAGGTTTACCTGTCCATCAGGAATTTCGATTTCCGCAGTTCGCTGATCACCTGGATCTATAAGATCACGGTGAACGAATGCTTCGACTATCTGCGCAAGAAGAAGGTGCGCAAGCTGGTATACGAGAGCGATCTAAGCGAAGACGAAGTGCGCCGGGTTGAGAACGCGGATCCCGCGATCGATCGTCAGCCGGCCGCGGACCTGAATCTGGCGCGCCGGGATTACGTCCTGAAACTTCTCAGCCGGGTATCGGAAGAGGAGCGCATGTTATTGATGATGAAGGAAGTTGAGGGGCATTCGGTGGAAGAACTGGCGGGCATGACGGGGATGAACGAAAACACCATCAAGGTGAAATTATTCCGGGCGCGGCAGAAACTGGTGAAGGCCGCGCAGCGTCTGGACAGATTGCCCGGCTTGGTGGCCGGTTGAGGGAAGCAGGTTCCCCGGAAGCGGGCAATTCGCAAAGACCCGCGGGGGAAGAGCAAGGAACTGGTTTTGTAAGGGAAGAAGCTATGCACGCGGTAATCATTAACGATCTTGAGGAGTACTTGAGCGGTGACCTGCCGCGTTCGGCTCTGGACCGCTTTCAAGCCCATCTGGAAACCTGCGGCGCATGCCGCCGGGAAGTTGAAAAGATTCAGGAGTCCGCCGGACTGCTTGCCTCGCTGAAACCTGCCGGGGCAGTAGATCCGCCGCCAAGTTTCGTGGCGCAAGTCATGCGAACGGTGGCGGAACGGGCGGCCCCGCCCTTCTGGACAGCCTTCGGGGATTTCGCGTTTGGGCGTCGCGTGGTGTTCGCTTCTTTGTTGACGCTGGCGGTGCTGGGCACCGTCCTGGTGTCGCGGGAAGAGGCCTACGCGCCCAATCCGACCACCCCTGAGGCGGTGATGGCCGACGCCGCAGGCTCCCCGAACGCCGATCAGATGCTGGTGACGCTGGCAAGCTATGAACCATAATCTGCTGGCGAAACCCACCGCACTCCAGTTTTGGGAATCCCCCAAGTTTGCCGGTGCTGGGGTGTTGCTGCTGGTGTTCCTGTGTGGAGCCGCAGCCGGAGCCGTGGCCATGAACCTGGGCGCACACCAAGTGCTGCATCCGCACCCCTTTTGGGACAACAGCGCCAAGACCGAATATCTGAAGAGTGTGACCAAGCGGCTCGATCTGACTCCCGATCAGGCGGCCCAAATGGCGAGCATTCTGGACGACTTCGCGAAGTACTATCAAACCGTCCTGTCGGATGGCAAGGCCCGCATTTTTAATATCTTGAACGACGAGCAAAAACGCAAGTTCGAGAAGATGCTGAAGGAACGTCCACGTTAGCGGGCGCAGAGCACGGACTGAAGTCCGCACCAGCAAGCTAGTCAAGGGCTTCGCCCTTGGTATCCCTGGTGGTGTCTGGAGGCGTTCATCGCATAAACTTCCAGGTAGTGACCTTGGAGGATAACGATGAACGCCTTTTACCAACACCACCA
>Ga0181536_10005238_pt1 | contig 13378 bp, 13 predicted proteins | sample PEATcosm2014_Bin_41_FD_121105 | JGI IMG/M metagenome (GOLD analysis project Ga0181536, IMG submission 121105) | Peatland microbial communities from MTU Mesocosm Facility, Houghton, MI, USA - PEATcosm2014_Bin17_60_metaG | ecosystem: Environmental > Terrestrial > Soil > Wetlands > Peat | place...
AACTGGTTGACCGCCGGATTGTTGAGCGTCGGGTTGGTCGTGATCGACGTCGTCGCGGTCAGCGGGTTGTTCCCGAGCACCGTGAGCGTCTGGTTGGTGACGATCGATACGGTCTGGTTACCGCCTTGCACCGTCACGTCGCCCGTGGCGCACGTAACGCACACGACCTGCGTGCCGTGGGCACCGGCGACCAGGAAGCCTTCGGTGCCGCGCACGGCGATTTGCGAGGTCGCGGTGACGAAACGGTAATTCGATTGTCCGCCCTGCGGGTGACGAATATTGAAATGCAGCGCGCCGCCTTGCAGCACGATCGTGTTCTGGTTGCCGGAGGACGCCGCGTTGAACGCGCCGACCTGCACCTTGGTGTTCTCGCCGATGTCGATTTCGGACGAGTCGGCCAGGCGGAGCACGGCCTGGGCGTTGGGCTTGGTCACGGCATAGGCGTCGTCGGGCAGGTCGAGGCGGCCGAAGATCGGCTTGAAAGCGCTCGTTGCCGTGTCTTGGTAGCCGACGACGCCTTTGACGCGTGCCAGCTGCTTGTCGCCCGTGTCGGATGAGACGCGGTCGCAAACGAGAGAAATACTAGCCAGGAAGCACAAAGCTCCCGCGCCTAGCCGTCGAACCAGCATGATCCGTGGTTTTGGCAAGCGGCACGTTGAACCATTCGTGATTGACGACATATTACTGAGCCGGTACGCCGACGTCGCCGCGGCCTGGCGGGCTCTCCGGTCGCGGACCGGAATGCGGATTCGCGAAGTCGCATGTGTCGGCGCCGCGCGTACGCTCCTGGTGGCCGAGCTCGGCGATCCGCGGTTGCCGGTCGTCACTATCTCGGCCGGGATCCACGGGGACGAGCCGGCCGGGGTCTGGGCGCTCTACTCGCTGGTGGCGGACGGTCTGCTCGATCCGCGTTACGGGTACCGGCTGTGGCCGTGCTTCAACCCCACCGGATTCGACGCCGGGACTCGCACCAACGCCGAGGGCACGGACGTCAACCGCAGCTTCGGCCGTGGCGGGACCTCGCCCGAGGCCAAGGCGATCCTCACCGCCAACCGCGACCGGGTGTTCGCGCTCTCGATCGATCTCCACGAAGACCACGAGGCGGCGGGATTCTATCTCTACGAAACGGCGCCGTCCGGCCGGCCGAGTTCGTACGCCGGAGCCGTCACCGCCGGACTGCGGGCCGCCGGTTTCCCGCTGCAGCCGATCACGCCCGACTACGATTTGGGGCCGCCCGGCAGCGAGGTCGCGCAGACGCGCGGCGTGGGCGCGGTGATCGTCGATGCGCCGCGCGAGACGCCGTTCTTCGGCGGCGCGCTGCCGCTGGGGCTGGTCCTCGTGCGCCGGGCCGTTCCGTGCGCGCTGACCTTCGAAACGCCGCGTGGACGGGCGCCGGCGGAGCGCGTCGCGATGCACCGCACGGCGGTCGTCGAGGCGCTGCGCCGGCTGACCCGCGAGCGGAGCATCGAACGTGGCTGAACGCGATTCGCTCGACGTCGACGTCCTGTTCGTCGGCGCCGGCCCGGCTAGTCTGGCCGGGGCGATTCGCCTCGGACAACTGGCGCAAGCCGCCGGGCGCGAGCTCTCGGTGATGATCATCGAGAAGGGCGGCGAGATCGGCAACCACGGATTTTCGGGCGCCGTGGTCGATCCGAAATCGCTCGTGGAGCTCTTTCCGGGCGAAGACATCACGGCCGGTCTCGACGCGCCGGTGAGCGGCGATGAGATGTGGTTCCTGACCGGCAGCGGCAAGATCCGGGCGCCGTTCACGCCGCCGGTGCTGCACAACCACGGCAAGTACGTGGCGTCGCTCAACCGGCTCACGAAGTGGCTCGGGGCGAAAGCCGAGGCGGCCGGCGTGGACGTGTTCCCGGCCTTTCCCGGCCAGGAGCTGTTGTGGGACCCTTCGACAGGCTCAGGGCAGGCTCGCGTGATCGGCGTGCGCGTCGGCGACAAGGGAATCGCCGCCGACGGCAGCCACAAAGCGAACTACGAGCCGGGGCCCGATCTCATGGCGAAGGTCGTCGTGCTGGGTGAGGGCCCGCGCGGTACCCTGAGCAAGGTCGCGATCGCGAAGCTCGGGCTCGACCGCGACCGCGATCCGCAAGTCTACGCCGTGGGAATCAAAGAGCTGTGGCAGGTGCCGCCCGGGCGGCTCGCCGCGGGCCACGTGATCCACACGCTGGGTGCGCCGCTGCCGGCCGATACCTTCGGCGGCGGCTGGATCTACGGCATGAACGGCGACGTCGTCGACATCGGCCTCGTGACCGGGCTCGACTACGCCGACCCCAGCACCGACCCGCACGATCTGCTTCAGCAGATGAAGCTGTTGCCCGCGATTCGGCCGCTGCTCGAAGGCGGCAGCATGATCCGCTACGGCGCCAAAGCGATCCCCGAGGGCGGCTTGCATGCGATGCCGCGGCTGTACGCGGACGGGCTGTGCCTGATCGGCGATTCCGCCGGATTCCTCAACGGGCTGCGGCTCAAGGGCATTCATTTGGCGATGAAGTCGGGGATGCTGGCCGCCGAGGCGATCTTCGATGCGCTCGGACAGAACCGCAGCGATGCGGGCGCGCTGGCCGAGTACGACCGGAAGTTTCGCGCGTCGTGGGCCTTCACCGAGTTGCACGCGGCGCGCAATTTCCACGCCGGGTTCAAGAGCGGGTTGTGGGGCGGGATGCTCAACGCCGCGCTCGGCACGCTGACCGGCGGACGCGGGTTCGGGCTGCACGACAAACTTTCCGGACACGAAGGCTACGCGCGCATGCGCAAGCTCGACAGCGTTGCGCCGAGCGCGCGCGAGCACCGCGTCGCCGCCGACAACGTGCTCACGTTCGACAAGGTCACCGACGTCTACAAGAGCGGCACGATGCACGACGAGAACCAGCCGCCGCACCTGCACGTCGCCGACACGACGATTTGTGCGGAGCGCTGCACGGTGGAATTCGGCAATCCCTGTCAGTATTTTTGCCCGGCCGCGGTGTACGAGCCGCTGTTCGAAAAAAAGGACGGCCACGTCGAGGGCCGCCTGCAGATCAACTTCGCCAATTGCGTGCACTGCAAAACGTGCGACATCATGGATCCCTATCAGATCATCACGTGGGTCCCGCCCCAAGGCGGCGAAGGCCCCGTGTACACCGGCATGTAGCCGTTGCAATCCATGCAAGACGTCGTCATCGTGGGTGCGGGCTTGATCGGGTGCGGGGTTGCGTACGAGCTCGCGAAGCGCGGTGCCGCGGTGACCGTGTACGACCGGGCGGAGCCGGCGCGCGCGGCGTCGTGGGCCGGTGCCGGCATGCTCGCGCCGTACTCGGAAGAGGTCGTCGATCCGGCGCTGCTCGCGTTGTGCACCGCGTCGCTGCGCGCGTATCCGGCGTTCGTCGCCGAGTTGCGCGAACGCACCGGCGTCGACGCGCAGTTGCGGCACGAAGGCACCCTGCACGTCGCCTTCGACGACGCGACGGCGCGCGGACGCGCGGCGCGGTGCGAGGCGTTCCGGCGCAACGGCGGCGACGCCTCGGTGCTCGACCGCGCGGCGACGCTGGCCCGCGAACCGATGCTCGGTGCCGGCGTGCGCGGCGCGGTGTACGTGGCCGACGAGGCGCACGTCGACAACCGCCGGCTGGGCCGCGCGCTGGTCGCCGCCTGCAGCGATGCCGGCGTGCGCTTCGAGCGCACCGAGGGGGTGGCGCTCGAAGCCGACGCGCGCCGCGTGCGCGGCATCCGCACCGAGCACGGCTTCCTCGCGGCGGGCACGGTCGTCAACGCTGCCGGCGCGTGGGCCGGCGGACTGCCGGGCGTCCCGGACGCAGCGCGCGTTGCCGTGCGCCCCGTGGCCGGTGAGATGCTGGCGCTGGCGGTGCCCAAAGGGTTTACGCGCGGCCTGGTGTGGTCGCAGCACGTCTACCTCGTTCCACGCGACGACGGACGGTTGCTGATCGGAGCAACCAGCGTCGAGCGCGATTTCGACGTGCGGGTGACGGCGGCGGGCGTGGCGGCGCTGCTCGCGCCGGCGCTGCGCATCGCGCCGGTGCTGGGCACGTTCGCGTTGGTGGAAACGTGGGCCGGTCTGCGCCCCGCCTCACATGACGGCCGCCCGTATCTCGGTCCGACGGTGCTCGAAGGCTACGTCGTGGCCGCCGGCCACTATCGCAACGGCATCCTGCTCACGCCGGTCACCGCGCAAGCGATCGCCGCCGTCGTCGCCGGCGAACGCCCGCCAATCGACCTCGCGGCGTTCGACCCTCGCCGCGCACCGGAAGCGGCATAGACGGTGATGGAGCGAGTGCAGTAGCATCGTGCGATAGCACTCAGGTTGCGGCGAGCCCGGATGGGGGGACCCGCGCAGCGGGGGGCGCGTAGCCTGGGGCGAAGCGCCTTCAAAACGATGCGGCTGATGGTCAATGGGACGGAACGGGACGTCGCGGCGGGTGCGACGGTGGCGGCGCTGCTGCAAACGCTTGCTCTGCGTCGCGAGGGCGTCGCGGTTGCCTTGAACGATGACGTCGTGCCGCGCGCCGAACACGCCACCCGCACCCTGAATGACGGCGACCGCCTCGAGATCATCGTGGCCGTCGCCGGAGGATAGTATGCTCGAAGACGCCCCGCTCCAGATCGGCTCGCACACGTTTCGTTCGCGGCTGTTCGTCGGCACCGGTAAGTATCCGTCGATTCCGGTCATGCAGGCGGCGCACGCCGCCAGCGGCGCCGAGGTCGTCACCGTTGCGATCCGGCGCATACACCTGGACGATCCGACCGGCAAGACGCTGATCGATCACCTCGATCGCACGAAGTACACGCTGTTGCCGAACACCGCGGGATGCTTCAGCGCGAAGGACGCGGTGCTGACCGCGAAGCTCGCGCGCGAGGCGCTGGGCACCGATTTGATCAAGGTCGAGGTGATCGGCGACGCCGACACGCTCTATCCCGACACCGCGGAGACGATCGTCGCGTGCGAGGAGCTGGTGCGGCTCGGTTTCACCGTGCTGCCGTATATCGGCGACGATCCGGTGGCGTGCAAGCGGCTCGAAGATGTCGGCTGTGCGGCCGTCATGCCGCTCGCCGCGCCGATCGGCAGCGGTCTGGGACTGTGCAACCCGTATTCGATTGCGATCATCAAGGAGCGGGCCGGCGTTCCGGTCATCGTCGACGCGGGCGTCGGCACCGCGAGCGACGCCGCGATCGCGATGGAGCTCGGCGTCGACGGCTTGCTGATGAATACCGGCATCGCCGCGGCCGCCGATCCCGAGCGGATGGCGCTCGCGATGCGCGACGCGGTTACGGCCGGGCGCAACGCGTTTCTCGCCGGCCGGATGCCGAAGCGGCTCTACGCCAGCGCTTCGAGCCCGGTCACCGATCTCATCACCACCCGCCGCGCCTAACTCCCGGAGCAGAGCTTGAAAGAAATCAGCGTCTCGGAACTGTCCGCAAAACACAACGCGGGTGAGGACTTCGTCCTGCTCGACGTGCGCGAGCCCGACGAACTCGCGGTCGCCTCGATCCCGTGGGCGACAGCTATCCCGATGGGCGACGTTCCGGTGCGCGTCGGCGAGCTGCCCAAGGACAAACCGATCGCGGTGCTCTGTCACGGCGGTACGCGCAGCGGCCGGGTGACCAAATTTCTGAACGAGAACGGCTATCCGAACGCGGTCAACGTCGCCGGCGGAATCCGGGCCTGGAGCAGCGAGATCGATCCGTCCGTTCCGGACTACTAACGCCGCTAGTCGTTTTTCGTCGCGATCACGAACCAATGGTGGATTCGCTGACGCGAATCCGTCGCGTTTGGCGCCTCCGGCGCCAAGCCGCCGCCAAGCACTGAGGTTTCCTCCGTACCGTGCGCCCAGGTGCCGACGATGTTCGTGGCGTCGACTTCTTCGAGCGATTCGATCGTGAAGCCGCGTAGCAGCTCGACGATCGTATCGCGATCGAAGTACGCGTGCGGGATACCCATCTCGGGCCCGTCGCCGGGCGCAAAGGTCCACTCGTCGAGCGCTTCGCCGAAGCCGAAGCGATCGTCGTGGATCGAGCCCAGCGTGATGTAGATCGGGGCGCCGGCACGCAGCACGCGCCGCAGCTCGGCAAGGCCGGCCCGGATCTTCGCCGTCGCGCCGTGCAGGTAGCCGTGCGAGGAAAACGCGCCGGCGTATGTATCGCGTTCGCCGGGGAGCTGGGTGTAGGAGTCGTCGTCGCGGGTCGCGACGATCGGGATGCCCGCCGCCTCAAAGGCGCTCGTGCTGCGGCCCTCACCGGCCGCGATTTCGAGCACCGGGCCGCTCGAGCCGCCGGCACGATAGCGTTCGATCAAACGTTCCGAAAGCGGATGGGGCCCTTGCGTGGAAGGGGCGGGCATGGCAGACATCCCTCTGATTCTCGTCGTGGGTGGTGATGCGCTTGCCGTTCGAGTGTGCGAGGAGCTGTGCTCCACCCAAGGACACCGCGTGGCCTTGGTGTGGCCGCACGATCACGAACTGCAGAAGCAACTCGAACGGATCAAGTGCGAGTACCTGCCGTTTGCCCCCAACGACTACGAATCTCTGCGGAGCGTCGGCGTTCCCGACGCGACCTCGCTGATGGCGCTCGCCGAGGACGATCGCGTCAACCTCCAAGTGGCGCTGAAGGCGCGGGACATCAATCCGCAGATCCGCGTCGTCCTGCGGCAATTCAACCGCACGCTGGCGCGTAAGATCGAGCAAAACCTGCCCAACTGCTCGGTGTTGTCGCTGGCCTCGCACGCCGCCGCGACGATCGTTGGTGCCGCGCTCGATCAGTCGACGTTCTACTCACTGCAGTTCCCCGATCTCGACGGCGTGCTGTGCGGTTTTTCGGAGCGGCCGGCGGGGCTGTTCGGCATCACCGGCATGAACCGCGCCGAAGCGCAGGCCCACCTGAAGATGCGCGTGATCTCGGTCGGCGGCAAGCCCGAGTACGACCCGGCCCGCCGGTTCGAGGCCGGCGACGTGGTCGTCGTGTTCGGCCAGCTGCGTTATCTGATCGCAACCGTGGTGAACCCGGTCAGCGCCGAGGTCGTCGAAGGCCCTAATGTCGGCCGCACCGTCCGCGGGGCCCTCCAGCAATTCCGCCACCTGGACCCGATCATCCGCGCGATGCTGGCCGCTGCGCTGGTGGTTTTCATCGTCGCGACCGCATTCTTCTCGTTCCTGTTCAAGAAGGACGGCATCACCGCGGCCTATTTCGTCACGACGACGATGACGACGACCGGGTACGGCGACATCACGCCGACGACCCATCTCGGGCAGCTGGCAACGATGCTGCTCGAGGTCCTCGGGGTCGCCTTCTCGGGGATCTCGATCGCGTTCGTCACGACTGCCCTGACCCGGGCGCAGTTCACCGCGCTGCAGGGGTTGCGGCAGATCAAGACCCGCGGCCACGTGGTCGTTTGCGGGGCGGGTAACGTCGGTACGCGCGTCATCGAGTTCTTGCGCATGCTCGGCCAGTCGGTGGTCGTGATCGACCCGGTGCCCGATGCCGAGACGGTCGAGTTGTCGCGGATCCGGGCGGTCGAACTGCTCACCGGCGACGCGACCCGCGACGGGACCCTGGAGCTATGCAACCTCCCCGTGGCCCGCTCGCTGATCGCGCTCACCTCGAGCGACACCGCCAACCTCGAGGTGGCTCTCGGCGCCCGGGGGCGCAACCCCCACCTGCAAGTGGTCATGCGCGTCCAGGACGACGCCTTCGCCGGGTCGGTGGGCCGGCAGTTCGAGGCGATCCAGACGTTCTCGACCTCGTCGCTGGCGGCCCCGGCCTTCGCCGGGCTGTCCCGGTTTCCGGGAACGCGGGCCCGCATCGAATTCGGCGACGAGGACTACAACGTCGGCGAGCGGCTCCAAGGAGAGGTCCCCATGCCTCCTCCGGCGGAGCATTGCGTTGCTCTAGCCGTATGGCGGAAAAACCAGTTCCTTCACATCGACAGTTTTGATGAAATGGAGCCGTTCGACCGGCTGCTTTTCATCGTTCCTCTGTCACAATTTCGTGCCGGAACCCCGCGCCGGGAGACCCGTGGGGCACCCTAAGCGAACAATCGATCGATCGTCAACGTGGGAGACCTCTTCATGCTGCAACCCGGAGCGCGGGTACCGAACGTCGCCGCCAAAGACGACGCCGGGTCGACGGTACGGCTGCGTGACCTCGGAAAAAAGGCGCTCGTCGTCTACTTCTATCCGCGGGCGAACACCCCGGGCTGCACCAACGAGACCATCCAATTCCGCGACCTCAACCGTTCCTTTGCCAAGAAAGGGGTGACGGTGGTCGGGGTCAGCCGGGACACGGTAGCCGCTCAGGCCAACTTCAAGGCCAAGTACGAGGTCCCGTTCGCGTTGCTCGCCGATGTCGATTCGGCGATTTGCGACGCGTTCGGGGTAATCGTTGAGAAGAACATGTACGGTAAGAAATCGCTCGGAATCCAACGGTCGACGTTCCTCATCGAGGACGGCGCCGTGACGAAGGTGTGGCCGAAGGTCAAGGTCGAGGGTCACGCCGCCGAGGTCCTCTCATCGCTGTAGGATCACTGCGGGTAACGGTCGCCGGGTCGAGTTGCTCGGTACCGCGCATCGCTCGCGCCTGCTCAGCCTACCTCGTCGAGGATGGCGGCTTCGCGTTTTCGCTCGACTTCGGCACCGGAGCGTTTGCCAACATTCGCCGTTACGTCGACTACGATAAGCTCGGCGCCGTGGTGATCAGCCACATGCACGCCGATCACTTCCTCGACTTGATTCCGTTGCGCTACGCCATTCGCTACGGCTCCAAGCGGCGCCCGGACCGGTTGCCGGTCTGGATGCCCCCCGGCGGGATCGAAATGCTGCGTTCGATGACCAACGTGTTCGCCAATGAAGGCAACGGCGATTTCCTCGACGAGGCCTTCGCCCTGCAAGAGTTCGATCCGGCCGCACCCCTGCCGCTGGGATCCGGCCGGCTGCGCTTCGCGCCCACCACGCATTTCGTCACGTCGTTCGCCATCCGCTACGAACGCAACGGCACGAGCATTACGTACTCGGCCGACACCGCGCCCGACCAGCGCGTCGTCGAACTCGCTCGCGGCACCGACCTGTTTCTGTGCGAAGCGACGCTGTTGGCGGGGGAAGAAGAGCAGGGCGGCATCCGCGGCCACTTGTCATCGAAAGAAGCGGGCCAAATGGCGGCCGATGCCGGCGTCGCCCGCCTCGTGCTCACGCACTATCCCCAAGACGCCACCACGCGCGACCTGATCGACGGCGCGCGGAGCATCTACAAAGGCGAGGTCGCCGTCGCCGACGACCACGACGTCATAGATGTAGGCTAGTTATCGGTTTTCGCTTCGCCGCGGGGCAGCGAGAACTGAATGAGCGAGCTGACCGGGGCCAGTCCGCGCGAGATGATCGCGTAGACCGTCACCTTGAGGTTGAGCTCCTCGAGGCGAGCTTTGGCGGCGAGGAGTTCGCGCGCGCTGGTGACGACGTCCTCGAGCAAGAGCACGCGTTGGCCGGCCTCGAACGGGCCCTCGACGTACTCGTCGGCGAACGCCCCGTACTGCTTGGGTTTCTTGCGCACCACGATCATCGGGATGCCGGTCATCTGCGAGACGGCGGTGGCGATGATCACGCCGCCGAGCTCGGTGCCCCCGATCAGGTCGGGCCTGATATCGGCCACGATCGGGGCGAACAGCCGCGCGATCCGGCGCAGGACCTGGGGGTCGGAGAAGAGCCGGAATTTGTCGATGTAGTAGTCGCTGCGCACGCCGCCGGAGAGCAGGTACTCACCGCGCGTGATTGCCCGTTCGACGATGATCTTGTGCAGCCAGCGCAATTCGGGAATGCGCGCGATCGGCGAGTTCTCGTCGGACATCGGCCTACAACTCCCACAGAAAGGCGTTCCAGGCTTCGTTCAGCGGGTTCGGAGCGAAGTTCTTGAACGCGGGATTGATCGGCTGGATAAACCGGAAATAGAACAAATCGATGTCGGGCACGTCGCGAGCGAGCAGTTTCTGAATCTCCGAGTAGGCTTTCTTGCGCGTTTCCTCGTCGTACGAGCCCAGCGCTTGGCGTTGCAACCGTTCCATTTCCGGAGAGCAATACCGCGTGTAGTTCGTGCCGGCGGGCGGGAATTGGTCGCAGCCGTAGAGCGAGTTGTCGTCCGGATCGAAGCCTGCCGTCCAGCCCGAGACGTTCAGGTCGTATTTGGCGTTGGTCAAAATCCCGCCTTGTCCAAACGTCGCGAACATCAGGTTGGCCGGATACCCTTTGAGGGGGGCATCGATTCCGACCGCCCGCAGCTCGGCCTGCATTTGAACCGCGATCGCGCGGCGCGTGGCGTTCTCGACGTTGTAGGAGATCTGGAGCGTGAGCGGCCGTCCGTTCTTCTGGGCCATGCCGTCGGGTCCGAACCGGTAGCCGGCCGAGGCCAGGAGCGCGCGGGCCCGGGCCGGATCGTGCGTGTAGATCTGGACGTTGGGCTGGTAGTAGGGCGAGAAGGCCGGCTGATCGGCGGTCCCGACGACGGCCGTGCCGCCGGTCAGTCGGTCGACCAGGAGCTTCTTGTCGATGGCGTAGGCGATCGCCCGGCGCACGCGCACGTCGTGTAGCGCCGGGCGGGAGGTGTTCATGTAGACGCGGTAGGTCGACGGCGCGTCGACGAAGTCGAGCTTGATCGTGCCCGCTGCGTCGAGCGGACGCAGCTCGTCGATCGTCTCGGGCGAGGCCTCGAACATCCAGTCCACCTCGTGCGTGCGCAGCAGGTTGATCGAGGTGTTCTCGTCGGGAACGTCCTGCACGATGATCCGCCGCAAGTGCGGTTTGCCGCGAAAGTAATCGTCGTTGGCGACCAGCTCGACGTGATCGCCGTGGTACCACTTCACGACCCGAAACGGCCCCGTGCCGATCGGCAGGTCGTTGAACGGGGCGTGGTTGAGGTCGTGATACTTCGCCAGCAAATGCGCCGGCAGGATGCAATACGGGTTGTCGCTTTCGGCGAACACCGTATCGACGAACGGCGCAAATTTTTGCTTGAGGTGGAAGACGACGGTCAACGGGTTGGGCGTGTCGAGCGAGGCCACGCGTTCGTAGCCGTTGCGGCTGTTCACATCGTTGTCGTCGTTCATGATCGCCTGCCAGCTGAACTTCACGTCGCGGCTGGTGAACGGGACGCCGTCCTGCCAACGCACGTTGGGGCGGAGATGGTAGGTGATCGTCAGCCCGTCGGCGCTGATGCCGCCGTTTGCGAGCGTCGGCACGGCCGCGGCCAGGATCGGCAACAAATGCTTGCCCGAGACGTCGACCGACAGCAGCGTGTCGAACGACAGACGGTTGAGCATCGCCTCGGTCGTGTTGGCTGAAAGGATCGGGTTGAGGGTGTTGGGCGAACGCTGCGTTGCGATGCGCAGCGTCGTCGCGTTGGCCGTGACGTCGCCGACGCGCGTGCACGCGACCATCCCGATGACGAAGATCAGCGCGACCGCGCGCAGGAGAGTCAGCGCCGCTTCGGCCCCGATTTTTTGGCGGATGATTTTTTCGCCGCAGGCTTATGCGAAATCGTCTTCTTCGCCGCCGCTCGTTTCGGCGCCGGACGAGCCGCTTTTTTGGCCGGCGCTTTCTTGGCGACGGCTTTCTTGGGCGGAGCTTTTTTCGCCGGCGTGCTCTTCTTGGGCGCGGCTTTCTTCACGACGGCTTTTTTGGCCGGCGCGCTCTTCTTGGGTGCGGCTTTTTTAGCGACGGCTTTTTTGGCCGGCGCGCTCTTTTTGGCCGCGGTTTTCGGCGGCTTGGCGGGCGGCTTCGGCTTGGCCGGCGGCGCCTTTGCTGCGGCCGCCTTGGCCGGCGCGGGTTTGGCCGGCGCGGGTTTGGCCGGCGCGGGTTTGGCCGGAACGGCCTTGCCCGGAGCCGTTTTGGCGGCTGCGGGCTTGGCCGCCGCCGGTTTGGGCGGCGCCTTCTCGGGTTTGGCGGCTGCGGCCGGCTGCGGTTCGTCGGACTTCACCGGGGGTTCGAACGGCGTATTGGGCGGGCGTTCGGGCGTGCTGTCCTTGGGCCGCGTCGAGGACGCGCTGGGCCGCGCTTTGCGCACGCCTTTGGCGCCGGCGAGTTCCCCGGGTGCTCCCTGAGCCGCCGGTTCCGGCGCGGGCGGCGGCGGTGGCGGCGGAGGTGCGGGTGCGGGTTCGGGTTCGGGCGGCTTGACGTAGCGCAGCGCGACGCGCGCCAAGCGGCCGCCGATCGGGAAGACCAACTCGTTGATCTCGAGCTCGTCGAGCACCTCGAGCACGGTTACGAAGCCGTTGCCTTGATCGCGAGGGCTGTGCGCGTCCGAACCGATCGCGATGCCGACGCCGCGCTCCTTGGCTTTGCGCAGCAGCCGCCGGTTGGCGTCGAGGTAGCGCGCTTTCTCCTCGTCGGAGTGGTCGCGGTAGAGAAAGCGCGTGTTGAACTCGACCGCCATCCCTTGGCGCTCGGCGATCTCGAGCATGCGGTCTTCGTACGTTTCGAGGGTCGCCCGATCGGGCCAATGACCGAAAATCGCCGGCACGTAGAAATGTCCGACGATGTGGCCGGGCAGCCGCTCGAGCACGTCGAGCAGGACGCTCATGTAGAGCTCCCACGTTTTCTCGGTGCCCACGTGCTCGTAGAGCGAGGCGAATTCCGGGTTGTCGAACGGCCAGTTCCAGTTCGGCCCATGGACCGGATGCTCGATCGGAATGAAGTGCACCGAGCGGATCAAGCCGTCGGGCCGCATCGCTTCGACGATGTTCTGCGCGTCGGGCCGGGCGCGCGGATCGTTGTCGACCTCCGCGCCGATCGAGTAGCGCATCCCGCGGCGCAGCCCTTCGGATACCACCTGCGCGTGCCCGACGTCGACGTTGGCGGTCTCGGCCGCGCCGTAGAGGTCGCCCGCTTGCGCGAGCTTGAGCGCGCGGCGAACCAGATTCACCGAAGCCGGGTCCTCGAACGTCAACGCGTTCATGTGATCGGTGACCATCATGAAGCGGGGGTAGCCGCGCCGGCAGGCGTGATAAAACCACAGGAACAGCATGCGTGCCGTCAGGGGCAGCGGGCGCTCCTCGGCATACGGCTTGTGTTCGCCCTTGGCGTGCCCGTGGATGTCCGGGATAGCGTTGACGCGCGGATCGCGCTCGGTGTGCACGAAACCGGCGTTCTTTCTGAGAATCCGCGCAGACGCCCTGCCGGGCGGCCGAGCGCGGGGAGAAAAAAAGGCCGGCTGACGATTTCAGCCGGCGGAGGCGAGTTTACGTTTGGAAGATCGCCCGGGCCTTAGGTCCGAGCACCTCCAGTCATCGTGGAACCAGGTTGAGAACACTCACTAGTAACGATAACCACCTCCTCTTGTCCGCCTGTTATCCTTCGCTAGATCTGTCGTCTGAAGGGGCCGCGGACGTAATATG
>Ga0181536_10005239_pt1 | contig 13376 bp, 6 predicted proteins | sample PEATcosm2014_Bin_41_FD_121105 | JGI IMG/M metagenome (GOLD analysis project Ga0181536, IMG submission 121105) | Peatland microbial communities from MTU Mesocosm Facility, Houghton, MI, USA - PEATcosm2014_Bin17_60_metaG | ecosystem: Environmental > Terrestrial > Soil > Wetlands > Peat | place...
GTCAGCCATCCGGTCAGTCTCTCTCCTGTCGCGTAAGCGAATTGCAGCACTCCGCCAGCACCCGCCTGCTGGCCCTGCCCGCAGCCATGCGCCGCCTGCCCGCGCCCTTGCGCCTGACCGAGGACGATGCCGTCATGCTGGCCGCCATGGTCACCGGCGACCGCACCTATCTCACCCACTCGCTGCGCGTGGGCTTTGAGCGCACCGGCTCCTTTCATATGCTGGTGGTCTCCGGCTTCCATCTGGCCATTGTGGCCGGGTGCATCTTCTGGGTTGCCAAGCGGCTCCGCCTGCCGCGCGTCCCGGCCACGCTGCTTACCATCGTTGCCTCCTTCGCCTACGCGCTCTTCACCGGCTTCGCCACGCCGGTGCAGCGCTCGCTGTGGATGGTCACTCTCTATCTGCTCGGCCGCCTCCTCTACCGCGAGCGCAGCACCATGAACACCATCGGCTTTGCCGCGTTGTGCCTGCTGGCCGTCAGCCCCCGCAGCCTATTCGACTCCAGCCTGCAGATGACCCTGCTGGCGGTCGTCGCCATCGGCGGCATTGCGGCTCCGCTGCTCCAGAGCACCATCCATCCTTACCTCGCGGCTACGCGTGACCTCCGCCAAATCGCTCTCGACGTAAAGCTGGCTCCTCCGCTGGCGCAGTATCGCATCACGCTACGCATGATCGCCGCACGGTTGCAAACAGCCGCGGGTAGTCGATTTGCCAGCCGCATCGCCTGGCGCATCTTTCCCTGGGCAGTGCGACTTTTGCTCCGCATCTGCGAGCTCTTCGTCGTTTCCTGCGTGGTCGAGTTGGCCATGACCCTGCCCATGGCTCTCTATTTTCATCGCATCACTCTCTTTGCCTTGCCGGTCAATCTATTCATCCTGCCTCTGCTTCTGGTTCTCATGCCCGCCGCGTTGGTCACTCTGCTTGCGCAGGCGCTCTGGCCCGCCTTTGCCGTGGTTCCAGCCATGTTTGTGGCGCTGCCGCTCCACTTCGGGACCGGACTTGTGCATCTCTTCGGTTCGCTGGCCTTTGGGGACTTCCGCATTCCCGCGCCGCTCCTCTGGCAGTCGGCCGCCTTCTGCGCGCTGCTGGGGGCAGCCATCGTGCTGGCGCGCGGAGTCCGCTGGCAGCGTCGGGCAGCCTGGGGCGCGCTTGTGCTTGCCGCCGTTGCCGCCGTGGTTCCGCGCCCGGTCCAGCACCCTCACGATGCTCTACTCATGGAAGCCATCGACGTGGGCCAGGGCGACTCGCTGCTGCTGATTACCCCGAACGGCAAAACCCTGCTGGTCGATGGCGGCGGACACGGAGGCGGTCCGCATCAAGCTCCCCAGGACTACGACATCGGCGAGGAAGTCGTCTCCGAGGCGCTCTGGTCACGCGGCATCCGCCGCCTCGACGCGGTTGCCCTCACCCACGCCCATTCCGACCACATGGGCGGCCTGCCCGCCGTCCTGCGCAACTTCCATCCCGCCGAGTTCTGGGTGGGCAACAACCCCCGCTTCGGAGCCTACAACGCGCTGCTCGACGAGGCAGCCTCTCTGCATATCCGTCTTCGTTCCCTGCGCGCCGGCGATGCCTTCGCCTTCGGCCCAACCCAGGTCAACGTTCTAGCGCCCTTCAGCAGCTACCAGCCCGGCCCGGAACCGACCAACAACGACTCCCTGGTTCTGCATGTGAGTTATGGCGCGACTTCCGTGATGCTGGAGGGCGATGCCGAGGCGCCCATCGAGCAGGCCATGCTCTCCGAGCAAGGCCTCCAGAGCACACTGCTCAAGGTCGGCCATCACGGCAGCATCACTTCCACCCGCCCCGCGTTTCTGGCCCGCGTAGCTCCGCAGTGGGCCGTCATCTCCTGCGGCCTCCACAACCGCTACGGCCATCCCCGCATGGAGGTGCTCGAAGAGCTGCAAGCGGCAAAAGTCCGCACCTTCAGCACCGACATCAACGGCATCGCCTGCTTCCGTCTCGACGGCAAAACCACCGCCCCGGACCTTTCCTGCGACTGGCGCTGATCGATCCTGACCCAAATGAACAACCCCGCCGCAAGCGGCGGGGTTGTTCATTTACTTGATTGATACAAATTGTGCCACTGCGCAAACATTTGCGCGGCTAATTCCAATTAACTTCCTCTCTTGCGAGAAGGGCTGCTTCAACGGAGGAGGCCATTGCCGCGTGCTTTGGCGGTAAAACCCGCCAGAATGAAAAGGCCTGTGGCGAGCAGCAACAAAGATCCGGGCTCCGGTGTGAAGGTGGTTAATTCGAAGTCAATGCCCGCGGAATCCAGACCGGATGCCTGATAGTCAATGATGGTCAGAACATTGTTCGCGCCCAGAGTGACGGGCACAGTGTAGTAAGGATAGGTGCAACTCGGCCCGGTGGTCCCCTCTGCGCAACGCGTGTCACTGCCAATTGCATCGAAGGGAGCAACCAGAACGCCGTTGAGAAAGACCTCCGCGGTGTCGTCGGCCATCACCGAGAGCTTAACGTTGGCGTCGCTGGGCGATGCGGCGAAGCTCGATACATAGGTGTAGTACCCCTGTGGCGGAGGAGCGCCGGCGGCTCCGCCGGGGCCATCCGTTGCGGCATCGCCGACCCAGCTTGAGCCGCCGATAGGCGCAGCCCAAGCTCCCTGCCCAAGGTCATAGGTAGGCAGAAGCCCCCCCGGCATGGAGGTATAGACCATTAATGGCAATGATGGCGCGGGCAGCGGAGCACCTACGTCGACGCCTGAACCGGTGTAGCCTGTGTACCCTACGTAATATACCGTGGAGGCTGAACTGTCGAAGGTTATGGTGCCTGCGAATGCCGCTGTCGCAAATGCTAACAGCAGCGCGGATAAGGCGGACAATCTGATCGGTCTATTCATGGCTTCTCCTGGACGAGTCCCTTGCAATTCTCCATGCTGTCCGAAACCGCCGCAAATGGCTGGCCACTGCGCAGGCTTCAGATTCAATGGTTCACAAAAACAAAAACTTCAAAAACCTGAGCGATGCCCGACTCCAGACAAATGCGCCGGGAGTTCTCTAGCACCTCCACGGTCGCACCGGCTCCGTAAGGGGGGAACGAAGTCAGTACTTTGACTGGAGGTAGAACGCGAACCCCTAGCCAATATGCTCTTGGAGCACTCGATCCATTATATGCAGGTTTTGTGCCAAAATGTCATTATTTATTTTCAATGACTTGCATTGCGCAAAAAGTGCCAATGTGCAGACATTTGCGCATCAATATCCAATTAATTTCCTCTTTTCCGAAAAAGGCAGCTTCCTCCGAGCAGGCAAGCGCCGCGTGCTTCGTCAACAGAACCTGCCCGGACGAGAAGGCCCGTGACGGGGAAGAGGCAGGAGTGGGGTTGCTTCTCTAGCCCCAACTCTCTCCGCCAGGAAGTATCGGAGCGGAAAGTCCGCCGTCCCCGGTAGTGTGAACAGGCCCTAATGCTTCAACAACAGGAAGATGAGCAGCACCAGCACCACGATAAACAAAAAGCCGACCACAATCAGCAGCAGAGGCACCATCTGCTGTAGTTTTCCCACCCCCGGCTGAACCGGCTTTGGCGGCGGGGCTTGCGGAACGGCAGGCATGGGCGGGGGTGGGGGCGGAGCATACATTCCAGGCATATTGGGGGCGCTTCCGCCCGGCGCGGGGGGCGGAGGATAACTCATCGGGTAAGCGGGCAACGGCGGCGGTTGCGGGGGAGGAAATCCGCCCGGATGAGGCGCTCCGCCGAGTCCCTGCATCCCTCCCATTTGTGGCGGGGCTGGAACCGGATAATTCGGGAGTGCGGGGTACGCGGGCGGCGCGGAAGCCGGAGGCATTGGCGCCAGGGGCGGGTTCGCCGCGCCAGGAACCTGGCCGCCTCTCATGGCCATCTCGCGCATCCGCGAAGCATCGATAATCCGGGTAAACTCACTCGGCCCGGTCGCGCTGCCAGCCGCCGCCGGAGGATTGACCGCGGGTTCGCCTGGGAAATGAGCATCGCGAGCGATTGCCGGCGTGGGCGCAACCAGCGGCGCTTGCTGCGGAGTCCATTCCGGCGCTTTTGCCGCGGGCGTGGAAGGCTGAGTTGGCGTGTCCAGCGTAGCGAAGGTCTGCGTCCAGACGCCTGCTTCCGGCCCTCGCGGAGGGCTCACTGGCGCGGCTTCCACGCGGGGCGTTCCAGGCTCATCCAGCATCCGAATCAACCGCGTAATGCCCACTCCAGCCGCGGGCGTCGCACTCTGCTGCGGCGCAGTCGGCAACGGCGGCGGAGAAAACGGATCGCGGCTTGCCCCCGCCGATCCCCCAAAAGAACCAGCCGAGCCGGCTGCTTCAGGGGTGAGACCGTAGTTGAGGCTTTCCGTGGCAGGCCTGCGCTCTTCGTGAAAGGCTGGCCCGACGGGAGCCGATTGCTGTTCGAGCGATAGCATCCGCGTGAAGGAACCTCCGCTTTCATGCGATGAATCCGCTGCCTCGCGGGCGACAGGCGACGGGGCCGACGAGCTTGCCCCAGAGCTTCCGAGGGTGCTGAACAACTGCGTGAACGATCCCGGCTGGCTCTCGGTGGGAGACGAAATGGATTTGGCCGCGCCGCTCGAATATGAATCTTCTGCCGGCACAGTACGCAACAGTTCCGTAAACCCGCCCGGCGTAGATGCCGGGGGAGCTTTGCGGGGCTCTTCCGGAATGAATTGAGAAGCAGATCGGGCCGCTCTCATGGGGTCTTCAGCCGAAGTGGACGCGGTCTCCAGCGAACCCAACGTTCGAAGCAAAGACGTGAACCCAGCGTCCTGAGTTGAAGGCCGCGCCACTGGAGCGGGCGCCTCCTTGGCGGCAACCGCCGGAGCGGGCGAATCGCTTCCCATAGCGCGCAGCAGTTGAGTGAATCCCGCGCTGCCCTGCTCACTGGGCATTGGAGCCGGCGCAGCGGGCGCGCCCCAGCCGCCAGACTCGGCGGCAGGCGCTTTCTCCGGGCTGTGCGCCGGCTTCGCGGACTCCATCCGCATCCGGTCGAGAATATCCGGCGCGCTCTCCGCCGCTCCGCCGCCGAAGACCACCTTATGCACCACAGGCTCCGCATGAGCATGCGGGGCTGGCTGCGGCTTTGCGGTTTCGTTTGCCCGGTTTTCCCAGGCATTGGGCGTTGCAACGAAACCGGCTGCCGGCCCGTGCGCGGCTTCAGGCGCCTTAACCGTGCCGAATACGCCGGTTGCGTCAAAGTCCTTAGCAGAGCCGGAATCCTCCGGCCACGAAGACTTTGAGGTGTCCGGTCCAGCGGGTGTCGTCGGTTTGTCCATACAATCTGGCCTCCAGGGTGATGCCGGTAGCATATATCATTCGTCGCACATGAATTAAGCTGTTCATGTAAAAAAGATTTTGCGTATAATGCGTTTGCGCCCTACCATAATGGATATGTGAACTCATCGACAGTTTATCGTCCAGGCTGGCGGCATTTTCATTTCGTTGAACGGCAAGCTGCTGTCGCTGAATCTTCGCTTTCGATCGGTCCGTAAGCGAAGCCGATCGCCCACTCTCGTCCATGGTGGTTTCCATATTATGAAGTTTCTCTCGCGGGTCGTCTGGTCGGAAGGAATGCATCTCGGCCCTCACCACTTCCAGACGCAGAGCCGGTATTTTGAAGACACGCTCTGGTTTCTCAATTCGAATCTGCGCCAGTATCCATGGGGATTTCTTCATTTTTCCATCGATACGGAGGCCATCCGCAACGGACTCGCCATCCTCAGCTTCGCATCCGGCATCCTGCCCGACGGTCTCATCTTCGATCTGCCCGACTGCGACTCGATTCCAGAACCCGCGCAACTCGGCAGCATGTTCTCTTCGACCGACAGCGAGATCGTTCTTTATCTGGCCATCCCGCTGCGCATCGACCAGGGCCTGGACTGCGACCTGAGCGGCGGCGCCAGCACGCGCTACAGTTCCGTCCAGCGCAATCTCCGCGACGACGCTCTCGGCCTGGGTGAAAACAACGTCTCCTTCGCCCGCAAGAATCTCGAGCTCCTCAGCCAGGCGCAACTCTCCGCCGACGTCATCTCCTTTCCTATCGCCCATGTTCTCCGCGACGGCAAAGGGGGATTTGTATGCGACCCCGAATTCATTCCGCCCTGCCTGCGCATCGGCGCCAGCGAGAGCCTGGTGCTGCTCCTCCACAAACTGGTGCAGGCTATCGATGAAAAAATTATTTCAACCCGCGGCATGAGGCTCAGTTCCGGCCGCTTCGAGCTGAACACATCGGCCCTCGACGTAGCCCACTACTGGTTCCTCCACGCGCTCTGCTCGACGCTTCCGGCCCTGCGCCATCATCTCCAGGACCGCCGCAGCCATCCCGAGGAGGTCTACCGGGATTTGGCCCGTCTGGCCGGCGCTCTCAGCACGTTTTCCCTCGAAGCGACGCGAGAAGAAATTCCGAAATACCGGCATCTCGACCTGACTTCCACGTTCAAAGAGATGGATGTTCTGATCCGGCGTTACCTCGAGGTTGTGGCTCCATCCAACAGCGTCACTCTCCAGTTCCGCCAAGTCGAGCCTTATATCTTTGCGGCCGACGTAAAGGACGAGCGTTGCCTGCGGCGTTCGCGGTGGGTCTTCGGCATCCGCTCCTCGGTCACCGAATCGGTCCTGCTGCGCCAGACGCCGAAGCTCATCAAAGTCTGCTCGGCCGAGGGCGTCGGCAAGCTGGTTCAGCGCGCCCTGCCCGGCCTTGAGATGATGCACCTTCCCGTCCCCCCCGCCGCTCTGCACGCCCAGGCGGATATGCACTACTTCTCCATTTCCCTCAGCGGAGCTTGCTGGCAGCATATACTACAAACCAAACGGGTTGGCGTGTATCTGCCCGGCGACCTCGGCAACGCGACTTTCGACCTTACCATCATTACGGAGACCACCTAATGACTCCTTCTCCAGCCTCGCCTCTTCAAGAGATGAAGACCAACAATTTGGCGCTTGCCTTCCAGGAAGTCTTCACCGTGATTCTTCGCACTCGCTTTTTCGTTCAGCGGGTTGAAAACGCGGACTCCTTCCGCGCCACGCTGCGCCGGATGATCTCCGCGGCGGTGAAGGATGCCTCGACCATGGGTTACAGCGATGAAGCCTCGAAGATGGCCATCTACGCCATGATCGGATTCCTCGATGAAAGCGTGCTCAACTCCAAAGACCCCGCCTTTGCCGACTGGGCGCGGCGGCCGCTGCAGGAAGAGATGTTCGGCGGGCACTTCGCCGGCGAATACTTCTTTCGCAACGTCACCGAACTGCTCAACGGCCCCGAATCCAACGAGGCTGCCGATGTGCTGGAGTTGCACGCCCTGTGCCTTCTGCTCGGCTACCGCGGGCGATTCGCATTCGGAGACGCCTCGGAGATTCATACCATCCTCAGCCGCATCCGCGACAAGATTGTCCGCATCCGCGGCGCCTATGCGCTCTTCCGCCCCTCGGTAACCCCGGCGGCGCCGCCCAAGCTCAAGCGCGATTCCTGGGTGCGCGGGCTAGCTTGGACCGCCGTCCTGCTCGCCGTCTTCACTGTGCTGGCTTACATCGGTTACGTGCTGATCCTCGGCCAGTTCATCCCCGCAAGCGCTCAGGGCGTCCATCGGCCCGCGGCGACACTGGCATCCAATCGGACGACTATCCTTTCGGAGTTATCGCTATGAAACGCATCATTATTGGAATTCTGATTTTCGTGCTGTATCTGGCCCTGGTCATTGTGGGAGCCTTTGCCCTGCACTTTGAAGGCATAAGGTTGGTGTTATTCTGCGTGATTCTCGGCCTGCTGGGCGCTTTAACCACTTTCTTTATCCTGTGGTATCTGCATAAGCTGGACAGCGCCTCGGAGCAAGCGGACGACTCGCCCGATGCTATCAACCTGAACGCACTGCTCCGCGACGCGGACGCCCGGATTCGGCAAGCAGGCCGCGCGGGCATCAAATCGCTGGCTTCTCTTCCGCTGATCTATGTCATCGGCGATGAAAACTCAGCCAAGACGCAAACCGTGCTCCAGTCAGGCCTGGACCCCGAACTGATAGCCGGTGGCGTCTATCGGGACGCGGTGATCGTTCCTACCCAGCTTGCCAATATCTGGCTGGCCGGAGACTATATCATTGCCGAAGCCGGAGGCTCGCTCCTGCGCCAGCCCGCGCTCTGGAAGCGGCTCATCAAAGCTACCTTGCCCGCTCGGCTCGGCTCGGTCTTTTCCAGGGACAGCCGCCTGCCCGCGCGCTCCGTGGTGGTCTGCGTCAGCATCGAGCGCATTCTGGCCCCCAATACCTCCGAGCAGATTCGCGCCCTGGCGCAGATGCTGAATGAGCGCCTGCGCCAGCTATCTCAAACCCTCGGCATCTCACTGCCGATTTACGTGCTCTTCACCAAGCTCGATAACATCGCGCCCTTTGCCGACTACACCGGCCGCCTCACTGAAGAGGAAGTCAAGTTCCCCATCGGGTCGCTGCTGTCTTCCCTGAGTTCCGGCTCCGGCCTCTACACCGAGCAAGCCACGGCCATGATCGGCGCTCGGCTCGATCAGCTTCTCTACGCGCTCTCCGAGTTTCGCCTCGATATCCTCTCCCGCGGCGGCGAGTTACAGGAGCTTGCCCGCGCCTACGAGTTTCCACGCGACCTGCGCAAGCTGCGCGCCGGCATCGTTTCTTTTCTTGCCGAGGTTGCGCGGCCCAGCCAGATCGGCGTCAACCCGTTCTTGCGCGGATTCTTCTTCGCCGGCATGCGCGCCCACATTGTTGAGAACGTTCTCGACGTAGGCCCGGTCCAGCAGCAAGCCTCCGCCCCGCCCGTCGATGCCGGAGCCACCCGCGTCTTTTCGCTTGCCGCAGCCCAGATGCAGCAAGCCCCGGCACCGCAATCCAGGCGCGGCGGCACGCGCAAGGTCGCGCAATGGGTCTTTCTTCCCCACTTATTTGCGAAGATACTGCTGGCCGATAAGTCCGCCCTGGAGACCAGCCGCGCCAGCACCCGGACCAACTATCTCAAGCGCGCGCTGCTGGCCACGGCCAGCGCGGTCATTCTGGTTGTCTTGTTATTTGTGACCATCTCCTTCTTCAACAATCGCTCGCTCGAAGAGCGCGTCGCCTCCGCTTCCGCCTCGCCGGTTTCCCCGATCGCTTCCGGAGCCTTCGCTTCGCAGAGCGACCTTGAAACGCTCGACAAACTCAGAGCGGTTCTCGACGAGCTCAGGAGTTATCGCAACGACGGTCCGCCGCTCATGGATCGCATGGGCCTGTATCGCGGCGATGCGCTTTATCCCATTGCCTGCCAGGCCTACTCGAACAGATTCCGCGCTCTTCTGCTGGCTCCGACTCAGGAGAATATTCTCGCCAAAATCCGCGCCCTGCCGGCTTCTCCATCCCCAGATGCCGACTACTCCTCAGCCTACAGGCCGCTGAAGACCTACGTGCTTACCATCTCCAACCCCAACCCCGACTCCGCGCAAGACACGATGGATTATCTTCCCGCGGCCCTGCTCACCGAGTGGGCCGGCAGCGCAACGCCCGACTCCGGCATTGCCCATCTCGCCCAGGCTCAGTTCGCGTTTTATGCCAGTTTTCTCGCCGAGCCATCTTCCTGCATGGCCAGGACCGGCGGCTCCGCCAACGATGTTCTTTTGGCGCGCGCGCGCTTCTACCTCGGCGGCTTTCAGGGATTCCTGCACGTTTACCAGAGTATGCTCGCCGCCGCCAACCGCAAGGTTCCGGCCTTCGACTTCAACAGCAAGTTTCCCGGTTCCTCGCTTTACATATTCGATAACTATTCGGTGCCGGGCGCTTTCAGCAAGGATGGATTCGCCTTCATGCAGGACGCAATCCTGCACCCCGACCCTTACTTCCGCGGAGAAGAATGGGTTCTCGGTCCCGCCTCCGGGCCGCCTATCGATCGCGCCGCGTTGTCCAGCCAGTTGAAGAGCGCCTACTATGCCGATTACGTCCATACTTGGAGAACCTATCTCGCCAAGGCGCAATTCGTTCAGTTCCATAGCTTTCCCGACGCCGGCAACAAACTCACCGCGCTCGACTCCAATAGCTCTGCACTGTTGGAGCTATTCTCCCTCGTCTCGTTCCACACCAGCGTTTCCGCGCCGGAGATTGCAACTATCTTCCAAGCGCCTCAGTCTGTGGTTCCGCCTGCCAATCCGTCCAATCTGGACGTACGCCTTATTGCTTCTTCCAATCAGGGCTACATCCAGGCCCTGCAAGCTCTTGAAGGAGTAATCAAGAACTTGACCCCCGCCCAGATCGCCGCCAACGATCCCGCCGCCACCGCGCCCGTGACTCAGGCCGCCGTCGCCGCCGAGCAAGTCGCCGAAACCCTGCGCAACGCCTTTGTCCCGGACACCGCCGGCGGCGTGGATAAAACCACCTTCACTCTTCTCGAGGCGCCCATCGAGTCGGCCAAGAGTCTGGCTGCCCAGGCGCCTGCCTTCGCCGCAGGAAAAGAGGCCAGAGACTTCTGCGGCCAGATCGGACCATTGCTCGACAAGTTCCCCTTCAACCCGCGGTCCAATATTGAAGCCACCACCGATGAGGTCGCCCAGGTCTTCGCGCCGGTTTCAGGAACTTTTCCCCAGTTCTACAGCAAATCCCTGCGCACCCTCGTTACCCCCAGCTCGACGCTCCGCATCAATCCGGCATTCATCGCCTTCCTCAACAACGCCCAAAAGATATCTTCCAATCTCTTTCCCGGCGGCGGAAAGCAGCCTTCGCTGGACTTCACGCTCACCGAGGTCAAGGCTCCCGGCGTCTCCGATGCGGACCTCAACATCGATGGCAAGCAAATCAAGGCGGGCGGCCAGTCGGCCACCTTCCATTGGGTCTCTCAGCCGTCGAGCAAGATCACCCTCGCCACTCAAAAGAACTCCGCGCCGGTCATGACTGGCCCCTGGGCGGTCTTCCACTTTGGCTTCGCCGCTCCGCAAGTCTCTCCCAATCGTCTAAAGTTCTTCTTCAGCTTCAACAATCAAGCCCCAGAGGTCGTTCTCTTCGACGCCTCAGGCCCCGGAGCCGCATTGCTCAACCCTGAATTCATGAAAGGATTCCACTGTGTTTCAACCGTAGCTCGCTGACGCGCCGGATCGGAGGGCGCATCGGCTTATGAGATGATGCGCCGTGGGGCATTTGACCGCAAATGCTCTGCGGGGGATTACAAAATTGGCGGCGGAATCGACTATCTTTGGAGTACGCGAGACATGACTATGACAGAGGAATTCAGCAACGAATTTATGCCGTCCGAACCGCCATCCGATCGGTTGACTGAATCTCAGTCGGCTGAACCCGCGCCAGCGCCCTTGCGCATTGCCGTCTCGGCACTCACCGATATAGGCTGCGTCCGCACCAACAACGAAGACTGCTTCGGCTACGACGAAGCTCCGGGCATCTATGTCGTCTGCGACGGCATGGGGGGAATGGCCAGCGGAGAGGTCGCCAGCGCCCACGCCGTGGCGGCCATCGTGAACAGTTATGCTTCTGCCGCTTCCTCGGACATCTCCGTCAGTTCCAGGCTTTTCGACGCCATCAGCATCGCGAACCAGGACGTTTGGGAGAACGCGCAAATTCCCGAAAACAAGGGAATGGGGACCACCGCAGTGGTCGCGGCGGTCGACGGGAACAAGCTAATCATCGGCAACGTAGGCGACAGCCGCGCCTATATCATCCAGGACGGCCAGTGCGCGCAACTCACCGTCGATCACTCCTATATCAACGAACTTATTCGCAACGGCGTGCTGACCATCGAGAGCGCGCGCAACGCTGACCTGCGGGGCATGGAATCCGTCATTACCCGCGCGGTCGGCGTTGCCGCCGAGGTTCAGCCCGACTTTTTCTCGGTCGATCTTAAGCCCGGCACCGCCGTTCTTTTGGCCACCGACGGCCTCACCCGCTACCTTCTTCAGGACGAAATCGCCGCCATCGTGAACGCCACGCCCTTCGAGTCCGTCTGCGCCAGCCTGATCGATGTGGCGAAGCAGCGCGGCGGCGTGGATAACATCACCTGCATCCTGCTTCTCGCTCAGCCCGCTTGATGGAGATGGCAGCTCGCGCGGAGAATTGTCCGGGTTCCTATCGTCTGAACTCAGCTTCTCCCAGCCGCCCGGATTCTCTTCCCTCATCGATTTCGATTGCGAATGTGCCTCCAGTCACAGTACGTTCATACTCCGCATGTGATAGCATTCGATTTCTTAGCAATAGACGCCTGGCGGATTCATCCTACCCTCATCCGCGCGGCGCCGGCCCGAGACCCTCCAGGTCCAAATATTTATGGATGAGGTAGAAGGCAGACCGGGACACGTGGCCCTCCAATCCGGCCACATGGACGCCCCCAAGGGTGTCCTCGCGGCCATTCTGTGCCGCCCTCATCCAACCTCGCAAATTCTGAGAACACCCCGCAAATCACAAGGAGAATCCTATGAAAACATACCAGGGAAATGAGATACGCAACGTAGCTGTAGTGGGGCATGCGCACAGCGGCAAAACCACCTTGATCGCCGCTCTGCTGCATGCCGCCAAGATGACCCCAACCCAGGGCCGCGTGGAAGAAGGCACGGCCGTAACCGCCTACGACGAGGAAGAGATCGCCCGCGGCGCAACCATGCAAAACGCCGTCGCCTTTGCCGAGTGGCAGGGCGTCAAAATCAATCTTATAGACACTCCCGGCTTTCATATGTTCAGTCACGAGGCCCGCGCGGCCCTGCTGCCGGCGGAAGCGGCCCTGATAGTCGTGAACGCCCAGAACGGCATAGAAGCCATCTCCGAGCGGGTGTGGAGATACGCCGACGAGGCCGGCCTCCCCCGCGTCGTGGTCGTCAACCAGATGGACCACCCCAAGGCCGGCGGCGGCGGCGGCTTGAGCGCCCTCATCGACGACCTGGTGGACCGCTGGGGCCGCAACTGTGTCCCCGTCCAGTTGCCCATCTCCGACGCCGAGGGCTTCCACGGCGTGGTGGACTTGGTAACCATGCAGGTCTTCTATTACACTCCCGGCGGCGACGGCCGCGGCAAGGCCTCCGGCGAGATTCCCGCCGGCATGGCCGCCGACGCCAAAACCCGCCATGAGGCGCTGGTCGAGTTAGTCGCCGAAGGCAAGGACGAGTTGATGGAGGAGTACTTCGAGACTGGCACACTTACCGAGGAGCACCTCATCGCCGCCCTTCACGATTCCGTTCGCGAGGGCCGCATCTTCCCCGTGCTTTTCACCAGCGGTTTGGCCAATATGGCTGCCGATCGCCTGCTCGACTTTCTCAAGGCCTATACGCCCTCGCCCGCCGAGCGCGCCCCCTTCACCTTCCGCGATCCCGCCGCCCCCGCCGCCACGGAAGAAGCCGCCCCCGCCCCGCTCGTTTCCCGCAAGGTAGACGACGGCGAGCCGCTCGGTATGTTCGTCTTCAAGACCATGAC
>Ga0181536_10005243_pt1 | contig 13373 bp, 12 predicted proteins | sample PEATcosm2014_Bin_41_FD_121105 | JGI IMG/M metagenome (GOLD analysis project Ga0181536, IMG submission 121105) | Peatland microbial communities from MTU Mesocosm Facility, Houghton, MI, USA - PEATcosm2014_Bin17_60_metaG | ecosystem: Environmental > Terrestrial > Soil > Wetlands > Peat | place...
CCTGCTTGGCCGCATCTACGCGCGGTTGATCGGCGATCCCGATCAGCACAAGGTGAACGACGAGATGGTGCAGCACGCCATCGAGCAATTCCTCAAGGTCACCGAGAAGGACCCCAAGGACGTGGACAGTTGGCTGATGCTCGGCCGGCTCGAGAGCGTAAACCGCAATTCGGTTGAGGCGGAGAAGGCCTTCAAGAAAGTCCTTGATGAGGACGCGAGCAACGAAGAGGCGCTGACCGGCCTGGCGCGAGTGTATGCCGATGTAGGGGACACCAAGAACGCGATTGAGATGCTGCGCCAGGTGACCAGCAAGAATCCCAATCCGCACACGCTGGCCGCGCTGGCGACTTTCTATCACAACAGTCACGATTTCGCGAACGCCGCGGACGTCTGGCGGCAGGCGCTGCAGATGGACCCGGAAAACAACCGCATCAAGCAACAACTGGCTGAGGATTTGCTGTCCGCTGATCGTTTTGACCAGGCGTTGAAGCTTTACCAGGAGCTGGCGGTTTCCGATCCGCGCGACTTCCAAACGCAGTTGCGGCTCACCGAGATTTACCGGCAGAGGGGTGATTTCGCCAAGGCCCATGCGGCACTGAATAAGGCCCGCGAACTGGACTCGCAAAGCCTCGAGGCGCGTTACGAAGAAGTGAACTTGCTCGACGACGAAGGGAAGACGGACGCCGCCGTCACCGCCCTTCGCTCCATGATCAATGACACCGCGAAGAAGAATTACACCGACGACGAGAAGCGGAGCCGCACGACTTTATTCGAGAGGCTCGGCATGCTCTATCGCAGCGCGGAAAAGTATAGCGACGCGGTCGATGCCTTCCGGCAGATTGCCGACGTAGACCCGAACGCGGCGCCGCGCGCCTCGGCGGAGATCATTGACACCTGGCGAACCGCTAAGGACATGAAGAAGGCCGAGGCGGAAGCCCAGGCAGCACTGAAAAAGTTTCCCAAAGACCGCACGATTATTGTGGCCCGGGCTTCGCTCCTCTCCGACTTGGGCAAGACGGATGAGGCCGTGGCTGCGTTGCGCACCTTAATGGATGGCAGCAAGGACTGGGAAACCCAGATCGCCATTGCCCAGATCTACGAGAAGGGCAAGCGCTACGAGGACATGGGAAAGACCCTCGATGCCGCCGAGGCGATTTCCGAGTCCAACCAGGAAAAGCAGACGGTGCTGTTTATGCGCGGCGCGATGCTTGAGAGAACCAAGCAGTATGACGCGGCCGAGGGCGAATTTCGCAAGGTTCTGCAAATCGACCCGGATCACGCCGGTACCCTGAACTACCTGGGCTACATGCTGGCCGACCGCAACGTCCGGCTGGACGAGGCACAGAAGATGATCGATAAGGCGGTGGAACTCGAGCCGCAGAACGGTGCTTTCCTGGACAGCCTCGGCTGGGTGTACTTCCGCCAAAATAGGCTGGATGAAGCTGCCAATTACCTCCAGAAAGCGCTGCAACTGCCCAGCGTCTCCAAAGACCCCACGGTCCACGATCACCTCGGTGATGTTTATTTCAAGCAGGGGAAAATCCGGGAGGCCATCGCGCAGTGGCAAAGCTCGCTGAAGGAGTACGAAGCGGGCGCCGGGGATTCCGATGCGGACCCCGCAGAAATGGCGCAAGTCAGCAAGAAGCTGGAAAGCGCCCGCGTGCGCGTGGCGAAGGAAGATTCCCCGGAAAAAGAGAAGCGGCGGTAAAATAGACGCGTTGGAGGTGTTTCACATGCGCCTCTGTTTGATCGTCTGTGTTTCGCTATGGGCGGCCGCCGCTCGCGGCCAGGATTTCCAAGAGCGGCCGAGCGCAAGTCTTCCCGAATTCTTCGATACCCATCCCACGGCTCTCGACAGCGCGCACTTTCAACGCGTGCTCCAAAATGATCGTGTGGAAGTAATTCGCGTTCACATCAATCCCCATGAAAAAACGATGGTTATGGAGCTTCCTGCCCACGTCGTGAGCTGCCTCACCGACCAGCACGTTCGCTTGATTTACCCTCGCGGCAAGACGGTGGAGCGCACGCAAAAAGCCGGCTATGCGGGCTGGGTAGAGCGGGATGAGTATGGCGTGGAAAACATCGGGGATAAACCCGTCGAGTGGATCATGATCGTACCGAACGAGTCCCACGAGACGGGTTGACGGCGAAGAACTCCTGACAACAGAGTTGACTGAGCGCATCCCGACCCGATATCCTGAACCTTTCTGATAGAGGTGCGGCGGCCATCAGTACCCGGGCGCGCGTTTCCGACGAGCATCGGACGCCCGTGGAAAAGGGGCCAACCGCCGAAATCGCCGCGGAGGCTCGCAAACCGGCGGTTGGGGGGTGCGGATAACACCGGCCCACTGTCATCTGTTTCGAAGAACGGATGGAGCGCTATCGGAGGGTGTCAACCGCGCGGCAGGCCGGACCCGCATCATCGCCTGCAGGTGGCCTGTCTCCCTTCCCTTCCCCGCTCCCATCCAGGAAAGAGCCATGGACGTTTTTGAACTGACGCGGGCGCTAGTCGATATCGAGTCGATCACGGGCAACGAAGAGCGAGTGGGCGGATTCCTGTTCGGCTATCTGTCGCAGCTCGCGGAGCGCTACAGCGGGCGGGTGGAGCGGAGCGAGGTCGAGCCGCATCGGCTCAACGTGCTGGCGGTGTGGGGCGAGCCGGTGGTGACGCTTTCGACCCACATGGACACTGTGCCTCCGTTTTTCCCCTCCCGCGAGGATGAGGAAAACATCTGGGGCCGTGCGGCTTGCGATACCAAGGGAATCATCGCGTCGATGATTCACGCCACGGAAATGCTGCTCGCCGGCGGCGGACGGAATCTCGCGCTGCTGTTCGTAGTGGGCGAAGAGCGCAACAGCGCGGGCGCCTATCACGCGGCGAAGACGCCCATCGGCTCAAGATTTCTCATCAACGGCGAGCCCACAGAAAACAAACTGGCCATCGGCTCGAAGGGCGCGCTGCGGTATGAGATCGTGGCGCAAGGCCGGATGGCGCACTCGGCGTATCCCGAGCTGGGTGATTCGGCGATCGAGAAACTGCTGAACGCGCTCGAGCGCATCCGGCGCATCGCGCTGCCGGTGGATGAACTGCTGGGGCCGAGCACACTGAATATCGGAACGATCCAGGGCGGCCGGGCGCCGAACATTATCGCAGATGAGGCGCGCGCCGAACTGATGATTCGTCTGGTAGGTGATTCGCGCTTGACTAAACAGGCTTTGGCCGCTGCGGTCGAAGGGTGCGCCGAAGCACGTGAGGTGTTGGAGATCCCGGCCGTGGGGCTCGGACGGTTGGATGGTTTTGAAACCACGGCCGTGGCATACACAACCGACATTCCAGCCTTCGGCGGCGCGTGGGGCCAGCCGTTCCTCATCGGACCGGGCACCATCCACGTAGCGCACACGCTCGAAGAGCGCGTGTCCAAGCGGCAGCTCATCGAAGCAGTCGAAATCTATCAACGTATGGTGAAACAGTTATGGAATCAAGAATCGAAGTCGGCATCTTAGGCGCGACCGGCATGGTCGGCCAGCATTTCATAAAGTTCTTGCAGGGCCACCCTTGGTTTGACGTACGGTGGCTGGGGGCGAGCGATCGCTCGGTGGGCAAGAAATATCGCGACGCCACCAAGTGGCACTTGGCCGGCGTGATGCCGGATGCGGAGGCCGACTTAATGGTGGAGGAGTGCAAGCCCAACAATGCCCCGCGGCTGCTGTTTTCCGCGATGGACTCCTCGGTGGCAACGGAGATCGAGCGCGCCTTCGCCGAGGCCGGCCACGTTGTGGTATCGAACTCGAAGAACCACCGCATGGACCGGGATGTGCCGCTGCTGGTGCCCGAAGTCAATCCCGACCATCTGAAGCTCGTGCCGTTGCAGCAGCGGCACCGGCCGTGGAAGGGGCAGATCGTCACGAATCCTAACTGCGCCACGGTGTCACTGGTGATGGGGCTCGCGCCGCTCAAGCCCTTCGGGATCACCCAAGTGATTGCGACGACGATGCAGGCGATTTCGGGCGCGGGATATCCTGGCGTGCCGTCGATGGACATCAATGCCAACGTGATTCCTTTCATCGGGGGCGAAGAAGAGAAGATGGAGCAGGAGGCGCAGAAGATCCTCGGCGATTTCGCCGGCGACCATATCAAGCACCTGAACGCCAAAGTGAGCGCGCACTGCAATCGAGTTCCAGTGGTGGACGGGCACCTGGTGACGGTTTCGGTGAAGCTCTCGGCGCAGCCTTCTCAAACGGATCTGATGTGCGCGTTCGATGAATTCACTGGCGTTCCGCAACAACGTCAACTGCCGAGCGCCCCCGCAAAACCGGTTACCTACATGACGCAGCACGACCGTCCGCAGCCACGGCAGGACGCCGACCGTGACCGCGGGATGGCGGCTTTTGTGGGGCGCCTGCGCGTGTGCCCGGTGCTGGATTACAAGTTTGTCGCGCTGACGCACAATACCATTCGCGGAGCGGCGGGCGCGGCCGTGCTGAATGCCGAGTTGATGCACTCCGAGGGGATGCTCGACTAATGATCGTCATGAAATTCGGCGGGACCTCCGTCGAATCGGCGGCGGCGATCGAGCGCGTGGCGTCCATTGTCCGCGCGCGGGCGGCACGCAGGCCCGTAGTGGTCGTCTCGGCGATGGGCAAAACTACGAACAAGCTGCTGGCCATTGCCCACGCGGCGATCGCGGCCAACCGCGCCGATTACCTTGCGCAGATCCATGATCTCCGTGATTTTCACTCGCGCGAAGCACGCCTGGTCGTGCCGCTCGCAGAACGCGCGGAGCTCGACCGTACGCTCGACGAGCATTTCCAAGAGCTGACGGAATTAATAAAAGGCCTGGCGGTGCTCGGCGAGCTGACACCGCGGTCGATTGACGCCATTTCAAGCTATGGCGAGCGCCTGTCAAGCTACATCGTCTCGCTGGCGTTCGAGCATTTTGGGATGAAGGCCGCGCACGTGGACTCGCGCCGCGTCGTCGTAACCGATCATCGGCACACCCAGGCGGCGCCGCTCTACCCCGAGACGTACGCACGGATCGCGGCCACCATTCCACCGCTCGCGAAAGACAAGATCGTCGTCATGGGCGGCTTCATCGGCGCGACCGAGGAAGGCGTCACCACTACTCTGGGCCGCGGGGGTTCGGACTTCACGGCGTCCATCGTGGGAGCGGGCATCGGCGCGGAAGAGATCCAGATCTGGACCGATGTCGATGGCATGCTCACTGCCGATCCCACGATCCTGCCCGGCGGCCATCGGGTGAAAATTATTTCCTTCGCGGAGGCCGCGGAGCTCGCTTACTTCGGCGCGAAGGTGCTGCATCCGGCAACAGTGATTCCGGCGGTAGAGAAAAACATTCCGGTATTGATTCTGAATTCGCGGCGCCCGGAAGTGGAGGGCACGCGCATCGTGTCGGAGCCGGTGCATACCGTGAACCCAGTGAAATCGATCGCCTGCAAGCGCAAGATCACGCTGGTGAACATTCACTCGACGCGTATGCTGATGGCGCATGGATTCCTCAAACGCATTTTCGAGGTGTTTGAGCGGCTGGAAACGCCGGTGGACATGGTTGCGACCTCGGAGGTCAGCGTTTCGTTGACGATCGACAATCCGCATCGCCTGGCCGAGATCTGTGAGGAGCTGCGCCAGTTTTCCGAGGTCTCGATCGAAGAAAACCAAGACATCGTTTGCCTGGTGGGTGATAACATCCGCTACACGCCGGGCTTGGCGGCGCGCGTTTTCGGAGCGCTCGAATCCGTGAACATCCGCATGATCTCGCAAGGCGCATCGCTGCTGAACCTGAGCCTGGTTGTGGCGGAGGCTGATCTGAAACGCGCGGTCGAAGCCCTGCACCGGGAGTTTTTCGCCGAGCTCGATCCGGCGGTGTTCGATAGAAATGGAGCCGCCGATGCCGCAGCCTGAACGCCGCCTCGCCATCATCGGTTACGGCAAGATGGGCCGTCTCATTGAGCAGTTAGCGCCGGAGTACGGATTCAGCGTGGTGCTGAAACTGGACGAATTCAACAACGCCAACTACGAAGGTGTCACGCCTGGGAATTTCAGCGGCATTGACGTGGCGGTGGACTTCTCGATCCCGAGTGCCGTGGTGGAAAATGTCGAACGCATCTCGAAATTGGGCGTGAACATTGTCGTCGGCACGACGGGTTGGACGGAGCATCTGGGCAGGGTGAAGAGCGCGGTCGAGAAGAATGGAATCGGCTTGGTCTGGAGCCCCAACTATTCAATCGGAGTCAACGTCTTCGCTCGTCTGGTGGCGGAGGCGGCGCGGTTGCTCGCGGCGCAACCCGAGTACGGCGCTTGGGCGTGGGAGATCCATCATTCCACCAAGAAGGACGCGCCTTCAGGCACGCTGATCAAACTGGTGGAAGAGATGAAGGGCGCCGGTTATGCGAGCACAATCGACGTGAGTTCCAACCGCGCCGGAGCGCATCCGGGCACGCACGAAATCGGGTTCGATTCTACAGCGGACACAATTACGCTGCGGCATGTGGCCCGCAGCCGGGAAGGTTTCGCGCGCGGCGCGTTACAGGCAGCGCGATGGGTAGTTGGCAAGAAAGGCTTTCACGAATTTCGTGAGATCCTGTTTCACTAGGAGGTGGTACATGTTCACGGGATGCGGAACCGCTCTAGTCACTCCATTCCGGCACGATCTGTCGCTCGACGAAGCGGCGCTGCGCAAGCTGGTCCGGCGCCAGATTGACGCGGGCATCAATTTTCTGGTCCCCTGCGGCACCACGGGCGAGAACCCGACGCTCAGCCGTGCCGAGCATCTGCGCATCGTAGAGATCACGCTGGAAGAGGCCAAGGGCAAAGTCCCGGTGCTGGCTGGAGCCGGCGGTTACAATACGCAGGAAGTCATCGAGCTGGCGCGCGAAGTCGAGCATCTCGGCGCGGACGGCCTCCTCTCCGTAACGCCCTACTACAATAAGCCCACGCAAGAGGGCCTCTACCAGCACTTCAAGGCCGTTGCTGGCGCGGTGCACGTTCCGATCATCGTTTACAGCGTCCAGGGACGTACAGGTGTGAATGTAGAGCCGGCGACATTAGCGCGCCTCGCGCAGATCGACAACATTGTCGGCGTGAAGGAAGCATCCGGCAACATCGCACAGATGGCGAATGTGATTCAGCAGGTGCCGGAGAGTTTCGCCGTGCTCTCCGGTGACGACTCGATTACGCTGCCACTCATCGCCCTGGGCGGGCGCGGGATTATCTCGGTGGTGTCGAATGAGATTCCCGCCGAGATGACGGAGCTCGCGCAGCTTTGTTTGAAAGGGGATTTCGCGGCCGCGCGCCGATTGCAGCGCAAATTCCTGCCGCTGATGGAAATCAACTTCGTCGAATCGAACCCGATCCCGGTGAAGGCCGCCTTGGGGCTGATGGGCCTGCTCGAATCGGTCTACCGTCTCCCCATGTGTCCGCCGAAGCCTGAGAATCTGGCGAAGATCGAAAAAGTACTGGAGCTGCTCGGCCTCCTCGCGGACCGGAGGGTGCACGTTGCAGGCTGAAATCGAAACACTATTCGACGAAAAACCTGAAACCTACACCGAAGATCACTTTCGGCTTTTCCAGGAGTTCAAGGCGGCGCTGAATGCCGGCGAGATCCGCGCCGCGGAGCCGGACGCGCGCGCAAAAAGCGGCTGGCGCGTGAACGGTTGGGTAAAGAAGGGCATCCTGCTGGGGTTTCGTATGGGTGCGGTGGTCGATATGTCGATCGATCGCACGCGGCAACCGTTTTTCGATAAGGCTACTTACCCCGTGAGACACTTCACGGCCCAGAACGGAGTGCGCATTGTGCCCGGCGGATCGAGCATCCGGGACGGCTGCTTCGTAGGCAAAGGCGTCACGTGCATGCCGCCGATGTACATCAACACGGGCTCGTACGTGAGCGATGGCACGATGGTGGACTCGCACGCGCTCGTGGGAAGTTGTGCCCAGGTAGGGCGCAACTGCCATATCTCGGCCGCGGCACAAATTGGCGGCGTGCTCGAGCCGGTGGGCGCGCTGCCGGTGGTCATCGAAGATGAGGTGCTCGTCGGTGGCAATTGCGGGGTGTACGAGGGGACGGTCGTGAAGCGCCGCGCGGTGCTTGGCAGCGGAACCATCCTGAACCGATCGACACCCGTCTACGACCTGGTCCGCAATACGGTCCATCGCGCCACTGATGACGAACCGCTGGTCATCCCCGAGCAAGCCGTCGTTGTGGCGGGCTCCCGCGCTGTCACGCAGGGGCCGGGCAAAGAGTGGGGGATTTCTCTCTACACCCCGGTCATAGTAAAATACCGCGACGAGAGGACCGACACCAAGATTCAACTGGAAGACCTCCTGCGCTAGACACCTGCGCTAAGCTAGGGCACGGGCAGGGATGCCATTTTCAACATTTACGCTAGAGTCAAAAACCGCGCTGATCACCGGCAGCGGGCGTGGTATCGGCCGCGCCATCGCTGAGAAACTGGCGGCAGTCGGGGCGGCGGTGATGATTAACGATCTGGACGCCGGTCCCGCCGCGGAGGCATCAAGCGCCATCCAAACCGCCGGCGGACGCGCGGCGCAACTGGCCGGTGACATCACGCGGCCCGAGTTTCCGCAGCAACTGGTCGATGCCACCCTCGCGACGTTCGGATCTCTCGACATCATCGTCAACAACGCCGGGTACGCCTGGCACAATCTCATCCAGAAGACGACCGACGAACAGTTCCAGGCTATGCTGGATATCCACGTCGTGGCGCCTTTTCGCATTTTGCGTGCCGCTTCTACTTTCCTGCGAGAGACGGCGAAACGTGAAATCGCCGAGGACCGCCGCGTGATGCGCAAAGTGGTGAACATCACCTCCATCGCTGGCACCGATGGCGACGCCGGGCAGGTGGGTTACTCTTCCGGCAAGGCGGCCGTGCTGGGCCTTACGCGGACCATGGCCAAGGAGTGGGGACGCTACAATGTCAACGTCAACTGTGTCGGCTTCGGGATGATTGAGACTCGCCTCACGCAGCCGCTCGCGCCCGATGCCGCAGCGGTCGAGATCAAGGGACATTCGATCGTGCTGGGCGCGCAGCAGAAGATTCTGGACACTGTCAAAACGGCATGTCCCTTGGGCCGTTTGGGAAAGCCCGAGGAAGCTGCCGGCCCGGTACTGTTCTTCTGCTCGCCGCTCTCCGACTACGTCACCGGCGAAGTGCTTATCTGCAGCGGCGGGCTGCATTTCTGAGAATCCTATGTGCAGGCTGCTTCTGGTGGACGACGATGGCCAGCTTTTGGAATTCTACAGGCTCGTGCTCGAACACGCCGGGCATCAGGTACTGATAGCGGAGACCTGCCAGGCAGCGGTCGAGCTCCTCATCGAAAGCGATCCCGAGGTTGTCATCATGGACCTCCGGCTCCCGAAAATTGAGGACGGACTGGCACTCATTCGCACTCTGAAGAAACACCAATACCCGCCGGACCGCCGCCGGCCGAAAGTGATCGTCAACTCTGGGTGGACAGAGGACCTGCTCCCCACCGCTGAAAAAGATTGGGTCGACTGCGTACTCTCCAAGCCGATGCGTATGGAAGTGCTGTTGCGATCGATTTCCGAACTGGCGCGATGACCTCGCCGCGATAGATGACAGCGATTCGGAGCAAACTGAAGAAGTCGTTGCGGCGCTTGCTTGGCTTCACCGGCTACACCCTCTTCAACTCGCGCCGCTACTACGCGCGCGACGGTGTGCTCACGATCCACAACGATCACTTCCGGAAAGACCCCGCTTTCCAGGCAGCTTACGCTCGCGGGGTCAAGGCAAGCCAGGGTATTGACCCGCAGTTCGATTGGCGGGTGCATATTGCGCTCTGGGCGGCGCGTGCAGCGGTCCGGCTGCCGGGAGATTTCGTGGAGTGTGGCGTCAACGCCGGCTTTATCAGTTCCGCCATCATGCAGAATCTAAACTGGAGCGCTGTTGCCAAGCGCTTCTACCTGATCGACACGTTCAACGGACCCGTCCTGGAGCAATATTCCGCCGAAGAGGTGGACCGGGGCCGTCGCCAGGTGGCGGAGGATGCCATGGCGGCGGGCGCCTACGTACGCGACATCGAGCGCGTGCGAGCCAACTTCGCCGAGTGGCCCAACTCAATAGTGGTGCAAGGCGCCGTTCCGGACATCCTCCAGCCCCTGGACATCGGGAACGTGGCGTTTCTTCACATTGATTTGAATTGCGCTCAACCCGAGCAGCAGGCACTCGCGTTCTTCTGGGACCGGCTCTCGCCCGGAGCGCTCGTGCTGCTCGACGATTACGCCTACTTCGGTCACGAATGTCAGGCCCGCGCCATCGACGAAGTAGCGCGGGACATCGGCTTCCATGTCCTGTCCCTTCCCACCGGCCAAGGTCTCATCGTCAAGTAGGGCGCGTCCCAGCCGAGTTCTATAATAAAGGGTAATGCCCAAAGCCAGAGAGCTAGAGATGCGTCTCGAGCGCACCGAACAGCAACTGCGCCTCTTCCAGAAGATCAGCCGCTTCATGGTTCGTGAGATGAGCTTGCAGGATGTTCTGCAGGGCATCGTCACCTTGATCTCGGAGTTTATGGAATGCGACTCCTGCCTGGTTTATCTGCTGGATCATGATGAGCTTGTGTTGTGTGCTTCCAACACGCCGCATCCTTCCACCATCGGCAAGGTTCGGCTTCGGTTGAGTGAAGGTCTCACCGGTTGGGTGGCGCGCGAGCGGCGCCTGCTGGCAATTTCACGGGAGGCCTACAAGGATTCCCGGTTCAAGTACTTCGGCGAGTTGCCTGAGGATACGTTTGAAGCCTTTCTTTCCGCTCCGGTGATCGCCCGCAATCGCGTGGTGGGTGTCATCAACGTGCAGCACCGCGCGCCGCACCAGCACACCGGCAGTGAGATGGAGGTACTCTCCACAGTAGGGGAGCAGGTGGGATGTATGCTCGTACTGGCCCGCATGGAGCCGACTGCCGTCGCCGAAGCCAATCACGTCGAACTGGTGTTGGCTTCCGCGCCCGTGCAACAGAGGGGTTAGTGCGCACATTCTGGTGGTTCCTCTTCGTTGCCCTCGTCGCGGTCGCCACCGTCACCGGGGCTGACAATACCGAGCGCTGGCGCGTTCTGTACTCGTACGACGACCTGAACTCCTCGCTTGTCATCAACGATTTCAAGTTTCTGACGCCGCAGCGTGGGGTGGCTGCCGGCTTTGAGCTCGATAAGAACGGCAAGATCAAGCCCATTACCTTGGTCACGAGCGACGGTGGGTCGCACTGGACGCTCACTCCGATCAAGGACGTGCCGATCTCCCTGTTCTTCAAAGAGAGCCGCGGGTGGATTGTCACCGATGAAGCCATCTGGCGCAGTGAGGATGCGGGGCGCACGTGGCGAAAGCTCACGCCTTTGCCGGCTATTGAACGCGTCTGTTTCATCAACCAGGATCATGGCTGGGCGGCCGGCGCTCTAAAGAAGGTTTACGAGACCACCGATGGCGGTAAGACCTGGACGGAACTCGCCATCGCCGCGCAGCCCGACTCCACGCCGGAGCAAACGGTCTATAACTGGATGGATTTTGCCAGCCCTGATGTCGGCATCGTCACCGGCTGGAGCCTGCCTGCGGGTGAGAAGCCCCCCATCCTTCCCGAATGGGTGAGCCCGGGGCACACCTCCTCTTCGCGCCGGGAAGTTCCGCATCTCTCGATCTTCCTTCAGACGCGCAACGGCGGAAGGACCTGGGCCGTGCAGACGGGATCGCTGTTCGGCCACGTCTCACGAGTGCGCCTTTCGCTCAGCGGGTACGGGCTCGGCGTGATTGAATTCAAAGATGCCTTCGACTGGCCCTCCGAGGTATTCCGCATCGACTGGACTACGGGCGAGAGCTCGCGCGTGTTCCGCGAGCAAAACCGGCTCATCACGGATGTTGCTCTGCCGCCTACCGGGCCCTCTTACCTGGCGGGCATCGAAAAGCTCGATCACCTCAACGACAGCCCCGTTCCCGGCAAGCTGAAGGTGCTGCGCAGTGAGGACCTCGACAACTGGCAGGAGATGGATGTCGACTATCGCGCCACCGCGCATCGCGCGATGATCTCCGCTCTCGACGAAAAAAACATCTGGGTCGCCACCGATACAGGCATGATTCTAAAGCTGGTGCCGCCAAAATAAAACAGGCCTTTGAGGTCCTGTTTTATCCACCGCCAATTCACCACCCTCCTCCGTTAACTCTTTGAAATCAAACCGTCACAAAGCTGAGGAAAATGCTCTCTAAAGTTAAGAATTTGTTTGACGGTATGGGGCGTTAAGCGCATTATGTAGATGGTTCCAAGAGGTTCATGGGACAGTTAACCGGGTGAACGGTAGCGAACCTTGAACGTTGATCCGCTGGCAAACTTTAAAAACGGGCGCTGGCGGGGAGCGAAGGGAAATCGGGCCGGGCACAAAGGCGAACTTTTCGCCGGGCGATTGGGTAGAAGCTTCGATCCAAAGGGGCCTAAGAACCCCAACGGGGAGCGGAGATTCAAACACCAGGCGAAGCCGCTGAGCTAAGAATTGGGCAACGGGTTTGTCGCATGGAATTCCCCGCAGCCGGGGCGAACCGGGCTACGGGGGAGGAGCGGTAGACCGAACGGGTCCGAAGCAAAGTTCAGTGGGGCAGCGAAGGGATAGGCCAGGACTTTTGATCTTCCAGCGGCAACCCGGCAACGGGCAGTCTTTGGGAGGGAGGGAAAGGCCGTTCCGAGCAGTCAGGTCCAATCGGGAAGAACTTGCAGGCGGGCTTCAGAGCACTGATCCGCCGTTCTACAAACGGAGCGGCGGGGAGCAAAGAAGATGACGTCCGGTTCTCTCGGTTGCAACGCTCATGCCGTGCATGCCGGCGGGAGTAAGGCTGTTTAGTGAGTCACTTGGAACCATTTCCTTTTTTAGCGTCAGAAGAAACTGGGGTAAGTTTCCGTTGTTCGAATGCGGACACCCCGGTCTCACGTACGGTCACCGTCCCACACAAAATCAGCCAGCTTAACAAAGAACCAGCCGCGGTTGACGCGGTTCCTTCGATAGTTTAAGAGTGGACGATGCTGTGCTAAGCACTGCATCTCGAATACTCCATATGAGCACACGCTTTTCTTCAGTGGTGACTTTGGCACGCGCGCCTCTATTCGCGCTCCTTGCTGTTCCGCTCGCGGCTCAAAGTGCCGATCGCCTCCTCCTCCTCCTAAGGAACTCCCCCCGCGAACCTTTCAATTCAGCCAGCTACGCTGCAGGTTTTTCTTCGATGTACCAGTTTGTAGCCAAGTTGCTGGGCCTGCCGTTTGAGTTTTGCTTCGAAGCGTTTCTCCCGTTGGGTGTCGCGCTCCGCCCAAAGCGTCGCGTCGTATTCGACCTGCTTCTTCACCATCG
>Ga0181536_10005245_pt1 | contig 13372 bp, 12 predicted proteins | sample PEATcosm2014_Bin_41_FD_121105 | JGI IMG/M metagenome (GOLD analysis project Ga0181536, IMG submission 121105) | Peatland microbial communities from MTU Mesocosm Facility, Houghton, MI, USA - PEATcosm2014_Bin17_60_metaG | ecosystem: Environmental > Terrestrial > Soil > Wetlands > Peat | place...
CCAGAGCGGAAACGACCTCGGCCACTCTCCGCCAGAGAAAATGCTAGCGCAGCTCGCGCCCATTTTCATCACCTTTGGTGGCCCGCAGGGCCATGGGGCACTCCCTTACGGTCGCGGCTCGGTGAGAGTCGCCTTGATTTCGCAAGGCATACCGAGCCGCGACCGTCAGGGAGTGGTTCCCCCATGTTCAGGCGGCGGCCCGGCGCTCCCAACGGCGGCCGTAATAACGGAGCGACACCAGACACGCAACCGCCGCCGCCACCAACACAGCCAACCCACGCTGGTGTTCCAGAAATCCCAGCGCCATTCCGCCCACCGCCTGCAGTGCGCCCACCGGCAGGAGGCGGCCGCCAGTGAAGCGCCAGCGCTGTTGCGGCAAATCCAGCAGCACCGAAGAATGATGGCCGAGGGCCAGCGCGACCAATCCGAAGGTCATGCCCGGAGCGGGATCGAGCGGCAGCAGCAGCGCGAGGAGCACCGCCAGGAAAGCGATGTCTTTGGCCAGCAGAATCTCCCAACCGCCCAGCGGCAGCAGGCGATAGCGCGTCATGCCGGAACCTGAACCAAGCTCCACGCCGAACAGAGATTGCGCGCAGGTGCTCATGGTCAACGCCACCAGCAGGCCGAGGATGGCAAACGCATCCGGATCGGGATGGGCTCCCAACAGGCGATACAGGCCGCCGCCGACGCTCAATAGCAGCGCGGCATAAGGGTCGATCAGGCTGAGGATCTCGCGCATATTCTTGCGCACCAGTCCGCCTAGCCGTCCGGGAAATTGAGGGATGTAGCGCAACAGGTTCCAATGCGAATCGCGCCTGGCGGCGTGCCGCCCGAGAGCTGCAACTCCCTGCATCCCCGCAGCCAGACCGCAGAATGCGAGCGCCATCAACGGACGCGCGGTCTTCAGCAGAATCAGGACACCGATCCACGCGACCGGACTGAGCGCCAGGCTGGCGAGCCGCAGCCCCAATCGCTGACCGGCCGTGAGTGGCCATAAAGCCAGCCGCGCCGGAGGAATCTTGCCCAGCGGATCGGATGAAAGCGGAAACAGCAACAGAAAGCCCAGCAGGACAAAGAACGGATACGCGCTTTTAGGCGGCTGCCCGGAGTTGAGCGCCCCGTACGAAAGCAAGGCGACGAATAGGAAGAGGTTGTTGACCTTGATGGACCCGAGCGTTCCCAGGTCGCGCGCCACTGCGCGCCGCAGCGCTTTCAGGATCGCGAAGAGCGCTCCCATCACCCGTGCTCCCAGCGCCGCCCATAATGATACACCGACGCGAGATAGCCCATCGCGGCCAGCGCCAGCACGGAAAGCCCGCGCTGGTGTTCCACAAATCCAACCGCCATCCCTGCGGCAGTCTGCATGGCGCCGAACGGCAGGTTTCCGCTCGCGAAACGCCATCGCTGCTGCGGCAGCCCCACCAGCACGGAAGAATGATGGCCGAAGGCCAGCGCCACCAGTCCGAAGGTCATGCCTGGCCAGGGATCGAGCGGCAGCAGCAGCACGAAGAGGATTGCCAAGAACGCCGTATCCTTCGCCAACAGAATCTCCCAACCGCTTACCGGCAGCAGGTGGTAGCGCGTGAGGCCGGAATCGAGGTCCAGGCCGAACAGGGATTGCGCGCAAGTGCTCATGGCCAGCGCCACCGCCAGGCCGATGATCGTGAATGCCGCCGGATCGGGGTGCGCAGCGAAGATCCTGTATGCGCCGCCTCCCAGGCTCAACAGCGCGGCCGCGTAAGGGTCGAGCAGGCTGAGCATCTCGCGCGCATTCTTGCGCATCAGTCCGCCCAGCCTTCCGGGAAACTGAGGCAGGTCGCGCAATAGATCCCAGTGCCGATCGCGCTTCACCATGCGCCGCCGCAAGGCCAGCATGAACTGCATGCCCACCGCCAGCCCGCAAAATGCGAGCGCCAATCCCGGCCGCCTGGTCTTCAGCAGAATCAGGGCGCCGATCCACGCGACGGAACTGAGCGCCAGGCTGGCGAGCCGCAGACCCAATCGCTGCCGCCCGGAAAGAGGCCACAGCGCCAGCCGCGCGGAGGGAATCTTGCCCAGGGGATCGGCGGAAAGCGGAAACAACAACAGCAGGCCCAGCAGAACGAAGAGCGCCTCCGCGCTTCTGCCCAGCAAACCGAGAAACAGGAGGTTGTTGGCCTTGACGGAACTTGCCAGGTCGCGCCCCACCACGCGCCGCAGCGCGGTCAGGATTGCGCCGAGCGCAGCCACGGCAGGTCCTCCTGTAGCGGCGTCTCGACCAGGTCGAAGTACAGATCTTCGAGCGGCCGCTCCAGTTCGGCCGCCGCGGAATGCAAGACGATGCGCCCGTCGCGAATCATCATGACGTCGGTCGCCAACTGGGGGATCATCGCCAGCGCATGCGACGTCAGGAATACGGCGATGCCGCGCCCCGAGACGGCAATCAGCAGGTCGCGAATCGTCACGGACGACGACGGATCGATGCTCTCAAACGGTTCGTCGAGCAGCAGCACGCGCGGATTGTGCAGCAATGCCATGGCCAGCGCGGTCTTCTTGCGCATCCCCTGGGAGCATTGATCGAGGTACGTGTAGCGCCCTTGTTCCAGGCCCAGAATGCGCAGCAGCGCGCCCGTCCTTTCCCGGGTTTCGTGGCGGCTGAGGCCATACACCGGACCGCACAACTCCAGGTGCTCTTCGATGGTGAGCGCATCGAACACGCCCAGGTCTTCCGGCAGCACGCCGATCATTCGCTTCACGCGCAGCGGCTCTTTGGCCACGTCGCAGCCGGCGATCCGCACCTCGCCGCGATCGGGCGCCAGCAGGCCGGTCAGGATTTTGAGCAGCGTCGATTTGCCCGCGCCATTGGGCCCCAGTAACGCGCAGATGCCGCCTGCCAGGTCGAAGGAGATGTTATCGAGAGCGACGAATTCCCCAAAGCGCTTGCTGACGTCGCGGCAATGAAGCATATTCTGCCGATTATCGCAGGTCGGTTGACGGCGCCGCCGTGCGTGTTCACGCTGGAGGGCGGCCAATCTTGGCCGCAGCCGCCTTTTAGGCGGCCAGAGCCGGCTGAAAGCCGTCCCCAGAGGGGACCCCAGGGCAGAATTGCCCGCCCTCCAGTTGGTTTTCATCACTTTTGGTGGCCCGCAGGGCCATGACGACAGGCTGGCAGCCTCCGCGGCTGTTGGCTACCGCCGTCTGGCGCGACCGCGGCAGTTGGCCGATTGACAATCGGCCGCAGCTTACCAAGCTGCCCCACATTATTCGGATAATCAGTCCCTGTTATATTTAGCTTTGGCACGGCAGGATTAAGGAGGTTTTGCATGCAGTCCAGACGCAGTTTCCTGGTTGGCGCGGTGACCGCGGCGTCGGCCGCGCGCGTGCTCGGCGCTAACGAGCGGATTCGCCTCGGCCTGATCGGCGCGGGCGGCCGCGGCAACCATCTGGTGAATATGGCCAACGCCAACGGCGGCATTGAGTGGGTGGCTCTTTGCGACGCCTGGGATCACCGGCGCGATGAGACCGCCGGCCGGTTGGGTGTTCCGGTGAAAAAGTACGGCGACTATCGCGCGCTGCTCGATCACAAAGACATCGATGCCGTCATCGTGGCCACCTGGGATCACATGCACTCGCGCATCGCCTGCGATGCGTGCCGCGCGGGCAAGGACGTGTTTGTCGAAAAGCCGATGACCTCGCTGCCCATGCAAGGCGTGGAAATGGTGCAAGCGGTGCGCGACACGCATCGCATCGTCGAAGTGGGCGTGCAGCAGCGCTCCATGCCGCATTTTATCGAGGCCAAACAGAAGTTCATCGACAGCGGCGCGCTCGGGAAGGTCAACATGGTGCGCACATTCTGGAACGCCAACAGCGGCTACCTGGAAAAGCCGCCAGTCGGCATGGAGAATAAGCCGGAGGGCCTGGATTGGGACACGGCGCTCGGATGGCTCCCCAAAATTCCGTGGGACCCCAAGCGCTACTTCAACCGCTTTGCATACTGGGATTTCTCCACCGGCGGCCAGACCGGTGGGCTGTTCGTCCACTTGGTCGACGTTGTGCATTGGTACCTGGATCTCACACGGGCGCGCTCGGCGGTGGCGTTGGGCGGCGTCTATCTGTACAACGACGGGCGCGATACGGCGGACAACATCAACGGGATCGTGGAATATCCGGACAACCTGGTGGTCTCCTTCGAGGCTACCCTGACCGACATGATCGGGAAAGAGTCCGTCGATATCTGCTTCCACGGCGCCAATGGACGGTTGTCCATTTTTCGCCAGGGATACCGGTTCCTCCCGGCCGAAAAGGGCGCGCCGGAGGTCACCGGCGGCACTTCGCGCGAAGAGGCGCACATGGGGAACTTCCTCGCCTGCGTCAGGACGCGGAAGCAGCCTAACGCGGACGTGGTTTCGGGTCATTATTCAGCGCTGTCGTGCCATCTCATGAATCTCGCCTATAAGCAGGGCGGGCGAGCGTTCTGGCAGCGCGAGTGGGATGTTTAGCGCGTGTCGTGGCTTCAGCGTGCCGTGACGAGCTTCAGCTCGCCATCTTCGGATGAACGTCAGACCGTGGGCTGAAGCCCACGGCGGCACGCTGAAGCGTGCGCCACGACGGCTGGCAGGAAGGAGTTTCCTATGAGCATTTCGGTTGGTGTAAACATGGAGTTCGTTCGTCACGAGGATCTGTCGTTCGCCGCGGGATTGCGGTGCGCCGCGCAACTCGGCTTCCGGTATGTCGAGCCGATGGTGCACAACGGCCGCGAACTGTTGAGTGAGGCTGGTTACTTCCATTCCGTTTCGCTCGACGACGAGCCTTTGGAAATCAAGGCGCTGCTGGAAGAGAACGGCCTCGCGGCCTCTGGCCTGAGCGCGCATTGCCCGCTGATGCGGCCGGAGATCAGCGTCCCCTACTTGCAGAAGGCGATCCGTTTTGCGGCCGCCATCGGGGCCCCGGTGGTCAACACCGACGAGGGTATCCGGCCCGCCTGGCTGGGCGATGAAGACATCTGGCCAGTGATGCGCTACACGCTGACGGCCGCACTGCGCACGGCTCAGCACTACGGCGTCTACATCGGGATCGAACCGCACCAGAGCATCTCCCGGACTACGGCTGGCCTCTGCCGCATCGGTGGCCTGGTGGATTCGCCTTTCTTGAAATTCAACTACGATACCGGCAACGCGTACCTGGCCGGCGAGGACCCGTACGAAGGGTTGCGCGCCGTACGCGACCGCCTGATACACGTGCACGCCAAGGACATCGCAGTCACGCACGCCGCGGCCGAACGAGGCAAGGTGACCGGTACGCCGGTGGGCTGCGCTTGCGGAGACGGCGTGATCGACTGGGGAAGAGTGATCGCCATTTTGCAGGAGGTCCATTGGAGCGGCGTGTTGAGCTGCGAATGCGGCACGTCCGAACAAGCCCGGCGCAGCCTGTTGCACCTGGAGACGTTGCTGCGGCCAGTGGAGGCCGTGCATGCGTAGGCTGGCGGCCCTGTTGCTGGCGGCTGCCGCGTTACATCCCGCGCTTGCTGCCGCGCCAGTCCGTACGCTGATTTTCTCCGGCCAGAACAACCATGACTGGCGCACGACCACCCCATATCTGGAAAACCTGCTGGCCTCCTCCGGCCGCTTCGAGGTTCGTGTGGAGGAAGAACCCGCCGGAGTGACCGCCGCAACTTTGGCCCCTTACGATTTGATTGTGGTCGATTATCAAGGGCCGCGTTGGGGCGATTCGACGGAGCGGGCCGTGGCGGATTTCGTCGGTTCCGGCAAGGGGCTGGTAGCCGTCCATGGGTCGAGCTACGCATTCAGCGGGCTGGACATCCTGGGGCCCGGACACGTCCGCACCGGGCGCACCGAACCGCCTTGGCTGGAGTGGGCCGCAATGCTCGGAGGCACCTGGGCGGGCGAGCCGCCGCGCAGCTTTCATGCGCCGCGCCACCTTTTCACGGTGAAGTTCACGGATCCCATCCACCCCATCGCGCAAGGCTTGGGCAGCGGCTTTCAGACGTTGGACGAACTCTACCACGGGATGCGCTTCCTCCCGGCCGCGCATCCGATTGCCACCGCCTATGACGACCCGGCCATCGGCGGTACGGGCGCCGATGAGCCGGTCATGCTAACCGTCAACTACGGCCAGGGCCGTGTTTTTTACACCGCGCTGGGCCATGAGGTGCCTGCCATGCAGGAACCGGGCTTCGCCATCACCTTCGTGCGTGGCGCCGAGTGGGCCGCCACCGGATACGTAACGTTGCCGCCAGTGTTTCCCGCGAGCCGCGCGGCACACCCCCTACGCGTCCAGGTAGTCACCGGGGGGCATCCCTTCGACCCTGAATTCTACGAGCTTTTCGTCGACCGGCCCGATCTGGAAGTGACCGTCACCGGCCATCCCGACGCCTACACGCGCGAGCTTCGGAAAGAGACGGATGTGCTCGTGCTCTATGACTTGATTTCCGAAATCAGCGACCAGAAGCGCGACAACCTCAGGGCCTTCCTGGAGGCGGGGCGCGGCCTTGTCGTCTTACACCACGCCATCGCCGATTTCGGTTCGTGGCCGTGGTGGAGCGAGCAGGTGGTGGGCGGAAAATATCTGTTGCAGCCGGAAGCTGGCCGGCCCGCCTCCACCTACAAGCATGGCGAAGATGTCTTTGTCCGGGCGGTCGGGACGCACGCCATCACGCGCGGTCTTGCCCCGCTGCACCTCCGCGACGAGACTTATCACGGGATGTGGATCTCCCCGCGGGCGAACGTGCTGCTCGAAACCACGAATCCAACGAGCGATGGCCCGGTGGCGTGGGTCGGCCCGTACAGCAAGTCGCGTGTCGTGTACATCCAGCTTGGACACGATCGCGTTGCCCAGCAGAATCCGGATTACCAGGAACTTGTGCATCGGGCTGTTTTGTGGGCGGCCGGACGGCTCGAGTAGGCCGGCTGGCGGCCGAGGGCGGCACGGCAGCAGCGGGTCCTGGAGGGCACCCGACCGTGTACTCCACGCGCCCACTTTGCGCGGAAAGGGTTTTCGAGGGCTGACAACCGTCCTTGCGGGTTGGTAGAATCGGAATTGCCCGCCCGTGGCGCTATCGTCTAACGGTTAGGACGGAGCCCTCTCAAGGCTTAAATACGGGTTCGATTCCCGTTAGCGCTACCAATTTCTCATAGACTTACGGGCAATGCGCTGTGACGCGCAACGCGGCAGCAGAGTCCCCCCCCCCAATAAACACCCAACTCGGCTGTTGGCAGTTGCCGCGCCACGCCCAAGTCGGGCGCGCCCGTTGCGCCGTAGCCCAGGCTTGGTAGGACGAGCCGCGCCGCCACGCCGGGGCGCAACGGGGGCCAAGTGTGCGCCAACGGTGGCGCAACGAACGCGAAACACGGGAATGGTGGAGGTCAATTCAGCCGACATGAGTGAGTGTGGCACCTGCGCGCGGACTCGCCCGTTCTCCGGCTGTACGCCGCATGATATGATCTGAGAACTGGTTTCCGCACAAGAGCGGTGTTTGTTCATCGCTGGCGGTTCCTCGTGCATCTATGGTTCCTCGTGCATCTATGGTTCCTCGTGCATCTATATGGTAGGAAGACGATGGAACAGAGAGTCGTAGACAACCTGATCCCGGCAATCGTCACCTGGATCGCGGAGCACGACAGCTACGCCACCGATGCACGTTCACCGTATCAGAAACTGAAGCTGATGATCAAATGGAATCCTAAGAACGCATTGCCTCGCGCCCGGACTGGTGCGCTCGAAGATTACCATTCCACATGAGCGCGTAGTCTCGGAAAGGTCACCCTGACCTGACAATTGCGACCACGATCCACCCTTGATGGAAAGGTGATAATGATGGTGACACAGGAGCGCAACATTGTTCGTTCGCACCCAAACCAACGGTTCCCGCACCTATCTGCTCCTCGTCGATAACGTCTGGGCCGACGGCAAGGTGAAGCAGCGCGTCCTGGCCCGCCTCGGTCGCCTCGACGAACTCCTCGCCAGCGGCCAACCCGACGCGCTGGTGCAGTCTCTCGCGCGGTTCTCCGAAAAGCTTGCCCTCCTCGGCGCGCATGCGCATGCCGGCAGCATCGCCACGCACCACACCAAAATTGGACCGGCGCTCATCTTTCAGAGGCTCTGGCAGTCCTGTTCCATCGACCAGGTTCTGGCGGCTTTGTTGCAAGGCCGCCGTTTCGACTTCGCCGTGGAACGGGCTGTTTTCCTCACGGTGCTGCATCGCTTGTTCGCTCCCGGCAGCGACCGTGCCGCCGAGAAGTGGAAAGCAGACTACGCCATTGAAGGTGCCGACGAGTTGGACTTGCAGCATCTGTACCGGGCCATGGCTTGGCTGGGAGAGGTGCTGCCGCAGGATCAGCAAAGCGGCGCCACACCGTTTGCGCCTCGCACCAATAAGGACCTCATCGAAGAAGCTTTGTTCGCCCAGCGCCGCGATCTGTTCTCCCAACTGGATCTGGTGTTCTTCGACACGACCTCGATCTACTTCCACGGACAAGGCGGCGAGACCATTGGCCAACGCGGCCACTCCAAAGACCATCGTCCCGATCTCAAACAGATGGTGGTGGGCATGGTGCTGGATCAGAGGGGTAACCCGGTGTGCAGTGAACTCTGGCCGGGGAACACGGCCGACGTCAAGAGCCTGGTGCCGCTGGTGGAGCGGCTCCGGACGCGGTTTGGCATCGGCTCGGTGTGTATCGTGGCGGATCGGGGAATGATCAGTGCGGCCACGCTGGCGGAAGTAGAGAAGCGGGGCTGGAAGTACATCTTGGGTGTGCGCATGCGGAGTTCCACCGAAGCCAAGGCGGTGGTGGCGCGCGCCGGACGCTACTCCCCAGTGCATCCGAAGAGCGACGACCCCAAGGACCCCTCGCCGCTCAAGGTGAAAGAGGTGTGGGTGGAAGACCAGCGGCGGTATGTGGTCTGTGTCAATGAGGCGCAGGCCACCGAGGATCGCTATGATCGGGAGGCCGTGGTGGCCTCCCTGCGGGACGCGTTGCGCCATGGCGACAGGTCGCTGGTGGGCAACAAGGGGTATCGCAAGTTCCTGCAGGCGGGCCGCCAACAGTTCGCCGTGGATGAGGACAAGATCCAGGAGGAGGCGCGCTACGACGGCAAGTGGGTGCTCACGACCAACACGGATCTGCCCGCCCGGGAGATCGCCCTGAAGTACAAGCAGTTGTGGATGGTGGAGGAAGTGTTCCGTTCCATGAAATCGCTGCTGGACACCCGGCCCATTTTTCACCAACGCGATGAGACCATCCGCGGCCATGTCTTCTGCTCGTTCCTGGCCCTGCTGTTACGCAAGGAATTGCAAGATCGCCTAACGGGCAAGGGTTGTGATGGGGAATGGGCCGATGTCATCCGCGATCTGGACAATTTGGTTGAAATGGAAGTTGCCATCCATGGTAAAGGCTACGTGTTTCGCGGCCAAACCACAGGCGTGGTCGGCAAAGTGTTCCAGGCTTGCGGCATCGCGTTGCCTCCTTTGATGCGTCCATCCTCGGCTGCGAATCCGCCCATCCCGGCGGAGGAAAAGGCGTGTCACTAGGTCATTTCAAAAATTGCAATCGCTTGAGGCTGAGGCCTTGCGTTCTCATGGTGTCGAAGATGAGCTTGATGCGGACGCCGGCGCCGCCGGTGGTTCCGATCAGGCCCGTCCAGTTGAACACGTACCCGGCGCTGGGCGTCATCAGGCCGGCGTTCTTCGGGCGATAAAACAGCGCCGCGCTCATGCCGCCGATGAACGCGTTGGATTCGGTTGCGCCCTCCGCAGCCGTGTTGTACACGGCGTCAATTACCAAGATCTCGTCCAGTTCGAGAATCTCTGCCATGATCTGGCGGGTCGCCACTGCTGGGTTCGGCGCGGTCTGGCCGTACTTGGTGCGGTCGATGAAGCCGGGGTGATCCACGAGCTTGTCGAACACCGGGCGGCTCACCACGAAGATGTTGGGCGCGAAGCCGCCGCTGGACAGCCGCATCTGGGTCTTTGCGTTTCGAATGTCGGTGATCGGGCTGCCGTTCGGGTAGTTCGCGGCGTCCCAATAAATGACGTTGCGTAGAATCCGCGGTCGTCTGGCCGCTGACGTTGTTGGTCCAGATCCCGGTGCCGAAGACCTTGAGACTCACTGGTTCTCGCGGCGGATCAGCGCCTTCTGCGTCAGGAAAATGGTGGCGTCGCGGTCGGGTGCGAGCGGCGAGTCGCTGTTGGAGCGGATCTGATCATCCACGTCCTTGTGCTGCGACCAGACGTCGCAGTTGTACGTGCCGGTGGAATTCGGGTTGTAGCCCGTGCCGGCGGACTCGGTGGAAAGCGCGCGCTTCTGCATCTCGTCGCGGTTGAAATCCGCCCGCGCGTAGGTGTAATAGAGATCGCTTTTGTTTTCGACCGGCACCGCCGGAAAGGCCTTGTCCGCGACGAATTCGACTCCGGCGGCTTCCTGAAGAGATACTTCAGGAGGTCAGTCATATTACTGAGCAGCAGTCGCTTTGTGAAACACGGCGGATGTTGTCATGGGATTCATTTGAGTTCGACTCAACATAGAGCGGGCAATCTTCGTACGCGCTGCGGGCGCCCGCCGGCGACGGCCTTGCGTTTTCCCGCGGTATAGAGATAAGCTGACCTCTTAATCGGATATAGGCGCCACGTTGCCCGACTGCGATGCCTTCGAACAAGGATGAGCCATCAAACTATGACTCCATCGCGCTTCCACCCAGCCAGTGCACCGGACTACCTGCCTCCGGCTCAAATGAGGTCGCTCCAACTGGACCGACTTAGAGACGTGCTACAGCGCGCTTTCGATCACGTGGAGCTGTTCCGGGCGCGCCTGGACGAGCGAGATCTTACTCCCGCGGACATCCGCGGCCTGGAAGATATCGCGAAACTGCCCTTCACCACGAAGACGGACTTGCGCGACACCTACCCCTTCGGACTCTTTGCCAGTCCCATGCAGGAGGTGGTGCGGCTGCATGCTTCGAGCGGCACCACCGGCAAGCCCATCGTGGTGGCCTACACTCGGGAAGATCTGGATGTGTGGACCAACGTAATGGTGCGCAGTCTGGCATCCTGCGGCATCACGCACGGCGACATCGTTCAAAACGCCTACGGGTACGGCTTGTTCACCGGCGGTCTGGGAGCTCACTACGGCGCGGAGGCGCTCGGGGCAACCGTGATTCCCATCTCCGGGGGCAACACCGAACGCCAGATCATGGTGATGAAGGACTTCAAGGTCACCGCCATCTGCTGCACGCCGAGCTACTTCATTCACTTGCTGGAACGCGCCGGAGAGCTGGGTATAGACGTGCGCAGGCTGCCCCTGCGGGCGGGCGTGTTCGGTGCAGAGCCATGGACCGAATCGATGCGGCGTCACATCGAAAGCGCTGGAGGAATCCGCGCCTTCGACATTTATGGGCTCTCAGAGATCACGGGGCCGGGAGTGGCCATCGAATGCTGTGCGCAAAGAGGGCTGCACCTCTTCGAGGATCATTTCTACCCGGAAATCGTCGATCCGGAAACCGGCGAGCCGCTGCCGGAAGGTTGCGAGGGTGAGCTGGTCATCACCACGCTGAGCAAGCGGGCGATGCCCATGATCCGATACCGCACACGCGACATTACCGCTCTGATTTCCGAACCCTGTCCCTGTGGCCGCACGCTGCGGCGCGTGCGGCGAATTGGCAGGCGCAGCGACGATATGATCATCCTCCGCGGCATCAACGTATTTCCGAGCCAGATTGAAAGCGCGCTGATGTCCGTTGAGGGAACGCTGCCGCATTATCAGATCGTGCTGACGCGCGAGAAGGGGCTCGACCAAATGGAAGTGCTGGTAGAAGTGACGCCCGAGGTCTTCAGCGACCAGATCGGTGCACTTGAGACGCTGCACGACAAGCTCATCTACGAACTCGACCAAACGCTCGGACTGCGCGTGGCGATACGGTTAGTGAGGCCCCAGACCATCCAGCGTAGCGAGGGCAAGGCGCAGCGGGTCAGCGACCGGAGGAGCCTCGGATAGCGTCATGAAAATCCATCAACTGTCGCTCTTTCTCGAAAACCAGCCGGGCCAGATGCTCGAGCCCTGCCGGCTGCTCGCGGGCGCGGGAATCGACATCCGCACTCTGTCGCTCGCCGACACGCGGCAATTCGGCATCCTGCGCGTGATCGTGTCGGATTGGAAGAACGCCGCAGTGCTGCTCCAAAACGCGGGATACGTAGTCAACGTGACCGAAGTGGTGGCGATCGAAGTGGCGGATCGTCCGGGCGGACTCGCAGAACTAATGGCGATCTTCGAGAACAGTGGGATCAATATCGAATACATGTACGCTTTCCCCTTCGGTCGGCAGGGCCGAGCGGTTCTCATTTTCCGCTTCGACCAACCGGATGCGGCCATCGAGCGGCTGCAGGCCGCCTGTATCAACGTCGTGGATAGTGTAGACGTGTACAACAAGATCTTTTGACTCGTCGCTGCGATTCGACGCGGTGGGCGGTCGCAAGAAAGGAAACGCCGTCGCTTGACAGGCTCCGAGTCTGCAAGACAACAACGCAGACAGCCCACGGGCACTGCCGCTTGCTGGCACCGGTGCTTTTAGAATTCAGTCCGGCAAGCCTGAACTTTGGCAAGGGTTCACTATGAATGGGAAGGAAACGGAGAAGTACCTGGGGGAACACGGCGCCGAATTGAGGCTCGGCCCGGGCGCCGCCCCCGGGGCAAATAGAGGCCGATATTGCGTGACATCAAGCCGTAGCAGCCGTCTATTCTTGCGGTTGGGCGAGCACCTCAACGAAACGCACGTTTCCCGACAAAGTGGATCACTCCGTTCCGGAACCGAGTCACCGCGTATCCGACCATATTAGCGTCGGCCGACGTTCGATTTAGCAGCCTCCGACGCACGACAGGCGCACGCAGGAACGCAGGCAGTATTCGCTGTTTATTCGCCCACATAAATACTGAAAATCCGGACATCTGAGGACATCTGCGCATAGCTAATCCGGTTCGCCTGCGGCTACCACGTAATGATTCTTCACGAAGCGGGATTTGTCGAAGCGATGGATCTCGGCCTGTCCTGGAAGCCCATTCGGTTGACGTACCCGAGCCATCCCGGTTGGTGTTCACTTTGATCGCCAATACCCACCATGGCCGATCTCCTTTCCAGGCTCATCTTGTATGCGAAACAGCCCCTCCCTCCAGGCTCATCTTGCATGAGATAAGACTGTCGAGATGTTGTGGTGGATGAGCCCGGCAATCCAGGCGACGTCCTGGAGTTGATCAAGTCTGCTCTTGATCCTCGGGGGTCACTTCAAAACCGGCCATAGAGGGTCACTTCAAAACCGGCCAACGGAACATCATCCTGGACGAACCTGTTTTACCCTACCGGATGGCTGTTTGGCAACCCCAATCCGATC
>Ga0181536_10005249_pt1 | contig 13368 bp, 8 predicted proteins | sample PEATcosm2014_Bin_41_FD_121105 | JGI IMG/M metagenome (GOLD analysis project Ga0181536, IMG submission 121105) | Peatland microbial communities from MTU Mesocosm Facility, Houghton, MI, USA - PEATcosm2014_Bin17_60_metaG | ecosystem: Environmental > Terrestrial > Soil > Wetlands > Peat | place...
GCGCCGTCACGCCGAAATAGGCCTCCTTGGCGAAGCTGGCCGGACTGGGCTTGGGCACCTGCACGAAGGCCAGGGCGGCCGGATGTGTGCCGAGGAACACCTCGATTGGCGATGGTGCGGGCTTGGACGGATTGCTCGCGGCGGCGGCACGCAGGAATTCGAGAAACTCCTGGCCGGTTCGCGTGGGGAAGCCGTCCCTCGAATGCGCAATGATGTCGGTGTGGACGCGATCGGCCAGATGGAAGCGGATCGCCAGTCCGCGAGGATTTGCGTTGGGGTCATTATCGGGGATCAGCGGAAGTCCGGTGGAGTCGGAGAACCGCACAGTTACGGGAGTGGACTCACGGCTGGCGTGCGGCGCTCGCGTGAGAGAGGCGGCTTCGGGAGACGGACTGAACGTGCCCGTGAGTAGAACGCCCTTTGCGTGAGCCGGGCGAAGGCCGGGATGCAGACCGAAAATGGCGTCGAATTGCTGGACCAGGTCGTTGGCGAGCTGGATGAGCTTCTCGTCGGATGGAAGTGGCATGTAGCCTCCCTCTGGATACTGCTAAGCATACTATACTAAACAGATGCGGATCGTAGGAAATGGTTGCTTCTGATTTTCAGCACCGCTGATTCGGGGATTCAGCTAAGACCGCCTCCGGAATCGGTTCCTGGCAGCACCGGCCATGCGGCCCGTGAACCGACCGGCGGGCTGGTGCCGAGACTCCTGGATGCGTTGACACACCGCGGTGAAGGCAGTGCATGGCGGGAATCGTAGCTTCTAAGCGCCCAGCCCACGCGTCGCCGTCCTCCCGAAATGAATGGCAGCCAGAGGGGCGAACAGGCTGAGCTTCCCGCGGCGCGGGCCGCTAGTGAACTTCGTAGGCCAAGCCTTGTCGCCGGGCTGAATCGAAGACTGCCTGGAGGGCTTTGTCGATCTCGGCCGAGACGCGCGATTGCATCTGGTTGACTGCGTCTTGCTCTTTGTTCACGACGGCTTGCCGCTGATTCACTTGATCCTGTTCGGCGTTCACGGCATCACCCCCACCAATGGCTTGTAGTTTGGCGAGGCGATTGCTATATACAGGACGTGACACACAAAGAGCAGCCCCAGCGAGAAGCGATTGATTCCCCGTTTGGCTCCCTCCAACCAGTCACCTCACACTAGAACCCGCTGAATCCCTCTAAATCCTCACAATTGCTCTCGCTGGGCTTAGCAGGCTGCCTTCTGGCACTGAACAATCAAGGCACGGTTGTCGAGACCGTCGCCGAGGAAAATCGTAAACGCCGAAAGGAAGCGACCGGCGCAAGGCTGAATCTGCGGCGGCGGCCACACCGGAGCCGGCGTAGCGTCCAGGAAAGCGGCGCCGCATCCGTTGTGGGACTGAAACCTCCAGGTGAATCCAGTAACCAAAAGGTGACAGCTCGTGATCACCGGCCCGAGCCAAGGCGCCAGCTATCCGATCGCCATGGATTCGTTGGCATGGGCGGTGGTCGGCGTGGTCTTTGGTGTCTGCGGCCAGATCGGTAACGGCGGGACGCGGCGGCACACAGCGCCTGGATAGCTACCCTAAGGACGGGGCGGGGTTCGGGTTGGTGTGATCATGCCATTGGCGCAAAACACTAGGCGGGCTGTTAACCACCGGGCTATATTCCAGAGAATGCGAGAGTTCGGCGCCGGAAAACACGGGGAGCGGTCGCAACCCAGGTGTAGGCTGTCATCATCAAGGAAGACCCAGGCTTTCCGGGAACAAACCCTCGCCAGCCGCCGTATCCTGGATAACGAGGAGGCATCGCATGTTCTGTGATCGTTGCGGCACTAGGCTTTCCGATCTCGCGAACTTCTGTCCAACCTGTGGCAAAACGGCGGGTGTCTCGCCGTTGATGCCCGTTAATAGCCGGATCGCCGGGCATGTCCGGCTGGTGGGCATTTTGTGGCTGGCTCTATCGGCGTTTCACTTGATTCCAGGTCTGTTCTTGGTGTCCCTCTTCGGGCACGGAATGTCGTTCCTGTCGCCGGCTGCGCCCGACTTCGTCCACGTGATCCTGACGGTAGTCGGCTGGGCTTTACTGGTCGGCAGCATCCTCGGATTGCTTACCGGCTGGGGCCTGCTCCAGCGGGAGCCTTGGGCACGCACCTTGGCCATCGTGATGGCGTGCTTGAATATGGTCCACATGCCTTTCGGCACGGCTCTCGGCATCTACACGTTGTGGGTCCTGCTGCCCGCCGCCTCGGAACAGGAATACCGCAGGGTGGCCCGCGCGGCGTAAAGCCAGAGACCTGTACGGTTGTCACCCGACGTTCACGGTCGCCGCCCCCGTGACCATCACCGCCAAAGACGCACTGTCATCGAGGCGCAAACGCACAACGAGGCAGCCGGACGCCGAAGAGAGCAAGCCCGTCGCTGGTGGTAGGGGACCGGCGCACGTTCCAGGTACTGTTTTCGGAGCACCTCGATTTCGTGCAACTCGCCCTTTTCGTCGCGGTACCACCAGAACTGCCATCCATGTGTCTGGGGATGCCCGGCGATTCGCTGCGGCCCGTTCGCGGACAAGCGGCCGGAACCCTCCGGCTGGTACGAGGAGCCGGCCCGCCGCGCCAGGACGCGACGTGGGCCAAATGTGCGCGAAAGGTGGCCATTTGTTTGGTTCCGCCGTCGGCGCCCGGCTACAGTGCGCGGTGCGCCATCCACCCAATGTGAAGGCGGGAAGGGGAGGGTGCCGCTACAGTAGACGTGATAAAGACGTGGCCACGGTTGCGCAGGCTGGAGGAAAGAATTGCCAGCTTTCCGGTGGAAACCCTATGAGATCCGTGGTATCCAGACTCGCGCGCCTGGAGCGGCTGAACCGGCTGAGCACGGCACCGCAACGCTTCCGGATTCAGTACGGCTATCTGAAGACGCTGCCCGAGGATTACGCGGGACCACGGCACGTCGTCACGGTGAAAAAGGAAGCACCGCCCGCCACAGCGACCACCCGTAGGTTGCCAGGTACAGGTATGACCTTCCGTCTGTGTGATGGATCGCGTGCATGTCCACTGCCTGGGCTACGAAGGGTAGCCCGTCCGACGCAATCCGCCAAGAATTGCCAAAGTCGTAGCTGGAATAGACACTGGCGTTGCTCGCCAGGAAGATCGCCGTTCCCAGGCCGCCCGTCGCGATGGCATCGATAGCCGTGTACGGCAGATTATTGTCGCGCGATCCGCCCACGGCGTGGAACGTCTGGCCCGTCCAGCGTAGGACATAGCCTGTGCCGTTGACGTTGTATACAGCGAACGCAATCGCCGAGCTGCCAGGCGGAGCGAACGCCACCATGGCGTCCACGCTCCCGGTTCCCTGCTGTGGCGCATCCACCGTCAGTTGCAGCACTGTGGCGCACGCCAGCGACACCGATTGCGAACAGCTCGCGCCGCTGAGCAGTTCGTAGATGGCGCCGGCGTCGGTTCCCACAAACACTTCGAAGCCGTCGTCTGACGTCACGGATGTCACGTTCTGCCCCGACCCGATGAAAGCCAGCACCTCCCAATGCATCTTGCTGCCGTCCGGGTTGGCAAACAGCCCGTACACGATTTGGTTCAATCCGGCCACCGCGTACATTTGTTGGCCGGCGGAGTTGGCGTACGCCGGAGTCTTCACGATGCTGAACTCCGCGTTGTCCGCTAGGTTGTTCCGCGAATTTCCTACGTCAATCCCTTGCGCGGAGCCGAAGAGGGGACTGCCGCTGGCGTTGGATTTCGCCAGGTTCAATGGACCGAAATATGGCGTGCCCCCGAAACTTCCCTCGATCAGCAGGTCGGTGCCCGGCGCCAGGTTCGGCGGGCTCGCGAAATTGGCGTTCGCTCCGTCGGCGCCGCCGACCCCTTGCCACGCGCCAGGCAATTTCGCGGCTAACACCCCGTTGTCCTGCAGCGCCGCTGCCACCAGCCCGCCGACTCGCGGGCTCCCGCCGCCCCTGTAGAGCTGCATGTCGAATAGCTGCCGGTTGTAGCTGCTGTTGTAGGCCGGTGTTGCGCCCTGCACGATCCCGCTTGCCGCAACCATGCCGCCGTCGCTCCCGATATACAAAGTGGTCGGGTCCGCCGAATCGAACGTCAGCGCGTGTACGTCGGCATGCAGATTCCCCTGGTTGTCCGTCAGGTTGGCCCAGGAGTGCCCCGCATCATATGACACGAACGTGCCGTTTTGCCATCCCACGGCCGTGGCGTGGCAGTCATCCGCCACCGCGATTGTGTTGTTGTACCACCCCTGCCCGCCGGCGTTGGAGGGCAATGTTACCAGCGACCAGGAATGTCCTCCGTCCTTGGATCGCCATACGCCCGCCATCTGGTTGTTACTAGTGTCGGCGGCCACCGCGTACATGTCCGTTAAGTCTTGCGCACAGGAGGCGACCGAGGTCCTCCCGACGATGCCAAACTTGGCGCCGCTGCCCAGATCCACCGAGGCCACGTGCAGGAGCAGGTTTCCGCCGGACCATTCGCCCCAGAACAGCCATCCGATAAACACCGCGATGATTTCTCCGGGAGGTGCCTGAACCGCTGTCTGCGTCGAGGCGACGATCGTCGGTGAGCTGTCGCCGCGCCGCGGACCCTCCGCCAAGCCCGTAAACGGCGCGTTCAACAGCACGGACAGCGTGTCCGGCGCCGCGATCGCCGCATTCCATTGATAGGTGCCGTGGACGCTTGGTGGTGGCGGAGTCGCGGACCACCACAGCCCCGTGTCGCAGGCCAGCACGATGACATCTCCCGTCCCTGGGACGTTGACCACAACGATTTTCCAGATCGTTCCGCAGGCGGGGTTCTTCTGGACCTGGGACCAGTTCAACATCGGCGCCGTTGTCGAAGTGTCGGTTTCCCACAGCACTCCGCCCGGAGAAGGAGACGCGGGATCGGCCAGGGTGGAGGAGTTGGATGTCCCCGCATAAAGGTTCGCTGACCCGTCTGGCCCGCTGCGTCCCATGGCCAGAGACGTCATGAAAACCGAGTTCCATGAGTAGCTGAGCGGCAAAGCCTGCTGTTTGGAACTGACGGTCCATACTCCGCCGCTCTCCGTGGCCACCGCCAGATTCCCGGTCTGGTCCAGCTTGACGATCCCGTTGACGTGCCCCGCGTTCCAGGCCTCTGGGCTGTTGTTGGTTTGAATCGCCAGCGAGTCTGCCTGCGACCATTGAATCTGCGAATCGTCCGGCAACTTCGAGCGCGGCGTCAGCGGAGGTCCGGACGATCCGGAACAACCCCACAGAATCAGGCTGCAGGCGGCCACCACCAGAGCCTGTGCGGCTGCGTACGCTGTCGTCGGCATGACCCCCTCCCTCCCCCGCCGGTTATTGCACGGGCCTCCGCGGCGCGCCCGCCACCGTCGGGCAGTGCAACGCCGTTGTGTAGAGGGCGGCGAGCGGGAAATCCTCGGTCGCCGCCGCCTGCGTCATGTTGAAGGAGCGCTCCACCGGAACAAAGCAGGGCTGCTCCTTGGTGACGGCCCGAATCACCAGCACGCGTCCCATTCCGATCCGCGGGAACACGTACGAGCCGTCGGCCTGGGTCACTGTCGCCAGCTCCTCGCCCGCCCCGGCAATCGAGACCGCCACGCCGCGTATCCCTTGGCCGGTCCTCATATCTGTCGCACGTCCCCGGACGCTGCCGATTCGCAAAGCCGGCGTGGCGGTCAGCGTCAAGTTCAGTTGGGTGGTCTCGCCGGAACGGGCCGTAACCTCACGGCTCGCAGCCTCGCTCAGGTTCGACCATGCCGCGACCGCCGCCGTGAAACCCGTTGCGGCATCCTGACCCTCCGGCACCGGGATGGCGAATGCGTACGACCCCTTGGCGTTAGTCGTGCCCCGCATCCGTCGATTGCCGGACGTCCATTCCACCACTGCGCCGACCGCCGGAACACCGGTCGCCGCCTCCACCACCGTTCCGCCGACGATCGCCGGTTTGACCGCATCGCGCGCCACCCGCGCGGCGTTTCCTGGCGAGGGAGTGACGGACTTGGTTGGATTGCGGCCGCAATCGGCGCTGCCCAGTATCGCCGCGAAAAGCAGCGTCCACCGGCACACCCGCTTGTCCCAGGCGGTCAGTACCGAAAACACCATTGCTTAAGATGATATAGCCCGCTGGCCGCCGGCGCAACCCCGCCCTCCGCCTCACACTGGCGGCGTTCGGTTGTTTTCCGCCGCGCACACAGCGCCGCTCGTCGGCAACAATCATGAGACGCCGGCGTGGCGCACGCCCATGGCGTGACTCGTCTCGCTGCCCGGCCCTCCACGGAGATCCGACATGCCGAACGAACCGACGTGGCCCACCGACCTGGACGCCCTCATCGCTGCTCCCGGCTACCACTCGCTGCTGATGGAGAACGAATCGGTCCGCGTGCCTGAGCCGGTTTCGAACGCTACCGCCTCCACCGATGAGGTCCTCATCCGAGTGTCCTACGTGGAGACGAAAACCGAAGGCATGCATCGGTGCACTAATTCTCTGACCGCTTGAAAGTCTTTCCTTTTGTAAACAAACCTGCGCGTGCAGTTTTGCGATCAAATCGCCATTTGATTGTTGTGCGAGTGGATCACGGGCCCTCGCAGGCCTGTGGCGGCCACATCAATATGTCGCCGCTATTGCCGTTGATAGTGATGGTAGCTGCGACCGCGCAGATTTCGACCGGCACTCCGGAGGGATATACAAAGTTCATCTGATAAATCACTTCGGCGGGCGCTGCTCCACAATAAGTCACGTTTGCGGGCACGCCGCCGATCGTTAGCGAGCACGTGTTGACTGTCCAGGGCAACGGTAACGCAGCCGCCGGCGTGCCATCAGTCAGTGGAGGTTTGGTCGGGCCGAAGCCATTTCCCCACAACGTGCAGTATTCGCCGACCTGCGGGTATGGCTGCGAGTCGTTGAAACACTCGATGAAAGACATGTTGAGACTATAGACCGGGCCGGGTGTCCAATACACTTCACCGAAAGCCGACGGCGCCGTGCTCGTCAAGGTGATAGGAATCGGATTGCTGAGCACGCCGTCGAGGGCCACTTCGACGTTGAGCGGCGCGCCGATCAGGCTATCCCATGGAACCGCGAAATTGATCTGCATGGGAGAAAGATAAAGCAGGGAAGACGCGGTGCCGTTCACGAATACCTGCACGCCGGACGCGCTTTCGGCGAAGGCGTTCGTGGAGGTGTCGAATGTCGAGTCATTGGTCGTGCTGGACAGGCCTTGGCCATAAATACTGGCCAGGCTGCCGGGGGCTAATGCCGGCCCGTAGGTAGCCGCATCCACAATTCCGCCGGTGTTGATAACCGGTCCGGCCGTGTCTTCGGCCTGGTAGACGCGCACATAATCGACGAGCATGTCCTGTGGGAACTGCGTCGTCGAGTTGGGAGGGCCGGGCCAATCGCCGCCAACTGCAGCGTTCAAGATAATGAAGAACGGATTGTTCGCCACGTTGAAGGCCCATCCGCTACCGCTATTCGTCTGGGTTTCATATAAGTTGCCATCGACGTAGAACGTAATCTGATTTGCAGACCACTCCACAGCATAGGTATGAAAATCATCGGCAAGGGCGTTGCTGGCCAATTGATACTGGGCCGTCTCATTGTAGTTGTCCGGGCCGTGCAGGCTGCCGTATGCAGTGGCGGGGGTAAAACCGACGTTCTCCATGATATCGATCTCGCCGCACGCCGGCCAGCCGACGGTAGTGATATTGCTGCCAAGCATCCAGAATGCCGGCCACATGCCTTGGCCGTAAGGGATCTTGATGCGCGCTTCGACGCGGCCATACTGCACGGCGTAGAGGCCCTCTGTTTTGATGCGCGCGGATGTGTAGACACCCGGCGCAGGATTCTCCACATGGATATCGAGATGGCCGAGCCCATCCATGTGGGCGTTCTCGGCGGCGTTGGTATAGGTCTCCAGTTCATTGTTGCCGCAGCAATCCGTGCCCAGGTCATAAGTCCAATTGGTCGGGTTCGGCAGCGAACCGGCCGGGCCATTGAATTCGTCACTCCAAGCCAGCTTCCAGGAGGTCCCCGCCGGTGCGGTCTGCGCCGGGGCAGAGGCAGCGGCCCACAGAGCCGCTGCTGCAATCACCATAATGGTGCGCATAAGTATATGTTACGCCCTGGGCCGCAGCCCGCTTTCGTGGCCAGCGAACCCAACGGCGGAGCCCTCATCCAAGTCTGCTACTTGGAGAGAACGCGGGGCTGAATCCGCGCGCCCGCCGACCGGACCGCTACCGATATCAAGGGACATCGTTCCCCAATTCAGGTCGGAGCCCTCTGGCCTACCAGTCGTCCTCCAAAGGCGGCCAAAATTCACGTTTTGGAGGAGCAAAGCCACTGCCGGCGTGGGAAACAGCAGAGTTCCGGATCGAAAAGTGGAGAATAGATGTATAATCAACTGGTACCGGGAAGCTCAAAATAGAAATCCCGGATACTGCATCACCAGAGTCCGAAATTAGGGAAAGGAGCGCTCCCATGCGTAACACCGTTTTCAGTGGCCTCGCAGCGTTTTGCCCCAGGGGAGCTTGCAGGTCACTCGCAGGCCTTCTGCTCGCGTTCAGTGCGATCGCGTTTCTCTTCACCGGGCCCATCTCCGTCGCACAGGATTCCAAGACTCCCGCCGTACTGCCCGCGCCATCCAGCGGCAAAGCGACCGTCTGTATCTACCGCGTGTACAGATTTACCGGCTCGTCCTCACACGACGAGCTTTATATCAACGGCACTCATCTCGCCAAACTCCTCAACAGCGAATACGCATTCATGGAAGTGCCGCCGGGGACTGTTGTGATCTCCGGATTGCCCAAGGAGTATTACGGAAGCGTCATCATGTCCGCCGGGGCGGCCCTCAATCAAGCCAGGCAGAAAGAAAACGAGCGGGCGCGGTTTGAGGCGGAGGCGGGCAAGACCTATTACTTCAAATGGACCGCCGGACCCATGGCAACTGGGATCAAGGTCACGCCTGAGGATCCCGAGAAGGGCGCCAAAGAGATACGCAAACTCCATCTCTCCAAGCCCGTTGACGACAAGGAAGAAGCGAAACCAGAAACGAAAGACACCGGCAAACCGATGCCGTAGCGTCTGCCGCACGGTGCAGCAATGAGCACCGCGCGGTGAAGGATGGGAAACTGACGCTCGCAGAGGTGGTTGGGCGTATACGGCCGAAACTGGGTAGCCAAAAGGAAATCGGAGATAATACCGCGAAGGAGGTGACGATGTGAGTCATGCCAAACCAGTAGCGAGTGTTCGCACCGGATCATTCTCAGATTTAGCTATCAGCGCACGGAGGGCATACGGCGTGGTCCGAAACCGCTCCTGGCTGGCGCTGCTGCTGAGTTGCTCCGCCGGGTTGTGGGCGCAGTCGGTCAGCTTCACGAAGTACCCTGCGCCCTTGAGCCCCGGCCTCTTCGAGGGTCCAACCGCGATCACCACGGGGCCGGACGGAGCGCTGTGGTTTATCTACAATGTCGGCAACGTTATCGGACGCATCACGACGGACGGAGCAATCACCGATTACCCGGTGCCTTTCTTCAACTTCTTTTATGGCTCCGGGATCGCGGCTGGACCGGATGGCGCATTGTGGTTTACTGCTCTTATCATCGAGTCTAATGGGAATGTCGGCAGCATTGGAAGCGTTACTACGGCCGGTGTGGTCAGCGAGTACCCGCTGCCCATCAGCGAGTACCCCCCGCCGGTTGGATGTGATGACCCGCAGGGAATTACTGTGGGACCGGATGGCGCGCTGTGGTTTACGTGCTTGGACTCCAGCATCGGGCGCATTACTACGGCCGGAGTGGTCACCGAGTACCCCCTGCCCTTTGGAGGTTATACCGCCGGGGGAATTACTGTGGGACCGGACGGCGCGCTTTGGTTTGCGGAGTGCTGCGGCATCCCGGGCAGCATCGGGCGCATTATCACGGCCGGGGTGGTCACCGAATACGTCATCCCCAGCGCGGCACCCTACCTCCGGGGTATAGCGGCGGGGCCGGACGGCGCGCTCTGGTTTACCGAATCTGCGGCCGCCCAGAATGGGGGGACTAGCAAAATCGGGCGGATCAACACGGCCGGAGCGGTCACGGAGTACGTGCTCGCCGCCAATAGCGCGCCCGCCGGAATCACGGCGGGGCCGGATGGCGCGCTTTGGTTTACCGAATCCGGGGCCGGCAAAATCGGTCGGATCACCACGGCCGGAGTGGTCACCGAGTACGCCTTGCCTGGCGGCGGCACTCCGGAGGGAATCACGGTTGGGCCGGATGGCGCCCTGTGGTTTGCCGACGCGGGTGGTATCAGTGTCTGGCGTGCTGCCATCGCTTCACCGCCCATCCTAGTGGCTACGCCCACGTCGCTGAGCTTCGCCTATCAGCAGGGCGGCAGCCAGCCAGCCACACAAACTCTGGCCATTGCGGCTTCCGATAGTTCGGCGCAACCCTTTACCGCGGTAGCGAGCACCACCAGCGGCGGCGGTTGGCTCTCGGTCGCCCCAACCAGCGGGACAACCAGTGCAAACCTGAGCGTGTCAGTGAACGTGACGGGACTGGCAGTGGGAACCTATGGCGGCGGAGTTATCGTAACAAGCCAGACCGGCTACCGCCTTTACGTGCCCGTTACCCTCACCTTAATTCAATCGGCGGCGCCCTTGGTTAGCTTTACCGAGTACATCGTCCCCACCGCCAATAGCTGGCCCGATGCGGTTGCGCCAGGGTCCGATGGCGCGCTGTGGTTTACAGAACCGCTCGGTAACAACATTGGGCGGATCACCGCGGCCGGGGCGATCACCGAATACCCGTTGCCCACCCCCGTGAGTTCGCCTCTGTCAATCGCCGCCGGACCGGATGGTGCATTGTGGTTTACGGAAGCCGATAACCAGAGCATCGGAACAATCACAACTGCCGGGGTGATCACCGAGTACTCTTCCGTTGGAAACCCCGTCGGGATCACGGCCGGACCGGATGGCGCCCTGTGGTTTACCCAACTGAGCAACCAGATCGGGCGCATCACGACTGCCGGCGCGATCACCGAGTACTCCGTACCCGCCTTTAGTGTCCCCCCCGGAAGCCATCTCTTTGGGATAGCGGCGGGACCTGATGGCGCGCTGTGGTTTACCGTTGTGGGGACCAACTATATCGGTCGAATCACCACACTCGGGGTGGTCACGATCTACACGGTGCCTGCCACCAGCAGCGGACCGATCGCCATCATAGCGGGGCCGGATGGCGCCCTGTGGTTTACCGATAGCAACGGTATCGGCCGCATCACTACGGCAGGGGCTATCACCGTGTACCCGACGGTTATTCCCATGGGCGGCCCCAACAGCATCACAGTAGGCCCGGACGGCGCCCTGTGGTTTACCGCAGCGAGCAATCCAGGAATGATCGGACGTATCACGATAGGAGGGGTGATCACCGAGTACGCCGTGCCCCTCAGCCCAGTTGGCTCCCTCCAGCCCGAATCTCATATCTATAGCACCGGCGGAATCACGACTGGTCCCGACGGGGCACTGTGGTTCACCGAGGTCTATGCAAACTACATCCTGCGCGCTTCTGTCAGTCCAACGCAAAGCCTGGTGGCGACGCCCACGTCGATGACCTTCAGCTATCAACAGGGCGGTGGTTTGCCGGCCCCGCAAACTCTGGGCATCGCCGCGTCGGACGGCTCTGCGCAGCCCTTCACCGCCACGGCTGGAACTGCGAGCGGCGGCAACTGGGTCATCCCAACCAGCGCTACGACGAGTGCCAACCTCACAGTATCGGTCAACACCTCCGGGTTGGCGGTTGGTACCTACAGCGGGTCGATCAGCGTCACAGGCACTCAGACCGATAGCAGCTCTCTCAGCGTGCCCGTGACCCTAAATGTGACACCGGCGCTGCCTGCAATCACCGGCGTAGGGAGCGGCGCTAGTTTTGAAGCAGGAATTGTTCCTGCCTCCTGGATGACCATCTTCGGCACGAATCTCTCGCCGGTAACGGACACTTGGGGAAACGCCATCGTCAATGGCAATCTGCCCACGTCATTGGATGGTGTCAGTGTGAATGTTGGCGGCCAGCCCGCCTATGTTGAGTACATCAGCCCGTTTCAGATTAATGCGGTGGCTCCCAACGTGGGAACGGGAACAGTGTCGGTGACGGTAACCAATCCGAGCGGCACCAGTCCGGCAGTCACGACTGTGGGTCAGGCCGTCCAGCCGGCCTTTTTCCAGTGGGGTAATTATGCAGTCGCCACCCACCTGGATTACACCTACGCCGTGAAGAACGGCGCTATCTCAGGTGTTACGACCGTGCCGGCCAAGCCCGGTGAGGTGATTATCCTCTGGGGCACCGGCTTCGGTCCTACGACGCCGCCCGCGCCAGTGGGCGTGGAGGCACCCTCTGGCACCACCTACTACGCTGCGGGTACGGTGACCGTCGCCGTGGGAGGCACACCGGCTCAGGTTTATGCAACGGCCCTTTCGCCTGGGTACGCCGGGCTGTATCAAGTGGCCATTCAGATTCCGACGACGTTGGCCAACGGGGATTACCCCGTGGTGGCGACGATCTCCGGTGCGCAGTCGCCGTCGGGTACCCTGATCACGGTGCAGCAATGAGTACTCCGAATCCGCCGAGTTGAACCGAAACGGGAGAACCGGCGCTGGAAGAACCTCGCCCGACACCCCTTCGGCATCTACAATCGTGATTTGGCGCACCATACGTGCTTGGGCGGACATCGTATCCTGAGGCAGCGCGCGAATCAAATCAGGTTGGCTATTCAGCTAAGGCGGGAACTGGAAGGGCAACGAGGGCGCCGGAACGCGGGAAGGTACGATGCACTCGGAAAATGGCACGCCAGCCTGGGGTCGCGCAGGTCGATAAGAACGAACAACGCCGCACGCCTCCGCCTGATTCGACGACACTCCAGCGCTGGTCGCTTACGATGGAGTAAGGGCTTCATTCGTAGCGGAGCGCTTTCATCGGATCGAGGGTTGAAGCGCGGTGCGCGGGTAGCCAGCAAGCGAGCGTGGCGGCGGCGACCAACAGCAGCACCACTTGTTAAGCGGCCGCTTTCGAATGTGACGATGCGTCGTCGCGCGCAGGGTTGCCGGGAACGTCGCAGCGTGCGGCGAGAGGGCCGGCGCCGATGAGGATGCTGGCGGCGAACAGGAGGGTATCGGCCACGTAGTTCAGCGTCTCGACGGTGGGCTGGGCAAACATGATGGGTACATAAAAGACGGCTACGAGGAGGACGAGAATCGTGCCCAGGATGGTGGCGGCCTTCCGGCGTGTCGTATCCCGGCCGAGCATTCCGATGGCGCCTAGCCCGACTTTCGCACTTTTGAGGGGTTAGAGCACTACACACCATGCTCCTGCGCATTGCGGGACGCACCTTTCGCTTGACATCTCCATCCGGATCTGCCTAGATGAAAGAATGAA
>Ga0181536_10005250_pt1 | contig 13366 bp, 6 predicted proteins | sample PEATcosm2014_Bin_41_FD_121105 | JGI IMG/M metagenome (GOLD analysis project Ga0181536, IMG submission 121105) | Peatland microbial communities from MTU Mesocosm Facility, Houghton, MI, USA - PEATcosm2014_Bin17_60_metaG | ecosystem: Environmental > Terrestrial > Soil > Wetlands > Peat | place...
CGATTGGATCAAGCTCTCGACGGGCATCCCCTGCTGCCGGCGTTCCTCTATCGCGCCCGGCTCGAAGCCGTACGTCGTCAGGCTGCGGTTGACGGCCAGCTTATCGATCCCTGGCATCTCGCGGCGGTCCTCGAAGGTTTACGCCTTCGAATGGACCACGCGATGCGCATCATTGATCGCGGCGTGATTTTCGACGCGGCGCGCCATGCACTCACGTTACATCAGTGGCTGACAGTGCCGGACTTTGACCAGGAGGGCGAGGTTCAACAGGCGGAGGCCGCGCTCGCGACTCCAGAAGCCCGAATAAGCCCGCTGCTCTCGGCCGCGCTTGGGATGCATGCCTGGCTTGATCGCGACGGCACGCGGCCGCCGATCCGTGCGGCGCTGGTCCGATATTGGACCCGGCACCGCCTCTTCCGCGCACCCGTTCCGCTGACCGGCGCGACGGCGCTACGTGCCGAGACGCCCTGGGCGATCGACGCCTGGGTCCCGGTATTCCTGACCGCGATCGCCGACGAGGCCGACGACGTTCGACAGATGCTTCTCGACATGGAACGCGCCTGGTTCGCCGCCCGCCGCGCCGTGACGGGACGGCGGAGCAACTCACGTGCGGCCATCGCCATCGACATGCTGGCTGCCGCCCCATTGATCTCAGCGACATCGCTCGCCATGGGACTCGGGATGGCGGTGAAAAACGCACTGGAACTCTTGACCGGATTCTGTGCGGACGGGATCGCCATTGAGGTCACTCACCGATCCAAACGGCGGCTGTTCGGGTTGGCGGGGCTGGCGCCGCTCCGCGACGAGATTTTGCCGCCGCGCCGCCCGGAGCCAGGCCGTGGCCCGGGACGGCCACCCACGATCCGATTGGAGGTGGAGCCAGCGTCTCTGCCGCCGCCGGAGCGTCCGATGACACCTATCGAAAGACGGGCGATCGACTACGGCGAACTCGATCAGGGGATGGCGCATCTTGAGCAGGTGATCCGCGACACACGCCGGACCCTCGACGCGCTCGCGCGAGGCGAGGTGGTGGTGTCGGTTTCGCGAACTGGCGCGGACGAACCTGTCGCCGGCGGGCGAGAGGACCATCCTGAGCCTGGCGGAGGGAACGAGCGTGAGGTCTGAAGCATGTTAACTGAATGCGTGCACTGCCAAAGAATTCGCCGGTCCTCCGTGTGAGATCGGAATCAGGGGCTGATCGGGTACGACCACAACATGGAGAGCGGCAGCGCGACACGACCTGGACCGAACGATAGCACCTGGTCGCCAAGATACACGACGAAGGCCACGCCTTTGTATGCGTGCCCGGGGCCATCTTTCAGGAACCAATCGACATGACGGAAATCGTTCCAGTCCACCGTCATTGAAGCTTTCATCTCGAATAACGCCAACACGCGGCCGGGAGCTTCCGCCACGATATCGACTTCCCGCGGTGCATTGCGCCAGTGGTAAAGTTCCCATTTCCGATCAAGAAATGGCAATGACTTCTCAAGTTCGCAAAACACAAGACTTTCAAGCAGGTGCCCCAACGCCGTGGGATTGGCGCCCAGGCCGAAACTGGCGGTGTCCTCACCACGAAGGGCCGTCGCACACCCCATGTCCATGAAATGCAGCTTGGGAGATCTCACCTCCTTCCGGGCTCCGGAAGACGTCCAGGCGCCGAGGCGGTGGACGATGCCAAGCCGCGAAAGAATATCGAGATAGCCAGTGACGGTTTCCTTGCGCGCACCCAGAGCGGCGCAGATGCCGGCGACGTTGAGTTCGTCAGCGGTACGATGCGCGAGTTGGTTGATCAGCCTGCGCAACGTGTCCGGCCGACGGATTTCCGCGACCGGCGCCACGTCTCGTTCAACGATACTGTCGATATAGGCGTTATAGCGCTCCATCCGCTCCGCGCCGTTCAGCGGCCTGATTTCCGGGAAACCGCCGCGAATAATGAGTTCGATCGCATCGGCTCGGCCAAAGGGCGGAGGAGGGGGCAGTGTACCGATCAAAGCCGCGGGGTCGTCGTGGACCGCGTCCAGCAGCAAGCATGGTCCGCGGCGCTGAATCTCCGCCGCGCTCAGGGGGCGCAGCGTCAGTGTCGAAACCCTCCCGGCCAGGCTGTCCAACGCCTTCGGGGTGGTGAAGACATCCGAGGAGCCTGTCAGGACGAACTGTCCCGGCCGGCGGTCCTGATCGACGATCCGCTTCAGCGCCAGTGTGATTTGCGGTAGTCGCTGTACTTCATCGATCACCACTGGTAGCCCGGCTTTTCCGGCCTCGGCGGCGACCATGCTGAGTTGACCGAACGGATCTAACGCCAGGGACGACATCAACCCCTCGTCGTCGAGGTTCAGGAACCGGGCGGTCTGGAGCATATCCCGAACGAGGGTTGTCTTCCCTGTCTGGCGCGGGCCGACAATGTTGATCACCCGACTGGTCTGGAGGGTTCGCGCCACTTTGGCTGTCAGGTGACGGGGAATCAGGTCCAATTTCAACGCCTTGAACAAAACTGCTATTAGCTATACCGCCAATAGACGATCAGACAACAGGAAATTAGGCTATTTGAAGCGGAGAAAATCGCCCGTCCTCACAAGCGGCTCTGACCAATCAGGCATGCCATGGGTCCAAACTGGCCAGTCCGGGATCACGGGGCAATCGGTTGAACGAGGGGGAGTAGCTTCCAGCGGTGCGATGGCCAACTTCAAGAGTGGCCCGAAACCCTCCGGCTGAAGGCGGAACCGTGACTGGCTCCGCTGTCACGCTGCTCTTATAGATGAGAAGTTGATTCTTGGCATATCAATGACTTATGATTGCCGTTAAAACTGAGAAATTGCTGTTAATTATGGGAATTTGACATTGTGCTATGCTGCTAATTGTGAGAATTTGAGTGGCCACGTTGCGGCAACGGGACCGGGCGCGATGACCATAGAGGACAGCGAAGATCCGCGAGGTTGGGACGAGGCGTGCCGGCGCGAATCGGTGATTCGAGAGCTCGTCGCGCGCTATCCCGACCGCCTGACAATCGCCGCGATCGACACCGCGGCGGTTGACCTGGGGCTAAGCCGGCCGACTGTATATCGGCTCCTTGAGCGATACAGGGCTGAGAGGACGGTTTCGGCTTTGGTAGAGCGGACCAGGGGCCGGAAGGAGGGCACCCGGCTTCTGAAGCCTGAGCAAGAAGCGTTGATCCGCGAGGTTATTGAGCGGGACTATCTGAAACCGACCCGCCCTCCACTCAGCCACGTGGTTGGGCAAATTCAGACCCGCTGCCGCGTAACGGGACTGGTTCCCCCAACCTGGCGGACGATTAAGGCTCGCGTCCAGGAGATTGACGCGCGGGCGAGGGCGCGGCGACGAGGAGACAGTCGGGCCATCGCCGCAATGGACCCGGTGCCTGGTGCATATGTCGCGACCCGCCCTCTCGAAATCGTTCAGATTGATCACACGAGGGTTGACGTGGTCGTGGTGGACGAGCCTGGCCGTGCGCCAATCGGCCGGCCGTGGATCACGATAGCGGTGGATGTTTTTTCCAGAATGGTTGCCGGCTTCAGCGTTTCGCTCGAAGCGCCGTCACGTGTGTCGGTCGGACTCTGTCTACTACAAGCTGTTTACGACAAGACCGCATGGCTTGCGGAACGCAATATTGATGCATTATGGCCTGTCTCCGGATTGCCGGAGGCACTTCATTCCGACAACGGTACCGAGTTTCACAGCCGTGCGTTCATCCGCGCATGCCGCGATGCGGGGATTCGGACCATTTGGCGGCCCCCGGAGCAGCCGCACTTCGGCGGGCATATTGAGCGCCTGATCGGCACGCAGATGGGGGCCGTGCACCTGCTTCCCGGGACTACATTCAGCAACCCCGCCGCGCGGGGAGATTATGACTCAGTGAAATCCGCGCGCATGACCGTCCGGGAACTTGAGCGCTGGATTGGCTGGGAAATCGTTGGGCATTACCATCAACGCGTCCACGCCGGGTTGCATCGTCCGCCGATCGCGGTGTGGCGAGAACATGAGGAGCATTTCAAACTGCGTGTTCCTGCGGATCGCATGAAATTCTGGGTCTCCTTCCTGCCCGACGCATATCGTAAATTGCGCCGGGATGGCATCCATTTCTGTAACATTCGGTACTGGTCCGACGCGTTGAGCGCCGATCTTGGCCAGAGTGACGAAGAACTCCTGGTGAAATACGATCCGCGCGATCTGTCGCGGATCTTCGTCCGGCGCCCATCGGGTAGGTTCGTTGAGGCTCGCTATCGCGACTTGACCTGGCCCGCGATCACATTATGGGAGCAAAAGGCCGCAGTCAGGATCATCAAGGCTCAGGGACGAGGCGAGATCAACGAGGCGATGATTTTCAAGACGGCTGTACGCCAGCGCGAGATCGAGGATGCCGCGTCGAAACAGACGTCGGCGTCACGCCGCCGCAAAGAGCGCCGCCCGGTCACAGCGAAGAATGGTCAGGACGCGGGTGAATTACGGGGCATCGATTCCCGGACCGCGAGCAGCACGGATGAAGGATCGGAGATATGGCGTGAGCGATGACCTTTCGCATCTGACCCCGGCCGCCGCCGCATTTCTGTCTGAACCGAACGACAGGCGAATTCGGGCGGTTATGTCCGAACGATGGGTTCAATACCCGCGCGCCGGTCAGGCTCTGGAGATCCTGGAGCAACTGCTTGACCGACCGCGGAAGACACGCATGCCAAGCATCGCGATCTATGGCGACAGCGGCATGGGAAAGACGATGATCATGGAGAAATTCCGCCGCGATCACCCGCCGATATTCGACAGCGATGCTGGCATCGAACGGACGCGGGTGCTCGCGTTGCAAATGGCGGCCAGACCGGGCGAGCGCAGATTGTATTCTCAGATCCTCGCGGCTCTTGGCGCGCCACACAATCAGAGGGCGACAGTTGTGGATCTTGAGCAGGTGACGTTACGCCTCATGAGAGCTGTTGATGTTCAGATCCTGCTGCTCGATGAGATGCATAATATCCTGGCCGGAACGTTCAGGGAGCAGCGGACGGTTCTCAACGTGTTGCGATATTTGAGCAACGAGCTCCGGATCTCGCTGGTCTGTTTCGGCGTGAACGAGGCCAGAGAGGCGATCAGCGGTGATGTTCAGCTTGCCCGCCGCTTTGAAGAATATCCGCTGCCGCGCTGGTCCGCCGACGAGAACTTCGAACAGCTTATTCTCGCGATCACCCGAAACGTACCGCTTCGTGAACCGAGCGTGTTGTCAGCGCGGGCGATGCGTCGAGTCCTGCAGGTTACGGGCGGTATTACCGCCCGGGTGTTTCGCATGTTCGATGAACTGGCGATCGACGCCATCAGGACAGGCGCTGAGCGGATCACGGACGACGCAATCGAACGTTGGCATCCAGTCGCGGACCGCGAAGTCGCCTTTGCGTGAGCGCCCTCCGTGCCGCGATACGGCCTTTGCCTGTCATCCTGCCACCAATGCGCGATGAGCTTCTGTCCTCGTGGCTTCGCCGGCATGGCGATTTCTATGGTGCGACAGGTGCCACCATTCTTCGACGATGCTTACCGGCCATGACCTCAGTTAGTGCCGTCGATGCTGGGCTCGCCAAGAACGATGAGCGGCGTCTGGCGGAGCTTTTCAGATGTGATCGACAAGACATTCGTGGCATGACCCATCTCCGGAAGAGTCGGCGGCCAGGCGGCCTGATCGCAACCGTGAATCCAATCCAGGTTTGCAGGAACTGCATCGTCCGGCACAGCGCGACGGAAGTGACCCGTGGGGCGCGGCTATGCAGTTGGATGGAGGGGTGGCGCTTGTCGTGCCCACTGTGCGGAACGAATTTGGAAGACGTTCGACCCATGCATCTGCTGAGCAAAGTTGATCCAGGTAACCCGCTGCTGGTCCAGGTGGCACCCATGGCAAGGCGGGGCGAGATGTTCATGAACAAAGTTATTCACGCGCCAGGACGGGTAAGCACGTACATGGTCGAGCTCATGCGGATCCTGCTGCTCCCATGCGAGGACAGGCCAGCAAACCACCAACCCGGAATCGACATACCGAGGCTACTTAACCTTGTCGTTCCAGGCTTCGATTTGTTCATGCGGCGGCACCATCGATATTTCGCCCGCCCCGGTACATTGCTGCTGACGATGAGTGTCCGCATCCCGGTCCTCGCTGGCCTTGCGACAATAGTGAACACGCCGGACGACTGGACCGAGCGTCTGTCTGGTGCCATGGCCCCCCAATTCCGAAATCATTTCGCAGCCTGCCTCCAGGCCGCTGCCGATTGGCGAACCTCAAAAAGCCGTGCGTCTCGTGCCGTCCGCTCCAGCGCCGCCAACGAGTCTACTAGACCGGCCCGCGAGAATTCTCATCATTAATGACAATATTGCGTATCTGAGACAAGAAATTCTCATCAATCACGGCAGTACTGGAGCCCAAACACCGGTTTTCTCGGCATTAAGGGCAATGTGACATCCGCTTCGAGCCCGGCCAGTGCCGCCCGGCGGCGGACGATGTGCGGGGTCAACGCCTGGTGGCTGAACGCGGCGATCGGCCGGGGCATGACGGCGCCATCGGGTGAGCAAAGGGGCATGACGGTGTCCTCGGGTTAAAGCGCGTCTGCCCTGGCATGACGGCCAGGGCAGACGTTTCGATCAAATCAGGCGGCCTCACGCACCGGCATTTCGTCGTTGAAACCGGCGGCGTCTTCCTCACCGGTCTTTGGCACGGCGGCCTCGCCGCCTTCGCCCTCCTCGCCGGGCACCGGACTGACCCAACCCGCGCCAGAGCGGGCGTCGTGCTGTCCGGTGCCAGCCGCCTGCTCCTCCACTGTCAGCCGGAAGAGCGCGCCCGGCCAGACAAAGGTCCCGTCCTTGAAGCGCGTGACCAGCCGCGACCGCGTGTCCTTCGCGCGGGGCGCGATATTGACCCCCTCGGTTCTCGCGGCCGCCTCCAGCGCGCCGCGCGACAGGCAGGACAGGAAGTCTTCCGTCGCCATGTTCGGCAACTGGACAGACGCGCCGATCGCCTCCCCCGCGATCCGGGCGAAACTCCCGCTTTGTGAACGGTTCTCCCGGCAGGACAGGACGCCGGTCAGCATCTCGCGAGCGGCCCGACGCAACAGGTCACGGTCAGCCGTCAGCACACCCCCTTCGGTGATCGCGCGGCAGATCGTCCGGCGATCGGTGCCGCGGACATCGCTCCCGCTTTCGACGGTGACGTTGTCGCCGCCGAAGGCCAGGATCAGCATTCCGAACAGCGTGTCGTCCTCGATCGGCGTATCGGCGAGCGCCCGATGCAACGCGTCGGTGCGCAGGTCGCCGATCATGGCCACCCCCTTTTGCGTCACGTCCGCCCGCGTCTTCGCGGTTGGCGTCTCGCCACCATCGTCCCCGCCATCACCCACCGTACCGGGCGTGGCCTTGGTGCCATCGGCGGGTTTGCCCGCCGTCTTTGGCTGGGGCAGCCGGTAGGCGACGGTCTGAGCCTCGCCGGTGCGCACGTCGATGTAATGTCCGACCAGATCTGTCTTGCCGGGTTTGCCGAAGACGCGCTCGGCCTTCTTCGGCAGTTGAACGTGGCCGTATTCGTCAACCGGCACGAGCGTGGCGCGCTCCGGCAGGCTGTTCTGCAGCCACTCCTGCTGGGCGCCGAAGAAGCCTTCCACGTTGGTGGTATAGCGGCTGTCCTCGTCCGCCGGGGCGAACAGGTCGTCCTCCCAAACGATGCCGTATGCCTTCGCCAGATCGTCGCCGAATTTGGCGGCGGAGGCGGGCATGCGGCGTTTCGCGAGGGCGCGGGCGACCTCATGCCAGGCGACGTCGGTCTGGCCCTTCTTCGGCCTGTGCTTCTTCCCGACCTGCGCCTGTTCCTCGCCCGTGGCGGCAGCAATCGTGCGCAGCTGCTCCTCGTTCGGCATGCTGCCAAGCGCCATCACGTCAAGCATCGCGGGATGCAGATGCGCCAACAGCTTCAGGCGGCGGATGGTGCGGACCGGCAACGCCAGCGCGTCACTGATCGCCTGCTCGTTCCAGCCCTGGGCTTCCAGCCGCTCGATCGCGCGCCAGGTGTCCACGCTCGTCATCGAGGCGCGGATCAGGTTCTCGGCGACCGAGCGCATCGCGTCGGTGGCCTCGTCGGCATCGCAGACCAGAACGTCGATGACAGCCAGGTCCGCCTTGATCGCGGCCTTCACCCGGCGGCGGCCGGCGACGATCATCAGCCCGTCGTCATTCGGGGTGACGTAAGGCGGGTGAATGATGCCGATGGCGTTGATCGAGGCGAGCAGCTGCTCGTCCATCGCCGGGGGCACCGGTGTGCCGCGGGGATTATTGGGATTGGTCTGAAGAGTGCGAGGATCGACGCCGCGAAGTTCGGCCATGGTGGGCTCCTGTGGGTTGGGATTTCATCCTCCCTGTATTTTGGGAAGACCCCTTCCACGCGGCGCGTCCCGGACGGCGGGGCAAGGGCGTGCGAAGCGCGAGGCCATCGGCCGGTCCCTTGCGGCGGCGGACGGAGATGCGGCAGCCATTTGCTTGTTTTTTCCCGTTCTCCGTTCCCGCTCTGTTCATTCCCCCTTGGTTATTTCCTCTCATCGCCTGATTCCTGGCTGGTGCAGTTGGACCAGCGCGGGCCAACGGTCCGACAAAGCAGGGCACGGGGCTGCCAGAACGCCGCGGCCTTTCAAGCCGCGGCCGCCATCGTTTGTGCCGGACTGGCATCATCGGAAATCAGGGCCTCGGGATGGGCAAGATCCGCCTCAATGCCGGAAAGCTGGGCCACCTTGTCGTCTAGTTCGGCCTGCAAAGGGAACGTCTCGCCCAGACGCGGCTCGTAGCCCGTCAGCCGGGTTTTTGCATCGATGGCGCGGCGGCGTTGCTCCAGAAGATCGGCGTCCATCCGGTCAAGAACATGTTCCAGCCGGGCGATGAGCCCGGCCTGTGTCGTCTCGGCATCGATGCCGATTGATTGAGCAAAATCCGTCCGTTCCAGCATGAGGGCCGGTTCCAGCCGCCCGTCAGGCCCGCCAGCCTGGATCGCGCAGGTCAGGTCGAAGCCCCCGATGCGGCCAACCGTCCAGGTCCGGCGGGTGCGTTCCCGCATGGCGAGGCGAACCTTCGTCAGCAAAGAGGCGCCAGTGATTCTGCGTTGCGTGATCGTCCGGCCTTCGACCTCCATGATGAACGCGTCGCCACGGGTCGGCGTCCGGCGGGCCAGGTCGGCGGTGATCGCCACGATCCGCGCCTCGGCGTGGGTCTGGTCGTGCCGCGCGTCGCGGATTTGCCGCCTGATCGCGTGCTGGTCGTCCATGTGCGCCGCCTGCTGACGCCGCAGCCGCGCGATTTCGCTCTCCAGCCCGGCCTTGCGCATCAGCCGGCTGTCACCCGAGGCGATCGCCTTGGCCATCGCGAACTGATTGGCCTGTCCGCCTTCCTCTTCCAGGCGGCGGATGGTGCGGTCGCCGGAGAGCGCCGCCTCAATGAACCGTGCCTTGCGCTCATTGTTCTGCCACATCGTCGCGTCCATCGAGCCGAGCGTGGCATAGGCAAAAATCTCGATTTCCTCATGCTGGTTGCCCTGGCGTTCGATGCGCCCCTCGCGCTGCTCGATCTGGCTCGGCAGCCACGGCACATCGAGATGGTGCAGCGCTTTCAGCCGCTGCTGCACGTTGACGCCGGTGCCCATTGTCTCCGACGAGCCGATCAGCACCCGGACACGCCCGGCCCGGAAGTCGGCGAACAGCCGCTGCTTGTCCGCCGATTTCTTGTAATCTTGCATGAACGCGATCTCGCCGGCGGGCACACCCTGTACAATCAGTTGCTGTCTGATCCAGCGATAAGCCGAGAACCCCCGCGTGGCCTCGACATTGATCGTGCCGAGGTCGGAGAAAATCATCTGTCCCGCGCCCGGGTTCGGATACGGCGTGCCGTCCGGCCGGAGATAGGTCTGGTCCGCCGTCTCGCGCCAGATGCGATACACGTTGCCGATCAGCTTGTTGAGCTTGTTCGCCGGTTCGTCGCCGCTCGCGGACCGGACCAGCCGCATGTCGATCGCGGCGTGCCGCCCATCGGTAATGACGGCGAGCAAAATGTCGTCGCCTTTCTGGACCCGGCCGGTGCGGGCTTCGATCGCCGCGATCCGTGCCGCCAGGTGCTTCTGGTAATCCTTGAAGGCCGGGCTCGCGCCGGACGTGACCAGCTGACGCTGGCCGCACCGGATACAAGGAAGTCTGAGATGCCCGCGCAGGTCGGACTTCCGCACGACATCGGCGACAGAACGAAAAATCATCATCAGGTCGGCGACGTTGACGAAGGCGGCGAAGCGGGTCACCGGCTTGTAGGTGCCGCTCGGCTGCAATTCCAGCTCGGTCAGTGTGTCGCCGAAGGTCGAGGCCCAGGCATCGAATTCGTGGATGCCACGCTCGCGTAAGGCCTCTTCGGCCTGGTAGCGCAGCAGGGTGTACATTTCGCCCAGCGTGTTGGTGATCGGTGTCCCGGAGGCCTGGATCAGCGCGCGGCCGGGCCGCTTGCGGTCGAGATAACGCGCCTTCACGAACAGGTCCCAGGCGCGTTGCGAGCCGTCGGGATCGACGCCTTTCAAATTGACCTGATTGGTGGCGAAGGTGAGTTTGCGAAATTCCTGCGCCTCGTCGACGATGATCTGGTCGATACCGATCTCTTCCAGGGTCACCATGTCGTCGCGGCGGCCCTTCAGCGCCGCCAGCTTCTCGCCCAGTTTCTCCTTCATCGCCTCAAGCCGCTTGCGGGTGATCCGGTCGCCGTCATCGGCACGGATGACGAGGGCCTCGCAGGCGGAGATCTGCTCCGCGATCATCGCGCGTTCAAAATCCGCCGGCACCGGGATGAAACGGAAGGCGGCATGGGTGATGATCACCGCGTCCCAGTTCGCCGTCGCCGCGCGGGCCAGAAAGCGGGATCGCTTTTCCTTCACGAAGTTGGTTTCATCGGCGACCAGGATGCGGGCGGCCGGATAGAGTTGCAGGAATTCCCGGGACACCTGCGCGAGGCAGTGGCCGGGCACGACCAGCAAAACCTTGTTGATCAGGCCAAGCCGCTTCTGCTCCATGATCGCCCCGGCGATGGCATAGGATTTTCCGGCGCCGACCGTGTGGGCGATGTAGGTCGAGCCGGCCGCGACGATCCGCCAGATGACCCGCTTCTGGTGATCGTAGAGGCGGATGATCGGGCTGGCGCCGGGGAGCGTCAGATGCCGTCCGTCGAAATGGCGTGGCACGAGATTATTGAAGCGGTCGTTATAGACCCGCGCCAACCGGTCGGTGCGATCGGGATCGGTCCAGATCCAGCCGGTGAACGCCTCCTTGATCCGGGCCAGCTTCTCCTTCGCGGCCTCGGTCGCCTCGCTGTTAAGAATGCGTTTCTCGACGCCGTCTTCGACGATGGTGTCGAAGATCTGCGGCGAGGCGTTGTTCAGCGCGTCGTGCAGCAGCCAGCCGGCGTTGCGCCGCGCGGTGCCCCATTCCGAGGTGCCGGCGGCAGTGAATGAGAAGGGCGCGGTCTCCACGGACCACGAGGCGATCTCGACGGTATGCCGCACGCGGGTTTCGGTGCCCATGATCTCCTGAATGAAAGCCTCGATATCGGCGGCGGGAACCCAGGGCGCGCCCAGGCGCGCGGTGATGTCCGACGGCGACAGGTCCTCGGGCTGCACACGCCGTAGCGCGGCGACGTTGCGCGCATAGATCGGTTCGCGACCGGCCGCCGCCTCGGCGAGCGCGAGTTTGGTGCGGACGGAACCGGACAGATAAGCGTCGTCGGTCTCCCAGGCTTCCGTGGACGGGTCGCGGAACACGGTGTCGCCAAGCTGGGCGAGGGCGGTGTCAGGATCGCTGTCGAGCAACTCGGCGAGATGGTCGATATCGACGCGGCCGGTCTCGTTGAGGCTGACGGCGAGTGCGTCGGCGGCGGTCGCGATCAGCGGCGCGGACGGAGGCGCGATCACGCGCTCGCGGAAGATAGGTCCCATGCGGGCGAGGCCGCTTTCGAGGTCATGGTCCTCGATGCTGGCGACCAGCCAGCAATCGGGATCGTCGGCGAAGGGCGCGAGGTTCGGGCGCCGATGGGCTTCGCGGTCCTCGCCGGTCTCCGGATCGGACGTGAGCGAGACGACGGTGTGGTTGATCGGACCGAAGCCACGGAGGAACCCGCCATAGGCGACGCGCAGCCGGACCTGGGCCGCCTCCCAGGGCTGACCGGCGGCCTGGGCGCGCAGCACGTCACGCACCGCGTCGCGGATGGGGAGCAGGGCGCGGATGATCTTTCCGTCGCGGGCCAGGATGCCGCCACTCCCTTTGCCCTCCCGGATCGCGACGGGGTTAATCTCGCCGTCCACGATCTGCATCAACTGGCCAGACCTGCCGACGAGATAAGACCCCTCCTTGATCGTCGCACCGTCGGCGGCGGTGCCGACCCGCGCGGCCGGTCCGGCTTCGCTGTCTGGATCGAGGTTTTCGCCATAATCATCCGATGCCGTGAAGATATCGGCGGGCAGCCGGTCAAGGGCGGCGGTGAGCAGGGTTTCCAGCGCAACGCCGTCGTCGCGCGGACGGCAGGTATAGGTCAGGCCGGAACCGTAAATGCCACGCCGGAACGCATGCACGCCCAGCACCATCTCCGGGTGATCGGCGAAGTAGCGGTTCACCTGGAGCACCGGTGCGGCCGGATTGTCAGGATCGCTCTCCGGGTCGGCGTCGTCATCCGCCGCCGTGTTCGCCACATCGGCGAGATCGATCCAGGCCTGGCCAGCCGGCGACTCTCCATCGGCGCGGCGTTGAAACACCAGCAAGTCGATCGTGACATCGGTGCCCGCGGTCGCGCGCATGCTGCCCTCGGGCAGTCGCACCGCGCCGATCAGATCGGCTAGGCCGGCGATGTGTTCCCGTGCCGCCGGGCTGACCTTGTCCATCGTGCCCGTGCTGGTGACGAACAGCGCGAGACCGCCAGTGCGCAGCCGCGCGATCGAACGGGCAATGAAATAATCGTGCAGCCGGAGGCCGAGGGATCGCGTGACGGGATCGGCCCGCACCACGCGATCGGAAAAGGGAGGATTGCCAATGGTGAGATCGAAGGGTCCGGTCAGATGGCTACGCGCGTAGTCCTCGCACCGCACCCGTGTCTCGGGGTGCACGAGACGCGCGATGCGGGCTGTAACCGGATCGTATTCGATGCCGGTGAGGCGGCTGGCGCCGCGCAGTGTTTCGGGCAGCAGGGCGAAGAACAAGCCGGTGCCCATTCCGGGTTCCAGCACGCGACCCCCGGTAAAGCCCAGCCGTTCGGCGGCTCTCCAGAGTCCACGGATGATCGTCTCCGGCGTGTAGTGCGCATATTGCGTGGCTCGCTGGAGGGCGGCGTATTC
>Ga0181536_10005253_pt1 | contig 13359 bp, 13 predicted proteins | sample PEATcosm2014_Bin_41_FD_121105 | JGI IMG/M metagenome (GOLD analysis project Ga0181536, IMG submission 121105) | Peatland microbial communities from MTU Mesocosm Facility, Houghton, MI, USA - PEATcosm2014_Bin17_60_metaG | ecosystem: Environmental > Terrestrial > Soil > Wetlands > Peat | place...
GCCGTCCCGCCGCGCTGCCGTCCCGCCGCGCTGCCGGCGCGCCGGGTCAGCGGCGCCGGGCCGCCCGGCCAGTCAGGAATCCAGCGGCTGCCCGAAAGGTCCCCACAGCTCACGGAAATGCTCGATGATCTTGCTAGCCTGAGCGTGACTGACTTCCACAAGCTCATCGTCGAAGTCGCCTCGCTTCCATTCGACGATGATGGGCGTGAAGCTCCAGCTGAGGTCGCGGCGCAGGCCCTCGTCTGTGAAGCCATCATCGTCGAATTCCAGGCGACGCAGGAGGCCATATGGCCGCTCGATGGTCGTATCATCGCCGACAATGGCGTAGAAGGTGATCTTGTCTGGCATCTACACGTGGCCTTTCTGCCGGTAATCCGCGATCGCGTATACGCCCTCAGGGGCGGCGATCCAGCTGGATACCTCCCGCTGAAAGGATCGCAGTCCTGGCCGTTCATCATCGATCGTCAACGGGCTGCGCAGCCGCTCATACGATCTATGAGTAATATACTGCTTAGCATGGAAGCTCTCGGCTGTATGGAATTGCACCTCAAAACGCTGCCCCTCCTTCGTGACCCAGCGGGTGTTAATCCCTTTGTACTCCGCATCATCGCGCCAGTGGTTCTTGCAGTAGATCAACTGGCACTCACGCGCCGCTAGGCGCTTGGCTACATCCTGATAGCCGTCCGAATACTCCTCTGGATAGAAGCAAAAGGTATATCGGATCACGTCATTAATCTGCCTAATCGTCTGGGCGGGAGCCCTGCCAGGCTCGTGTTCGATCTTCTCCGCGGTCTTTTCCTTGAGGCGTTCCTCGCCCTTGAGCCGGAACTCCTTGCCTGCCAGCCAGCCGCCGCAAGCGTTCTCCCGCTCCACTTCCTCCATGCCGGACGTCAGCTTCTCCTCCGCCTCCCTCACCTCGGCGATCACTTCCGTCGCCTGGGCGTGCTGCTCCGGGCTCAGGTACTGATTGCCGTCTCCCCGCCAGGATCCGGCCGGGTCCCGCGACCGGTCGACCGCGACGGCGGCGCGCTCCGCGGGCCATTTCTGCTCGTGCGCCGCCCATGCTCGCAGGAACCTCGGCACTTCGCTCCAGTAGTCCCCATGCGCAGCGTCGGGCTGGTGATCCGGGCCATCGCGATCTGGCTCATCGGCAGCCGGCTCGCGCCGGTCCGGGGAGGGCTCACGGCTGACCGGCGCCTGCTCGGTCCGGCCTAAGTCGGCGTTGCGCGGCGAGCTCGGATGGCCCGGCGGCAGCCGGTCCAGGCGCTGCTGCAGGTCCGAGCGCTGCCGTGGCGCGTCCCGGGCATACGGCTCAGCCGGCCCATCTGGCTGGCCTGGCCGGTTCCGCAACTCAGGCACGCCCGGCTCCTTTCGCTGCCCCGCCGTCGTCATGCTGGAGGCTCGCGGTCAATATTTGACCATAAGTCTCCGGGATCATTGACAGGCCGAGTGGTACCGGGCGGCTTGTCGCACGACGGCGGCGGCGGGCAGAATCTGCGCGTGACGCAGGACGACCGGTACTTGCTCGACAACCAGCAGGCTGAGGCCGGGCAGCGCTTCGGCGCGCTGTCAGCGCTGTTCAATCCCGTCACCTTCCGGCACGCCCGCCGGCTGGGGCTCGCGCCAGGGTGGCAGGTCTGGGAGGTTGGCGCGGGCGGCCCGAGCGTGCCCGGCTGGCTGGCTGACCAGGTCGGCCCCTCCGGTCAGGTCATCGCGACCGATATCGATACGTCATGGATCACCGGCCAGGACGCCGGCTACGAAGTCCGGCAGCACGACGTCGGGACCGATCCGGCTCCCGGCGGCCCGTTCGACCTGATCCACGCGAGGCTGGTGCTCGTGCACGTCCGGCAGCGCGAAAGGGCGCTGGCGACGATGACGGGCGCACTGCGCCCCGGCGGCTGGCTGCTGGTCGAGGAGGCGGACCCGCAGTTGCAGCCGCTGGTCTGCCCGGACGAGTACGGGCCGGAGCAGCAGCTCGCCAACCAGATCAAGCGCGGATTCCGAACGCTCATGGCCGAGCGCGGCGTCGAGCTGGCTTACGGCCGGCAGCTGCCCAGGCTGCTGCGCGATGCTGGGCTCACCGAGGTAGGTGCGGACGCCTACTTCCCAATGAGCGGACCGGCTTGCGACGAGCTGGAGCGTGCCACCGTCGAGCAGATCCGGGACCGCCTGGTCGCTGCGGGGCTGGCCACCGAGGCTGAGATCGACCGGCACCTGGCCAGCGTGACATCCGGGCGGCTCGACCTGGCGACCTCGCCCATGATCTCGGCCTGGGGCCGCAGCCAGTGACGACGCCCGGCTGAGCTGCAACAACCGGATGCGAGCGAACCAGGTGAGCTGACGCTAGCTGGCCGCATGCGCGTTATCCGACAGCGCGGGCACGCGTCCAGCGGTCGCCCTCCTGATGACGTGCTCGCGGAACATCTCGGCAGCCGGCAGCAAGCGTCGCTCGGCTGACCACATGACGCAGATCTCCCGCTCGGCGCGGCCGTCAGGGATCTCCCGGTAGAGGACCGGCCCGGCTGCTGACTCGGGCGATCCTGCGCGCGGCGCCGGAAGGATGGCCACCCCCAGGCCGGCGGCGACGAAGCCGCGCACGGTCGACAGGTCGTCGCCCTCGAAGACGACCGCAGGGCGGAATCCGGCCTGCTCGCAGAGGTCGTCGGTCAGCTTCCGCAGCGCGGAGGCCGACCGCAGGCTGATGAAGGGCTCCTCGGATAGCTCGGCCATCTGGATGCGCTGCATGCTCGCGAGCCGGTGATCGCGCGGGAGAGCCAGGCGCAGCGGCTCGATCGCGACCCGGCGGATATGCACGGTCGGGTCGCGGGGCCGGCGGGTCCCGATCTCGAGGTCGGCCTGCCCGCCGTCCAGCGGCTCCGAGTGCAGCTCATCCCGGACCTGGGTGAGCTGGAAGCGCACCTGCGGATGACCGGCCCGGAAGCTGCGGACGAGGTCGGGCACCAGCCAGGTGCCGAGCGAGTGCTGGAAGGCGAGCGCGACAGTGCCCGTGTCGGGCTCGATGAGCTGGCTGACCGCGGCGATCCCGTCATCGAGCTGGTGCAGCAGCGCGTCGACGTGCCGCTTGAAGACCGCGCCCGCGTGCGTCATCCGGAGCGTCCGGCCATGCCGGCGCAGCAGCGGCGTGCCCAGCTCTGCCTCAAGCCGGGCCAGCGCGCGGGAGACGCCCGACTGCGTGACCGGCTCAAGCTCGCTGACCTCGGTCACGGTCGTGCCGTCGGCGACCTGCTGGAACCAGCGCAGCGAGTCCGTATCCATTTTTATGACTGTAGGTCATGGCTAATGCGCTTTCCAGTCATTGGACGCATGAGTTGTCAGCAGCAAGACTGGAGCAGGTAAGAGAAAAGCGACATGAGGACAGGCAGGTAATGGACAAGACCACATACGAGCTGCGCCCGCTGCTGGCCGAGATTCGGGACGGGTACCGCGGCATGCGCGCGATCCGCGTCTCGAAGCGGCAGGACGCGCGGGCCGCTCGCGCCACGCGCAAGACCCTCGAGCGCGAGCTGGACAGCTACACCACCCCGCGCGACCGGCAGGACCTGGAAGCTATCCTGGACCGGCACGGCGAGCAGGAGACTGCGGAGATCCGCGCCCTGCTCACCCGCCGCGTGGCCTGACCGGCGTCAGCCCGTGCTACTCCGCCGCCGATGTCTCCAGGGCGCCCTTGAAGACCTGCGAGCTGTGCCAGGTGACGTAAACGATGTCGACCGCCGGCTGGCCGGGACGTGCGGCCAGCAGTGGCTGCCCGGCCAGCGAGTCGACAGCCTGGCCGGCCTGGCTGCGGGCGACATACAGCCCTGAGACTCGGATCCGCCGGTCCTCAGTGATCCCGAGAACGCCGAGGTCCAGCAAGGCGTGATGCAGAGCGCAAAGTGCCAGCCCGTTGGCGACAACATCGGGTCCCGCCTGGCTGTGCCAGCGCACGTGGGCTGCCTCGATGCCGACCGGATTGCGTCCGAGGGCGCCGTCAAAGCCGCACATCGCGCAACTGTAGGCATAAGCGCGGAGTACTTCCTCCGCAAAACCGGATCGGCGCGCCCTGCGCCGGGGCAGAGCCGCCAGCGGGCTGGGGTCAGCATTCAGCCCGGCCAGGTCGAGGCCCACCTGATCGCAGATCAGATGCGCCAGCAGACCGAGCAGGTCCTGCCGGGTCATGCAAGCCTCCCAGCTCAGGGCTCCGCTAGCTCTTCTTGGGGCGGTACCGTAGTCGCTCCCGCGCCGCCTCGGCCCGGCCGCTGCGCTCGTTGGCCACCGCTGCCCGCATCGCGCGCTCCAGGTCGGCCGGGCCGAGCAAGCCGTTGGCGATCAGGAACTCGGCCAGCTCGCGCTGATGCCGCTGCTCGTTCCAGATGCGGCGTTGCAGTTCCTTCTTGTAATCCGAGATGGCGCCCTCGCCCCTCAGGTCCAGTGCCACGGCGACCTCGATCATCGGCACGGCCTGCGCGCCCACCGCCCCGAGTATGTACTGCTGGTAGTAGTAGGCCATCGCCAGCTGGGCCGCGGCGTTGCGCTCGAAGAAGGCACGGACGCGCGGCACCGCGTCGGGGCGGGGCTGCTGCCGGGGCCCCGATCGCGGCGCGCCGTTCGGCGGCACGGGGACTTCCTGGGTCAGCGGCTGGCCCTCGCTCAGCGGCACGGTCGGCTGGCTGCGACGCTGCGCCGGGACGTCGACGCACAGCGGCAGTACCCACTGGCCGACGCTGATCAGCCAGGAACCGGAATCCAGCCGGACCGGCACCGTCTCGTACCGGGCCGGTGCCATCGGCAGGACGTGCCGGGCCGCCGCCTGCACGGCCTGATACTGCAGCGGGACCTTTTTCGCGTACGGCGCCACGTACACCATGTGCGTGGTGTCGCGGCTGAACAGCTCCCACCGGTAGTGCACGTAACGCAGGCCGGCGCAGCGCGGTGAGCGGTGCAGCGTGGTGTCCCGGCCGCCACTGAGCAGCATCCGGTCCAGCCAGGTGATCTCATCCGGCGGGCAGCTCACCCACTCACCGCGGGGGGCGGACCAGACGACGAGCTGGCTGATGGCCTTGCCGCCGTTCATGGCCCTGCTGCCACTCACTCACCGCCCCCAGGGCTGACGCCGTTACCAGCCGCGGTTACCGGCCGGTCATCGGTTCCCGATCCCTGCGACGATAACATCGGCCAGATCAGCGCGGCCGGCGGCGTGGCGCCGCCTTCATGGCCGCGAGCGGGCGCGTCAGGGCCGCGAGCCGGCGGCGTCAGGGCTGCGAGCGGGCGGCCAGCGCCCGGGACCAGCCGATCTCCACCCGCGACACCAGCGCGTCCGGCTGGCTGCCCCAGCCGATGCGGTCGCAGTCGTGCAGCACCTGCTCGCCCTCCAGCGGCCTCCCGTTCAGGGTCACGCCGTTGCGGCCCAGCCCGGTGATCCGCCATTTCCCGTCAGCGAACGTGAACGAGGCATGCACCCGCGACACGGTGGGCACTTCCGGCAGCCGCAGTTCCGCCGCGCTGCCCCGGCCTGCGCGGGCCCCGGAGATGCGCGTCTCGGCCACGTGGCCCTGCGTTACCAGCCGCAGCAGCGGTACCGAGACGGGCTCGGCCACGGTCAGGGTGCCGGCCTGCAGAGTCCGGTCGGCCGGGCCCGCCATCGTGGGCTGGGCGCCGGCATCAGCCATGGTGCGGCGGCCGTAGGCGCCGGCCGCGGAATCGGCCGGCGGCTGCGGCCGGGACGACGGCCAGGCCGGGCCGCGGCCCAGCGGCTGGCCCGGCGGCTGGCCGACCGGCGCCCCCGGCTGGCCGACCGGCGCCCCCGGCTGGCCGACCGGCGTCCCCGGCTGGCCCAGCGCGGCCCCCGGCTGGCGCGGAAACTGGACCGGCTGGTGTGGTGGCCCCCCCGGCTGGCCCAGCGGCGGTCCTGGCCTGAGCCGGTAACGACCAGGTGGAACAGCCGGATCGCCGATGACGCTGACCCGGGCCGGGCCGGCGCCGGCCACCTCAACGCCGCGGGCGGTGACCTGGTCCTGGTACACCTCGGAAGCGCTGGAGTCGATCAGGCCGAGATCCATGGTCTCGGTCAGCGATGAGAGATCGCCGGGATTCATCCGCAGCTCGATCGCCTCCGGCGCGAGCAGCGACCCGCTCGGTGTCACGATGAATACCTCCGGCAGATGCCGCAGGCCCAGCTGCAGCACGTCCCGGCCGTCGCGCCAGGGCCGCTCGGCCATCCGCTGCACCAGCGGGTGGTCGCGGCCGATGCCCAGGCTCCGCAAGGCCAGCACCACGAGGATCGCGGCCACGGCGAGCATGACGAACAAGATCGTGCCAGCGACCAGCGATCCCGTTTTCGCCAGGAAAAGCACCCATACGACCGCGATGCCGGCCGCGGCTGCCCACCGCTTCCGGCTCCGTGGCCGGAGCGGAAGGCGAGGCGGCCGGGGCGTCACGTCACTGCGAACAGCCAACTGCCAGGACCTCCTTCAGCTGCGCGCCGGGCCGGCCCATGCTGGCCTGCCCCGCCTGTCGAGGATGCGGCGCGGGGCAGGCGCTGGTCAATGAATCTCGCCCCGTTCCCAGATTTCTGGAAAGCGCGAAGTGCCGGTGCTGCCGGGCATCCGGCCTGCCGGGGCACGCTCGGGCCGCCGCCGTCTGTTTGAAGGCCGGAGTTCGGGGGTAGCTGCGGAGGCCATCAGGAGGGATCCGGTCCAGGCCGCCGGTCATGGCCAGACATTAGTGACAAAAGGGGCTAGACAGGTAAAGGTCCAGGAACCGGTATGAGGTAGCCAGGCGAACGCCCCGGCCAGGCTGGGGCCGCGAAAACCCGCACCGACGACCGGACATAGATCGGACATCCCAGCGCGTTGTAGCTACCGGGTCCGCCGCCTCTCCCCGGCCCTCCCCGCCGCGGCGGGCCCGGGTCACGCTCGCGTGACCCTGACCTGCTGCCGCTGAGGACCGCTGATCGACTACTGAACCTACGGCCACCAGGAGCCTTCGTGACTGACGCTCACACCGGCCTGTCCGGGCATCCTCCGGACGGCGACGGCGTCCAGGTGCAGGACGGCCACGGGTACACCGCCCGGGACCTGCAGGATGACCAGGCCAGGGACGGCCGCAACGGGCCCGACGGCCACGTCCAGCCGGGTCAGCCCGGCCGGGACGGTCATGTTCACCAGGCGCAGGACGGCCGCGGTCGGCACCGCGGCCGCCATGCGGCCAGGCGGGGCGGCGAGCAGGCGGACCGGCGCGGGAACAAGTGGTGGACCCTGGTCGCGGTCTGCCTCGGCACGTTCATGCTGCTGCTGGACATCACGATCGTGAACGTCGCCCTGCCGGACATTCAGAGGGCACTGAGCTCGAGCTTCTCCGACCTGCAGTGGGTGGTCGACGCGTACGCGCTGACCCTGGCCGCCTTCCTGCTGACAGCGGGCAGCCTGGCCGACATGTTCGGCCGCCGCCGGCTGTACCTGATCGGCCTGGTTATCTTCACCGCCGCCTCGGTGCTGTGCGGCTTCGCGACCAGCACGCTGATGCTGCAGCTCTCGCGCGCCCTGCAGGGCGTCGGCGGGGCGATCATGTTCGCGGTCTCGCTGGCCCTGCTGGCCGACGCCTTCCGCGGCCGGGACCGCGGCGTCGCGTTCGGGGTCTGGGGCGCGGTGACCGGCCTGGCGGTGGCCATCGGCCCGCTGCTCGGCGGCGTGCTCACCTCCGGGCTGTCCTGGCGGTGGATCTTCTTCGTGAACGCGCCGCTCGGCGTCGCGGCCGTGATCATCAGCCTGATGAAGGTGGCCGAGTCGCGCGCGCCGCATGCTGCCCGGCCCGACTGGGCGGGCTTCGCGCTGTTCACGGTGGCGTTGTCCAGCCTGGTGTACGGGCTGATCGAGTCGAACCAGAAGTCCTTCACCGACAGCCTGGTGCTCGGCTGCTTCGCTGCGGCGGCCCTGCTGCTCATCGTCTTCGTCATCGTGGAACTGCGCAGCGCGCACCCGATGTTCGACCTGAGCCTGTTCCGGCTGCCGACCTTCAGCGGCGGCTCGGTCGCGGCGTTCGGGGTCAGTGCCTCGATCTTCGCGATGATCCTCTACCTGGTGCTGTACCTGCAGGACATCCTGGGCTATTCGCCGCTGGCCACCGGCGTGCGGCTGATGGTGCTCTCCGGCGGCATCCTGGCCACGTCCACCCTGGCCGGGCGGCTGACCTCCCATGTCCCGGTCCGGCTGCTCGTCGGGCCCGGCCTGATCATCGTCGGCGTCGGGCTGCTGCTCATGCGCGGCCTCGATGCCAGCTCGTCCTGGACCCACCTGATCCCCGGCATGATCGTGTCCGGCGTCGGCGTCGGGATGGTGAACCCTCCGCTGGCCTCCACCGCGGTCGGCGTGGTGAAGCCGCAGCGGGCCGGCATGGCCTCCGGCATCAACTCCACGTTCCGCCAGGTCGGCATCGCCACCGGCATCGCCCTGCTCGGCACGCTGTTCTCCAACAAGGTGCACAGCGAGGTCGTGAGCCGGGTGACAGCGGTGCACGGGCTGTCCGGCCGGGGCCCGCAGATCGCCACGGCCGTCCAGTCCGGGCAGATCGAGCACGTGCTCAGCAAGCTCCCGCCGCAGGCCAGGCAGTCCGTCGGCATGATCACCCGGGCGGCCTTCACCACCGGCCTGGACCGCATCCTGCTGGTCGCGGCCATCATCGCGCTGGCCTCGGGCGTGATCTCGCTGGCCGCCATCCGCAGCAAGGACTTCGCGCATCAGGGCGGCGGCAGCCAGCCGGCCGAGGCCGGCGCGTCAGCCACTCCGGCTGCGGGCTAGCTGGCGGCCCAGCCAGAACATGACACTGCGGCGGCGGGCGCCCATCTCGGCCTCCGCCTGCCGGGATGCCCGGACTGCGGCATAGCCGTAGCCGCGCATCTGCGTTTCGTACGTGCCGATCGATGCCAGCAGGGCGCGGCTGCCCGATCCCGCGGCGGCCAGCGTGCGGCACAGCAGCGCGGCGTCCTGCAGGGCGGTGTTCGCGCCGGAGCCGCGGGCCGGGCTCATCGCGTGGATGGCGTCGCCGAGGACGGTGACCCGGCTCGGCGGCCAGTCTGGCGCCGGCACCGAGGTGCGGATCCGCACCAGGAACCTGTCGCCGACCTCGGCCATCGCGACTAGCTCGCGCAGCCGCGGATGCCAGGACCTGATCATTGCCGCGGCGACGGCGTGCAGCCCGGCGGGGTCCAGTTCGCCGAGCCGGGCATCCGGCAGGCCGAAGCGGTCCCGGTCGGCTGAGACGGCCCACATCAGGTAGTCGCCCGCCGGGCTGAGCCGCGCCTGCGGCGCCAGCCGGGCAGCGGCCTGCTCGGGCCGCTGGCGGAAGCGGACCAGCCCGGCCGCCATCCCCGCGTGCCTGCCGATGATGGCGGTGAACCCCTCCAGCAGCGGCGGCGGCAGCAGCGCGAGCGCGGCGCTGGTCAGCGGCGTCTTCCCGTAGATGCAGCGTGACCCGGTATCGATGACCTCGGCGCCTGGCAGGTACTGCTGCCGCACCGCGGATCCGGTGCCGTCGGCGCCGACGAGCACGTCGGCATCGGCGTGGCCGCCGGCGGCGAAGTACAGCCGCACGCCGTCGCCGCGTGCCTCATACCTCCTGACCTCGTGCCCGAACCGGATCAGCAGCGCTGGCACTGTGCCCGGCACCGCCTGTCGATCATGCACCCTGCTGCGCGGGCGGTGATCGCGAGTGCGAGGCTGGGAGGCAGACACAAGGAGGCCTCGCATGACCAGTCAGCCAACGGCGGCCGCGGCCGGCACCATCGAAATCGGCGGCGATCTCACCGTTAACCGGATGGGCTTCGGCGCCATGCGGATCACCGGCTCGGGCATCTGGGGCGAGCCGCCGGACCGGGAGCGGGCCAGGGCCGCGCTGCGGCGGGCGGCTGAGCTCGAGGTGAACTTCATCGACACCGCCGACTCCTACGGCCCGGAAGTCAGCGAGATCCTGATCGCCGAGACCCTGTATCCCTACCCGGACGACCTGGTTATCGCGACCAAGGGCGGCCTGGTGCGCCCCGGCCCGGGACGCTGGGAGCCGGACGGGCGCCCCGAGCACCTGCGCGACGCGTGCGAGGGCAGCCTGCGGCGCCTGCGGCTGGACCAGATTCCGCTCTACCAGTTCCACCGGCCCGACCCGCATGTGCCGCTGGCGGAGTCCATTGGTGCGCTGGACGACCTCAAGGCAGAAGGAAAGATCCGGCATATCGGCATTTCCAATGTCACCGAGGCGCAGTTCCGCGAGGCGAGCACGATCACCCCGATCGTGTCCATCCAGAACCGCTACAACGCGACCGACCGGACCTCCGAGCCGATCGTGGACCTGGCCGAGCAGGAGGTGCTGGCGTTCCTGCCCTGGGCGCCGATCCAGGATGCCGAGGACAACCCGGCCGTCGCCGCGGCCGCCGAGCGGCACGGCGTCAGCCCGCGCCAGGTCGTGCTGGCCTGGCTGCTGGCCAGGTCACCGCAGATCCTGCCGATCCCCGGCTCGGGATCGTCCGGGCACGTCGAGACGAACATCGCCGCCGCAGGCCTCGAGCTGAGCGCGGACGAGGTCGCGGCCATCACCAAGGGCGGCTAGCGCACTACCGGCCGGGCAGCGGGATTGCTAGCGCGCCGCCCGCTGCCGGATGGCGCCGTCCGCCGGGCAGTCGGCGCGCCGTCCGCTCGGCTAGCAGGCGTGCAGGAAACCCCTGCGGGGCGGGCCCGGCCGGGCCCGCCCCGCAGGGGCGCTGCTGGCCGCGGCGCGGCCAGCGTGAGCGCGTGCTAGTGCCGCGGCAGGGCCAGCATGCCGTCGGTGTTGCCGGCCGAGTCGGTGTAGAAGCCGACCAGGTCGCCGAGGTCGTTGACGCCGTTGACGACCGTGCTGCCGATACCGTGCGGGTCGCTGACCGTCTTGTACCCGTGGCCCGGCTTCCAGGTGAAGCCGAAGCTGGTCGCGCTGCTGCCCGTGCCGATCGTGTACGCGCCAGCTACCTCATTGAGGTCGTTGACGCCGAAGGCCTGGGTCATCGAGGCGCCCGGAATGGCCAGCGTGTAGAAGTGGTGCGCGGTCTTCAGGAACGCGTCGGTCGTCCCGCCGGAGGCGACGTAGAAGCCGGCCACGTTACCGAGGTTGTTGATCGCGGTGGCGGTCAGGCTCGGGCCCTTCAGGCCGGCCGGCGCACCGGGCTCCAGTACCCGGCTGAACTGCCCGGTCCTGATGTTGTACTCGTAGCCGCGGTTGTTGCCCTGGTCGTTGGTGTAGAAGCCGACGGCCACGTTCAGGTCGTTGACGCCCAGCAGCTGGTCGACCGGCGGGCTGGCCGGGACGTTGGTCGGGAAGTTCACCTCGTGGAACCGGCCGTGGTAGGCGTAGAAGCCGAAGTTGTTGTTGACCATGCTCGTGGTGTTCTGCGTCGACCAGAAGCCGACGGTGACCCCGCGGTCGTTGAGGCCGGTCACCTGGGTCTGCACCGAGCCGGGGAAGTTCTCCGCGGAGTAGTCGTGCCGCCCGTATGGCGCGTGCAGCCGGTAGCCCTTGTTCGGGGCACCCTGCGCGCCCGAGCCGAAGTAGCCGGCGATCAGGCCCGCGTTGTTGATGCCCAGCAGCTGGTTGAACGTCAGGTCCTTGTGGTTGTCCAGGGTGCGGAACGTGTATCCCGCGCTCCCGCTGGCCGTCGTGCTGCTCGCGTTGGCCGTGGCCGTCAGGGCCAGGCCGGCCGTCGCGACCAGCGCGCCGGAGGCGACGGTGGCCGCGCCGAGCCGCACTGCGGTGCGGACGGACAGCTTCCGGCTGCCACGGCGCGGGCGGCGGTCGGCGGCGGACCGGTAGCTGGTGTGGTCGGCAGAACTCATGTCGGATCCCTCTCTGTGCACTCGTTGCGAGCCGAGCCGTAGCTGTCGGATGAGGCCGCTCGCCGTGGTCTTCGGTCATCAGGCTGTCGGCCGGACTCGGGGGATTTGCCAGGGGATAGGGGGGAAGTACGAGGGAATCCGCAGCGCTGTGCCGCTGACTGCCGCGGAATCAGTCGCGAGTGCTCGCCGGACCGGGGCCGTCCAGGCACCAGGCCTCCGCCACGATGCACCAGGCACCGGCTGGCTCGTGCCGCACGACGGTGAAGCCGAGGCCGCTCAGCTCGACCGGCTCGCAGTCCGGCCCGGTGCCGGAGATACGCCGCTCGCCCAGCACCATCGCCAGGTCACCGGCCGGAAGGACGGCGCGGACCTGGACGGACAGCGGCAGCCGCAGTCCCATCAGGCAGAGCAGGACATCGCGGACGCCGTCGCCCGGCCAGTCCGCCACGCCGGCCCCCGTCACCGGGTCGCCCCCCGTCACCGGGTCGGCCCCCGTCACCGGGTCGGCCCCCGTCGCCGGGCTGGCCCCCGTCGCCGGGCTGGCCTGAACACCCGGCCCCGCCTGACCCGGTGGCAGCGCCCACGGGCGCAGCAGCGCCCCATCCTCGTACTGAGCCAGCGCGGCCTCCAGGTCTCCGTCGCTCACCGCCAGGGACACCAGCTCGACCGCCTCCTCGGGCCGCCGGGCGGTCAGCGGGCCGATCGGATCGGACATGGCGCCGGTACCTCCGTTCGCATCCGGCCTGAGGGTCGGCAGTGGCCGCCTTGCTGGTCGTCAGCCTCCGTGCTCGTTCGCGCCAGCGTTCCAGCGAGCTCGGGGGGAACGATCGGGCACGGGGGGAAACTCAGGGGGCGGCGTGCGTGCCGATGACAAGCGGGCGCGCCGCTGCGTCTCACCATGAGGTGCTTCCCTGGCCCTGGAAGCGACGGCAGCGCCCGGAGTTCCTGACCGCTTGAGGGCCCGCACAGCGGCGAGCGCTACCGCTGCCCGGACAATCGCCGGAACAGCGCCGTGGTCTCTGCGGCCGGCGGCACGCCGACCTGCTCGCGCAGCAGCTCGGTGAGTTCCTGGTAATGACGGACGGCACGGGCCGTCTCGCCGAGGTGGGCCCAGCTGCTCATCAGCTCGCGGTGCGCGGTCTCGTTCAGCGGCTCGTGCGCGACAGCCTGGCGGAAGGCCGTCACGGCCGCCTGATGGCGGCCGGCTGCGGCATGCAGCCGGCCGGCCGCGAGCAGTGCCGCCTCGAACCGCCGCCGGAGCTCGTCCCGGCGGGTCTGCGCCCAGTCGCCCGCGGTCATGCCGGCCAGGAAGTCGCCGCCGTAGGCCGCGATGGCGCGCCGCAGATGGGGGAGTGCCGACCCGGCCGGCTGGGCCCGGCGCGCTTCCGCGAGCGCCTGCTCGAATGTCTCCACGTCGCAGTCATGCCCGCGCGAGGTGTTGAAGGCATAGCAGCCGTCTGCGTACAGCACCCAGCCCGGGTCGCCGAGCGCGCGGCGCAGCTCGCGC
>Ga0181536_10005255_pt1 | contig 13354 bp, 8 predicted proteins | sample PEATcosm2014_Bin_41_FD_121105 | JGI IMG/M metagenome (GOLD analysis project Ga0181536, IMG submission 121105) | Peatland microbial communities from MTU Mesocosm Facility, Houghton, MI, USA - PEATcosm2014_Bin17_60_metaG | ecosystem: Environmental > Terrestrial > Soil > Wetlands > Peat | place...
ATTTGGGGGACCAATGGAGCCACTACTGCATTCTGGGTCTGGAGGGGGAAACGCTGGCGGAGGGACAGTTGCGTACGACGCAACAGGAGATTGCCGAATTCTTTCAGGCATTGAATGCGGCTCCTGTGGAAGTAATGTTCCCTCACCTCAGCGACACGCGCTTCTGGCTCTCCGGTCAGGCCAATTTCATTTTTCAGACGAACCCCCCATTTCACGCTGCCTATAGCGGCAAGCACAGTTTGGGCCCCAACTACGGGAAGGCACTCTCCCAGGTGATGACGCTGTACACGGGAGTGCGGCTGAACAATTCGACCGAAGTACTTGTAGATGTCGAAGATGCTGCTGGCGCCGGATTGAGCAATGCCCTCGGGCTGGGTGGAATTACTAATTTGGATGTGGTCCGCATTCCCGGCGAAGGCTCACCGCTGAGCACCGCGCCTTACCTGGCGCGGGGGATGATCCACAAAGTGTTTGCGTTAAGCAAAGACAAGATCGAAAACGACCGCGCTGCCCTTTCGCTTTTTGATGAGTTGCCTCGACGACGGCTGGAAGTACGCTTCGGCAAATTCGGCTTGGCCGACTTCTTCGACCAGAATTCCGTCGGCTCCGATAGTCACTTGCAATTCACAAACTGGACGGTTGACCAAACCGGCGCCTGGGACTTCGCTGCTGACACCCGCGGCTATACCGTGGGGGTCACGGCAGATTATGAGGATCGCAACTGGGGATTTCGCTTCGCTGAGGCGCTCATGCCCAGAGTCGCCAACGGAATCGACTTGGTGTGGAAGCCGTGGCAAGCGCACGCCGAGAACTGGCAATACGAACTGCGCCGTGGCTTGATTCCCAAGAAAGCGGGAGCGGTTCGTCTGCTGGCGTACACGAATTATGCAAACATGGGAATCTATCGCGACGCGGTGGCCCAGTTCGAAGAAGGGTTGGTTCCAAGACCCGACATCACCAACCATCCCTGGCGGATCACGCGCAAGTATGGTGTCGCCATCAATGTGGAGCAGAACCTCACGCGCAATCTGACGGCTTTCGGACGTTTTGGATGGAACAATGACAAAACGGAATCGTTCGCTTTCACGGAAGTTGGCCAGACCTTCGCGGGAGGTCTAGGTGCAAATGGCGCCTTGTGGCACCGCCGCTATGATCGTGCGGGGTTGGCGCTGGTAAGTAATGCGATTTCAAAGGACCACCAGACCTACCTTGCCGACGGAGGCTATGGGTTTCTGCTCGGCGACGGTGCTCTGAACTATGGCCGCGAAAACATTGTCGAAACCTACTACACCGCACACGTGTGGCGCGGCATCTACGTTGCTCCGGGCCTGCAGCACATCAACAATCCCGGCTACAACCGTGACCGTGGGCCCGTGCTCGTGCCTTCTTTCCGGCTCCACCTTGAGTTCTAGACAGTACATCGTCAATCCTGGTTACAACCGCTACCGCGGGCGGGTGGTGGTGCCCTCGTTGCGCGCGCGCACGCGGAGTTCTAGCGGTGTTCAGCAAAACGTGATGCGCGATCACTTGGATAAGGGCGAATTTAACGGAAAATTAACGCAGACGGGGTAGAGTTTAGCTCAGAATCAACGTTCGGGTTCCTTAGCGGCTAAAATGTCGCTGGAGACTCCCACGACATGAGCGTGGGCGGCTCCTTGCCGTTCACGGGGAAAGGCGTCCTAAGCCGCAGCCGTTTGCTGCCGTACTTGTTGGTCAGATTGACGACCGTGAAGCACCACTCCATTTATATCCCTCTGGCACTTGGGCTTAGTCGCGCGCTTGACTCGGGTCATCACCTTACTTGGTCAGGGTGAAATCCGCCTTCGTATCGCCGCTGACGGTCACCGGTTTGGATTGGTTCTTTGTGCCTTCATGCCAGGCAACGACGGTGTAGCTGCCGTCGGGAACGTTGTCGATTTTATATTCACCGGATTTGTCGGTCTTGGCGAAGAACGGCGTCGGAGCAATCACGATGTAGCCTGCCATCTCGGGGTGTACATTGCACAGCAGAGGCACCGCGCCTGCAGTGTCGAACCGGAAGGATCGCTTCTCGCCTTGCGGCCAAGTCCCCAGGTTGTGTCCCAGCTTCTTGTTGCCGCCGACGTCGGGCCAGAAGACGTTGTGAGCAACTTTATCGCTGTTTAGAAAGTCCACGGTAGTGCCTTGCTGCACGACCAGAATGTGCGGCGTGAACTGCAGCCCTTTCTGGTCCATCAAGGGATGTTCGGAGGGACGGTTGAAAGTCTTGCCCGCAATCGTGTCAACGTAAACCACGGACTCGCCGGAGACGCCAGAAACTTTGCCACTGATGGTTCCGGCGCTGGCGACGAGGCTCAACACTGCAAGGACTGCGAGCACAGTCAGAACATTTCGTTTCATGGGTTCCTCCTTTGAACCGGATTCCTTCGTTACCTCGAAAAACCGCACCATTGCATGCGCTCATCTTCTGCCACCAAAAGTGGCGGACTCCGGTTCTGGTTATACCGGAGCCCTGTCCCACGACGAGTTAAAAGTGGAACCCGAGTTCCGCTGTTAGCGAGCGCGGCGTGACGTAATGCGTGCCGCTGAACGTGGAAAGGAAGTTATAGAGCGCAAAATGGTTCGCCAGGTTAATGACGGTCAATCGCGCACTCACTTTGTACTTGTCACCATGGAACAGGTTGTCATGGCCGACCGACATGTCGAAAAGGTTGCGCGACGTGATGCGCGGAGGCTTGTGGTCGTCGTTTTCGGTGTTTGGGGCAGGCACTTGTATCAGCGCGGAGCCAAACGCCGATGCGGGGCAATTGAAAGGCAGAGGTGCCGTCGGGGTTGCGCGGACGCCGTTACAAGTGAACCCGGCCTCGGATTCCTGGTCGGCAGAAAGCGGAATCTCGCCCACGTTGGCAGCGCCCATGCTGATGTTATTCACACCACCGAGGACGAGCGATCCCGGGCAATCATTGGACACGAGCTGCCCGAAGCACGGTGTTGCCCCTGCGACCAGCCCGCTGTCATACCGCCAATTGAAGCCGACCCAGGGGCCGCGCTTCCAGGGCTGGTACTGGAAGTGAGTGGTCTGGTTGAACTTCTCATCGTGGTCAATGCGGAACGGAAGCCCGGCAGCGGTCGCCACTGTCGCACCCGCTCCACCAATCTGGGGCTGGAAAAAGCGCGCCGCCACGCTGGAGAAGACCACGAGCGCCGAGAAGCCATGGATGTCGGGCACGCTCACGCGCCCCGCATATCCGGGAATCTTGGAGTTGTGCCATTCAATGGGGAACGTGATCGGGGTATTGCCGAGCACACTGAAGTCATAACCATTGTGCGTGTACTTCGAAATCCACTCGCCAGAAAAAACCAGGAACTTCCCGAACGCCTGCTCGATCCCGGCATGGAATTCATTACGAAAACCGGGACTCAATGCTCCGCTCGATGAGCCGCACAGAAGAAGCGGGTTCAAGACAGCGTTTAAGCATCCGATGCTGGACAGGATCAGATTTTCGTTGAAGGGCGATTCCAGGGTGCGCGCGTAAGAAACGCGCAGAATCGTGTTGGTCTTCTTAACGTTGTACGCTACCCCAAGCCGAGGCTCAGCCTGCCTTGCGGTCGAAAGACCATTGTAGAAGTCGCCGCGTAAGCCAAGGTTCAAAGACCAGTTTCCTTTTGTGATGTTGTCGCGCACGTACAGAGCGAGTTCCTTTACGTCGGTGTGGCCAATGAAGTCGTACGGGGTTCCGCCACGGGTCAAGTCGTAAGGAGCCAGGATCGGATTGTAATTAGGGTAAAGAGGGATGTTAGGCGCGTTCAGGTTGGACGCAATATTTGGCTGGTAGGCGCCAGTGCACAGGGAGGGATCAGTGATCCCCGGCGCGGGCGCCGCAACATATGGAAATGGGTTCACGGAAGTCACGGTTGCGGCAGTGATGCAGGGTGCGTTGTAGGTCGGATCGACGATCCCAACGGTGTCGTTTTCATTGAGGAACGTTTGTTGGTAGACGACTCCTGCCTTGATTTGGTTGATCCCCTTGACGTAGGAAAGATCGGATCGAAGCCCTGCGTTGGTGAGCGTGCGGTTTTGACCTACCGACTGTCGCTGCAGACTCGGAGGCCCGAGGTCAGCGAACGCGTCGCCGCTGGGGTAGTAGTTGTAGTCATCACGGCGCACGAACGCGCCCAAAGTAAATACCGCGTTCGTATTCAGCACATGCGTCCAGGAAGGGGCAATGTTGAACGACTCAATCTTGGAGCGCTGATCCGTCGGTCCGACGATATTTCCGTTCGGGTCTCTGCCAGCAAAGGCTGCCATTTGCGGTTCAATCCCATAGAGCCCACTCCAGGGAGTCGCGTTTTCGGCATCGAGGTTATTCGGCGTTTGGAACCAGCTCCGGCTGTAGCCGAAGTTCAGGTGAATCGAATCGGCGGTTGTGAGTTGATAGTCCACGCGGTCGAACAGATTTTCTTCGTTGCCTTTGTCGTGGAACACGGCGAACTCTGGCGGATCTAGGAACCGGCCAGTGTTCAAGCCGCCCACGGAGATGAAGTTCCCCCAGTTCTTACCTCCATAAGCGAGATCGGCCGCCAGGTTGGATGTTCCAAAGGTCCCATAGGAAGTGGTCACGCTGCCGTGAGGAGTGGTTACACCCTGACCTGAGCGCGTGGTCGCTACAATCACAACGCTGGTCTTACCACCGTATTCCGCGGGCGGCGCACCCGAGATCACTTCCATGGATTCGATCGAATCGACGGGAAGCTGGTTGGAGAAGACTTTGCTCTGCTGGTCGGTAATGGGCTGTCCATCGATAGAGAACGAATTCTCCGCGTGGTCGCCCAGTCCGTGGAAGAGGCCATTGGAATCGGCAGCGATTCCCGGCGTTGAGAGAGTAACCAGCGAACTGAGTGACGACGAAGAGCTTTCCAACGGAAGCCTGTCGAACAAGGCCTTGTCGATGTCGGAGTGGAAGGTCGGATCGTTCTCCAGTAAATCGGCCGCCTGAGCCTCGACCGTCACGCTCTCGGACGCACCGCCCACCTTGAGGGCGATGTTGAGGTTCACGGGAACAACAGACCGAACATCAATGTCCTGTGAATAAGGAGCAAACCCGTGTCCCAGCACTGCGAGGTGATACGGATTGAACGGCACATTCAAGATGGTAAATTTGCCTGAACTGTCGGTAGCCGTGGTTCGGTCAAAATGGCTGACTGGGTTGTGAATTTCCACGGCTGCAAACGCAACCACTGCACCGGTCGGATCCAGGACCGTACCTGTGACCGAGGTTGAGCTTCCACCCGACTGCGCGTAAGCCTGAAAAGCGAGGGCCAAAAGGAAAACCACCACAAAAGTCGCGGGAAGCGACTTCCTGTAAGAAGCCAGCATGATTCCTCCTGAAGATTCGTCGAAAAGATCAAGCGAAAGGCACACGGGAAACGAACCGGGCCTGTAAATGGCAGAGAGCTGATCTTTAGACGCTAGGAGGCGGGCGGACACACAGAACAAAGACTGTCAGGCGTTGCTTGGCAGAGACCGGTTCCGGCCGAAAGGTAGAGACAGAAACGAACATCACCCTTGGTAAGGTGGTAGCGGTTTGCGGAGAAGCTGAATGGGCGGCGATACAGACGGTACACGTCGACGACTCGGTAGCGCTCGAATGTTGATGCGCGGCGAATGCTAATGCCGACCAGAAGGTCAGCAACACGCATAGACACGCTATCCGCTTCGATATCGACCGCATGAAGGCTACCCCACGGGAGCTTCGTTTGAATCTATACCAAAAAGGGAAACGAACGCAACGACATAGTACCTAGCCAGGTATGTATTGCTTTCTACAACGCCGACCAGAATTTGAGCCACATGGTACCGCAAACACCTGCCTAATTCTCGTTGGGGGTGCCAAGTCATCTTTCTTCTGCACAACCTAATTGTGTTTTGTGTTTCCAGGCCGCCAGTGCTAGTGGTGGTGTGACGAGGCGAGACCTCCGTAAAGGCCCAATATGACGACTACTGTTGCTCCCAGAATGATCAATAGCAGCTCAATTATCCCCTTCCTATCGCCCGATCTCTTATTGCGGTTCTGACTCTTCTTGAAGATTGATATCATGAGGTCACTGCGTCGCGCCTCCAACAGGAACGCTCGAATCCACGGAAGCCTTGACCTGTCTGGATGCCGCAGCGTTGGTTGCGGTGCTCTCTGCACGGTTCGGGCCACTCCCTTGTATGGAAGGCTGTTCGACAGTTCCTCACGCATTTCCCAAATCTCTATGAGCGAAATGGACTGATCCTGCATTCTCGAAATTCGCGCGGCAGGGGTAGCATCTCGCCCGCATCCCGACACCGGACAGCCCACTCAACCAGGCTTCGGTACTGGTCGAACGTAACAATATTTCCCAACCATTCCGTGCCCGATGAGCTTGTAATCACGACCACGTTCGGCACATCGCATGGTCCAACACAGCCGCTGATCGTCAGTTGAACTCGCTTCAGCAGTCCCCTTCTCCGCCATTCACTCTTCAGCCATTCCACCGGAACTTCAGGCAAACCACGTTCGACATTGCCGCAACAGCAGCCTCGACAGACCGTGATCTGTCCGACCACGAGGCGCTTCGTTTTCAATGGACAATCTCGATCCTCGGTCACAGCGTGTGATCCGTTCCCACTTCTGGAAGCCACTTAATCCAACAGGCCATACAGGTCGTCCATTTCAAACGGTTTTGGTCATCTACGAGACTGCAAGAAAACTGCCGCAATCAAAATCACCAAGATCGCCAGGGCGATTAGGATTGCCCAAGTTCTGACTTTCCGACTCTGGATCACCTGAGCAAAGTGCATGCCCAGCTCAAACTTCGCCACAAATCGTCGACCTCATCGCCCGGCTTCCGAACTTCGCGGCAATAATCTCGTGGAATTGAGGATGAATGCCAACTCTGAGCTCACGTGAATAAAGGCAGCCAGGAGTGGATTCAGGAAGCCAAGAGCTGCCATTCCGACTCCTATGGTGTCCACAACCAACGTGCCTACAAAATTCTGCATGATGATTCCGCGGCAGCGTCGAGCAAGCCGCAAAGTTTCGACTAATTTCGAGAGATCGCTTCCAATCAAGATCACATCTGCGCTTTCCCGAGCTACATCGGTTCCCGATCCCATGGCGATGCCCACATTGGCTTCCACCAGGGCCGGAGCGTCGTTGATTCCGTCACCGACCATCGCGACATTTCGCCCTTTCCGACGCAGCTCAGTCACCCACTTTGCTTTCTGCTCCGGCAGGAGTCCTCCCACCGCTTCATCTACTCCGAGATCGCGGCCAACCGATGAAGTCGCAGCTTGCGTGTCTCCGCTCAGCAGGACAGTTTTCAAACCCATCTGTCGCATTGCCGCAACCGCATTCTTGGCTTCCGGCCGCAAAACATCCGCAATTCGGATGCTCCCCAGAACTTGCCCCGCACGGGCGACGTAGACTTCCGACGCTCCCCCGGCACCGTTACCATCTGCGGGCAAACCCCTCGTCATGCCGCGCTCCACGAAGAGCGCCAGACTACCTACAAGGATCTCCTCGCCTTCATAACTCACCCTGACTCCTCTTCCGGGGGTGTACGAGAATTCATCGGGTTCTACGAGGGGAATGGCGAGTTCCGCCGCCCGTGCCACAACTGCTTTGGCGAGAGGATGTTCGGATTTACGCTCCGCGATGCTCGCAGCTGCTATGATCTGTTGCTCTCCGAAGCCATTGGCGGAAACGACTTCCCGAATCTGCGGAGTACCGAAAGTGAGCGTGCCGGTTTTGTCCAAAAGCACGGTGTCTACCGCGGACAGCGCTTCCAGGTAAAGACCCCCTTTAATGATGGCTCCCTGATGTGCCGCTCGGCCGATTGCTCCGAGGATGGCAAGGGGAGTTCCAGCCGCGATGCCGCACGCTCCGGCAACAATTACGACCGAAATTGTCGACCTGACATTGTGCGTAATGATGAACGTCAGAACCGCAGCCCCCAGCGCAAAATACACAAGGTATCCGGCTAGCCGATCGGCAGTTTTCTGAATGGGTGCCCGTGACTTCTCGGCTCGTTCGACCGCTTCAATGATCCTGCCGAACGTGGTGTCGCGCCCGAGTTTTTCGGCCGCGATTTCCAGGGCGCCCGATTGATTGATGGTTCCGGCATAGACCAAATCTCCAGGTTCTTTCTCAACCGGCATGGCTTCGCCGGTGATTGCGGCTTGCTCCACAAACGAGCGGCCACCGAGAACAACACCATCTACTGGGATGTGACCACCCGGTTTTACGATGACCGTGTCACCAACTTGAACCTGGTCGGACGCAACTTCCACTACCTGATCATTGCGGCGAACTGCGACGGTTCTCGGGAGAAAATCGAGAAGACTCTGGATAGCCCGCCGGCCTCTACCAACTGTGAGACCCTCCAGAACCTCGGCGGCAAGGACGAAGCCAGTGATGACCAGAGCGGTGAAAAACTCTCCAATCGCCAAAGCCGAGAGAAGAGCAATGGTCATCGAGAGTTCCATCGTCATCTTTCGTTCAACGATGTTCTCGAAAGCTTCCTTGAAAATGGGATACCCGCCGATCAGGGTAGCCGCGATACCAATTACGCTGATGTGCGCGAACGGTTCCCAAAGCCGAAACCAGACCGCCGCCGCAGCCAAGGCCACGAAGGCGATACGGCTGAGTTCGGTCCACTCCACTCCATGTCCGTGTTCTTCGCGCTCTGCGCCAGCGTCAGGTTCCTTCTGTTCTGGGGATTTCCGCGTCTCGCTGAGATGTGGAGGGTTGGGTGGGGACTTTTCGATGATGGGCGAAGAACTCATAGCGACATTCCCTCCGTGGTACTAAAGCGATATTCCAGGTAAGACTCGACCATTTCGATCAATTCATAGCCACCTAGCACAAACTGTGCCCGCAAGGAGCGGGCGCCGCTAATAACGGAACCGGAGCAATGAACCGATCTCACTCTGCCATTCGCGCAATGACGACAGGCAGCACGGTCAATGCTGCGATAGTGGAAAACACCACACCACCTAACATGACAGTGGCGAATCGGCTCTGTGCTCCCGAACTTGCCCCAATCAACGCCAGGGGAAGGACCACCACGATTGCACACAGTCCAACGAGGGAAACAGCGCGGAATTTCGCTTGAGCTCCTCTATAGCATGCATTTCGAATGTTGCCACACAGCCGGCGGGCCTTGGCGATCTCGGAGGTAACAAGCCAAGCCTGCACGACAGCTAGCGCAGAAACAAAACAGAACCCTGCTACCGCGCCCCGTCCAGCATGCATGCCTCGAACAAAAAGGGCGAGCACGCCTCCACTAAATCCCAGAAGCACAACGGTTATGACGAAGGCCATGCGCTGCCACATGATGAACTCGCGCAAATGAATGGTTCATGATACATACCCCCATAGGTATAGCGCAACCTTCGGCATGATATCATTCGTTTGCGAATGAGTCATACAATCAAGAACAAACAGAAGATGATTTTGCGGAGCAAACGCATCCGGGGGCAATTTGAGGCTCTTGAGCGGGTCCTCGACGAGGGACGGGATTGCTCGGAGGTGTTGCAGATCATCAGCGCAGCAAGAGGTGCAGTCAACAGCCTGATGACTGAGCTCTTGGAAGGCCACATCCGACACCACGTGCTTGACCCGAAGCGGAAACCGAATTCGGAGCAGACGCAGGCGGCCGATGAGGTGATCGACATGGTGAAAACCTACCTCCGCTAGCCGAGTCCAGCTTTGTGCACGCGCTCCCTATAAGCGGCCGCGCGATCTCTTGAATCGGATAGTGCTTTTGGATTGAGGAGGAAACTGCCGCTTGTAGCCGACCATTTCTTGCGGCCGGACGCCGCTCAGTCGGCGCTGTGTGCTTACCTCTCGCTCATCGCCTTGGCGGGACTGGCGATCGACGCCATCTGGCACGTAAAGTGGGCGGACCCGGTTGCGGCTCTGCTTATAATCCCGCTCGTTCTATTCGAAGCTGGGAGGCGATACAAGGCGAACCCTGCAACTGCTGCTGAGATCGTCAAGGTTGGGCTGCTTCCGAAGCGTGAAACGCAACCACGCGCCATTGTTGTGCTTCCCGGACATACGTCTTCGTGAACCGCCAGTCGTCGGACATTTCCTGACCGTTCAAGGAGCGAGTTCGCTGCAAACGCCCAGTGACGACAGCGGCATTGTCATACACCCGGACACGAATGTCCGATGTCCGATAGCTTAGGAACTTCATGCGACCGGAACGTGCAAACTTGAGTGCGTCGGCTTTTGTCAGAACAGGCATTTTCGGAACCGCTACCTCCATGTCGTCCGCCCACAATCTTTCCAACGCATCTGCGTCCCCACGCTCGTGTGCTTCGTTCCAGACCGTTTCCAGCCGCTCAAGCTCACGAACGTCGGCATCGTGCGTTGACTGGGCAGCAATGGTCGCGGTTCCCACGAATGCCGTAAAGACCAGCACCACAAACAAACCCAGGGAAAGAGATTTCAAAGGAGATACCCCCACGTGCGAAAGGCTATCACCCTCTCGACGGTCAATGCTAGACCGTAAACCGAGTACAGATGCACCCGGCACGTTGCGCGGAGTGAAGCAGCGTGTTTCCCATGCTGGCGGAAGCGGATGGATGGAGAATTGTGGGTTCAGGCACGTGTGGTCAATAAGGTATACTCGCGTGACCAGCACGGACGCGAATTTCTCGGGCATTAGATTCATTTACTTGCGGCTGCTGCGGGAAACCCCTTTTTGACCACTTGGGTTAAGAGTCTATTTCCGCTAGGGTTCGCTCCGCTTGTCTCAGTTTCCTGTCGTTTCAGTTGCGCCAACGGCCTAGAATGGGTGATCGAGGGGGAGCTTCTTCCCTATGGCCAGCCGAGCATCAGGCCAAGATTTGCTGGTCGGCAGTGAGCTGGGCCACTACCGCATCGTCGAGAAGATCGGCGCTGGCGGTATGGGAGAAGTCTATCGCGCCCGGGACGAACACCTCGCCCGCGATGTTGCTATCAAAGTCCTTCCGCCCGGCACGCTCACCGACGAATCCGCCCGCAAGCATTTCCACAAAGAAGCTTTGATCCTGTCGCAGCTCAACCATCCCAACATCGCTACCATCCACGACTTCGACACGCAGCAGGGCGCGGGCTTTCTCGTGATGGAGTACATCCCCGGGATCACGCTAAGCGAGAAGGTGGCTGCCGCACCGCTGCCGGAGAAGGAAGTTCTACGTCTGGGCGTGCAACTCGCAGAAGGCTTGGCGGCAGCGCATGAACACGGGGTGGTTCATCGTGACCTCAAGCCGGGCAACTTGCGGGTTACGAGCGACGGGCGGCTGAAGATTCTGGACTTCGGGCTGGCCAAGTTGTGGCGTCCGGTCACGGCGAGTGCCACGACGGAGAGTCTTAGCGAGACTCAGACGATGGCGGGAACTCTGCCGTACATGGCGCCGGAGCAGTTGCTCGGCGAAGAGATTGACGCTCGCACTGACCTTCATGCCGCCGGGTTGGTGCTGTATGAGATGGCCACGGGGCGGTACCCGTTTGCCGAGGTAGAACGCTCGCAACTGATCGGTGCCATTCTGCACAGGCCGCCACAACCACCAGCCGCTGTCAATCCCAAGTTGTCGCCAGAACTGGAGAGGATCATCGGGAAGTGCCTGGAGAAAGAACCAGAGAACCGCTACCAGTCGGCCAAGGAGCTGGCGATTGATCTGCGGCGGTTGCAGACACCGAGTACAGTCACGCGCCCCGTCCAACGGCGAAAGTTCGGTCTGGGCAAGACAATCCCGCTTGCCGCGGCGTGCTCGGTCGCGGTATTGGTCATGGTAATTCTGGGGCTGAATCCCGGCGGCATTCGAGACAGGCTGTTCGGCAGAACGGCTTATGCTCCCATCCGATCCCTGGCGGTGTTGCCCTTGGTGAATCTTTCTGGCGATCCAGAACAAGAATACTTTGCCGACGGCATGACCGAAGCACTGATTACAGATCTCTCCAAAATCCGGGCCTTGAAGGTGATTTCGCGCACCTCGGTCATGCAGTTCAAAGACGCCAAGAAACCGCTGCCCGACATTGCGCAAGCGTTAGGAGTGGACGGCGTCCTGGAGGGTTCCGTGCAACGTTCCGGCGGACGAGTGCGAATCACAGCGCAGCTCATCCGTGCCGCCACCGACACTCATCTCTGGGCCGAAAGTTACGAACGCGACACCAGCGACGTGCTCACCTTGCAGGCCGAAGTGGCGCAGGCGATTGCCCGCGAGATCAAGGCGGCTGTTTCGCCCGAAGAAACAAACACCCTGGGCCGCTCGATTCCAGTCGACCCCGACGCCTACGAGGCTTATCTAAAGGGTCAGTCGCATTGGTACCAGCTTTCGCGTGAGCACCTCGACGCAGCTCTTGGATACTTTGAATTGGCGCTCCAGAAGCAGCCCACCTACGCGCGTGCGTATGTGGGTGTGGCCAGCGTCTGGCTGGAGCGAGGCGATGCCGGATACATGCCGCCGAGCGAAGCGATACCACAGGCGAAGGCCGCCATCTCAAAGGCCTTGGCGCTCGACGGCACGCTTTCGGAAGCGCACATCGTCCTCGCCAATATCGCCGGACCCTATGACCACGATTGGGCTGCTGCCGAGCTTGAATTCCGGCGCGGCCTCGAACTCAACCCGAACAGCGCCGATGGCCACTTTATGTATGCCGACTTCCTGGTCTCCATGAAACGCGTGGACGAATGGAACACGGAGATTCACAGAACGCTGGAATTGGATCCGTTCAATCCGTTTTTCCGCTGTTTCTACGGCTGGCACCTCGTGTACCTGCAACGGTATGACGAGGCCATCGCGCAATTCCGCGGCGTTCTCGCCACCGCACCCGAGTTCTCTTCGGCGCACATGGGCCTGTGGGGCGCTTATTACAAAAGGGGAATGAATGAAGAGGCCATGGTGGAAGCCCGGAAATTCTTCTCCGTCCTCCACGACCGCGAGGTTGAGCAGGCGCTGACGCGCGGTTATTCCGAAAGTGGCTACGCCCGAGCCATGCACTTGGGAGCGGAGGTACTAGCAGCCCGCTCCAAACGGACCTATGTTCCGGCCGTGAGGATTGCACGCTTATACGCCCACGCCGGAGACAAAGAGCAGGTTCTGCACTGGCTCCAGAGAGCTTGCGACGAGAGGGAAATTCCCCTATCTCATCTCGGCGTGGCTTGGGACTGGGACTCTGTGCGCTCCGACCCACGTTTCCAGGATTTACTGCGTCGGGTCGGCTTGCCTCAATGACGACCTATTCGCGCCCCGGGAAATGAGTCGACCCCGACATCCCCATCCTGAAGGAAGCCAAGGCGGAGTACGCGAGGCTGCAATAGCAGGAGAGAATCCTCCTGGTCGATTGCTGCCCAGCAG
>Ga0181536_10005257_pt1 | contig 13351 bp, 15 predicted proteins | sample PEATcosm2014_Bin_41_FD_121105 | JGI IMG/M metagenome (GOLD analysis project Ga0181536, IMG submission 121105) | Peatland microbial communities from MTU Mesocosm Facility, Houghton, MI, USA - PEATcosm2014_Bin17_60_metaG | ecosystem: Environmental > Terrestrial > Soil > Wetlands > Peat | place...
GACGACCCAAGCAGCCTCTTCGGTCGGGACGAGCTACGCGATGTTGAGCGGCAGCATCACCGACTCCGGTGCGGCGACCTCCACCACAGAGGGCTTTGTGTGGGGCAGCACTACTTCATATGGCGCCACCATCACCTCTTCTGGCAACTTCGGAACAGGTTCCTTTTCCGCTTCACTCTCGTCGCTCGCCTGCAGCACTACCTACCATTACGCCGCCTATGCCACCAACGGCTACGGCACCAGCTATGGCAACGACGAGACGTTCACCACCAGTGCCTGTCCCGTAGCTGCACCGTCAGGAGGTGGCGGCATGATCGTCGGCAGCGGACCCACAGCCCCATCTGCCGCAGGAGTGTCCGGCTACACGCAGCCTCGTCCTCAAATTGACTATCCAAACGGAAGGGTCGTGTACCTTAACGCAACGAGCTCCGCTTCGACACCGCCGGCCACTACCCCGATCCCAACGTCCTCACCAAACACGCCCGCAGCGCCCTCAACTTCCTACCAATTCACCATTAATCGCCAACTGTGGGACGAAGGACCGGACATCCTCGCCCTCCAGCAGTTCCTCAACACGCATGGATTTCCGCTTGTCTCAACCGGATGGGGTTCGCCGGGAAACGAAACCGACACCTTCGGCCTGTACACCTACGCGGCGCTCATCAAATTTCAGCAAGCAAATAATCTGCCGGCAACCGGATTTTTCGGACCGCTGACGAGAGCCGCAATCGCCGGCATGTCGACAACCACCGTCCAATAATCCAGCGCCACCGACCCCGACGGCCTCACGGCCACCAGCCCCTGCACCGTCCTCATTGAACCTGCAACAGCACCGACCTACCCTTCAATAACTGCTACATTAACAGACTGCGAGTTGCTCGCGCAACGAGGAGGCACAGCCAATGCCGGTTATCCGTATTGCATTTGCCGGTCTGCTTGCTGTTATACTCCACGGCGAGGCAACCGCTGAGGGAATCAATGTGCTTCAGCTATCCCGGGATTCTGGCGTCAAACTTGTTAGCCAGTCTGGAAACTCCAGTGGTAGCGGCTTTTTCGTCGCCGATCAGTACGTTTTGACTTGCTTCCATGTCGTTGCCGCACTGACGCTTCAAGGTTCCTCGGTCAATTGGCGTCTCTATCCAGACCTACAGGCAGTCCTCCCGTCAGGCGAAATAATTAACGCGATCGTGGTTTCGATTCCGACACAAGCGGATGCAAGCCCCTTGTTGGAGGACTTTGCCTTCGTCAAGCTGAAGAGCAAGCCTCAAAAATCCGCATCGATAGTCGCAATCGCCTCAGAAAGTGAGGTACCTCAAGTTGGAGACGAGGTGGTTTTCTCGGGATACCCACTCGCTACGCCAGGAATGGTAACGCACCGCGGGATGGTTTCTGGTTTTGATGATTCCAAATCTCTGATTTTTGTACAGGCGTCCATCAACAAGGGCAACTCTGGTGGAGCGCTTCTCAATTCGCAGGGTCATGTCGTTGGCATCGTCAGCATGCGCGAAGGAGGAATCTCCCAGGGATTAAACGATTTGACGGTGCACATCGACAGTACCGCATCCCAAGGCAACGTCCGGATCATGGGCGTTGACCCGCTTCAAGCGACAAAAGCAATTATTCAGACGCTGGATAAGTACATCAGCACAGGTATCGGCTACGCTCGATCGATCAAATTTGCCCGTGAATACCTCGATAAGAACAAGGAGCTACTAAAAAACTGAATGCGCTCTCCGGCGAGGAACGCGATTATCCTCCGCAGGCAGCCTCAACCAATCCCCTTCCGCGGTTCAAATCCTAAAGCTCAGCGCTTGCTTGAAATCCAAAATTGTTTACTGGCACATTCGCTGGCGTGAAAATGACCGTAAATCCGATGTTGGTCTTTTCAACGACGTGCGCTTCGATCCCATTGGGCAATCCTGAAAACGTTACGGCTGGCGGGATTCGCATGGGGACACCGAAGGTTACACGAAACGTATTCGGCGCCGTTTTTATAATGAGTGCTTGCCCTCCCGGACCAGGGACCGTCTGAGCGGTTCCGAGAAGCGCTTGCAACTCACGCAAGGTGTGTTCCGCTGTTGCAACGCGGTCCTGTGAATCCTCCTTACCAATAAATTGCTCGTGTATCGCCACCGCTTGTCGCAACTGGTCATATTGCGAAAGTATACGTCGTAGAATCTCTAATCCTTGCCCCTGAGCCTGAAGTGCTTGCTCATAGCGCCGCACGGTTTCGATCGGCACAGCCAAGCCATTCAACTGCTCCTTTATCGTTTCCTGCCGGTTTTCTATTCTTTGCTGCTGCCGTTCGTTGGCGAGCCGCGTACTGAGGTTATCAAATCCCAGGTACGCGCCGACAATCCCGCCGAGAAGTGGCGTCAAAATAAAACCCACAGAGAGCAAGGGATAGTTACGAAGCACTTCAATGAAGCCGGCCATGTTATTCCGGCGCCAACTGACGCCCCTTCTTCTCCGCCCGATACAGCTCCCAATCGTGCAGCACCAGTTCCATTGTCCACCGTCAGGGCACGCGCTGCGTCAAGACGGTGCTCGCGTTAAATACGATTACTCTTTGAAAGATTGCAGCTTTCGCACAGCAGCTGGAGGTTTCTAACAGAATTTCCTCCACCTTTGGAGAATGGAACAATATGATCGAAGCACAGACGCTCGCGTGTCGAACATTCCACACACCGGCCCGCGTCGCGCTGCCACACCTCGCGTTGTACGAGACGAGGTATTGCTTCCCGTCGGGGCTTGATCGGCTCAACCGCAGGCATCAACGTCGATTCGATAAATCCGTCGCTGCCCGATGTGGTGTAATCGCCACCGGCAGCATGCCCGGGCGGACGGTCCGGGCTCGCACCGACCTTCACTGCGGGTAAAGCCGCGTTCGAGGACATTGCGCGGATATAATCAACTACGCCATCAAGTTGCCTACGATCGCGGATTGTGAGCTTCAAAGCAGGCTCTCCGCGCTTCAGTCCAGCAGCTGGGTATGTGCCACTGTGCCGGCCTGCTTCCCCAGGATACTCAAGTGCATTTTCCGGCACTGGTTGGCCTTCGACGGGATATGGTAGCCAAACGTAGGCGGCATCCTCCCGTGTAGGCTGGTCTATTTGGGCGACAACCCCTATCTGGTTCGGTAAGTCCCACGATTTAACTTTCACCTTCTCTCTCGATGGCGCTCCAAACTCCTTCGTAAGTCTTTCGACGACCGCGGACTTCATTTCGTCGCTCATCGTGCGTTCTGGCATTTTACGCTTTCCTATTCTCTGCCCGGTGCACCGCTACGCGCCGCCAGATCAGCGGCTCGATATCCTCCAGTTCAATGCGAAGAACGGCGATGTCCTCAGGACCAGTCATGTCGCGAGTGTGACCGCCTTCAACCTCCGGCGCAACCAATCCCCATCCGGCGCTCAACAGAACCCTGCAGTGGGGTCAAACCTTCCAAAATCCGTGACGTGAATTTCATCGCGTCGGCGCCCGTGCATCAATTGCCGAGTACCGTCGTGACGGTTCGGATTTCGCCCAAGTGGCCAAAATTGTTCGTCCGGACCGACGTGGACGCGCGAACCCGCCTCAAGGCACATTCATCAGCTTTTCGTCGCTGCCGATTCGTTTGATGTAATAGCTCTGATGAAAAGTCCCGTTTGTTTCAGTCAGTGCGAGACTTTCAAAAAACCATCCGCCAGCCTTAGTGCGAATTTCGATGACGTAAGCTCCGAGCGGAAGCGAAAAGTCCAGTCTTCGAAGGATTTCATGCGGGTGTATCGTGCCAACTGAGATCACAACTCCGTTCTGGACAAAATCATCCTTTCGAGTAATTGCCAGCCCCACATCGTAAAGCGGCAAATCTCCGGCATTTGTAACAGCAAGGGGAAATTTTGCTGTCGGGTCCATTCCGGGGCCGTACAGAAACGATACTGCGCAGAATTGATCGCCTCCCAGAAGCTCAACACCGGCTTCCTGCTGTTCGCGAATGCCTGCGTAAAAGGCGACCGCTCCGACAATCACAAACCCGATTGTCCACCCTATTCGCTGTTGTTTCGAGGCGGAGAACCACGGGACCAGTATTCCCATCACAGCGAGAAGGATCGGCGTCGCAATGTTTACATATCCGTGCAAGCCCATGACCGCTTTCCCTTCCCCGTCCGATACAGCTCCCAATCGTGCAGAACCATTTCCATGTCATGCGTAATGGCCGCCTCAACCCGAACCATCGCCGATTGGCGATCGGGATGCTCGCTAAGATACGTTGAATTGACCGATGCGAGCCACGTCGGCGGCTGCTCAATCCGATCCTGACGTACCACAGAGCCGCGGTAGGCCGTGCCGATCTCTAGCGACCAGCCTTCGCACATGCCGCGTCCCCAGCGGCTCCATTGGCCTCTCTCGCCCATGGAGAACGAATAGAGAACTTCGCTCCGCGCGAGTCAACCGCACAAGGTATGGAGTGGCGCCGCGGTCGGTACCCCCAAGTATCGTTTGTGCCCGGATCCTCGCACTCGAACCGCGCTAGTAATGTTCCTTCGGTGTTCCCAAAGAACGAATCGGGGTTGGTTTCGGGGCGCGGCATCGCGGATTAAGAAAGGGTGATTGGCCGTCACCGGCGGGGCGCACAACCAATCCCCTTCCGCGGCTCAACGGAGCCCCGCAGTAGGGCCAAACCTTCCAAAATTCGTGACGTGCCGGGAGCGTGGTAAAGTGCAGCCATCGCCTCACGTATGGCTACTTCACTTGCACACGCCCATCGCGTTCCGCACACCGTCAAATCTCCCGCGCGCTGTCCGTATTGCGGCAGCACGCGCCTGATCCGCAAAGGCACCCGCCGCAAAAAGCTGGAGATCGTGCAGCTGTGGCAGTGCAAGCTGTGCCGGCGTGTATTCACACCCGCCCCGGCAGAGCTACGCTACAAAACGTATCCGCTTCGCATCATTCTGGACGGCGTCACGCTCTATAACCTCGGCTATTCCCTTCCCCAGGCTGTAGCCAAACTGAAAACCCGCCACGGCTATAAGGTCTCCCCTTCCACCCTTGCGGGTTGGATGACCGAGCATCGTGAGCTCACGACCTACAGCCGCCTGCGACCGCAGCTGCGGCATCTATTCCCCCCAACGAAAATAATCCGCCGGTCGAAACTGTATCACCGGCAAGTCTATAGCTTCGCCTATCATCGACCGAAGCTTGCGTTGCTGCGCGAAAGCCAACAGCACAGGCGCCTTGCGCCCCTTGCCGATTTCCTTGAACGCGTTCCTAGCGATTGTCCGCACGAGCTCTTTCGCGAAAGCTCCCGAGCTTCGCAGATCCCAAATTTCGTAAACCGCAATCATCTCATCGTCGTCGAGAAAGAGAACTTCGCGACACGCACCGCCGCGCTCATCGTCCCCACGGTCGGAGACAATCGCTTGCGGCACGAGGCGCTACAGCGCTTCATGCTCGCCAACGATTCCGTGACGGTCGCCGTTGAAATTCCGATTTGGTTGACAGCCGCCGACCTCGACGCGCTTGAGGTTGAGTATGGACTACAACTCTTACCCGAAGGAGACTCCCCGCGCGTCCTCACCGGCCATATCGACTTCCTCCAAGTACGGAACGGCGCCGTCCACATCCTAGACTACAAGCCGGACGCCCGGACGAATAAGCCGATCGCGCAGCTCACGCTCTATGCGCTGGCGCTTACGCGTCTGGCGGGATTGAGGCTCTTTGATATCAAGTGCGCCTGGTTCAATGAAGAGCAATACTGCGAGTTCTTTCCCCGCTCGCTTCTCGCACATGCCCGGCCGAGAGGTGGAGGCGAGGCTGGTCATTAGGTTTTGTACGCCGATCAATCGGTCAACCTCACCACTTCCCCCTTACCCGTCATCCACTCGACATGCAGGGGATCAGCTGTCGCGAGCTTCCCCCGATCGATGAACAAAAAGAAATTCGATCCCCTGCCCTCGGTGACAGTGCGGACGGTACCGACCATATTATGTACGCGTTCCCGCGACCTCGTAACAGTCAGCACGCGCATTTGCTTGACGCCGAATTGCTCCACATGCCGCTGCGCGCGCCATCCGTCATAATAGGTTTTCAATTTGCGTCGGATGCTTCGATGGTCGCCTGCACGTCGCGATAGTGGTATCGTCCCGCGATCGAGCTCCAACAGGAAATAGGCGGCGGTTCCATCCGCAAATGACAATCCGAACAATCCATCCGGGACGACTGACCATCGTTCCCGTTTTCCCTGCTCCAGGCTCACCGCTTCCCATCGCAGCGGCTCGCGTGCCGCGCGGGTCTCCTCCGGAGCAGCGGCCAGGATTTCTTCTTCTCGAATCAGAGCGATGTTCCCTGCCTTGCGGCACGCCAGCTCAAGGCTCACCAAGAAGTCCGCAAGTTCGATCGTATGAGCAATAAAGATGCTGCCCGCGCGTTTATTCTTCTCCGACCAATCTACGCGGTTGTCGATGCGATGTCCGTATTCCCGCAGCGCCCCGGCGCCCTTTTGCCCCAGGCCGTAGACAAACGGCCGCGGCCCCTGATCATGCAACGTGGCAAGCTGGGCCTTGGGCCGATCCAGATAGCCGTGGTCATACAGCGAACGCAGGCACCGCAGCACGCCCTGCGCGCTTCCGCCATCGAGAAGCGCAAGGTGCGTCGAGGTGAGGAAGCGATGCCGCGCAACATGCGATAAGAACGCCAGGTCGCGTTCGGTCAGTTCCATTCCGCGCGGGACCTCAGCACGCCGGAACAGCTTGGCCCGTATCTTTGCCGGAGCTGCAATATCCATACCTATATTCTACCGCGGCCCAAACAGACTCCCTGTCGCTAATCTACAGCCTCGTTCTCCCGTTTTGCGGGTACCCGAAAACTGATCGGTTCTGGCTGCAACTGCGGCACCCGCTGTGCTTCAATGAGCAGTTGGGCCTCATGCTGCTCAAGTTGGGAGATCGCATTCGGCGTTTCTATCGCCGACGGGCTCCGGGAAAAGATCAACGTCCTGATCGAGATGAAAGTACTGTCCGAAACCGACACGGGCTTGACGTAGGGCACGTGCACGTGGGCGGTGTGCATACCCGCACTGTCGACGAAGGATGCAAACGCCTCTCCTGCCGCGAGGCACCGAAGCCGCTGGGCCGCGAAATAGAGGGCGTTCTGATAGCTGTGCACGGCGCTGGGCAACTCCCGGTAGATTGGCTCCAAGCCCTCGGACGCACCGTGGCTTTCGGAGCGACCTCGGGTAGAGCTTTCGGTCGTGGTCTCGCCATGTGTCGCACCGACCGAGCGTCCGGAGCTATGTCCCTTTGAGGACGCCGCAGCGCTACCGCCGCTGCGACCTGTCGCAGCGCTGCCGCTAACGCCAATTGTCGTTTGCGTCGGCATGAGCTGGAGTTGGTCCCAACCGTCGTAGTTTTGGCTCTGGCTTTGCGTGGTCGTGTTCGCAGTGCTCCAACCGTTTGAGTTGGATACGGTATCGGACGTGCTGTCACTTTCGCTTTCGGTGACCGCTTCAGAAGTCGACGCCGATACCGACGTGCCCCAAGATTCGTTCTCCGCCACGCTCCAATTATCAAAGTAGGTTCGACGATGTCCGACCACGGTCGGTTTGATGAGCGCCCGAACCGGCATCTCCAGATCAAGCGGGATGATGGCTTCGGCAATCTCTTGGGCCTCCTTGGGATGTTTGACCCGGAAACCGATCTTCAAGTTGGTGGCGTTATGCACGGCCGCCAGAATTTGATCGTCGGGCTTGCCCAGTTGGGATTGCCATTGGTGACTTAGAATGACGCCGGTGTGGAACTTGCGGGCTTCCGCAAGCAGGCTCGGGATATCGCCGGACAAATAGCGCTGACATTCATCGAGATAGAACCAGAACGGCCGGCTCGTGGTGCGCCGCTTGACGTGGAAGAATAGGAACCGCGTCAGCAACCGGCCGAGCAATTCGCAATCCGCATCATTGACTGCGTTGCCGCCGCTGAGGTTGACCAGAATGATGTGACCTCGATCAAGTGCCTCGCGCAGATCGATGGTGTTATGGCGCTGGCCGACGATCCGGCGTATGGCGGGCGCGCTCGTGAATTCGGCGAGCCGATTTAGAGGACCCACAACTTCATCCCGAAACCGCAAGCCCGTGCGGTCGGCCTTGGCGAGTTGGTCAAGATCGGAAAATACCTTTTGGGCGTATCGATCGTTAAGCTTGTGGATCAACAGTTCACGAATACCCAGCGTGTCGTGATGATCGAATAGAAAATCGGCCTCCGCAAGCGTCATGCGCAATTCCGCAAGTGCCGCAAACGTCCCCTTCAGAATGCGTCGGATCGTCGGCTTGCCGTGCGTATTTTCATCACCCCACACCCGCTCGAACGCTTCGAGCGCGGTGCCGGCGATTACCGACGGGCTCGTGCGCTCGTCGGGGAGTTCGAGAGGATTGAAGCCGGTCGTGAAGTTCGCACAGTTTGGATCTATCAGGTGAATGGTGCGGGACTTGTGGAAGCCGTTGGCGAAAAGCCACGTGATCATTGAGCGGTACAGGCTGCCGGGATGGCCGCCATGGGGGTCGATAACGAAGACCCCATCACCGTTCTTGACGTCTTGCCGAATCAAATGTTCGAGCAGATTGGTTTTTCCCCCGCCCGTCGTGCCGATAACGTGGGCATGTTCAAAGCGGGGCCGGCGGGGCAGTGCCACCACCTCGCCACCGGCCCGGCCGAGCGCAACCGAGCCGACTTCGTAGCTCCGCGCGGGCGGCGGCGCGGAAAACGGAAAACGCGCTGTAAGCGCGCCTCTAACGTCCGGCAGCGACCCTCTTTTGAGGGTCATGCTACGTACGCTGCAGCAGCGCCAGGGTTTGGTCCAACTCCGACGTGTCCTCGCCGAGTGCTTCCCTATCGACCTTGGCTCTCATGAGCGCCTCGATGGCAGCTCCATTACTCGCTGCGGCCTTTTTGACGAGCGGCCTACGTAGTTTGTCGACTTCGGCTTGGGTGGAGAGCAGTCCAAAGCGCGCCTCCTCTACTTCCCGCCGGGCATCGAGGGAGTCGCGTTCGCGATGCAAGCGGCGCACGTCGGTATCGTTCTCACAGATCTCCGGTAGCTCGGCAACCTCATTTGCCGCCCGCGCCGCGGCGACGAATGATTTTGCCAGCTCAGCACGCGCTCGCAGAAAGCCGCTGTGCGCATTGGCCACGCCCGTCAGCGCCTCGTAATAGCGCGCTTGGCGTTTCGCGCCCCAGACGGTGACCGGGGTCGTGATCGGCGCCGGAACGGTTACCATCTGGGGCGGCGTAGCCGCCGCCACGCCGCGTCCACGCGAGGGAACGGCAAGCGAACGTTGTGGCATCATCTCGATGGTTGGTTTGATACCCACGGTACACTCCTTTCAGTCGTGCTGTTGGAAACGGTTTCGTGCCCGGCGATTGCGGATGACCGATTCGGCCAGGGCCGTTTGTGCGTCCAATTTGTCCCGGACCGCCCGCAGGTGTTCGGTTTGGCGACGGTAGTAGGAGGCGGTCTCCGCCGGATCGACGAACTCATAGATGTTAGGCATGAGGGCCACGGACATGGCCGTGGCGTGCATGGGATGGGCCGGCAGCATTACCGGAGCAAATCCGGAATCTCGAGTATGGTGATAGAGGAAAACTTCCAGTCCACGCCGTACCGCTGATAGGTTAATCACTATGAATGCGATGAGGATGGCGCTGTAGACATATGGATTGAGGAGAAACAGGCGCTCTTCCTCGATCCACCGGCCCCAGGGGTCGCCCGTGATGCTGGAGTACAGCGACCAGGCTGCACACATCGCATAGGTAACAAATACGACGTTCAACGCCGTTAATAACGCCGCAGCTTCCGAGCCCACGATTGCGAGACCGGCGTAGATAAGAAACGGCAGCAAATAGAGGACGACCGACCATGGTGCCCAATCGTAGAAAACATTCTCCAGTTCAGTGGTTGCCGGGTGGATTTTCGATTGCATGTTGTAGTTTTTGCCATTCGAGCAAGTAAGCCGCCACACAAAACAATCGCCCTTCGGGCATGCGCTCCGCCATTTCAGCAGCGTCTGGCCGACCGGAGCGGCCGGCTTGCACGTCGCCGCCATTTCCGGCTCGAATTTCACCTCGGCGTGCGATGGGTCGATTGAGCCGCAGAGCCCAGCTAAGAGCACAAAGACCTTGATGAGCGCAGTGCGCATAAGCGCCTCCAAACAATGTCGCGCTCACCGTGACTCAAAAGCGTTTACTTGCAAGCCGGCGCTACGCGCCGTTTACAGGACACCGCTTACAGTTGAAATATGCGCTGGACTGTAAACGAGATATAATTAGATAGGACTCCGCCTTGTTGACCGCCGCCCGAATCATCGGGCGCCGGTCGTGCAAGACGGAGATTTCAATGTCCCTTGACATAGCGGCCGGCAAAATCCCGCCGGTCCCCTTCCCCATCCAGTACGTCACCGCAGAGATCACGCCGCTCATCGGCGGGCAGTTCTCGGTCGTGATGCAAGCGACGCTGCTCGACGAACAAGAACTAGAATTCGTCGGCCAAGACCTTGCGAACGCCCACGTCGACACGCTCGACGAGGCGCTCGCCGTCATCCGAACGAACGTGGCTGCCCTCGGTCCCCCGCCCTCACGCGCTGCGCTACCCGAGACGGCTCGCGTGCTCACCATCATGCGCGCCGATGAGTATTGACCCTCAAACCAACCGTAAAGGAGTCGACCATGGCTGCTCAACAGCCGACTTACCAAGCGTACAGCGTCGTCAAGCGTGAAGGCCAAGACGATTACTGGCTCAATATCGGCGCCGCGTTCATGCACCAGGATGGCGAGGGCTTCAACATCATGCTGCAAGCCCTCCCCATCAACGGCAAGATTGTCCTGCGCCCGCCGAAGACGGACGCGAAGGCCGATCAGGAACAGGCACAGCAAATAATTCGCGAGGAAAATGATCGCCGCAAAGGCGCACGCCGCGACAAATAACAGCTCTTTGAACTTTCAGGCTCGGCAGCAATGCCTACGCCCGAAACTCAAGCCCCGCCACTCACGTGTGCGGGGTTTTCATATTATGTGAAACCGCCGAGACTTTAGCTGACAACGTGCGCATTAAGCGAAAGCGAACGTCTCCTGTACCCCCTTCAAAGCTAAGAGATCCCGCTCCAACCTATTAATTCTCTCAACTAATTTAGAATGCGGTACATCGTACATGTATATGTCTATCTGCACGAACCGCGATGCTGAGGTATCTGTGAGCTCACGTTTAGTCCCTTCGGTGAGATCACCAAAACGTTGAGCGATCCGGCCAAGGTGCTCCAGGGTCTCCTTATTGATCGGATAGTTGGGTTCCATAGTAACGTACACAGTTACCAAATCTATTTGGCTGAAGGGTTCCGGATCGTTCGCCAATTCCGGATTCTTACCAATAACCTTCACCATAGGACTCTTAACAACAGCCGTCGATGCTTTATCCGATAGAGAGGAGACGCGAGCCCCAACCGCTCGGATCTCTTCTACCAAAGCAGAGTACCATGGCGGCGATTTAGACGCGTCATCGCTCATGCGCTGATCGTCATGTTCCGCCGGCATCACGTCGCCAAAACGAGCGGCGCGCTTCTCCCGCAGATTGTCTGCCGTTTCGTCAGCGGCAACTGCACGGATAACCTTTTCGGCAAGTATAAACATGACTAAAAGGTCGTCTTCCGTAAAAGCGCCCAAATGACCACGAGCGTGTCCCAAGCCTCGCGTTCGGAGGGGCGGCAACTGTCCAAAGTCGGCTCTTAACTGCCGCGGATGCGGGCAATAGCGCTTCTTCTCAAAGTACGGGAAAAGCATATTCCACTCGGCGAGTATAACGCCGATCATTTGCGAAAACTCCCAAACCACCGATCCATCCCTTGCGGGTAACTCGGGGATCGTTTTCCCGATCTCTTCGCCGAGCTTTCTTCGCCGAGCATTTTCAAGGTCTGCGTACTTCGCCGAGTGGTGGATGTCCGTGAATACTTCATCCATGAAAGGAGTTAAGGCCCGTTCCACCTGCGCGCAAATATAGTTGACCAATCCCAGAAATTCATTCGACACACCGTTTTGATTATTCATCGTCGCAGTCCCAAAGAATGTCAGTTAAATGGTGAATTTCTCCTTGTCTACATTTGCTTGCAATAAAAACCGCATCGAGTCGATGCGGTTCTGTTTGGTTCCTACCCGGCAAGTCGGCCTTGCAACTTCGCGACCGCCTCTCGCAGGAACCGACAAGAGTGTCGAGCCATGGCTAGCTCACTCTTTACCGGAGATGGCAGCTCATCGCCTGAATCGCTGCCTATCGCCTCGATTCTGAATCGAAGTGCGTCTGCGCATTCTTCGATATGCGTGATTAGGTTGTGCACCTCATCGCTTTGGCAGTTTCCTGACATGAGACCTCCTCTCCACGTTGACGACAGATCTCGATCCATTCGAGCGCTGTCGAGGACGCGGAGGGATAAGCGGGCAAGTTGAAGCAGGTTAAGAAGGTTTTGTAGGCTTATTCACTTTAATCGCAAGGATTACTATGAATAATTGTGGGCAATTACTGAGCTCTCTAACTTATAATTCTATAACGGGAAAGGACACTGGTCAAACAAGACTTATAATTACACGATGATGCATCATTTGTGTCAATTTTGATTTGCACAACGTCCCAAAGCCAATGGCCGTTCCGAAGGCGGCGTCTTCCTTGACTTGTAAACCGAATTCACGGAATAGGTTTTCGACGATAATATCTGTACGTGACTGTTCACTGTCTTCCGAGCGGAACCTAGCCAGCCGATCTTTTGGTCATCCATCGATGGCCGATGTGCTGTTGCCTGGGTTCGCAGGAGACAGCCATGTTCAACAGCAGACGCACGCCATACACCCGCATTCCCAACGTCCAGCGCGTGCGTAGACCGCTTTGTGACGGGCGATACAACTATCACCACTACCATAGGCCCACCCGCACGAAGCTGCCTGGTCAACCCGGTAGCCCGGAGTTCATGGCGGTTTATGAGGAGTGCGAGCGCCGACTCACAGAGCCGCCGGCACCGTCGATCGAAACTAACTCGACTCCGGTCGTACGATGACAACGCTTATCAGTGCGGTATTTGAGACCACAGCGACAAGCCGTATCGCTGTTAGCATTGCACGTCATTGTCGCAGACCCGACGACCAGCCAACTTGGATCGTCACAGTTAAGAACTCAACGAACGTTCTTCTTTTTCGAAGATTTACCTCTCTTGATCGGGCGCTCGGCTTCGCCGCGGAAGTGATCGGCCCCCACTGAGTGGTCCGTTTGGAATGTTAGTTTAGAGTTGGCCGTTGCGCCAGCGGGAGCGTGGCCGGCGGAGCCGGTCGACGTAGCGCAGCCGGCC